>Ga0256404_1002529_pt1 | contig 40259 bp, 52 predicted proteins | sample RumenRJG_01DNA_FD_185990 | JGI IMG/M metagenome (GOLD analysis project Ga0256404, IMG submission 185990) | Bovine rumen microbial communities from Lethbridge, Alberta, Canada - RJG_01 | ecosystem: Host-associated > Mammals > Digestive system > Stomach > Rumen | place: Canada: Alberta | collected...
ATTCAATTAACAATAGATGAAATAAACAAAAAATTTGGTGAAAGTGTTATAATGCCTGCTTCAATAAAAACATTCATAGATAAAAATAAAGAAAAATAGGAAAAAAGTCTTAAAAATAATAAAAACCTAAAAAAACCCTTGCAAAATAAAGAGTTTTCCCTTATAATTTAATACGTGTGACTGCTTAGATGTGTGAGGTTGCCGATACTCCAGGATAAGTTGATAACTGGTTATCGGGTTATTTGCACGGAGCAAGTCTATACTAGATATAGGCGAGAGGAGGATTTTCATGTCAACAGAAAAAATTCGCATTAGAATTAAAGCATTTGATCATAGAATACTTGATAATGCGGCTAAAAAAATTGTTGAAACAGTTAGAAGATCTGGCGGAGAAATCTCTGGACCAGTACCACTTCCAACAGAAATTGAAAAATTTACAATTTTAAGAGCTGTACATAAGTATAAAGATTCTCGTGAACAATTCGAGATGCGTACACACAAAAGACTTATTGATATCAAAAATCCAAGCAAGGAAACTATTGATGCATTAGCTCATTTAGATTTACCAAGCGGAGTAGATATCGAAATAAAAACTAAATAATGGAGGAAAAATCAATGAAAGGAATCTTAGGTAAAAAAGTCGGAATGACACAAGTATTTACTAAAGAAGGTAAATTAATTCCGGTTACTGTTATTGAAGTTGAACCAAATGTTGTAACTCAAATTAAAACAGTAGAAAAAGATGGATATGATGCTATTCAACTTGGAACTGATACAATTAGAGAAAAGTTAAGTACTAAGCCAGAATTGGGTCATACAAAGAAAGCTAACACAACACCTAAGCGCTTCTTAAAAGAAATTAGAGGAGTTAATGTTAATGATTACACTTTAGGCCAAACACTAGGTGTAGACATTTTCGAAGCAGGGGAAATTGTTGATGTTACTGGAACAAGTAAAGGAAAAGGTTTCCAAGGCGTTATTAAACGTTATAATCAATCAAGAGGTCCTATGGGACATGGTTCTCAATACCATAGAGGTGTTGGATCTTTAGGTACAATGTTACCAATGCACGTACTTAAAGGAAAGAAAATGCCTGGACAAATGGGTAATGTAAAAAGAACAGTTCAAAATCTTGAAGTTGTATCAGTTGATACAGAAAATAGTGTAATTTTAGTTAAGGGTAATGTTCCTGGCCCAAAAAAATCATTTGTAATGATTCGTACTGCAGTTAAAAAGCCTGAAGCAAAGAAGGAAGCTGCTAACTTAATAAGCTATAAAAAAGCAGAACCTGAAGTTGCAGAAAATACATCAACTGAAGAAACAACAAAAGAATAAATCATCACGGTATATTAATTAAAAGAATAAAAAAGTATAGAGTGATGAAAGGAGGAATTGTAGATGAAGAAAGTAGAACTTTTAAATCTAAAAGGTGAAAAAGTAAAGGACATTAATTTAAATGAAGAAATATTTGGAATTACACCAAACAATAAAGTCTTAAAAGATGCAATAGATTTAAGCTTAGCATCATTAAGACAAGGAACACATAAAACTAAAAATCGTTCAGAAGTTTCTGGTGGAGGAAGAAAGCCATGGAGACAAAAAGGAACTGGACATGCACGTCAAGGTTCAATTAGAGCCGTTCAATGGGTAGGTGGAGGAAGATATGGAACTCCAGTACCAAGAGATTACAGCAAGAAACAAAATCGTAAAGAAAGACAATTAGCATTAAAATCAGCTTTATCTGATAAAGTTGCTGCTAAAGAATTAATCATATTAGAAAACTTAACTCTAAATACACCAAAGACTAAAGATATGGTTAAATTATTAGAAAATTTAAAAATAGCTGATAAGAAGGTATTATTAGTAGCTAAAGAATTAGATGAAAATATAATCTTAGCTTCAAGAAATCTTCAAAATGCTGTTTTAATTCTAGCAGATGAAATTAATGTATTAGATATCGTTGGAACAGATGTTATGGTTGCAACAGAAGATGCAATTAAATATATTGAGGAGGTGCTTAAATAATGCAAGATACTAAATATTTAGAAATAATTAAAGCACCAGTTATTACTGAGAAATCAGAAGCTGCTAAAGCTGAAGGAAAATATACTTTTAAAGTAGATCCAAAAGCAAATAAATTAGAAATTAAAGAAGCAATTGAAAAATTGTTTAATGTAAAAGTAACATCAATTAGAACAATAAATGTTAAACCAAAGAAAAGAAGAGTTGGTCGTTATACTGGATTAACTAATCGTACAAAAAAGGCGATTGTTACCCTTGCAGAAGGACAAACAATTGATCTTGGTTAGAAGGAGGAATTATTATGGCAATTAAAAATTATAAACCTACTACACCAGGACGTAGAAAAATGAGTGCATTAGTAAATGAAACTATAACTTCTAGCACTCCAGAAAAATCACTTTTAGTAGTCGTTAAAAAGAAAAGTGGACGTAACAATCAAGGTAGGATTACAGTTCGTCATCAAGGTGGCGGAGTAAAAAGAAAATATCGTATCATTGATTTTAAGAGAAATAAATATAACGTACCTGGATCAGTAGCAAGTATTGAATATGATCCAAATAGAACAGCAAATATTGCATTAATAAATTATGCTGATGGAGAAAAAAGATACATTATAGCTCCAAAAGGATTAGAAGTTGGAGAACAAATAGTATCTGGAGAAAATGTTGATATTAAAGTTGGTAATTCATTACCAATTATGAACATTCCTGTAGGTACAATGATTCATAATATTGAATTACGCCCAGGAAAAGGTGGAGAGTTAGCAAGAAGTGCTGGTTCATCTGCACAAATACTTGGACGTGAAGGAAAATATGTAATGATTCGTTTATCAAGCGGAGAACAAAGAAAAGTGTTAGGAACATGCTATGCAACAGTTGGTGAAGTTGGAAACGAAGACTCTTCTCTTGTTAAAGTAGGAAAAGCTGGTCGTAAACGTCACATGGGCATAAGACCAACAGTTCGTGGTTCAGTTATGAACCCTAATGACCATCCACATGGTGGTGGTGAAGGACGTGCTCCAGTTGGACGTAAAGCACCAATGACACCTTGGGGTAAACCTGCACTTGGATTAAAGACACGTAAAAACAAACAGTCTGACAAGTTCATAGTACGTCGTCGTAATGGTAAATAGGAAAGGATGATTAAAAATGGCAAGAAGTTTAAAAAAAGGACCTTATGTTTTTGATAGATTATTAAAAAAGGTTCAAGAATTAAATAAATCTGGAAAAAAAGAAGTCATTAAAACTTGGTCACGCCGTTCCACTATTTATCCTGATTTTATTGGTCATACATTTGCAGTACATAACGGAAAAGAATTTATTCCAGTATATGTAACTGAAGATATGGTTGGACATAAATTAGGAGAATTTGCATTAACACGTAAATTTGGTGGACATGGTTCAGAGAAAAGTAATTAATAATGACTAGGAGGGTAAAAATATGGAAGCAAAAGCAATTGCTAAAGGTCTTCGAGTATCACCTATCAGAGCAAGATTAGTTGTTGATATGATTCGTGGTAAAAGTGTGACTGATGCATTGAATATATTAACAAACGTTAATAATAAATCAGCAAGACTTACTAAAAAAGTTTTAAATTCTGCTATCGCTAACGCTGTTAATAATGAAGGTGCTGAAGAATCTTCACTTTATGTTAAAGAAGCAAGAGTAGATGCTGGTCCTGTTATGAAACGTCACTTTTTTGATTCACGTTCACACATAGGACATAGAGATCACAGAACTAGTCACATAAATATAGTAGTGGCTACAAAAAACTAATAAGGAGGTAACAGAATGGGACAAAAGGTAAATCCTAATGGACTTAGACTTGGTATCAATAAAGACTGGGAAGCAAAATGGTATAGTAATAAAAAAGATTTCTCAAAATATTTAGATAAAGATATTAAAATTCGTGAATATTTAGAAAAAAATCTAAAAAATGCCGGAATTGCTAAAGTTGAAATTGAAAGAAATGCTAAGAAAACAGAAGTTGTTATCCACACTTCAAAGCCAGGTGTTATGATTGGCCATGGTGGAGAAGAAATTGAAAAATTAAAGAAACAACTTTCAAAAGTTGCTGGCGAAAATGTACAAATATCAATCGCTGACATCAAAAATGTAGATTTAAATGCTCAATTAGTTGCTGATAATATAGCAAATCAAATAAGTAATAGAGCATCATTCCGTATGGCTCAAAAGCGTGCAATCAAAAATGCAATGAAAGCTGGAGCTAAAGGAATTAAAACAAGTGTATCTGGACGTTTAGGTGGAGCTGACATGGCTCGTAGCGAAGGTTACACTGAAGGAACTATACCTCTACATACATTAAGAGCTGATGTTGATTATGCTATGAGTGAAGCTGATACAACATTTGGTAAAATTGGTGTAAAAGTATGGATCTATAAAGGAGAAATCCTAAATAAAAAGGCTAAAGGAGGTAATTAATATGTTAATACCGTCAAGAACTAAATATCGTCGTGTTCATAGATTACCTTACGAAGGAAAATCACGTGGTAATAGAGAGTTACATTTTGGTGAATATGGACTTCAAGCTAAAGAAGGAGCTTGGATTACTGCTAACCAAATTGAGGCTGCACGTGTAGCAATGACTCGTTACATGAAACGTGGTGGACAAGTTTGGATTAATATATTCCCACACATGCCATTAACTAAAAAACCTATCGGTACAAGACAAGGAAAAGGTAAAGGTAATGTTGAAGGATGGGTAGCTGTAGTTAAAGAAGGAAAAATCTTATTTGAAATCGGAGGAGTAGATGAAGCAACTGCTCGTGAAGCTTTAAGACTTGCCTCTCATAAGCTACCAATTACTACAAAATTTGTAAAAAAAGAAAATGGTGGTGAGCTAAATGAAGGTTAATGAAATTAGAGAAATGTCAACTGAAGAAATTAACAAAAAATTAGTTGAAGTAAAACAAGAACTATTTAATTTACGTTTTCAACAAGCTAATGGTAATTTGGAAAAGCCTTCTAGAATTAGAGATTTAAGACACACCGTTGCTAGAATGAAAACCGTTCTTAAAGAACGTGAGATTAACGAATAGGAGGATATAAAGTGGAAAAGAATATTAGAAAAGAATTAGTTGGAAAAGTAGTAAGCGCAACTAATGATAAAACAATTACTGTTTTAGTTGAAACTTATAAAAACCATCCGTTATATCACAAAAGAGTTAAAAGCTCAAAAAAATATTGTGTACATGATGAAAAAAATATAGCAAAAGTTGGAGATACTGTTCGTATAGTTGAAACTAGACCATTATCAAAGACAAAACATTTCTATTTAAAAGAAATAGTAAAAGAAGCAGTTATTATATAGCGCTTAGATGAGAAGGAGGAATAATCTATGTTACAACAAGAAAGCCGTATGAAGGTTGCTGATAACTCTGGTGCACGTGAATTATTAATAATTCGTGTATTAGGTGGAAGCAAAGTAAAAACAGGTAACATTGGTGATGTTGTAGTTGGAACTGTTAAAAGCGCCATCCCTAACTCACCACTACAAAAAGGAAAAGTTGTAAAAGCAGTTATCGTTCGTAGTCGTCAAGGCGTTCGTCGTGAAGATGGAAGTTACATTAAGTTCGATGACAATGCTTGTGTTATCATTCGTGATGACAAGAGTCCAGTAGGAACTCGTATCTTTGGACCAGTAGCAAGAGAACTTCGTGATAAAGATTACATGAAAATTGTTTCTTTAGCAAAAGAAGTACTATAAGAGGAGGATAAATATGAACTTTAAAGTAGGAGATGAAGTTGTAGTTATCGCTGGTTCTGACAAAGGTAAAACAGGAAAAATTGTTAAAACATTAAAAAATGAAAACAAAGTAATAGTTGAAGGTGTTCACATAGTAAAGAAGCATCAAAAACCAACAGGAAATGAAACAGGAGGAATAATTGATGTTGCTGCACCAATTGATGCCTCAAATGTTATGATAATTGATCCTAAAACTAAAAAAAGAACTAGAATAGGACATACAACTGACGAAAAAACAAACAAAAAAGTAAGAATTGCAAAAAAATCAAATTCAAAAATTGATTAATTGGAAGGAGGGTATTTATGAACCGCCTAAAAGAGAAATACTTAAACGAAGTAGTTCCAAGTTTAAAAGAAAAATATAATTATAAGTCAATAATGGAAATTCCAAAATTAGAAAAAGTTGTTATTAACATGGGTGTTGGAGATGCAACAGGAAATTCAAAGTTAATTGAAGCTGCAGCTCATGATTTATCATTAATTACTGGACAAAAGCCAGTAATTACAAAAGCAAAAAAGTCAATTGCTGGATTTAAGGTAAGAGCAGGACAAGCAATTGGTTGTAAAGTAACACTAAGAGGAGAAAATATGTATAACTTCATTGATAAGTTAATCGCAATTTCACTTCCAAGTGTTAGAGACTTCCGTGGAGTAAGCCCAAAATCATTTGATGGAAGAGGAAACTATACTCTAGGAATTAAAGAACAATTAATTTTTCAAGAAATTAATTATGATGATGTTGTAAAAGTACGTGGAATGGATATTGTTTTCGTAACAACAGCTAAATCTAATGAAGAAGCATATGACTTATTAAATGGACTTGGAATTCCTTTTAGAAAGTAAATGGAGGAATATTATGGCAAAGAAAAGTATGATAATAAAAGCTAATAGACCACAAAAATTTAAAGTACGTGAATATACAAGATGTTCTCGTTGTGGTCGTCCACACGCAGTTATGAGTAAATTCGGAATCTGCCGTATTTGCTTCCGTGAATTAGCTTATAAAGGACAAATACCAGGAATCAAAAAATCAAGCTGGTAATTGGAAAGGAGGAAATTTTATGGCAGTAGTAACTGATACAATTGCAGATATGTTAACAAGAATTCGTAATGCTAATCAAATGCGTTATGAAGAAGTAAGTGTCCCTGCTTCTAATATTAAAAAGGAAATTGCAAGAATATTAAAAGAAGAAGGATTTATTAAAGATTATAAGATTAACAGTGATAACGCTCAAGGAACAATAGTTTTAACTCTTAAGTATACAGATAAAAAAGAAAGAGTAATCACTGGATTAAAAAGAATTTCCAAACCAGGACTTCGTGTATATGCAAAAAATGATGAAGTTCCAAAAGTTTTAAACGGATTAGGAATAGCAATCATTTCAACATCTAAAGGAATTATGACAGATAAAGAAGCTCGTAAGCAAAATATAGGTGGAGAAGTTCTAGCTTATATTTGGTAAAATAAAAATATAAGGAGGTGTCATTATGAGCCGTATTGGAAATCGTATTATTACAATTCCAGAAGGAGTAACAGTTGAAAACATTGATAATGAAGTTGTAGTTAAAGGACCAAAAGGTACTCTAGAACAAACTATGTTAAACGGAATTAGTATGAAAGTAAATGGTAATGAATTAACTTTTGAACGTGCTAATGAAAATTTTAAAGCAAATCATGGAACAATGAATGCTTTAGTTAATAACATGATTATCGGTGTAACAAAAGGTTATTCTAAAGGACTTGAAATAGTTGGTGTTGGATATCGTTTCAATGTACAAGGTAAAAAATTAGTAATTAATGCTGGTTTTTCACACCCAGTTGAAGTAGCAATTCCAGAAGGCATGTCAATAGATTTAATAAGTAATACAGAAATTACTATTAATGGAATTGATAAAATGTTAGTTGGAGAGTTTGCTGCTAATATACGAAAGATTAGACAACCTGAACCATATAAAGGTAAAGGTATAAGATATAAAGACGAACATATTCGTCATAAAGAAGGAAAGAAAGCTGCTTAATAAGTAGGAAGGGAGAAAGTTTATATGATAAAAAAAGAATCTCGTAATAAAATGCGTGAATCTCGTCATGAAAGAATTCGCAAAACATTAATGGGAACAAGTGCTGTACCAAGATTATGTGTATTCCGTTCAAATGCTGGGATTTATGCACAAATAATAGATGATGAAACTAGAACTACTCTTGTATCAGCTTCCTCATTAGACAAAGACCTAAAGTTAAAAAACGGAAGTAACATTGAAGCAGCTAAGGCCGTTGGAGCATCAATCGCAAAAAAGGCTGCAAAAGAAAAAATTACAAAAGTAGTATTTGATAGAGGTGGATATCTTTATCATGGACGTGTAGAAGCATTAGCAGAAGCTGCACGTGAAAACGGATTAGAATTCTAATAGGAGGGTAATATGCAAAGAAAGAAAGACTCTAAAGAAAAACAATTCGAAGAATTAGTAATTGATGTTAAAAGTGTTGTTAAAGTTAACAAAGGTGGACGTCAAAGAAGATATTCTGCAACAGTTGTTATTGGAGATCGTAAAGGTAAAGTTGGCTTAGGTATAGGTAAAGCAAATGAAGTACCTGATGCCATCAAAAAAGCATTACAAGATGCAAATAAAAATATTATCACTGTCCCTCTAATCGATGGAAGAACAATTGCTCATGAAGTAGTTGGAAGAGCTGGCGCTGTCAGAGTTATCATGAAGCCTGCTGCTGCAGGTACTGGTATTATCGCTGGTGGATCAGTTCGTGCTATCTTAGACTTAGTAGGAGTACGTGATGTTGTCTCTAAATCACTAGGAGCAAGAACAAAATTAAATATGGCAAAAGCTGCAATGGACGCATTAAAGTCTATTAAAACAGTAGAAGAAGTTGCAGAACTTCGTGGAAAAACAGTAGAGGAGATATTAGGATAATGAAATTACATGAATTAGAAAAAAATATCGGTGCTACTCATACAAAAAAACGTGTAGGACGTGGACCAGCTAGTGGTCTTGGTAAAACAAGTGGTCGCGGACAAAAAGGACAAAAAGCACGTAGTGGTGGTAGTATCAACCCAGTATTTGAAGGTGGACAATTACCATTATATAGAAGACTTCCAAAAAGAGGATTCAAAAATGCTAAGTTTAAAACTGTATATGCTACAATTAATATTGAAGATTTAAACGTATTTGAAGATGGAACAGTAGTTACTCCAGCTTTATTAAAAGATACTGGATTAGTAAAAAAACAATTAGATGGAATTAAAGTACTAGGAAATGGAAAATTGGAAAAGAAGCTTACTATTCAAGCTAATAAATTTTCAGCTAGTGCCTTAGAAAAAATTAAAGAGGCAGGAAGTAAAGCCGAGGTGATCTAATATGTTTAAAACAATGAAGGAATTATTTACTTCAGAAAACAAAGATCTACGTCATAGAATATATTTCACATTATTTGCCCTAGCTATATTCATATTAGGGTGTTCAATTAGAGTTCCAGGAACAAAAGATTTAACAAATAATCTTGGATTCTTGGAATTGATTAATACAATTGGTGGAGGAGCTCTTAAAAACTTTTCAATATTTGCTTTAGGAGTAATGCCTTATATCACGGCATCAATTATAATGCAACTATTACAAATGGATATTATTCCATATTTTACAGAGCTTAGAAAACAAGGTCATACTGGTAGACAAAAAATCAGTCAAATTACAAGATATTTAGGAATTGCATTTGCCTTTATTGAAGGATATGCTTTTGCATTTGCCTTTTTCGGTAAAAGTGAGAGCCCTTTTCAATATATGTATATTGCAACAGTATTAACAGCTGGAACAGCTCTACTTATGTGGATGGGTGATCAAATAACACAAAAAGGATTAGGAAATGGAATGAGTTTAATAATCATGGCTGGTATAGTTGCAACACTACCTCAAATGTTTATAACTGCATTCAATAATCTTGTTACATTTGAAGGAACTGTCCAAGTTATTACCCTAGGCATAGTAAAGTTTATCTTGTTTATAATTGTTTATTTTGCAATTGTTATAGGTATGATATTTGTTCAAGAATCAGAAAGAAGATTGCCTATACAATATGCTAATAAGTCAACAAGTGCTTATGGTAATGCTCAAAGCTTTATGCCTATTAAATTAAACTCAGCAAACGTTATACCAGTAATTTTTGCCTCAAGTCTACTAGCAATGCCAAGCATAATTGCGCAGATTATAAAGAAAGATAGTTTTTCGGTTTTTGTTCAAAAATATTTGACATACACTACACCAGTTGGATTTGTATTATATATAATATTCATATTTATCTTTTCATATTTTTATACTTTTATTCAAATGAGGCCAGATGAATTTGCTAAAAACTTGCAAGATAATGGTGGATATATTCCAGGAATAAGACCTGGTGATGATACAAAAAAATATTTGAGTAAGATATTATCAAGATTGACAATATTAGGTGCTACATTCTTAGCAATTATTGCTGGATTACCAATTATTTTTTCAAGATTAACAAGCCTACCAACATCAGTAACAATTGGTGGAACAGGTTTATTAATTGTCGTTGGTGTTGCACTTGAAACTTATAAGCAACTAGAAGGTAGTATACTAACTAGAAGTTATAAGAGGGGATATAGTAGAAGATAATGATAAATATTATGTTTATTGCGCCACCTGCTGCTGGGAAAGGCACTCAAGCCGAACTGGTTGTTGAAAAATATGGAATACCACATATTTCAACGGGCGACATACTAAGAGAAATATCTAAAGAGGATAATGAAATTGGACAATATGTTGCTGAAACTCTAGCAAGTGGTAAATTAGTAAAAGATGAAATTACATATAAGCTAATTGAAGATAGATTAAAAAAAGATGATTGTAAAAATGGTTTTATAATTGATGGTTTTCCAAGAAATATAGATCAAGCTTATGAATATGATAAAATATTAAAAAGGCTTGGCTATGATATTGGTAATGTAATTTTAATTAATGTTGATAAAGAAACATTAGAAAAAAGAATTGTTGGCAGAAGAATTTGTGAAGATTGTCACGCTATTTATAATATTAATTATGAAAATAGTTCACCAAAAATAGATTCAGTATGTGACAATTGTGGTGGAAAACTTTATCAAAGAACAGATGATAATTTAGAATCATTTAATACTAGATATCAAACATATTTAGATAAAACTGAACCAATCATAGAACATTATAGAAAGCAAAAAGTTTTAAAAGAAGTAGATGGTAATGATACCATTGAAAATATTTTTAAAAAAATAGATAAAATAATAAAAAATTAATGTATCAAAGAGAGTATCATGAGTGAGAAGGTATAAAAATACCTTCTTAGAAGATACAAGTTCCATCGCTCTGTTATAACTGCCGATGGATAACAAATTGACAGGAGAGTGAAAAGATGGCTAAGGAAGATACAATTGAAATTGAAGGTAAAGTTCTTGAAATTATTCCAGGAGGAAAATTCAAAGTTCAATTGGAAAATGGACACATTGTGGAAGCTCACGTTTCTGGTAAAATACGAATGAATTATATTCGCATCTTAGCAGGAGATACCGTAATGATAGAACTATCGCCTTATGATTTAACACGTGGGCGTATTACCTATCGTAAATAATAGGAGGGAAAAATATGAAAGTTAAAGCATCAGTTAAACCAATTTGCGAAAAATGCAAAGTAGTTAAACGTAAAGGAAAAGTAAGAATTATTTGTGAAAATCCAAAGCACAAACAAGTTCAAGGATAATTTTAGGAGGTGTATTAAATGGCACGTATAAAAGGTGTAGATATTCCAAATGATAAGCACATTTGTATATCATTAACTTATATCTATGGAATTGGAAGAAGTTTAGCAAAAGAAATTCTTAAAAATGTAAATATTGATCCAACAACAAAAACTAAAGATCTTTCACAAGATGATTTAGTAAAAATTCGTGATGAAATCAATAAACATTTAACAGAAGGTGACTTACGTCGTGAAGTTAGTATGAACATTAAGACTAAAATGGAAATTAATTCATATCAAGGTAGCCGTCATAAAAAAGGATTACCTGTAAGAGGACAAAGAACAAATCGTAATGCTCGTACTCGTAAGGGTAAAGGAAAAACTGTAGCAAACAAGAAAAAAGTATAGTTAAAAGATAATATTAAAGGAGGTAAAACTTATGGCTTATAAAACAAGAAAGAAAAAAGTTAAAAAGAATGTCCCAGAAGGTATTGCTCATGTTCATTCAACATTCAATAACACAATAACAACTGTTACTGATAAAGATGGTAATGTAATTAGTTGGGCATCATCTGGAGCAATAGGTTTCAAAGGAAGCAAGAAATCAACTCCATTCGCTGCAGGAATGGCTGCTGAAGCAGCAGGAAAAGCTGCATACGATATGGGTATGCGTAAGGTTGAAGTTCGCGTTAAAGGTTTAGGACCAGGACGTGAAACAGCAATTCGCTCATTACAAACAGCAGGTCTAGAGGTAACATCAATCGTTGACGTTACACCAATTCCACATAATGGATGCCGTCCACCAAAACGTCCACGTGGATAATAATTGGAATTTAGTTTGTGAAAAAAGTAAAGGGAGGTTAGTTTCATGTTACAATTTGAAAAACCAATTTATAAAATAACTGATTCTGTAGAAAGTAATTTTTATGGAAAATTTGAATTAGAACCATTAAACAGAGGATTTGGTACTACAATAGGTAATGCTTTAAGAAGAGTTATGCTATCATCTCTTCCTGGAAGTGCAATAAGTAGTGTCAAAATAGAGGGTGTACTTCATGAATTCCAAACAATCGATGGAATATATGAAGATGTAACAACAATAATTTTAAATTTAAAAGGAGTAGTATTTAAAAACCATTCAAATGAAGCAAAAGAAGTACATATAAAGACTTCTAAAGAAGGAGAAGTAACTGCTGCTGATATCGAGCATGATTCAGATATTGAAGTAATCAACCAAGACAAAGTTATTTGTCATTTAGCAAAAGGTGCATCACTTAATATGACAATGATCGTAACAAATGGTCGTGGATATGTAAAGAGTGAAGATAATAAGAGAATTCATAACATTAATAAAGTTGGAGAAATTGCAGTTGATTCATTATATTCTCCTATCGAAAGAGTTTCATATGAAGTTGGAAATGCTCGTGTTGGACAAGATGAAAGCTATGATAAACTAACATTAAATGTTTGGACAAACGGTTCAATTAAACCTGAAGAAGCAATTGCCCTAGCAGCAAGAATTTTAATAGAACATTTAGAAATATTAACAGATTTATCTGCAATTGCTGATGTAAGTGGTATGATGATTGAAAAAACAGAAGATCCTAAAGTAAAAGCATTAGAAACATCTATTGAAGATTTAGATTTTTCAGTTAGAGCATACAATTGTCTAAAAAGAGCAGGAATTCACACATTGCAAGATCTTGTAAATAAGAGTGAATCAGATATGATGAAGATACGTAATTTAGGTAAAAAATCTCTAAAAGAAGTACTTGATAAAATCAAGGAAATGGGATTAACATTACGTGATGATGATTAATATAAGGAGGAGTAATTATGGCATATAGAAAATTAGCTTCAGACAATAAACATAGAAGAAGTTTATTAGCTACGCAAACAAAGCAAGTAGTTTTAAATGAATCAATTACAACTACAGAAACTAAAGCTAAAGAAGTTCGTAAGTTTGTTGATAAAATGATTACTTACGGAAAAAAAGGTGATTTAGTTTCTCGTCGTAAAGCATTAGCTTTTCTACATAATGATAAAAAAGTTGTTGATAAAATATTCAACGATTTAGCAAAACGCTATGAAAACCGTAATGGTGGTTATACACAAATCTTAAAATTAGATGAAAGACGTGGAGATAATGCATTAATGGTTATTTTAAGATTAGTTAATGAAACAAAACCTGTAGAAAAAACAGAGGACAAAAAGTCTAAAAAAGGGACAAATAAAGAAGACAAATAATAATAAAGGCAAGTATTCATAGTACTTGTTTTTTTCTATGGAAAATATACTAAGTATTTGCTATAATAAACTTAGAAACGGGTGATTATATGAAAGCATTAATTACGGGGGCAACATCAGGAATAGGCTTAGACATAGCAAGATATCTTGCTACAAAAAAGATAGAACTTATTTTAGTCGCAAGAAACAAACAAAAATTAGAAGAAATACAAGAACAATTACCAACAAAAGTCACAATAATCGTAGCGGATTTATCACAGGAACAATATGTTAAAGAACTATATGCGGTAATAAAAAAAGAAAATATTGATATTTTAGTAAATAATGCTGGACTAGGAGACTTTGGTTATTTAACAGATACAGATTTAAATAAAGATTTAGAATTAATAAATACAAATATTAAAGCTGTTCATATTTTAACAAAATATGTTGTAAGAGACATGGAACAAAAAAATACTGATTGTTATATATTAAATGTAGCGTCATCTGCTGCTTTTCAACCAGGACCTTTAATGAGTACCTATTATGCAACCAAGGCATATGTATATCAATTAACTGAAGCATTAAATTACGAAGAAAAAAAGAAAAAAACAAAAGTTCACGTGTCAGTTCTATGCCCAGGACCAGTTGCTACAAACTTTAACAATGTAGCCGGAGTAAAATTTTCTGTAAAACCACTAAGCAGTTCTTATGTCGCAAGATATGCGATTGATAAAATGTTTAAAAATAAAATGTTAATTATACCAGGTTTTAAAATGAAATGTGCAAAATTCTTTGGTAGATTTGCATCAGATAAATCCTTACTAAAAGTAACATACAATATTCAAAAAAAGAAATCTAATTAACAATGACTTTTATCTACTAAAACTAAAACTAGGGGGCTATTAAGATGGAGGTTATATTAAATATAAATGATTTAAAATTTTACGACCTATTTGATAATCTAAGTATTTATATAGAAAAAAATAAATTTATAACCATTTCAGGTGCAAATAATTGTGGAAAAACAACATTAATAAGAATATTAAGTAGACAGATAGAAACTCAAAATAATATTATACTTTATTCAAAAAATATATATGATTATAAAATAGAAGACTATCTAAAAGAAGTAAGAAGCGTAATTCCTAAAGAAATAATATTCAATGAAAATACACTTGAAGAAGAATTAAATTATCAATCAGAATTAGAAGTATCAGATAAAAATATTTTTATTAATTATATTATTAAAGGACTAAAAATAAAGAGAATGTTAAACAAAGAAATTAATTATTTATCATCAGATGAAATAGTTTTAGCCCAAATTGCTATTGCTTTAGTTAATCATCCTAAAATTCTTTTACTTGATAATATTTTTGATTACTTAGATAAAAACGAAATAGAAAATTTATATAATTTTTTAAGAGACTATCAAGAAAAGTTTGGTCTAACAGTAATTATGACAACAATAGATTTAAAAAACAGTATAGAATCTGATTATTTATATATAATTGACTCCAAGAAAGTAATTTTATCAGGAGAACCATTAACAATACTTCAAAGAGATAATATAATAAATAAAGCCGGCTTATCATTACCATTTATGATAGATTTGTCAGTAAAATTAAGAGACTATGAAATTATAAATTCAATTTATTTAAATAAAATTAAAATGGTTGATGAAATATGGAAATGATATTTAAAAATTATAAATATAAAGACAATATTTTAAATTTTTCAATAATAGAAAAAGAAATAAATGGAATAACTGGCAAAGAAACGAAAAACTTAGTTAACATAATTAAATTAAATAATTCAGTAAAAGGTAAAATAATTGTTAATAATAATGAATTAACTAAAGAAGAAATAAATAAAAAAAGAAAAGAAATAATATACATTGATTCAGAAATCAATCAAACAATCTATCATCAAACAATATATGATTTATTATATTCTGAAATAGCTTCAAAAAAGATACAAACAAAAAATATTGATAAAAAAATCATTGAATCATTAAAAATAGTAGGTTTGACTGAAGATATATTAGTAAGAAATTTCTATAGTTTATCTTCTAGTGAAAAAAAATTAATTCAAGTAGCAAGAGCATTATTATCTAATCCAAATATCTTGATATTTAATGAACCATTTAAATTTTTAGACATGAGAAATGAAAAAAAATTAATCATGCTACTAAATAGAATAAAAGATCAATATAATAAAACAATAATTTTAGTTTCAAATAATAGTAATATTTTATATAAGTATACTAATCATTTAATAATATTTAAAAATAATAAAATATTAATTGAAGGTAATACTAGTGACATATATATAAAAATTCCATTTTTAATAAAAAATAGAATAGAAATACCAGAAATTGTTGAATTTACTTATTTAGCAAATAAGCAAAAAAATGCTAATTTAGAATATCATAAAGACATTAGGGACATTATTAAAGATATTTATAAACATGTATAGAAGGTGATGAGATGCGATATTTAATTAAGTTTTCATATGATGGTTCAAACTACAGTGGATTTCAAAAACAACCAGGTTTATTAACAATTGAGGAAGAAATGGATAAAGCCCTTACCAAAATTAATAACAATAATAAAACTAATATTATCGCAACAGGAAGAACTGATAAAAAAGTACATGCCTTATGTCAATATGGTCATGCCGATATCAATGTTAATATTAATGAAAAAAAGTTAAAAAGAGCCCTTAATAGTAATTTACCAGAAGATATTCATGTTATAGATACTAAATTAGTTCCAGATGATTTTCATGCTCGTTACAATGTTAAAGAAAAAACATATAAATATATAATAAATTTAGGAGAATATAATCCAATTGAAAGAAATTATGTTTTTCAATATAATCACGATCTAAATGTTGAAGCAATGAAAGAAGCTATTAAATTATTTGAAGGTATTCATGACTTTAGATCATTTGTAACTGATAATAAAGAAAAAGAAAATTGTATTAGAAATATTATATATACAAATATTGAACTAAACAATAATAAGTTAACTACTACTTTTACTGGCAATGGTTTTCTAAGATATCAAGTAAGAAATATGGTAGGTTTACTAATAAAAATTGGTGAGAACAAATTATCTCCAACAAAGGTAACAGAAATACTAGAAGCTAAAGATAGAACAAAAGCAGGAAAAACAGCCCCTCCAGAGGGATTATACTTAGTAGATATTAAATATAAATAACAGGTTATTCAAGTAAAAAACAATAAAAGTCTTGCTTTTTAAACCATATTTTAGTATAATTACAATCGGTACATTCAAATCCCCACATAAATTAGACCATGGGAAAGTCTAATTTAAGTAAAAGGAGAAAAATATGAAAAGTTATATGCAAAAAAAAGAAACAGTAGATCGCAAATGGTATGTAATTGATGCCGAAGGAAAATCTTTAGGTAGAGTAGCTTCTTTAGCAGCAACATACTTACGTGGTAAGCACAAACCAACTTATACACCACACATTGATTGTGGAGATTACATTATAATCGTAAATGCTAGTAAAGTTAATTTAACTGGTAATAAATTAGAAAACAAAATGTATTATAATCACTCAATGTATACAGGTGGATTAAGAGAAAGAAATGCTAAAACTATGCGTGAAGAATATCCAGTTGAAATGCTTCAAAGAGCAGTAACTGGAATGTTACCTCATAACAGATTAGGCAGACAAATGGCTAAAAAGTTATTTGTATATGCAGAAAGTGAACATAAGCACGAGGCACAAAAGCCAGAAGTACTTGAAGTAAAATAGGAGGGTTGAGTAATGGCAAAAGATAAGAAAAATATTTATACTGGAACTGGACACAGAAAATCAAGTATTGCAAGAGTAACATTAACTCCAGGTAAAGGTAAAATCACAGTTAATGGTAGAGATGTAAGAGAATACTTCCCTTCAGAAATTTGTGTTATGGATTTAAGCCAACCATTAGTATTAACTAATACAAACGAAATGTTTGATGTTGATGCTAAGGTATCAGGTGGTGGATTCCAAGGTCAAACAGGAGCTATTCGTTTAGGCATAACTAGAGCTTTATTAGACTATGATAAAACAACACCAACTGATTCAGAAAATAGTTTTAGAAAAATTCTTAAAGTTGCTGGAATGATTACAAGAGATTCTCGTAAGAAAGAACGTAAGAAACCAGGATTAAAGAAAGCACGTCGTGCACCACAATTCTCAAAGAGATAATATTGTTTCCAAGCCATGTTTATACATGGCTTTTTTGTCACCTATTTACTTTAAAAACATATAATACTAGCAGGAGGATTATATGTTCAATTTTGATTATTTAAGATTATTATTAATTATATCAATAGCCTTAAGTACTATTACTTGTACATTTATACAAAAAACAAAAATCTTTTTTAAAACCAGTAAATATTTATGTTTATATTCATTTATTATTAATATTATCACAGGAATAATTTTTTGCTTTACATTTACTAATATAAAATTTCCTAATAGTTTATGGATTGGATTCTTCTCATTTTTAGGAGCAGATTCAATATATAAATCTCTAGAAGGAAAAATCTCTTCCCACAAAGATTTAGTTAATAAAAAAGTAATAACTATATCTGAAGATAATATTATTAATAAGGAGAATTCATAATGGAAAAACCAATCTTTCCAAGTAAATATATTCGTATAACCCAGGGATATGATGAAGGTACCCATAAAGACTCTTTTGCTATAGATAATGCTGATAAAGATAGTGGTATCAGCCCAATTTATGCACCTTTCACAGGAGTAATAAAAAAAATATATCCAAACGATGCCAATGAATTATGGCTAGAAAGTAGTAATCCAGTTGAATATTCCGATGGTACAATCGATTATCTAACTATTTTATTTGCTCATTGTAATAATATTAGTAACTTATTTGTCGGTAAAGAAATAAAACAAGGAGAAATTTTTTATTATGAAGGAACAAAAGGAAATGCTACAGGTAATCATTGTCATATAGAATGTGGAAAAGGAAAATTTACTGGTACCGGTTGGCATAAAAACAATTCTGGTTATTGGAGTATAAATAATGGAAAGAAGCCAGAAGAATGTCTTTGGATAGATGATACCATAAAAATATTAGATTCAAATAATTACAAATTTAAAAAAATATCCACAACTAATGTGGAAAAAATAGAACCAAAAAAAGAAGAAAATAATAATAACCAAATAAAACCAAAAGAAAAGTTAGAAAAAATCATATTAACATATACAGCTAAAAAGAAAGACTTATATGGAATATATTTAGATAAAGATGAAACTGTTATAGTAAAATCTAATCAAGAATAAGTTCAAGTAACATCATTAAACTAAAACCTAAGATTATCATAAAGACCATTAGGTCTTTTTTATTATCTTCTTTAGGAGTAAATTCAAGAAGAATTACATATAACATTACACCAGCAGCTAAAGAAAGAACTACAGGTAGAATATCTTTAACCCATTTAATTAGTAAAAATCCCGAAATAGCAGCAAATGGTTCAATAACACCACTCAAAATTCCAAATAAACAAGCCCTATATTTTTTAATACCATTATTATACAATGAAAAAGAAACAGCAGCCCCTTCAGGAAAATTTTGTATCGCAATTCCAATAGTCAAACTTAAAGCAGCCATAATATTAGTTCCGCCAAACGCTGCACCAACTACTAATCCCTCAGGTAAATTATGCAAAGTAATAGAAGTAAATAATAAAAGACTTCTTTTTAAATTGTTTTTATTTTTATTATTATATAATTTGTTAAAAATAAAATTACCAATAAAAACAATTAATCCTCCAGCAATAAAACTAAATAATAAAACATATATATTATCAGTAATTTTTGTCGCTGGAAATAATAAAGAAAAAAAAGTAGCCGAAAGCATAATACCAACAGATAAAGCATCAATAATATCTAAAGTAATCTTTTTAAAATATTTAGAGAAAAATACAGTAAATGCTCCTAAACTTGTAAATAATAAACATACTAATCCAGCAATTGTTGTTTGTAATAAATTATCCAAATTAAAAAAATAATTAATAATAAATATCACCAAAATATAATATGTTAAATAAATTAGAAAGTTAATAAAGAATAGAATATTATTAATTATATATATTGTAAAAAAAAGTAAAAAAAGTTATAATAAAATATATAATTAGAATAATATGGGGTGATTTCTAGTGATAGTTAGGCTAATCAAAAAAAATAAAATTTACAACTTTGTATTGCCAAATAAGATAGCTGGAAACTATTGGATTACCGATAATGACTATCTAGGAAATACTAGGAACTTAATAAATGTAGAAGAAGACCATGGCAATTGGAAAATAAAAAGTGATTTTGAAACAAAAATAATGTCAGGTGAAACTGAAGTCGAATCAGCAATTTTAAAGGATTATACATTATATTTTTTAAAAGTAAATACAGAAAATGAATATGTTATTTTATATTGTTCGCCAACGCTTGACAAGCAAAGCTTTAGACTACGATTATTATCAAATAAAGAAATTGTTATTGGTACAGATAGTAGAGCACAAATTTGCTATAATTATCCATTAGTTTCGAGACAACATGCTAGATTGATTTTTAATAATGGAGTCTGGATAGTACAAGATTTAAATAGTAAATATGGAACATATGTTAATAATCAAGCTATAACAACGAAACAACTTGAATATGGAGATATTATTTTTATAATGGGATTAAAAATTATTGTAATGAATAATTCATTAATTGTTAACAATGTTCAAGGATATTTAAGACTTGATAATGGAAGCTTTGAAACAATTAGTCCAATAATACAAAATCAAGTAGAATTTGATAATCCAGACGAAGAACAAATAGAATTTTATAAAGAAAATGACTATTTTTATCGTGCTCCACGATTTAAAACAGGTATAGAACCTACAAATATTTCTATAGATTCACCACCTGCCCAAGAAGAAGAAGACAAAACTCCCGCTATATTTACAATTGGACCAATGCTAACTATGGCTATGATGTCTATGTCAATGGGTTATAATTCATTAATGGGAGTTATTAATGGGACAGCTGAAATTTCAACAGCAATGCCATCACTAGTTATGGCTGGTGCTATGATGGGAACAATGTTATTATGGCCTACACTACAAAGACATTATCAAAAGAAGCAAAGAAAGAAGCAGGAACAGGAAAGAAAAACAAAATATTTAGAGTATCTTGAAAAAAAGAAAGAAAAAATTCAATCTGAAATGAAAATTCAACGTCAAATATTAATTGATAACTACTTACCATTGAATGAAACAAAAGAAATAATTTATAACAAAAAGAGAAATTTATGGGAAAGAGAAATTGAACAACCTGACTTCTTAGATTTAAGATTAGGTGTTGGATCTACTGAATTAGTTGGCCAAATAAACATTCCAGAAGAACATTTTTCTCTTAAAGATGATGAGTTATTAAACGAGGTATATAAAGTAGGTTCATTATCAAGAACATTAGAAGATGTCCCAATTTCCTTAAATTTTATTCAAAAAAATATATTAGCAATTATTGGTTCTGGAGCAAATAAGAAACAGTTTGTCGATGGCTTAATTCTTCAAATGGTAACATACCATAGCTATGAAGATTTAAAAATAGTTATATTAACAAATGAACAAAATGAATCAAACTGGGATTATTTAAAAATTTCCCCTCATTGCTGGGATAATTCCAAGAATTTCCGTTATTTTGCATCAAATATTGATGATGCAAAAGCAATTTCCCTTGAACTTGAAAAATCTATGCAGGCAAGAAAATTTAGAGATAATAACGGAAAAATGGAATTAAGTGGAGTTGATTATCATAAATATAAACCATATTATTTAATAATAACAGATGATTATAAACAAATAAGAGATATTGATATCATTAAAGACGTAACTGAAATGCCTATAAATTATGGTTATAGTTTAGTAGTTATTAGTCCACGATTAATAAATATACCAAATGAGTGTAAAACATTTATTAGTATTGGTGATAAAAAGTCTGGTGTATTTGAAAATGAACTTGTATCAAATAAACAAAAAGAGTTTGAAGCTGATTTTGATCCAACACTTAATATGTATGAAGTATGTAAAATAATAGCAAATATTCCAATTGATATTGCTAAAGAAAATAGAAGTTTACCACAGAGTGTATCTTTTTTGGAAATGTATAATATAGGTATGGTAAATCAACTAAATATTTTAAATCGCTGGAAAACTAATGATCCTACCAAGTCATTGCAAGCGCCTGTTGGTATAGATAAATCAGGAGAGTTATTTAAATTAGATTTACATGAAAAAGCCCATGGACCACATGGTTTAATTGCTGGTATGACAGGTTCAGGAAAATCGGAATTTATTATAACCTACATTTTATCAATGGCAATCAATTATCATCCTTATGAAGTTCAATTTGTTTTAATCGATTATAAAGGTGGAGGACTTGCTGGAGCATTTGAGAATAAAGAAACGGGTATGAAGTTACCTCATCTTGCCGGAACAATTACTAACCTTGATACAATAGAAATGAGTAGATCTCTTGCTTCAGTCCAAAGTGAATTACGTAAAAGACAAAGAATGTTTAATGCAGCAAGGGATAAATTAAATGAGTCAACAATTGATATTTATAAATATCAAAGCCTATATCGTCGAGGATTAGTTGAAAAACCAATATCTCATTTGTTTATAATTTCTGATGAATTTGCTGAATTAAAACAACAACAACCAGAATTTATGGATCAGCTAATTTCTACAGCCCGTATTGGTCGTTCACTTGGAGTTCACCTTATTTTAGCAACTCAGAAACCTAGTGGTGTAGTTAATGACCAAATCTGGTCAAACTCTAAATTTAGAATATGTTTAAGAGTTCAAGATAAGTCAGATTCAATGGATATGATTAAGTGTCCAGATGCAGCAGAATTAAAAAATACTGGTAGATTCTATTTACAAGTAGGTTATAATGAACTATTTGCCATGGGACAAGCAGCTTGGGCTGGAGCAAAATATTATCCACAAGAAAAGAGAAAAAAACGAGTTGACCAATCAATTAAAATTGTCGATAATGTAGGTGCAACTATTAAGTCATTAAATACAAAGCAAAATGATATGGCAGTCGCAAGCCAAGGTGAAGAAATAACTAATATAATTAAATATATAATTGAAGAAGCAAAAAAAGAAAATATTAATGTTGAACAATTATGGTTAGATAGAATACCTAATGTAATTTATACAGATGAGATTAAAGATAAATATCATTATCAAGCTAAGAAAAATGATATTAATCCTATAATTGGAGAATATGATGATCCTGATAATCAAGCACAAAACATTCTTACTCTTCCATTATCACGTGAAGGAAATACAATTATATTTGGTTCTGCAGGTAGTGGTAAAGAATTAATGCTAGCAGGAATTATTTATTCTACAATTTCTAGTCATGATTCAAAAGAAGTAAATTTTTATATTTTAGATTTTGGAGCAGAGACTCTGACAATGTTTAGAAATGCACCACATGTTGGTGATGTTATCCTATCAACAGATGCTGAAAAAATTACTAATTTATTTAAGATGATCAATCAAATAATTGATGAAAGAAAGAAAATCTTTATTGATTATAATGGTTCATATGATTTTTATATAAATCATGGTGGAAAGCAAATGCCAATGATAGTTATAGTTATTAATAATGTTGAAGCATTTATAGAAACATATAATGATTATGAAGAAGAAATTGGTCAAATTACAAGAGATTGTTTAAAATATGGTGTAGTATTTATATTTACTACTAATGGTCCAAATACAGTTAGATATCGTTTAAGACAAAACTTTAAACAGAATGTTGTATTACAATTTAATGATCCAATGGATTATTCATCAGTAATCCCTGGAGTTAGAAAAAAAGAGCCATCAAAGGTTTATGGACGTGGACTAATTTTATTAGATGCAATATTTGAATTTCAAACAGCATATGCTTACCATGAAGAAAAAATGACTGATTATATAAAGATTATATGCGATAAGCTTAATAATATTTGTGATTATAAAGCACCAAAAATACCAATATTACCAGAAGTTGTTAATAAAGAAATAGTTCAAGAATATCTTGGTAGTTTAGCACATATTCCTCTTGGAATAGAAAAAGAGACTTTAAATATGGCTACTATTAATTTAAATAATAAATTTATTTATAATATAACTGGAGAAGATATTACTACAGAGCCTGGTTTTATAAGAGGAATTATAAAAAATATTGTGTCTGTAGAAAATACAAAATGTATCGTCTTTGATACAAATAATGTTCTTGGAGATTTTACATATGATAATGTTTTCTATAGCAAAGACACATGCTATCCAGCTATTGATAAAATAAATGAATCATACAACAATAATGATCCAACACAAACAACAGTAGCAATCATATTAAATATTAATAGTATGCTTAATAAATTAAGTACTATTGAAAAAAGTAAATTTACTAATTTAATTTCTCAATGTAAAGGAAGAAATAATATTAAATTTATTATAGTTGATAATATCGATGTTATTAAATCCATTAACTTTGAACCTTGGTATAAAAGTAATGTTAATATGGCAGAAGGAATTTGGTTAGGAAATGGTATTGGTAACCAATTTACATTAAAAGTCACAACAAATTCAAGAATATTAAGAGCAGAAGTAGCTCCTGGATTTGGTTATATAATAAAGAAAGGAAAAGCTGCATTAATAAAATTAATGTCTGATGAGTAGGGAGGTATTTTCATGAACAATAAAATATTAGTTGAGTTAGAAATCCCACTAATTGAAAAAAAATATGATTTATTTATCCCAATAAATAAAAAAATTGGAACAATAAAAACATTAATTGAAAATGCTCTAGTCGAATTAACTGATGAGGCTTATGTTCCAAAAAATGATACAAATTTTTATAGTAAGGAAACAGGAGAAATATTTGATGTAAATAAAACTGTTCGTGATACAAATTTAAAAAATGGGTCAAGAATAATTCTAATATAGGAGGTAAATATGTCAGATTATAATCAATATATAACTTCAATAAATAAAATATTTGATTATTTAGCTAAGATGAAAGCCGGCTGGAATAATCTAGATAACTTAAATTATATTGAAAGTATTGAAGAGTATAAGCAAACTGTAATAAATAATGCCGATACATTTAAAAATACAAAAGTTGAAAAGAAATCAAACAAGGCAAGTAACTTGGAGGCATTAGGAAATGATTGATAAATTAACCTATGATCAAGTACTTTCAATTTCAAAAGAATTATCAAAAGAAGCCCAAATAATAGATAAACTTGCTAAAGACAGAAATTTACAAGATTTACAAGATTTCTCATCAACTGTTGAAGGATATTCTAAATTCCTAGAAACAATAGTTAATATGAATAAAGATGCTGATAAAGCTTTGTCTGATCTTATAAAAATGAAAAAGTAAAGATTAATTCTTTACTTTTTAGTATGCAAAATATTTCATACTTTTATTCAAATCACAATCTAAACCAGTAACATAACTATTATTCGTAAATATTTTTTCTAAATCAATATTTTTACCATCTAGATAATCAAAAGAACCACATACTATCACTTTAGCAATTCTAATAGCTTTTAAATATAAATCAATAAAAGACTCATTACTAGTCATATTATAAATAACAGGATTTCTCCATAAAGAATGATTACTATTTAAAAAATTATGTATATCTTTCAAAGAATAATAATAACTAATTGCTTCTAATCTAAAAGTACCTTTAGTAGTAAAAGTATCAATTAATTTATAAAAATCTCGTTTAAAGCCATAAGAATCTTTTCTAAATAGATTTATACAAGTTTTCATCTGTTTAAGAGATTTATAATAAATTTTACTAATATTTTCAACTTTAAAAGTATTATAAAAAGTATAATTAATAGTTTTTGATAAATCATTAGAAAAACATTTAGTGTCAAAGCAAAACTTACTTATATTAAACTTATATGGATTAGTCTTAAATCTCCTTTTAATCATATCATTATCTAAAAATACTTCCATAAAATGATGAATACCATTATATTTATACGTACTAGCATCACACTTAATAAAATTACCAGTTTTATAAAATATATAAGGATGGACTACAGAATCTAATACATAATGAGATATAAAACCAACTAAAAAAGAATATGTATCAATATCATTTATATTATTATCTTTAATATATCTAAGTAAATTAAGAAAAAATTCTTGTGTATGCTCAGTATGAGAAATCTTCTGTAAGTTTCTAATTTTCTTACTTTTTCTAGAATATAAATTATAAAACAAAAGACTATCCGTACTTTGACCAAACATTTTTAATCTATCTAAATCTAAATTAGCTCTTATCTTTTCAGGTAAAACATCATAAAGATCTTTAGCGAAAAAAGCATGAGTAACAGATGCTGGCATATAATTCCCCCTTAATAAAATACTACCTAATATTGTATCAAACTTTTACTTAAATTTACATTAATTTATTTTAAATATATGCTATAATCTATGATAGGTGATAGTATGATAGAAAAACAATTTAAAAATTTAGATGAACAAATAGAAATACTTAGACATAAAGGAATGATTATAAATAATGAAAAATATACTAGACGTGTATTATTGAGAGAAAATTACTTCTTCCTTAATGGTTATAGACACTTATTTTTAGTATCAGAAACAAATAGAGTATTTAAACCGGGAACAACATTTGAAGAAATGTATAGTTTATTTTTATTTGATCGAACATTTAGAAATATATTATTTAAAAATCTATTAATAATAGAAAATAATCTTAAATCAATAACTTCATACCAATTATCAAAAAAATATGGCTATCGTGAAGGAGATTACTTGAAACCCAAAAACTTTACATCTGACCCAAATAAACAATCTCAATTAAATGATTTATTACGTAAAATGAAAAGACAAATAAGAGTAAATGGCTCTCAACATAGTGCAACTCTTCACTATGCTACAAACTATGGCTACATTCCATTATGGATCTTAGTAAAAGTATTATCATTTGGTATAGTAAGCGAAATGTTTTCTATTCTAAAGCCAGAAGATCAAACAGAAATTGCTAAAACTTATGAAATAGACACAGAAAACTTAATAGTTTATTTACCAATACTTGCTAATTATCGTAATTTATGTGCTCATGAAGATATTTTATACGAAAATAAAACTCAAAAAGCAATTAATGATACAATTTATCACCAATTATTAAAAATACCTAAAGTTGATGATGAATATACTCAAGGTAAAAATGATGTATTTGCTTTAATAATAATTTTAAAACAACTACTAAGTCCCGAAGAATTTAAAAATATGACTCAAGAAATAGATAATGCTATAGAAACATTAAATTTTAATTTACATACTATTAATATAAAATCTGTTTTAGATAAGATGGGCTTTCCAATAAATTGGAAAGACTTAGCAAGTATTGAAAGGAGTAGAGATATAGATGAAGAATAAACTTAAATTAAACAAAAAAGAATATATTCATCTAATTATCTCTTTTTTTATTGGAATTATTTTTACATTTATAATTATTATTCCTATTGCAGAAGTCTTCTTATTAAAAAATAATTTAACAATTAACATAAAAAATAAAACAAAAATATATGAAAAATCTTCTCTTTCTAATTCTATAAAAAAAATATATGACTCTGTAATATCAATTGAATTGGATAATAATAATTCTTCTTCAGGTACTGGTTTTATTTATAAAACAGATAATAAATATGCCTATATCTTAACTAATGAACATGTTATAAATAGTGCTAAAAAAATAGAAGTTATTTTTTCTAATAAGAAAGAAGCAAAGGCAAAATTATTAGGAAGTGATGCTTATCTAGATATAGCAGTATTGAGAATAGATAAAAAATATTCTTCATTAGTTGCTACATTAGGTAACAGTAATAATTTAAACTTAGGAGATACTATTTTTACAGTAGGAACGCCAGTAGATATTGAATATCAGGGTACTATAACTTCTGGTATTATTTCTGGAAAAGATAGAAAAGTAGAAGCAAATATTAATAATTATAGTGAAGAAAAAGAAATAATGGATATGATTCAAATAGATTCTCCAATAAATTCTGGTAATAGTGGTGGACCTCTAGTAAACATAAATGGAGAAGTTGTAGGAATATGTACTTTAAAAATAAGCGAGCAAGATGTTGAAAGTATGGGATTTGCAATACCAATTAATATTATAAAAAAATATTTAAAAACACTTGAAAAAGGAAAAAATATAGCTTGGCCAACTATGGGTATTGAAGTAGAAGATTTAAATAACTATGAAGAAAATACTAAAGGAGTTAAAATTACTAAGGTAGAAAAAGATAGTGTGGGAGATAAAGCCAACCTAGAAGAAGGAGATATAATTACAAAAATAGGAAATAAAAAAATTACTGATAGTTTAACTTATATATATGAATTGTATAAATATAAAGCTGGAAACAATATAGAAATAAGTTATATAAGAAATAAAAATAAAAAGACTTGCAAAATCACTCTAACAAGCAATAAATAATACAAGACAAATTAAAAAAGATATGATATAATATATCTCATTACAAAGGGGAGTGATAATATGTTAAAAGTTTACAAAACAATGCAAGTTGAAAAGAAAATAAAAAAAATAAAAAGAATAGTAACAGATTCTTGGATTGAACTAACTTCCCCGACAAATGATGAAATAGACAAAGTAGTTGAAAAGACAAATGTTGATAAAGATCTTATTTTAAAAATGCTTGATGATGAAGAAAGACCACGTGTTGAGCAAAGTGGTAACGCCATATTAATAGTTATTGATACACCTTATTTAGAACATAATGAATCAAATAACTATAAAACATATCCATTAGGTATTATTATTACTGATAATAACTATGTTATAACTATAACATCAAAAAGACTTAACCTATTAAATGATTTTAAAAATAATAAAGTAAAAAACTTTAGAACAGCCAAAAAAACAAGATTTTTAATTCAAATTTTATTAAAAACAGCCAATTATTATCTAAGAGATTTAAAAAAAATATATGCTAATATAGATAAAACAGAACAAATACTAAAAAAATCAACTGAGAATAAAGAACTAATAACCCTACTAGAAATAGAAAAAACATTAGTATATTTTATTACTTCATTAAAAGCTAATGATACTGTTTTAGAAAAACTATCTAAAGGAACCATGCTTCCTTTATATGAAGGTGACTTAGATTTATTAGAAGACGCAACTATTGAAAACAAACAAGCTATAGAAATGAGTACCATATATAGAGACATCTTATCATCAATTACAGATACTTATGCGAATATTGTATCTAATAATTTAAACTATATAATGAAATTCTTAGCTGGAGCAACCATAGTACTTTCAATTCCTACTATGATATCATCATTTTTAGGCATGAATGTACCATTAGGTTCAATCTCTAATTATGATAATGCCTTTATTATGATTCTATTAGTATCAGTAGTCATATCTATTGTAGTCGCAATCATTCTAAAAAAGAAAAACATGCTTTAGAAACACACAAATCCTGTGGAAATTATTACAATTAAATTAGTTATCCACATAAGTAGTTAAAAAATATCTTTAAAAAGGTATTTTTTTAATTTAAATAACCAAATATCATATTAATCATAAAATATTTTAGGTGATAATATGAATGATAAAACATTAGTTATTGTTGATGCTGGACATGGAGGAATTGATAGTGGTGCAGTAGGCAATAATTTGAAAGAAAAAGATTTAACTTTAGAAGCTGCTAAATATATGTTTAATAGATTAGAAGACTTAGGAATAAATGCTGTTATGACAAGAACAGATGATGAATATTTACCTAAAAGAGATAGAATAAATAGAATATTAAGTTTATACAATAATGATCCAAATACCCTAATTATATCTAATCACATAAATGCGGGAGGTGGCGATAGTCATTGTGTAACGAATGTATAACAATTAAAGCCAAATAAATATAGAAAGAAATGGAGAACTGTTATGAATATTAGTTACACTAAGAGTGGTGATTATTTATTACCTAATTTAATATTAAAAGAAAAAATTCAATATAATATAGGAAAATATGGATTATTAAGATTAGAATATATTAAAAAATATAAACTTGGATTATATTTTGATTTACTTGTTAATGATAAACTAATTGAATATCTTCATAATATCGATACTATTGTTATGGAGAAGGTGCAGAAATTAATTATAGAACTGGCTGAAAAGAAAAATATTAACGAACAATTAAAAGAAAATAATCAAATGCTTTGGGTAAGTAAAATGAATAGTATAAAAAATATAGCAGAAGAAATAATTCTAAAAGAGTATATCTATGTGTGATATTACTGATGAAGAATTTGAAAAAATATATTTACCTTTCTATAATAATGTTAATAATTATTTAAATAATTATGTTATACCAGATGTAGTAGCATTTTATTTAGCAAATGCATATAGTAGACATTGTTTATCAGAATGTAATTTAATAAATCGCATTAACTCTGCTGTAGATATATTTAATTGTAGATGCGATATTAATAAACTTATATCTAAAGTGAAAGAAATATAAAAAATAAAATATAATTTAATAATAGTAAAAGATAGTCCAATGATATTAAAGAAATATTATTGAAAAGTAGAACTCTGTCAGATAAAACTGATAGAGTTTTTTAATGATAATTAATTGGTTTGGGAGTAAATTTATTGTCTAGCAAGCAATGAATTTGTACTTCCGTACGAAATTCTTTTGTGGGAGATAGCCCAAACCCCACTATTGCTTTTTGCGAATATTTTTAAAAATATCTTCAAAATCTTGCGAATAATTACATAAATTTCTTCAAAACATCACAATATTTTTTATTATATGATATAATTACTTTGTTGAAATTACTTGAAAAAGGGAGGAAAGTATGGAAGATTATAGTGCAAAATTAACTGCTGAACCTTTTTTATATACGGAAACAAAAATAATTGGCAGATATTTGTTAGATGGTGAAGATGAGCAAGAGTTAAAGAAAAGAAATATTGAGGAAAATCTTATTAAACATAAAAAGGTTGGTAGTGTTAAAAGAGTTAATTCTCCAATATTTAGAAGATTAGATGTTATGGACAAAGAAATGCTAGAAGAATTTGTATGTTCTGATATTGAAACAAGTAAATATATTTTACTTTATGCAATAATGAAAACAGACAGATTAGTAAGAGATTTTATAGTTGAAGTTTATAAAGATAAACTATATATGAAAAAAGAATATATAGAAAAATTTGATATAGATAATTGGTATGAGGAGAAATGCATATTAAGTCAGGCATTAAGAGAAAAAACGGAATCAACAACTGCAAAATTAAAGCAAGTCATTATGAAAATAATGCAAGATTCTGGGTTAGTAATAAAGGAAAAAGACAGATTTAAAATTGTGAGACCATTACTTAAAGAAAAGTTTATAAGTATGCTTGATAAAAACGGAGATATGGAATATGCAAAAGCAATAGGAGGTTTGTTATGAAAAATATAAATACAAGATTGCAAGAAATGACAAACAAGTTGAGTAGTAAAGAGTTGTTTGAATCAAATGGGTTAGGAAATGAGATTAACTTTCACGTTTTTGATTATGATCCAGAAGACGAGTATATTGTAAGAGATTATTTAGATAATTATTTATTGAAAAAAACTAAATTAAATATAAAAGTCTTTGATATTTATGAAATAATTATTGAAATATTAAAAGAAAAAGGATTTTTAGAAAAGTGCTTTGATTATGAAAAAAAGAAAGGTGCAAAATACCTTAATCAAATTATATCTAAAACAATAGGTATAGGGTCTAGCAATGACTTAATTATGAAAAAGATAAAAAGTGAGGTAATAGAACCTGACCAAATAGTTATTATAACTGGAATAGGTAAATGTTATGGAATTGTAAGAGGACACACAATACTTAATAATTTACACAGTATTATAACAAATAACCCTTTAATAATGCTCTATCCAGGAAGTTATAATGGACAAAGTTTTAAATTGTTTAATAAATTAGAAAATGATAATTATTACAGAGCATTTCAATTTGTAGGTAGAAAGTAGGATAAAAGAAAATGGAAAAATTAAAGAACTTATATGCAAAAGACATTGAAAGAGAAATACAAGGAGTTATCAAAGTTGATGATGAAAGTTATATCAGTCAGGAATTAGATGAATATGTTGTTACAGATGAATTATTAAAACACTTTAATAGTTTCTTTGACGCATATAATGCAGGAATAAATGGAAATACAGAAAAAATGGGCGTTTGGATTTCTGGTTTCTTTGGAAGTGGTAAATCACACTTTTTAAAAATAGTTTCATATTTATTAGAAAATAAAATTGTTAATGGAAAAGCAGCAGTAGATTATTTTGATGATAAGATTGAAGATAAAATGTTACTTGCAGATATTAAAAGGGCAGGTAGTATCCCAACAGATGTTATTTTATTCAACATTGATTCAAAGACAGAAAATAGTAATGGAACAAAAGATAAAATACTAGATGTATTTGAGAAAGTATTTAATGAAAAAATGGGGCTTTCTATTACTCCTTTTGTTGCAGAAATAGAAAGACATATTATTAGTTTAGGAAAGTATGAAGAATTTAAAAAAGCATTTGAAGAAAAAGCAAATAGTTCTTGGGAAGAAATGAGAGATGGAATCCAATTTGTTGAAGATGAGTTTGCTAATGCTTATGCAGAGGTTTTTGGTAAATCAGTAGAAGAAGCTAGAAATATTGTAGAAAGAACTGAAAAAAATTACACATTATCTGTTGAAAAATTTGCAGAAAGAGTAAGAGATTATATTAAATCAAAAGGAAATAATCATCACGTTATATTCCTAGTTGATGAAATAGGTCAATACATAGGAGATGACAGAAGTTTAATGTTAAATCTTCAAACAATCGTAGAAGATTTAGGACTTGAATGTGGTGGAAAGGCTTGGGTAATAGTTACATCACAAGAAGCAATAGATGATGTTGTTAAAGTACAAGGAAATGATTTTTCTAAAATTCAAGGTAGATTTGATACAAAATTATCTTTATCATCTTCTGATATAGACGAAGTTATTAAAAAGAGAATACTTGATAAAACTGATGAAGCAAAAACAAGTTTGAAAATGATATATGATAAAGAAGAATCAATAATAAGAAACTTATTAACATTTAAAAATGCTACATATCAAAAAGTGTATGAGGATAGTAATGACTTTGCAGAAACATATCCATTTATACCTTATCAATTTAAACTATTACAAGATGTATTCACAGATATAAGAAAACACGGATATGCAGGTAAACACTTATCAAGTGGAGAAAGATCACTTTTAGGAGCATTCCAAGAAACTGCAAAAAGATATGGAGATAGTGAAGTAGGAACTATAATTCCTTTCTATGCTTTCTATGATACTATTGAACAATTCCTAGAACATCAAGTTAAAATAGTAATTAACTCTGCTATTGATACAGTTAAAAGTGGAGAATTAAAAGATATTGATATTAAAGTATTAAAAATGCTTTTTATGCTTAAAAATATCAAAGAGATACCTGCTAACATAGATAATTTATCAACATTATATGTTTCAAATATTAAAGACGATAAGATTTCTATTAAAAAAGAAATATCTGACTCATTAAGAAGACTTGAAGCACAAACTTTAATCCAAAGAAACAATGATGAATATAAGTTCTTAACTGATGAAGAACAAGAAATAAATAGAGAAATTAAACAAATAATAATTGACCAAAATAGAATTACAGATTACTTAAAACGAATTGTATTTGATTATATATTAACAGATAGTAAGTTCACATATAAAGGAAAAAACTTCCCATTAACAAAATATATAGATAATATAAAATATTCACAAGAATATGAAATAGGTATAAAAGTAATTACTACATCTCCAGAAAGAGATGATACAGATATTATTTTACAATCTGCAAGAGAAAACAAATATGTATTTATTAAACTTGAAATATCTACTTTGATTTATGATGAAATAACTAACTATTTACAAGTTGAAGAATATAGAAGAAGTAAGAGTGGAATCTTCCAAACACAACAAGTTGAAGATATTATAAGAGCAAAACAAAGAGAAATTGAAAATGCAGAAGCAAGAGTAAAAGAAAACATTAAAGAACAATTAAATGAAGCAGAAATTATTATTGCAGGAGATAGACAAAACATAAATGCAAGAGAAGCAAGAACAAGAGCAAATGAAGCATTAGAAATATTAGTAAATAATATTTATACAAAGGTCTCTTATATTAAGAAAAATTACTCAACACAGGATATAAAAGATTTATTCCACGAAAATAGACAAAACCTATTTGGAAAAGAAGTAGAATTTGTAAATCAAAAGGCTTATGACGCAATGAAAGAATATTGTGAAGAAAAGAATGCGTTTAGTATGCCAATAACAACTAGAACATTATTACAAGACTTTGGAACTGCGCCTTATGGTTTCCTTGATGAAGATATTTTATATTTATTGACTAGATTATTAAAAGATGAAGTTATCTCTTTAATATATAATAATGAAGTACAAAATATAACATCTGATGATACATTAACTAAAATCTTAAAGAGAGATTATTATGATAGAACTATTATTAAGATAAGGCAAAAAATAGATGTTAATTTAATAAATGATTTAAAATCAGTAGCAAGAAACTCATTTAATGTTATGAGTTTAAGAGAAGATGAAGATGGTATGGTAGAAGATTTTAAAAATGACTGTCTTCAAAGCACACTTAATAAGTTAAATAAAATATCTGGATATTATCATATTTCAGGTGGTAATTATCAATATCCAGGACAAGATGTTAAAGACAAAGCAACAACTTTAATGGAAAGATTATTAAGAATAAGAGATGTTTCTGAATTTTTCAAGGAAGTATCAAGTTGCAAAGATGAATTTACAACATTAGCACCAGAAATAGAAATGGTATTAGATTTCTTTGATGGTACTCAAAAAGAACAATTTGATGAAGCAAGAAAGATATTAACTATATATGATAATAATAAAGACTATGCTGATAAAACACCAGAATTAGTTAGCGTTGTAGATGAAATGGTATCAATTTTAACATCAAAAGCACCATATAGTGATATTCATAAATTACCTACATTAAGAAAAAATCTAATAGATATTTTAAGCAATATGTATGAAACAAAAGCAGAACCTATAATCAAGAGAATAAATGAAACAATAGAATATTTTGAAACTGAAACTAAAAATGCAGAGGTTGATGAAAGTTTTGCTACAAAATATATAGATACTTGTAAAGGTGTAATAAACACTTTAAATACTTCTAATGAATTAAAAGACATATATGCACAACAAACTAGAATTGACCAATTAAAAGATAGATTTATAAGTGCATTAGAATACGAAAAGAGTAGAAAACAAGCAACTACTGAAACAGGAGAAGTAGTAGAAGAAAAAATTGTTAGAAGAACTATTATAAGAACAGATAGTTTAATGAATCGTTCTTATGAAATCAATTCAAGAGAAGACATTGATAAGTATGTGGAAGAACTAAAAGAAAAACTTATAAAAGAGTTTGAAAAAAATAATAATTTGACAATCAGATAGTAGGAGGTTAAGGTAATGAAATACACAGAAAAGCAATTAGAAGGTTTTACAAAACCACTTAGTGATTCAGAAGAACAAAGATGTCAAAATATGATTAATATGGTTAAAGACGCAATTAAAGATTATTATGATAAAACATATGATAGTAAAATGAGTCTTAACAATTATGAAATCTTTTTGCAAGGTTCATACGCAAATAATACAAATGTAAAGCAAAATAGCGATGTGGATATATGTGTTATGTACAAAAGTGTATTTCATTATGATATGCCTAGTGGTATGACATTACAAGGAAATTATTATGATTCAACGTTGAACTATTTTGATTTGAGAAATACAATAAAAAAAGCATTGGTAAATAAGTTTGGCTCTGATAGGGTTGTAGACAAAAATAAATCTATTAGAATATTATCTAATACATATACAACAGATGCAGATGTTGTTGTGGCATTTCAATACAGACATTATACAAGTCAGTTATGCTATGCTGAGGGTATTTATTATACTGCTCTTGATAATACAACTGTTATTAACTATCCGAAAATTCATATAGAAAATGGAAATAAGAAAAATACAAATACTAGTTATATGTATAAAAAAATGGTTAGAATTTTCAAAAAAATAACTCACGAAATGCAGGAGGATAACATTGATTTAAGTAAAGAAATTAAAGGATTTGTTTTGGAATGTATGTGTTATAATTATCCAAGTGACAAACTATTTCATTATATAGATAATAAATATACTGAAAATTTAAAAAATATGATAAATTATTTTTTAAATAATTCGATGGATTATTGGAAAGAAATAAATGAAATAAAATATTTATTTGGTGTAGAAAAAAACAAGGATGAAAAATATTATACCGAATTTATTTCATCTATGAAGAGGTATTTAGATGTTTAGTAAAATAACGGTTTTAGTACCCATAATTAATTTTGCAATAGTGTATTGTTTTATTGGAAAATTATTTAATGTTGGAATTACTGATGGTATAGGGTATGCAATAACATTAAGTTTATTAGAAGTATTGCTATTTAAAAAATGGATATGGAAAATACCAATAATTAAAAGAATTACTGGTATAGAAAATATACAGGGTGAATGGACTGGAACAATTTACTCAAATTATGATAATAAGGAACATCAAATAGAAAAGATAATTATTAAACAAAGTTACAACAAATATAAGGTAGTTTTGGAAACAAAAGAATCTACAAGTTTTAGTGAAATAAATACAATTAAAATAAATGATTTTGACAGAAATGAAATACAATATTTATATAAAAATGAGGCACCTGTTACATTAAGAAAAAAGAATCCAATGCATTTTGGCGTTGCAAAGTTAGAATTGATTAATGGTGAGCTGGTTGGCAGTTATTGGACTGATAGAGAAATTGATGATGGTAAAAATACAAGAGGAACAATAAAATTTACAGGTCAAAATAAAAAAGGAAATTACGATTTAATAAGTTTATTTGATATTTTTGACTTATTTTAGGAGGATAATAATGGATAAAGCAATATTAAAAAAGTTTGCTGTTGAATCAAGAAATGATTTAATAGATAAAGTTAGAAGTAAGATTAAATCTTTTTATGTTGATGAAGAATTTAATAGTGAACAAAAGGGTGATATTTATATCTTGTCAAATATTAAGCATTCTTTAAGTTTGACTGATGAAGAATTTAAAAAAAGAGAACTTTTAATTAAAAGAATAAAAGAACTATCACTTGAACAGGTTATAGAAGAAGCAGCATATACTTGGTTCAATAGAATAATAGCAATTCGTTATATGGAAGTAAATGATATTCTTCCTTTAACAAGTGATAATCAATCACTAGGAATAAGAGTTTTATCTACTAAGGATAATACTCCTGATCCAGAAATCTTAAAATTTACTAATTTAATGAATCCAGAATTAGATATAGATTTTAAGAAAGAAAAGTTTATTGAATTAAAAAATGAAAATGAAAAGTTTAAATATGTATTATTGTTGATATGTAAGAAATTGAGTAAAGTTATTCCACAAGTATTTGATGGGATAACTGATTATATTGATATTTTAATACCAGATAATTTACTAAATGATACAGGTTTTATAACTAAAATAATTAACGAAGTGCCAGAAGAAAACTTTAACGAAGTTGAAATTATTGGGTGGTTATATCAATATTACATTTTTGATTTAAAAGATATTTATAAAGAAAAATATAAAAAATATGATAAAGATTCATTACCTGTAATGACACAAATATTTACAACTGATAGTATTGTAAAATATATGGTTGAAAATGCAATTGGAACAAAATTATATGAAAATAATATTGATATAAGAACAGATTGTTCTTATTATATGATAAATAAAGAATTTGAGGATACTAATAAGAAAAATATAGAAGAAATAAAATTTATTGATCCTTGTTGTGGCAGTGGACATATTTTGGTTTACGCGTTTGATATATTTTATAAAGTTTATCAACAACTTGGATACAATAAAAAAGATATTCCTAGCCTGATAATAAAAAATAATATTTATGGAATTGATATTGATGAAAGAGCAGTTCAACTTGCAACATTAGCAATCTTATTAAAAGCAAGAGAATATGATAAAGAGCTATTTAATAAAAGAATAGATATAAATATTGTTTCTATTAATGAGAGCAATAATATTAGTTTGAATAATGTAATGTCATTATCTGATGAAGCAAATAATAAGTTAGAATATTTAATAAGTATTTTCAAAGATGCAAAAGAATATGGGTCAATTTTAAAAATAAAAAAATATGATTATAGTGATTTAATAAATGAGTTAGAAAAACAAAATAATATATTCTCATATTCTATAACTAATGAGATTTTGCCATTGATTAAATTAGCAAATATATTAACAATAAAATATGATATTCTTGTAACTAATCCACCATATCTAGGAATTAGATATTTTGATGATAAACTAAAAGATTATGCAGAAACAAACTATAAAGAAAGTAAACACGATCTATGTACTATATTTATGGATTCACAATTACTAGGAGAAGATGGAATTTTAGGCATGGTTAATCAGACTACTTGGTTAACACAAGATAGTTTTAAACCGTTTAGAAAAAAACTATTAGAAAATAAAACAATAATGTCAATGCTAATTTTAAATAAGAATATTATGGATGCGGGACTTGATGTTTGTACTTTCATAATAAAAAACAAATTAGATTTAGAATATAACACACATTATTACACTGTGACTAATATGGATAGTAATGTAAAATACTCAAACGAATATGTAGTAAATAATCAAAAGTATGTCAATTCAAAAGATTGTGCAATTTTGTATAACCTATCAAATTCATTATACGATGTTTATCAAAATAGTACGCCATTATATGATATTGCACCAACAAAACAAGGTCTAGCAACGTCTGATAATGATAGATTTTTAAGGGAATGGTATGAAGTTGACTATGCAAAGATCGGATTTGGATGTAAAAGAGCAGAAGAGTATAAATGGTATCCTTGTAATAAGGGTGGAAGTTATAGAAAATGGTACGGCAACTTTAATAAGATAATAAATTGGGAAAACGATGGGTTTGAAATAAAAGAATATGCGAAAAAACTATATAAAAGTTTTACTAGAACAATAAAAAATATTCCTTTATACTTTAAACCAGGAATAACCTGGAATTCATTAGCAAAAGAGTTGGGATGTAGAATTGTTCCAAATGGATTTATATTTGAAACTAAAGGTTCTATGATGTTTCCAGAGGAAAAAAACATACTGTATATTTTAGGATTAACTAATAGCAAAATTATCAATATTGTTGCAAGAGTTATTTCTCCAACATTGGACTTTCACGAAGGTCCAGTTGGAAAACTTCCTATTATACTAGATGAGAATGCTAGAGAAAAAGTTGAAAAACTTGTTAAAGATAATATTGATATAGCAAAAGAGGATTGGGACTCTTTTGAAACAAGTTGGGATTTCACGAAACATCCATTATTAAAACCTATCTCAAAAGTTTCAACTATAAGAGATTCTTTATCTAATTGGAATAACTATTCAAGTAAACAAAGAAGTTTATTAAAACACAATGAAGAAGAACTTAATAAAATATTTATTAATATATATGGATTAAATGACGAATTAACACCAGAAGTTGATGACAAAGATGTAACTATAAGAAAAGAAGATAAAGTAAGAGATATTAAGTCTTTTATAAGTTATGCAGTTGGTTGTATGTTTGGCAGATATTCATTAGATAAGGATGGACTAATATATGCAGGCGGAGATTTTGATAAAGTATATCAAAAATATAAAAAAGCGGATGGTGGCTGGGCCGGTTCTAGTCTAGCAAATTATAAATATATAAACGACAACGGAAATGAAATAGAATTATCTTTTGAAGTTGATAATGATAATATTATTCCCATTACTGATGAAGCATATTTTAGTGATGACATTGTTGAAAGATTTAAAACATTTATAAAAACAGTATATGGCGATAATACCTTTAACGAGAATATGGACTTTATTGCTGAAGCATTAGGTAAAAAAGGAACTGAAACAAGTGAAGAAACTATACGAAGATATTTTGTAAATGATTTCTTCAACGATCACGTTAAGATGTATCAAAAAAGACCTATATATTGGTTATTAGATAGTGGTAAGAAAAATGGATTTAAGGCATTAGTTTATATGCATAGATATAATGAAAATCTAATTCCAAAGGCAAGACTTGATTATTTACATAGAGTTCAAACAACTTATGAAAAACTATTGTCTGATGTAAATTACAGACTTACTACTGAATTATCTATGA
>Ga0256404_1002530_pt1 | contig 40257 bp, 30 predicted proteins | sample RumenRJG_01DNA_FD_185990 | JGI IMG/M metagenome (GOLD analysis project Ga0256404, IMG submission 185990) | Bovine rumen microbial communities from Lethbridge, Alberta, Canada - RJG_01 | ecosystem: Host-associated > Mammals > Digestive system > Stomach > Rumen | place: Canada: Alberta | collected...
TGATAATGATGAAAAAATCGGGGCAAAAGAACTATCAATCATGGCAGTCAGTGATTATGAGAAACAATTATTGTTGGAGTTCATGAGTAATGAGGACAATGCAAGACTTCTTGAAACTGCAGTAAACCATCATCTTCAAAGGGAACTGTATTCTTTTGGTGGGGATAATTGTTTATCATTTGAAGCGTCTCTCCAAGCCGCCTTGAGAAAGTACACGAATGAGAATGGAGAATTGAAATCGCAAAAAGACTTCAGAGACATTTTTGGTGCTCAGAATGGTGGAGCACGTTTTCTGATATATGTGGTAAAAGAGACCAACGAAAAACTATATTATATCCCTACACACCTTTTCGAATACAACGGTAAGGCTTATAAAACCATTACAGATGCGCTGAAAGTAGCTGTAAAAGATTACATTTCTCGTGAAAGGAAAACAATAAGTGATGTTATAAAAGACTTTGAGTGCATCTATTCGAGACAGAAGTTTCATCCACATGTGTTTAAGGACAATGCTGACCTCGGTCGTGATACAATTAAAGCTATTCATTATTCTCAGACTTCTTTCACCGGACTCTACATTAGGGATGATATTAGCCAAGACAAGCTCACAAAGATAAATGAAATCTTAGGCAACGGATTTGGTATCAAACCTATTTCTGCTCAGTGCTATCATGAGTTGCTTCTTTGCGGAGATGATACACTTTGGGATTGTTACGATAAATCCCTGTTTAACGCTCTAAAAGGGACTTCCTACTATTATAGAAAAGGAGCAGAACGCCAGATTGAAGCCATTAATAGAGTCTTGCCTATGCCTATCCAAAATAGTCGCCTGACAAACGCTGACTGTGACCTATTAGAGAGGTTTTATGCAAACAACAGGAAACTGATAATCTCTATTTATCGAATTCTGATAGAAAACGAACCAGATTTGGTTGTTTATAACCAGAGAAAAGAGGATTATAAGAAACTCCTCAAGAATTAATCAAGCTCCGCTACTGCGAACTCGACACCTGGGCAATGGTGAAAGTTTGGCAGAAACTGAAAAAAGTTGCCTGAAAAATTGAATTTTTTCCTCAACATTACAATATTATATACGTAACATATAAAAATGAAAGATATGAAAGACGAAAAAGAAGAGAAGGAACTGACCAGAGAGGAAATGTGGCAGAAACGCCGTCAAACTTGCTTGTTTGACCGAGTCGCGACTGAGGTCGGCGTAGCCAACGTTAGCAGTTTCGTGCTTTAAAGCACAAATATAGCAACTTTTTCACTAAAATTCATTATCCCCTTAAACGTTGTTAAAACATTGATTTTTTGACGAGAGATGACTATATTAGTAAATAATTAAAATGAGTTATGTCAAAGAGTTTTTAATTCTTAATAATATCATAAACGAACTAACAAACTTTTGAACTATGAACCTAAAAGAAAAAGCAAGAGCTAAAGTAAAAGAGCTAGACCAGAGGATGGCAGAGTTGAACACCTTGCTAGACAAAGAGACAAATCCTGAGAAGCTGAAAGAAATCGAAAGAGAAATTCTCTCTGTAGCAGCCCGGACAAACAAGTTTTTGAGGATGGCTGGCGCCGATGAGAAGGAGATGTATGCCGATTAACTTTTAACTGAAGTTAGAGGGCGCATTGAAATCATCTGCGAAACAGAGAATAGAGAAGAAATAATAAATGATAGCATAGCACCTTCTGGAGTTAAATGGGTCATCATGGATATATTCAATTATTGGTACCGCCTTGAAAAAGGTAAGGGATTCTATTAGTATTATGGATAGTCGAACCGAAACAACCTTCTTAAACTGTAAAGAGGAGGAACTGGTGAGGTACATTATGTAAATGGTATTTTAACAATCATTAATCAGAAAGAAATAATATGGAAATAAATATCGTAGATAAAGATGGTTTTACGAACTACTGTGGGTCAATAATTCAGAATTCTGAATGGGAAAAAGAATTAAAAGAAGCTCATGAGGCTTTTAAAAAAGAACCAACCATTCAGAAGTATTTAGAAATTAAAGATAAGATAGCTAGTTTAAGAAACCGGTCGTTTTATAATGATGAGGTAAAACTCTTAACAGAAAACAAAGCGCAGGAACGTTTAAATAAAATCATAAAAAATATAAAGGAAGAAGAAGACATCGACAGACTAAAAAATTTGTATGGCAATAAGGATAAGCGTGATACTCTTGTTGGCGCATTATATGAAATTCTCAAAGATTCAAGTTCTTTCCCTTGGGCAGAATGTAATAGGATTTTTATTGCATTGCATCCCAATTTGTTTTGCGCTATCCCATTTGAGGCAAATGTCAACAAATTAATCGCATTGTTAGAAGAAAAAAAGTATATAAAAGTGACTAAGAGTAATCAGGATTTGTGGATAGACAAGGCTCATGCAGTTTCTAACTTATTCAAAAATGCTGGATATGAAATAAAAATTGGAAGTGATAATGAAAATACTAATGTAACTCTACCATGGCAAGTATTTGATGCTTTAGGTGGTAGAACTAGTGACCATGGTGAATTATTGAAGAATAATCGAAATCTCATACTAACAGGTGCACCAGGTACCGGCAAAACATATAAAGATGGAATAAAATCTGTCCCTGGTTTAAAAAGTTACATCGGAAAGGATGTTAATTCTTCTATTGAACAAATTACAAAAGACTGGTCTTTCATAAAGGTTTGTGACTGTATTGGTTTGAGTGGTTATCGTAACATCACAATGATGAAGGTAGAGAGGCGCATTGAAATCATCTGCGAAACAGAGAATAGAGAAGAAATAATAAATGATAGCATTGCACCTTCTGGAGTTAAATGGGTCATCATGGATATATTCAATTATTGGTACCGCCCTGAAAAAGGTAAGGGATTCTATTAGTATTATGGATAGTCGAACCGAAACTTTTTTCCCCCAGCAACGGGCAGAACAGAGCCCGCAGCCCCCTCCTGCACCCCACTTTTACAAGGCAGGTGCCTGCAATCACGCAGGCACCTGCCTTGTAATCATTGCTCCCACAGTGACGGCCGTGCCAGCACTGCACAGCAGCCACACTATCAACAAAATACACAAACCAGCCCAACAAGCTGCACCTACCATGATTGGGGACATTGATGGCAAAAAAAAACGTGCTGTGAAGGATTTTTTTTGTACTTTTGCCACGGTTTAAATTCGTCACAAATGTCGGCAAAAGCACAACGAAGCCGCCAGCAATGGGTGCGGCGCAGCTTGAGTTTCGTTTTCATTTTGTTTATTATTGCCTTTGGCACATCGCTCTCGATAAGGGCCAACTTGGGCTCGTCGCCCATCTCGGCGCCGCCCTATGTGCTGTCGCTCATCCCGGGCATGAAGCTCACTATGGGCCAGCTCACCATCTTGATGCACATTTTCTTCATCACCACCCAGGTGGTACTGCTCGGCAAGGACTTCGACAAGCTGCAATTCACCCAAATCCTGGTTTCTTTTCTCTTTGGCTTTTACACCGATGTCACGATGTGGCTCACGGGCTTCATGCAGGTGCCCTTCGACCTCAACCCCTATTGGGGCTATCCCCTGCGCCTGGCCGAGCTGCTGGCCGGGGGCGCCATCCTGGCCCTGGGCATCGCCTGCGAGGTGCGGTGCGACTCCTTCCTGCTGGCTGGCGAGGGTTTTCCCCTGGCCATAGCCAAGTGCTTCAAGAAAGACTTTGGCAAGGTGAAGATGTGCACCGACACCGGGCTGGTCGCCGTGGGCGTGATCATCATGTTCTGCTACTTCGGCCATTGGGACTGGAAGCTCATAGGGCTGGGCACACTGGTATCGATGTTCTATGTGGGTGCAATGGTGCGCGTGATTGCCCCCCACATTGCCTGGCTCGACCGCATCTTCATCCCGGCCAACGAGCGCGCCCTGCTGGCCAGCGAGGAGGCCGAGGAGGAAGGCGACGCGGCCGATGCCCCGCTGGTGGTCACCATTGCCCGCCAGTATGGCAGCGGCGGCCACATCGTGGGCCAGAAGCTTGCCCAACGCCTGCACCTCAAGTATATCGACCGCGAGCTCATCGACGACACCTCCCAGGCTCTGGGCTATACTACCGACTTTGTGGCCAAGAGCGAGCAAAACATATCCACATCGAAACTGTGGCAATACATCCTGGCCGACGACAGCATACCGCCCTCGATGAATCCCTCGCACGACGATGCCATCTATGTGAGCCAGAGCCGCGTCATTCGCGAGATGGCCAGCCAGGGGCCCTGCGTGATCATAGGCCGCCTGGCCAACTGGGTGCTACGCGACCGCAGGCACGTGCTGCGTGTGTTTGTGACCAGCAGCGAGGACTATGCCTTCAAGCGCGTAGCAGCCGAGCTGCACCTGGGGCCCGCCGAGGCACGCAAGAAGATTGAAGAGGTGAACCGCGGCCGTGCCAACCACTACTGGGAATACACTGGCCGCCAGTGGACCGACGCCTGCGGCTACGACCTGGTTGTGAGCACCAGCACCGTGGGCATCGACGGCGCTGTCGACATCATTGCCCACGTCGCCAAGCACCACCCTCACCTCCAGCCCGCGGCCACGCACAGCCCAGCAGGCGGATACAATGAAAAATAACACCTGCAAGTTGTCTACATCCTGCTTCAAGGGTGTATTTTTCAATACACCGCACACCTGAAGCCAAGAATGAGACTCTGCCTCATGAGTGATTTCACTCTACCACGCTCAGTTTGCCCTGCATGTTATAGAACTTGCCGTCGGATGCTGCGATATTGGTCCAGACCGTACCAGTGTTGTAGTTCTGCACATGCACCACATTCGATTTTGTAGAGTTGGGTTCCGACCAATAGAGCATGAAGACGTTGGGAGAGACCTCTATCACGGTAGGCAGCACGTTGTCGGTGACACCCTTATAGCCACCGTTAAGACCTAAGAAGGTCATGTGGTGGGCATCCTTGAAGGAGTTGCGGAAAGCAAATGCCCCGAAGTCTACCTTGATGGCGCGACCGATGGGTGGATAGGGTGTGAACACTTTCCACTCCTGCTCACCTTTGAAAACCTTGGCGCCGAAGGCTAAGTTCTCTTGGCCGGGCAGCTTGCTGAAGGCTGTCTCCATGGCTGCTGTCAGCTCGGCCGCGTCACGGCTCTTGGCTGCTGCTTGACGATACTCGGCAAGATATTTGTCCATGAAGTCGAGCACTGCCGACTTGCTGTCATTGCTGATGAAGTGAGCCGGGATGACGGTTGCGGGATTGAGCTGCTTCATGGTCCTGATGACTTCCTGCCATTGCTCAATGCCCTTGTCGCCCTGGGTGTCGGCCATCCACACGTGAGTACCCTCTGTCACACTGCCCCCACCTACGATAGCGCGAAGGCTCGGAATCCATACGAACGGATGAGCGCTGTCGTCGCGGTTAAACTTGATATCCAATGCGTTGCCCTCGATAGATGGCAGGGTGTCGACTGGCTGCGGCACCAGTAGCGTGTCGGGGGCATCGGCACCCAACTGACTTCTCCAAACATTCAGCTTAAAGTCCTTGGACGCCTCGATGAGATAAGCGGTCTGAGCAGTGGCGAGAATCTGTGCCTCAGGAAAAGCCTCGTGGAGGGCGGCCAGACCGAAGTAATAGTCAGGATCGTGGTAAGACACGAAGATATACTTCAAATTCTTTTTCAAGCTCTTGATCTGTTTGATGAGTTCCTCGGCATACTGCTTTTGAAACTGCGCGTCGATGAGAGCTGCGTCCTTCTCGCCATAGACAATGGTGGAGGTCACCGGGAAAACAGCTTGGGCGCCAGGGTTGTAAACCTTAAGCGTCAAGCCCTTGGCATAGCCGCTGATAGCGATGGCTATGAGAGTAATGAGCAATGCTATACGTTTCATAATAATGTAAAATATATTGTTAAAAAAATTGTTTTTGTTTTTTTTCTATTGCAAGTCTACCTCGAATGGTGATCTTGGGGAAGCAAACATTTCCTTTTTCCTTTTCGGATGCAAAATTAGTATGTTATCTTTGTGCGTAATTTGCAAATAAGGCCAAAGACTTATCATATCTTGCCAAAGATAGCAGGATATAATAAAAAAAGAGACTGGAAAATGAATGAAGAACAGGAGCGCTTTATCCAAAGTGTTGACAATAGTTCTGCCGACAAGGTGATTGTCAAGAACACAGGACGCGAGGACATAAACCTTCCACCACACAGTCACGACTGCATCCAACTGGTGGTGATGGTGTGCGGAACGCTGCACGTCACTGTCAATGGACGAGACTATTTCGTACCCGATGGTTACGCCTGCTGGATACCTCGTGGCGCTGTACATGCGCTGACGAGCAACAACCGCCACATCGCCCTGCGCATTTTCTATTTTCTTCCCAAAAACGAGGAGGAGATGGCCGATGGCACTTTTTCGGTGCACTATGTCTGTCCATGGGCGTCAGTCAATTTCCAATTCATAGCCGACTATGGACCGGTCATCGGTAGTGACGACAGTGGCCTTCATGACTTTTGCCTCTCGTTCTTTCGCACATTCCGCAAAGAGGAACGACAGATTGTGTTGCCACTGAAGGGGATAGATGCCGGCACTCACCCCATCTTGCGCAAAGCCATGCTATACCTCCACAACCATCTTTCCGACAACGTGAAGATGGAACAGGCGGCAGAGGCTGCAGGAGTCTCCCTTCGCACGCTCAGCCGGCTTTTCAACGAGGCCGACACCACCTTCAGCAACTATTTATGCTATCAGCGCATCATACGCTCGCTGGAGCTAATGGCCGAAAACTCGATGACTATCAAGGAGATATCCTACAACGTCGGTTTTAGTTCGCCTGCCAACTTCAACCGCGCCTTCAAGCAAGTGATGGGCGTGACACCGTCAGAGATGAAACGGAAGCAAGGAAAACTCACAACCCTAAATTCCAACTCCGTCTCCTAACTGTCATCGTTGTGCGGCTGCTGCTCAGCCTTGACCGTCGCTGCACAGGAAGTGGAAAAAGTCGAGGTGATGCGGTTGGAAGGCCGTGAACCGACAGCTAAGATGATACGGTCGGAAGGATCTGCGTGGTGTTCTCTCCTTCATCGCTCGTGACACTCACACTACACAAGTGCCCGCGGCCATTGCCTAAAAACGTTGCGACCGTGGAATGCCGCTGGAACTTCTCGCCCACGCTGAGCACAATTTGCGCACACTTTTGGCATGATACCATAGCAACAAAAAAAATCCAATCGATTGAAAAATGAATCGATTGGAAATCTTAAAACATTGCAGTTGTGATCAGTTGGGAATCGGTTTTGCGCTGTTACTGTTTTGGCTTTCAAGTGCTTGAAAAACGGCTGTAAAACATTTATTGCGACGTGCACAATTGGCACGGTGTCCGACCTATGTCTTCCGCTTCTTCTATCGCTACATCATTCTTATAAGTCCGACAATTGTGCTAAGCGAGCGTATATCCGACTTCGGAAGGCGGAAGCTGTCGTAGCGTTCGTTCTCCGACTCGCAAGTGATGCAGGCTTCATCGGCTTGGCATTCGCGCACACGCTTGACAAGCACGCCTTGGCTTGTGTCAAGAACGTACACTTCGCCCCACTGAAAAAAGAGCACGTCGCTGATTTTTCGGCAAGCTATGATGTCCCCGTTATGGAACATTGGCATCATGCTGTCGCCCGACACGCGTATAAGGAAATTTGCGCCCTTGGTGTTGAACTCGGGCACTACGTAGCGTTGGCAGTCGGCAAGCGCCGCACCGTCGTTGTCCGCTGTAGGGAAGCCTGCCACGGCGTCGATGGGGATAAGCGGCAGACCGTTGCTTTGCTGCACGGACTTGTCAACTTCTTCCAACATGCTGCCTTCTCCAGTAAGCAGCCAATGGGCGCTCACATTTTTGCACTTTGAATAAATCAATTCAACATCAAAGGAGTTCCTTATGAGCCAAGAATTAATAGTCTGTGGCTTAACTCCAATCTTGTACGCAAATTTAGATTTATTTCCATCTGCGTAATAATCAACGAGTTTAGCAATCATTTCGTTTTTTTTCATAGCCCCAATGTGTCAAATAATGCAAAATGAATGTAATTTTATCCATATCGCCGTTCTAATTTATTCGTTTTGCTTATCTTTGCTATCGCAATCGGTAATTAAACGCAAACAAAGGTGTTCCCAACTGCGACAAATTTTTGTTTAACGGCAAAAGTAGGAAATTGGAATGCAATTCGCAAAAATTTACTCCTCAATTAACTTGAGGAAAACATTAGATAAAAATTCTGTGGGCTCCGAAGTGTGCATCCCATGCCGCGATATAATTGGCTTGCTCATATAGTGTAAAACATTAAATGATTTCTGTAAAACATGTGTAAAACTTTAGCGGGTCTATTTGTCCTTATAATGCACATAAACATAGTCTCTGTTTAATCCCGTAAACCTTTTACTTTCAGAGCTTTCATAAACAAAAACCGCTGAAACTCAACAAGTAACAGCGGTTTGCCAAAATATAATTTGTGATCCGAGTGCGGTCACAAAAATTTTCATAGTCAGTTGTGCAACAGATAGTTATGAAATGTGTTTTTGTGGTACTGTACCACAAATTGTGGTACACTTTGACCTTTCGGGGTCAAAATGTGGTACCAAAACAGCCTCTTTTAAGCGTCTTTGAAAATTCAACATATTTTAACTAAATTCTTTAATATTGGCGAATATTAAAGATACATTGCTATTAATTAAGATTTGTCAATTATCTAATCAGCATACACTTCAGCAAAAAACACAACTTAGACTGTTATCCAAATCGTCAAAATAGAAATAAGAGCTAAATATGCATTTTTTACCATTTGATTAAAAAAATTTTCGTATATTTGCCGTGCAAAAGAAAATATTTGCTGACATATTGAATTATTAAGAGACGTTATGTCCTCTGCTTGTATGTGAAAAGCGTCGGAAACTTAGCACAGTGCACAAGAGATGGCAGAACAGTCTCCACGTCATAAGGCGTGGCGCTGTTTTATTCCACCACTTTGCACAAGGTAATCCGACCACCTTCACATAAAGGCGTGGCATAGCAGCCCACGTCTCTTTTTTATTGCCAAAGTTGGGTTGCAGTGGCGTTACGATAATAATTTGAATTATGAGCATATTAGATTTTAAAGCAATCCTTAATGCACTTATGGGAGATGATGAGTATGAAAATGGAAACGACTCCTTGTCAAAGCCAAAAAGGGAACATAAACATAGCGACATGGAGGATTTTGAAAGTATTGAGGACACAAATGAAGATAATTTTGAAGATAAAGATGATAACGAATTTGAAGATGAAGACGAGGATGATGACTCAGGATTGTCTGAGGAAGAAGTGAAGGTTTTAGAGTCTGCTTTGAGATGTTTTTATTCGAGATTGTCAGAAAAGGAACTGGAAGATCCGGATATTAATAAGATAGTAAATGAAGTTCAGGATTTATATTTTGATAACAAGATAGACAATCCCGAGAAAGCACTAAATGAAGCATATACCCGGTGGAAGTCCACAAAAAAAGAACGAAATCAGAAACGCTGCAATAGAGGGAAAGCCATTGTTGATTTGCTTAGACAATATGATACTCTCACTAAAGAAGAAAAAGAACAATTAACCGACTATGAAAGTCCGCTATACCTTGGAAACCTCACTAAGGCTGACAGCAATTCCGTTGAGGAGATAGTGCAGTCATGGTTAGAAAGCAAGATAATTGACGAAGAGAAATGCGAACTAATGAATCTTATGGCTGACTCGAAAGCTAAAGAATGGGGGGTGCCATACATTGAAATATCTAATGTTCCATTATCAGAAGCAGATTACAAACAACTTTTGGCACTTTTTAAACATAACTATATCTCAAAATTCAACTATAAGGAAATGAGCGATTATATCAAACGCTATTGGCTGGAATCAGGATATAAACCACAGCAAGTGGAATGTGATGACTTAATCGTAAACCGTCCCTGCTATATGGCAACTGAGTTGGAGCTCTGCACCCCGCATTTTCATTTAGGTAAACGATACTTTGATGAAGACGACTGCTTTCAAATTGTTAAAGTTTACTTATTCGCCGACAAATTGGAGTATATATGCGATGGCGGGCATATAGAAATCGCACTTTCAGATATAATCGACATAAAGATTAACGATTGGAGTGACATTGAAATGAGTTGGGACGACATTAACCATTGGCGCGAAGTTGAAAAAGGGTGGTATGGCGATGCCACTAATTCCAAACCGTGTCCTGAAACTCCTGAACCTGAATTGCTTGAAATTACATGCAGAAACAATAGGAAGTGCCTATTCACATATAGAGACTATGATAGCGAACTCCTTGTTTTAAGAGGTTTACTATTTTACTTCATCAAAATAGCGAAATAAATGGAACAGTTATTCAAGAAAATCAAAGAAATAGAACAAACACAGATGGCTGAACGTGAAGCAGCTAGAGCAAGAGGTGAACACTTTAATATATTTGCTGTGTGTGGGGTGAATCATTATGAAGTAAAACATTCCTTCATTATCGCTGAATTGCTCAATCCACAAGGTAGCCATGGGCAAGGCTCATTGTTTTTGGATGCATTTCTTAGTTCATTCTATTCCGATTTTAATTTTCGATCAGAAGGAGTGAGTGCGGTTACAGAATATGACATTCACGATGGTCGTATAGATATCCTGATAAGGAATAGCATTGGGCAAGCCATTATTATTGAGAATAAAATACACGCCCAAGACCAATATGAGCAGTTGAAACGCTACAACCATTACGCACATAATCATTTCGGTGATGGACAGTATGAAATTTTATACCTAACACTTTATGGTGAAGAGCCGTCAAAAGCAAGCACAGGAGACAAGAATATTCCATATCGAACCATTTCTTATGCAACCACTATTGTGGAATGGTTAGAGGATTGTATCAAACTGACCGCTCGACTGCCTATTATCAGGGAAACGCTTATACAATATCAAAATCACATCCTTAAATTAACAGGTAAAGATATGAATGCCAAAGACCAAGAGGAAATCTTCAAATTAATGGTTGCTCATGCGCATGAAACGGCAACTATAGTGAATGCAACTAAAAACGGCTATTTGCAATATGTATATGAAACTTTTTGCAGAGAAGGATTAACAGAATATGCAATTAATAAAGGTTTCACTTTTCACGAACAAGAGAATATCAATGACGGCTTCTACTTCCAACGTCCGGAATGGAAACGAACTTGTATAAAAATTTATCGAGAAGGGAATCGTCATTACATTGGTATTTATTGCTCAATAGATGGATCTGATGAAGATCTAGCTGCACTTCCACAACAAAAACTTGAATGTTTTGATGACAGCCCAAATTTGTGGTGGCCCTACGGAAATACTTGGTTGGAGAAATATGACGACTGGTCGGCAGCTACCGATACAATTCCGGCAATGATTGACGGAAGCTTTGTCAACTTCATTATAGATATTGTTGACGCCATTATACTTGAACTACAAAATAAGAAATGTAAAATGATTTAATTGATACTTTTATGGTTATCAAGAATTTTATTGACAAACTTCGCAACAAGGGCTATGACGATTTATATTTGGCTGACCTTGCACACAAGTGGGATGTAAGTCTAATGCTCGGTTTATTTTTTATTCAATATCTTATTCTGTGTGGGATAGGATTCCTGCTTGGAAAAGTTTGGGAACCACTCTTCAAACTTGGATTATTGTGGGGAGTAAGTGCTTCACTCGTATTCATGCTTTGTTATATTCCGGACATGGTAATCAGAGGGTCTAAGGAAAAAGGAGATACCGACCTCCGCGAATCTTACATTATTGGCTCAGCCATCAGCAAATTTGCGTTGAAAGCCTTAAGGTATGCTCCGATAGTATCTGCCATTTTACTCATAGTTTCATATATCACATCCCTTTTTATGATAGGTTTTAGCTTGATTTCGCTTGTTGCTCTTATCTTAGGAGGCACATTACTTCTGCTTACATCAAGATTCTACCATAAGACACTTTCCCAAATAGCGATGGAAGCCACTTACTACGCCGAATGGAAAACAGACCAAAATGTGGAGCATTTTGACGAGTTGATATCACGACACGACAAATGGTGGATACCATCTGCATCACTTGACTTCGAAAAATTAAACATTGATAAGTTTCGTAGCATCCGAATTGCATCTGTTCTAGGCACATTGGCAAGCATATTGACAGGATTTATCTACTCTCTTGGAGTATATCCACTCATAGGAGTATATATGAAATTAGAAAGTCCAAAACCGGTGGTAGAACAGGTCGTTCAGAATGAAGATACACAAGATGTTGAGCAAGTAAGCCAACCGGACACTTTGGTTATCGAACAAGTTGCAGATGAAGCCATGCCGGTCAGTGAAGAAGACAATGACATAACTGACGATCCTTCCGTGCAAAACAGTAATTACTCAACCGGGGACATTTATTTGAGTGCTGAACTGGACAAGATGCCTATCATTAAAGGTGCCGAAAACTACAAAACAGGTTTACAAAACTATCTTCTTTCAAAAATTCCTCAACTAAAAGATAAGCATGTATATGTGGAATTTTGCATCAATGAACAGGGCAAAGTATATAATATTGATACCTCGTTAATCAGCGATGAAAACATTGCACACCAAGTAACGAATGTATTAGAAAGCATGCCACCTATGCAGCCTGGTGAAATAAATGGACAACCCGTATGCTTTAAGACCAATATTTCATTTTGACAAAAGCTAATGCTCTTTACTTCGAACTAAAGTATCCGCTGTCCCATTATTTTTCTCAAAAAGTTTTATAGACACAAAAATCGCCGGCAATTCTGTCGGCGATTTTTGGTGACCCTTTGGTGATCCCGTTGGGATTCGAACCCAAGACCCACAGCTTAGAAGGCTGTTGCTCTATCCAGCTGAGCTACGGGACCCCGATAGCTCTCTCCCACGCCGCACTGTGCACCAGGGGGCGTGCACCTGTCAAGCAGGAAGGGAGATTGGCGACTGCAAAGGTAATACAATTTTGCCTATTGTCAAAATAAAAAAAACCCGCGCCCCGCAGGGCGCGGGGTGCTTGCTACATGTATTTCTCGAGTAGCTGCACCATGGTGGCAGCATCGTGCACGCCGGGCTCGCGCCACAGCATCTCGCCCTGCTTGAAAATCATGAGGGTGGGCACCGACTGGATGCGGTATTGCATGGCCAGGTCCTCGGCCTGGTCGACGTCGATTTTCACCACCTTGGCACGGTCGCCCACTTGCTTGCTTATGTCCTCGAGTATGGGGTGCATCATCTTGCACGGCCCGCACCAGGTGGCAAAGAAGTCGACCAGCACTGGCTTGTCGCTCGCGATTAACTCTTGAAAATTGTTCATAATGTTGTTCCTTTCTTTCTTGTTGATAAAAACGGGAGCTTCCTGTGTGGCAAGCTCTTGAAAAATAATGATAACTGTCTACATCAAGCAGCACATATCGTGCCAACGGCAGGCCGTGTCATGAAAAGGTGACAACTACCGCGAGAAGTGCGACTTGGGCAGGGGGCGCATGTTGTAGCACGAGGCCATGGTCTCGCCATAGGCGCCGGCGCTGCGCAGGGCCACGAGGTCGCCGCGGCGGGTCACGGGCAGCTTTTCGTCGGTGCCGAAGACGTCGCTCGACTCGCATATGGGGCCCACCACGTCGTAGACGTCGCTGGCCGTGTCGGCCGCCGCGCTGATGTTTTGTATCACATGGTGGGCCTGGTACAGGGCCGGGCGAATGAGGTCGGTCATGCCGGCATCGAGTATCACAAACTTCTTGTTGCGGTTCTCTTTCACATAGATCACGCGGGCTATGAGCGTGCCGCACTGTGCCACGATGCTGCGCCCCAGCTCGAAGTGCAGCCGCTGGTTGCGGCGCAGCCTGAGGTGGCGCTTGAAGGTGTCGAAGAAGTGCTGGAAATCGGGCATCGGGTTGATGTCGGGGGTGTCGTAGTCGATGCCAAGGCCGCCGCCCACGTTGATGAGCTCGAAGTGGATGTCGTGGCGGTCGAAATAGTCGAGCAGCCCGTTGACCGACTCGCACAGCATGGCAAAGGGCTTCATCTGGGTGATTTGCGAGCCCACGTGGAAGTGCAGGCCGCGCAGGTGCAAGTGGGGCAGCTTGAGCGCACGGTCGACAGCGGTGGCCAGCATCTCGATGTTGATGCCAAACTTGTCCTCGGCAGTGCCGGTGGTGATGTAGCGGTGGGTGTGGGCGTCGATGTCGGGGTTGACGCGTATGGCCACATGGGCCGTTTTGCCTCGCCTGCCGGCCAGCTCGTTGATGACCTCGAGCTCGGGCACCGACTCAACATTGAAGCAGAAGATGTCGTGATCGAGCCCCAGGTTGATCTCCCAGTCGGTCTTGCCCACGCCCGAATACACCATCTTGCCAGGGTCGAAGCCAGCTGCAAGCGAGGCCTTGATTTCGCCGCCGCTCACCAGGTCGACGCCCAGGCCATTTTTCACGATTTCTTTCAGAATCACGGGGTTGCCGTTGGCCTTGATGGCATAGTGCACATCGTAGGGGTAGCCCTTGACCTGGCGGTTGATTTCGTTGAGTGTCTTGCTGAGCAGGCCCATGTCGTAGTAGTAGAACGGCGTGGGCCACTGCTTGAATTCTTCTAATGGAAAACGATACATGATGTTGCGTGTGAATGTGTGTGTGTGTGTGAAAATGAAAAGAATTGCACTGTGAGCGGGCAAAGATGCCCGTGGCCTCAGTCGCGGTGCTTGTCGTAGTCGTCTTTTTTCTTGCCGTGGCGGCTCTCGAGGTCGGCCACCACGTCCTCGATGCGTAGCCCCTTGGCCGAGAGGAGCACGATGAGGTGATAGAGCAGGTCGCTGGCCTCGTAGACGAGTCGGCCGTTGGTGCCGTTCACAGCCTCGAGGGCAGTCTCCACAGCCTCCTCGCCCACCTTCTGGGCCATGCGGTTGATGCCGGCGTTGAAGAGCGAGGTGGTGTAGCTGCCCTGGGGCATCTCGGCCCGGCGCTTGTCGATGAAGTCTTGCAGGTAGCCCAGAAACTCGAGGCCCATCTCGTTGCGGTCGCCAAAGCAGGTGGCCATGCCCAGGTGGCACACGGCGCCGTTGGGTATGGCCTGCACCAGCACGGTATCGCTGTCGCAGTCCACGTCGACCGACACAAGCTCCAGGTAGTGGCCGCTTTCCTCGCCCTTGGTCCACAGCTTGTTGCGGGTGCGGCTCCAGAAGGTCACCTTCTTGGTCTTCAACGTTTTTTCAAGTGCCTCGTGGTTCATAAAGCCAAGCATGAGCACATTTTTGGTGCGCGAGTCTTGCACGATGGCAGGAATCAAGCCACCCATTTTGTCAAAGTCGATATTGCTGTTCATCTCTCTAACGTTTATATTTTTTTTGTGTGTGTTTAGTTGTGTCGTTATAAGTATCCTGGGCCGCCGGCTCACAGTCTCACGTCGATGTGGTGCTGGCTCAGGTAGCGCTTGAGGTCGCCTATGGATATCTCGCCAAAGTGAAACACGCTGGCTGCCAGGGCGGCGTCGGCACAGCCCTCGCCCAAAGCCTCGGCAAAGTGCTGCATCGTGCCGCCGCCACCGCTGGCGATGACGGGTATCGAAAGCGCCTCGTGCAACTGCCGCAGGGCCTTGCAGGCAAAACCTTGCTTCATGCCGTCGTGGTCCATGCTGGTAAACAGTATCTCGCCGGCACCGCGCTCCTGCGCCTCGTGAGCCCACTCGAGCAGGTGGCGCCTTGTGGGCTCGTGTCCGCCTCGTGCATAGCAGATCCACTCGCCGTCGGGGTCCTGGCGGGCATCGATGGCCACCACACACACCTGGCTGCCGAAGGCGGCCGCGATGTCGCCGATGAGCTGCGGGTGCTCGAGTGCGGCCGAGTTGACCGATATCTTGTCGGCCCCGGCACCGAGCAGGCGCTCGACGTGGGCCACTGTGGCAATGCCGCCGCCCACGGTGAAAGGGATGGCCACCCGCGCAGCCACGCGGCGCACCAGGTCGACAAAGGTGTCGCGCCCCTCAAGCGAGGCAGTGATGTCGAGATACACAAGCTCGTCGGCCCCCTCGTCGCTGTATTTCTTGCCCAGTTCCACAGGGTCGCCGGCGTTGCGCAGGTTCACAAAGTTCACCCCTTTCACGGTCGCTCCGTCTTTCACGTCGAGACATGGAATGATGCGTTTGGCTAACATGACTAATATATCTATATTGTTGCTATTGCTATCGTTATTGTAAAGTCACAACCTCGTCTTGCTCACTGCCCTGCCGCTCTCGAGACGTTGAAAGCCTCAAGGGCCTTGAGCGAGATCTTGTTTTCATATATGGCCTTGCCCACAATCACGGCAGGCACCCCAATGGCATCGAGGGCATAGACGTCGGGCAGGCCGCTCACCCCGCCGCTGGCGATGAGGCGCAGCCGGGGCAGCCGGGCCAGGATGCTCTTGTAGAGCTCGATCGAGGGGCCTTGCAGCATGCCGTCCTTGTCGATGTCGGTGCTGATGACCTGGGTCACGCCCAGGGCGGCATAGTGCTCGATGAAGGGCACCACCTGCTGCTCGCTGTCGTCGAGCCAGCCGCAGGTCGATATCTTGCCGTTGCGGGCATCGGCGCCCAGAATGATGGCCTGCGGGCCGTATTTCCTGAGCCAGCCCTCCATCACCTGGGGGTGGCTCACAGCCACACTGCCGCCCGTGACCTGGCTGGCGCCGCAGTCGAAGGCGATGTGCAGGTCGTGGTCGGTCTTCAGCCCGCCCCCGAAGTCGATGAGCAACCCCGTGTGGCCGGCTATGCGCTCGAGCGTGTGGTAGTTCACTATGTGCTGCGACCTGGCCCCGTCGAGGTCGACCAGGTGCAGCCTGGTGCAGCCCGCGTCCTCCAAGGCACGGGCCACGTCGAGGGGCTCCTCGTTGTACACTTTCTCGGTGCTGTAGTCGCCTCGCGAGAGGCGCACACACTTGCCGCCCATGATGTCGATGGCAGGAACAATGTCGATCATAAGTCAATAAATTTCTTGAGCACAAGCTCGCCCACGTCGCCACTCTTCTCGGGATGGAACTGCGTGGCATAGAAGTTGCCGCGATGCAGCGCCGCGCTGAAGGGCACGATGTAGCGCGTGGTGGCAATCGTGTCGCGGCCCACGGGGGCATAGTAGCTGTGCACATAGTACACATGGCGCCCCTCGAGCTCGGCGGGGATGAGCGCGCTCGCCCCAGCCAGCTCGATAGTGTTCCACCCCATGTGGGGAATCTTCAACTCGGGGCAGGCGTTGTTGTCGAAGCGCTTCACGTCGAGGTCGAATATTCCCAGCCCCTGCGTGTCGCCCTCCTGGCTCGAGCGGCACAGCAACTGCAAGCCTATGCATATGCCCAGCACCGGCTGCGTGAGGCTCTTTATCACCGTGTCGAGCCCCTTGGCGCGCAAGTAGTCCATGGCCGTGGCCGCCTGGCCCACACCGGGAAATATCACCCGCTCGGCGCGGCGCAGCACAGCGGCATCGTCGGTGAGCACGGCCTCCACGCCTATGCGCTGCAACGCGCATTTCACCGAGAACACGTTGCCAGCATTGTATTTGATGATTGCTACACTCATTTCGTGTGGCAAAGTTACACGAAAAAGCCTCAAGCACAAAACAAAATCGACCAAACCGCCCATTTTTTTGGCATATCATCACATCCCCGCACAAAAACAACAGCCCCTACAACCTGCACGGCAAGGCACAGCATCAACTTCACACCATCACCATTCAAGTATAGCTTCCTGATTTTGGTTGACTACCTTTGCTAATTTGGCAGTTTGTTGTATTAACGTGTTGTCACACAACATTTTGCATAGCAAAGTAATGTAGCTAATTTTTCGGTGTCGCAAAGATTAACCTTTGTTACCCTTTCGGTAGAACGCGTTCATCGCTGCTTTTGTGATTATCTGTTTGTTAACTTCCACACCGGCAAGCTCTTGCAGTTGGTCGGTGAGGCTGGTGCGCTGGAACATGGGCACGTATCTCAGTCCCCTGGATTTGTCCGAAGCGCAGGTTCTGGAGAGTGTCGATCAGCTGGTCGACGGTCAGGGGGTGCTCCTTGTAGGCCTCGGGGAACGAGTCGGCCAGCTGCTTTTGCGGGAGCTTGAGCAGCAGCAGTGCGAGGAAGCAGACGAGGAAGTGGGAGCGGATGCGGTCCTGCCTGGAGAGGTAGACGGGCCGGGCCTCGAGGTGGGTCATGGTGGTAGACTTGCCGTCGATGCGCACCGACTTCTGGATGTAAGCCCACGTGCCCTTCTTTGTAGTGCCGAATGTCGCCTTCATATCGATAATCCTTTGAAATAACAACCGCTATTAGCTATAAATATACAAATAAAAATGACCTATGCAACAATTCATTAGAAAAGATTTTACGCTCTAACTGTCAAAGTCCCGGGAAGCAGGTAGAGATTGCAAAGGCTTTTGAGCTTTACATCCCAGTCGGGTGTGAACCGGGATACAAGTCGAAAAAGGCAGGGAGAAAAAGAGGAAGACCAAAGAAAAACGAGTCTTAGAAGGTTATCGCCAAAAATTAATCGAAAACCAAGCATAAAAAGGTAGTTTAATTTGATGGCGAGTCAAAAATGTCTATCAATCATGTCACAGCAACTGACATTTTGGCGTTTTCTTCAAATATTTGGCAGTTTTAACTCATTTTTATCGGTTGATAGAATATAATTGGCAAAAAACTTGTAACTTTGTAGCCCAAATACACATTATTATAATATGGATAGTAAGCATCTCAATCGAATCAAAGTCGCATTAGCAGAGAAAGAAAAGACTAACAAATGGCTGGCTGAGCAATTAGGCAAAGACCAAGCTACCATCTCCAAGTGGGTGACGAATACAACGCAACCTAATTTGGAAATGCTGTTGCAAATAGCAAAAGTACTGGAAGTAAATGTAAATGAATTAGTACGTCCTTTGTAATAATGGCAAACCTAAAAAACGGATCATTCAGAGAGAGTATCATTGACAGATGTCTCCAAAGTAGAAGGGGCTATTCTACTCAGGAGATATTTGACAGATGCAATGATGCCTTAGAACGACGTGGCGAGATGCCTATCAGTGCTCTGAACACCATTCGTAACGATATCCTATCCATTGAGAACCGTTGGCATATCGTGGTGGAGCAGATCCGCAGTGGTCGTGAAATCAGGTATCGCTATGAAGATCCCAACTTCTCTATTTTTAACACGCCTCTGAATGAAGAAGAGATAGCCCAACTTTCTCAGTCCGTTTCCATGCTTCACCGTTTCGAGGGTATGCCGGGCTTTGAATGGGTAGAAGAAATGAGTGCCCATCTTCAAGAAACAGTCAGTACCAGTCCAGAGCCAGTCATTGGCTTCAATGAGAACAAGGAACTGAAGGGTATGTCGTTTTTTATGCCATTGTTCAAGGCCATTACAGAAAAGAAAGCTATCAAAATCAAGTACCACACCTATAGGAATGATAGAGCGATAGAAGGAGTCATTCATCCTTATTATCTGAAAGAGTATAATCAAAGATGGTTCCTATTCGCTCTTAATGACGAGTACAAGAACTTGTCTATCTATGCACTTGACCGTATTGAGGCTGTGGGGAAAGCTTCTGTCAAATTCATTCCCAATACAGATATTGATTTCTCTCATTACTTCGATAATGTGATTGGTGTTAGTGTTAAGTCAGATGAATCACCACAGATCATAAAAATATGGGTTGATAGGGAACAACTGCCTTACACACTATCAAAACCTCTGCACAAATCACAGACTGTGATTGAAGAGAACGAAGACGGTAGTGCTATAATAACCATTGAGGTAATCCCCAACTTCGAGTTAGAGCAACTGTTTCTTTCCTTTGGTGAACGATTCGAGATACTGAGTCCTCCATCACTAAGAGATAGAATTTCAGCAAGAATCAAAAAAAATCTCGAAAAATATCAATAGGTTCATTTAGATTGAACGTATAGTCACTAACTTTGCACCCAGAAATAAAAAAATGTCAGATATGAACACTATAGGATTCAACAATTTTCGACGCTTTGCCACGTTTCCGGAAATGGATTTAGGAAACATTACTCTCCTTGTTGGCGGCAACAATTCAGGTAAGTCCACCTTGGTAAAAGCACTCTTGCTTTGTGTTGACAATCTGAAGTTGATGTCTTCATACACGAAGACAAACCTCTTCGAGTTTGCTGCTCCTAAGTTCCGCTTTGATGCTAACGAATGGCATGACGTGAAGATAAAGACATTCTCACGCGCCATTCACAACAAGCCTGTGCCCGTAATTGACCTGGGCAGAGACGAAGAGAAAACTGAACTTCCAAGCGAAATGCGTTTTGTCTTTACCATTGGCTCGTTCCGATTCGTTTTCGATGTCTATGGCGAGCGCGATGGCGATGAGGTAACTGGAGAAGTATCTTATATATCCATCGAAGACCGTGGAAACATGGTTAAGTATGACATATCCTTCAAGTCGTCCAACATGTGCTACTCAGTACTGGGTTCAACATCCGAACGCGAAACACTTATCAAGCGTCTCTACCGTGACTACAAGTCTGCAAAAGAGGAATTAGAAAAGTTATCTGACGAAGGAAGTGATATTGCAGCCATTTCTTCACAAAGTGAGAAAGTTGCCTCATTGGAAAAACACATCGAGGAGTTTGTTAACTCCGACGACAATGAATTGCCAGAGGATTTTGACTATGAGCAGGCTCTTCGTCAGCAATTCCGCAATTCCCATGCCCATGAGTATACCACAACTTCGTGGGACTACCTCCCATTTGAGTTCTATTTTGATCAACTTAATGGCAATCTTCTCGTGGATCTCATAGGCAACTTTATCCAGTTTGCCCAAAATCCAGGTGCAGCAGCCCCTAAGGATACTGAAGGCCCGAATGAATATGGTGTTGCCATGCAAGAATATATGCGCATTCAAGCTGCTCGCGAAGATTTGAAGCAGGAGGAAGATAAGATTCGCAAGTCGCAGGAAGACTTGAAAGCACTCCTCAATAGTTTCAAAATTGAGTATATTACTGTACATGCGGCTAACCAGAATACCATCTATAATACGGCAGACCGTAACGATTACATTGCACAAACAGTACACGGTTTTGTGCGTGCTAAGATTACCCGTGGACAGAAAGAATATACTTTTGTAACTGACTGGATGCGTAAGTTCGGGGTCGGTCATGATTTTGACGTAATCTCAATTGATGGTGAAGCCTATAGAGTTAAAATAAAGGACGAGGTTGGTTCTACCGCCAACCTTGCCGACAAAGGTATGGGTTCTATCCAACTCATGATACTCCTTCTGCGCCTCGCCACAATACTCCGTGAGTATGAGCCACAGAACATCGTAGCTTTGGAAGAGAGCGACCAGTTACGCTATCCTACCATCATCATTGAAGAGCCTGAACAGAATCTTCACCCAAAGGTGCAGAGCCAGCTTGCTGATCTGTTCCTCTATCTCAACAAAGAGTATCATTGCAAGTTTGTTGTAGAAACTCACTCTGAATACCTTATCCGAAAGACCCAAGTTCTCGTTGCCAGGGAAGGTTATGAGGATGAAGCCTCTATGAAAAATAATAATCCGTTCAAAGTTTATTATTTTGATGGAGAGAATGAGGATAAACCATATTATTCTATGGAGTACAGGACTGACGGAAAGTTTTCCAATGAATTTGGAACAGGCTTCTTTGACACTGCTTCTAATTTAGCATTTGAATTATTCTAACTATGAATATATACATCGACAAACCAAACTTGTTGTCTATAATTCATTCTGCTAAGTCAGAAACATATTCAGACTGTATGCGGATGTTGAAAAACAACTTCTGTATGTTTTTCACATTCGCCAAGGGAGATATTCTTCAATTAGATTCCTTAGAGAAGCAGGATGCAATGCAATGGTTGACTCAAATGACATCAGGAGTAAACGCATCTAATCATGACAATGTTAAATGGGGAAGTCTTTTCCCATCACGTCCTTTGAATGTGGACTCATTCAAAGGAGAGCAACTTACATCGGTATATTGTCTATCTAAAGAAAGTGACCCTAAGTTGGACGCTCATGCTAAAAAAGGAAACTTTTTAATTGCTTGTGAAGGACAAGAGATTGCAATCCTATCTTCTCTGTATTTTGATTCTTTACAGTATACGAAGAATATATTTCATAAGATATCTTCATGGGAAGATTTGAAAGAATATGTTTCACCGTGTACTGATATCATTATCGCCGACCAATTCATTTTTTCAAGTCCAGAGCTCTATCAAAAGAATATATACTCTCTGATACGTGCTCTATGCTCAAAGGTTAAAAACTCGCATGTCAACATTGTAGTCTTTACATTAAAGTCAAACTACAATAAGCTAACTTCGACAGAATTTGAACCCGATTGGGATACAATCTATTCAAAAATACGTAAGTGCGCAGAGAAATATTCTAGTTTTAATGTTACTTTTGTAACTGCGAGTAAGCAAACCCTAGAAGAACATGATAGAACTATTTTTACCAACTACAAGTACTTTTCTAGTGGCGATTCATACAATTATTTCGATTCAAATGATGCGAAAATAACCAATGGTAGGAATCTTCATGCTCATAGTCATGCAGATAAAGACAATGAGTCTGATGCAAAAAAATTCTTAAAGGATATGCAGAAGATCATAGATTCCATCAATAGCATAAACAATTTATCATTGATAAAGAAGGATAAAATTTGTAACTTTCTAAACTTTCCTCAATAGACTCATTTAGATTGAACCTATAGTATATAACTTTGCACTCGAAAATAGAAAATGTATGGCACAATATAGTAATTTACACCGCCCGGATGTGGACTTCGTATGGAATATCACGGACATCGTGCTCCGCGATACTTTCAAGAAAAGTGAGATTGGAGATGTAATCTTGCCTTTCGTATTGCTCCGTCGCATCGACTGCATCCTGGAGCCAGTCAACAAGAATGTTCGTAATCAGTACAACCAGCTCAAAGACAAGATAACGATGGATAAACTTGATCCTGCTCTCCGAAAGATTGCAGGACATAAGTTCTACAATATATCACGTCATTCGCTGATGTCGTTGCTCGACGATGCCAAGAACATCTCGATGAACTTCAGCAATTATATGTCTGGGTTCAACTCTGAGGTTACAACCATCTTTAAGAACTTCCATTTTAACAAAGTTGTGGTGCGCCTTACACGCAACAATCTCCTTTATCGTATGATTCAGGAGATTACGCAACTTGACTTTTCGCTTGAAGCCGTTGACAATCATGACATGGGCTATATCTTTGAGGAACTTATTCGCATTGCCAACGACCAGAGCAATGAACAGGCTGGTGAACACTTCACGCCACGTGATGTTATTCGCATGATGTCTGCTATACTTTTCACTCCTGATGCAGATAGTCTTCGTCATAGTGGCATTATCCGTTCTATCTATGACCCAGCTTGTGGTACTGGCGGTATGGTCAATGTAGGCAAGCGTTACATTCTTGAAGAGATTTGCAAGGATAGCGAGAAACCTACTATCGTGACCTATGGCCAGGAACTGAATGAACAGTCCTATGCCATTGCAAAGAGTGAAGCTCTTGTTTCAGGAGAGAATGATGACAATATAAAGTTAGGCAACTCGTTCACGCAAGACCAGTTTGCCACCAAGCGTTTCCACTATATCATGGCAAATCCTCCATATGGCGTTACGTGGAAAAAAGACCAGGAGTTTATCATCAATGAAAGTCTGAATCCAGATGGTCGTTTTACCGCAGGTACTCCGCGTACAAGTGATGGTCAGTTACTGTTTGTGCAACACATGTTGTCGAAGATGGAATCCGACGGCAGTCGTGTTGGTGTCGTAACAAATGGATCTCCGCTTTTTTCTGGAGGTGCAGGCTCTGGTGAAAGCAACATTCGCAAATGGATGATTGAGAACGATTGGTTGGAGTGTATTATTGCTCTGCCTAAGGATCTTTTCTACAATACAGGTATTTACACATATATCTGGTTCTTTACCAACAAGAAAAAGGTGGAGCGCATCGGCAAGGTGCAACTTATCAATGCCGTTGATTTCTGTACCCCTCGTTCCAAGAGCCTTGGCAATAAGCGCAACGACATTTTGGAGGAGCATATTCAGAAAGTCCTGCAAATCTATCTCGACTTCGAAGAGAATGAGTTCTGCAAGATCATGCCGAATAGCGACTTTGGACAGTATGAGTTGACCATTGAGCAGCCTATGCGCGACGAGGATGGCAACTTGGTAAAACGGGCAGGGAAGAAGGTGCCTGACACCAAGAAGCGTGACACAGAGAAAGTGCCTCTTGACTGCAATGTTAAGCAGTATTTCGCAGAGGAAGTGTTACCACATATTGATCCCGAATCGTGGATAGACTTTGCGCGCACTCGCACGAGCTACGCAATCAACTTTATTGAGTATTTCTACAAATATGAAAATGATATTGATCTAAACACTCTGAAGGAGACTATTCAAAGTAAGGAACATGCTATTTTTAAGTTAGTTAACTCAATATTTGATGACGACCAGATGGAGAACTATAAGGCCAATAAAGATAGCAATATTCTGTGGTTAGATAAAATTCCCTCTCACTGGCACGAAGAAAAACTGAAGCATATTTCAACGTGTAATGATGAAGTGCTGCCAGAAGACACACCAGATAGTGAGTTAATTCATTATGTAGAGATTAGTGATGTTGATTCCGTATCTGGAATTAAAAATCATACTGATTACACTTTTGGAGATGCTCCCTCACGAGCAAGGCGCATTACAAGGAAAAATGACGTTATTATATCAACTGTAAGAACCTATTTGAAGGTCATTGCAACAGTGAAAGAGGACGGACTCATAGTTTCAACTAGATTTGCTGTTATTCGCCCAACAAAGGTTAATCAAAAGTTTTTGGCTTATTCTCTTCTAAATGATGACTTCCTTGGAGAAGTTATTTCAAAATCTGTTGGAGTAAGTTATCCAGCTATAAACTCCACAGATTTAATTGAAATTAAATTACCTATGCCTCCAAAAGAAGAACAAGAAGCTATTGCATCCTATCTTGATATCAAAGTTGGTCAAATAGACTCCGCCATTGAAAAAATGGAACAGGCACTTGAAAATCTCAAATCTTACAAGTCTGCCCTCATCACTGAAGCTGTGACAGGTAAGATTGATTTGCGTGATTGGAAACCCAAAGAAGAAAAAGTTTAAACAAATAAGAATATGCAAGAACTCCAGACGAGAGATATATGCAAAAGCGCATTGTTGAGTATCTGTGTTCACAACCTATTGTGGACGCAAGTGGCAACGTGACCGACCAAATGGAATACCATGAGGTCAGTCCTACGGAGTATGACAAGAATTCTTGTCTTATTCCGTCAGAACTGTTTGACTTCCTCAAAGCATCTCAGGGTGACAACTACCGCAAGTGGCTCACTGAAAAGTATGAGGGTGACGAGACAGTAATGCAGAGTGACATCCTCACTCGCATCAAGTCTGAAATGGCAGCAGCCTTGAAGAAAGCGACCAAAGAGCATGTGCTCAATGGTTTGAATACGCCACAAGGTACACTCACAATGCTGCGTGGCAAAGAAAGAAAGGACAAATTTGGAGGATCTGAACTCACTGTTCCAGCATAGTGCCAAGATGCGCGACAAGAAGGTTCTTGTGTGTGACGACGAGGCAGACTTTGCAAGCCGGGCCTACTATAAGCGAAAGGGAGAAATGTCGCTCTATGCCATTGCAGAGTTGATAGAGAACTTCATCAAACTGCCCAAGTATCTTCGTTATCTGCAAATAACGGCTACGCCCTACTCGTTGTTTTTACAGCCAGACGGCACTGTCATGCTGCGTGAAGGAAAGGAGGCCTCGCCATGGTTGCCACGCTATACAGGTCTTGTGCCTATCCACAAGAACTATATAGGCGGCAAGCAGTACTATGTGCTGAGCGAGGATGAGAATTCAATGTACAGTTGTCTGTTTCAACCTGTCGACCAGATTTGTCTCGATATTCTCTCGGCACGAAATGAGTTTTATCTTGACACAAATGTTCACTCGGGTAATCTCGATTCCTTGAACTATGCTGTAGTCAGCTATCTCTTTGCATCGGCTGTAAGAAGCATACAAGTGAGAAACCGAGAGAACAAGAAGTTTATGTCCAGTTGCCTTATCCACTGTGAGATAGCCAAGAAAAACCACGACTGGCAGGCAGATCTCATTGAGAAAATCATCGATAACATCAAAGAGGCTATCGTAGACAATGGCAATGTGGACAAGCACATTCTTGGTTTGGAGCAGGATGCTTACGAGAGCTTGAAGCACAGCAACGAACTCGGGAACAAGTATGAATTGATCTCTGAACCATTCCCGGAATTCTCTGAAGTGGAGAAAGAGATTAAGAAAATTCTTGGTTACAACGATTTTTCGGTGAAGATTGTAAATTCCGAAGAGCCCATTGCTACCATGCTCAACGAGAAAGGACAGTTGCGACTGGAGAACGCGCTCAACATATTCATAGGAGGAAGCATTCTTGACCGTGGTATAACAATTGACAACATGCTTTGCTTCTTCTACGGACGTGACCCTTCAAAATTCCAAATGGACACTGTCCTGCAACATGCGCGAATGTATGGCGCAAGAAGCAAAGAGGATATGGCATGCACGCGTTTCTTTACCACAGAGGCTATCTATGACGTGCTGAAGACCATCAATAACATTGATGAGATGATGTACGACTATCTCCGTCACCATTCCGACAAGATACAGAGCGATGATTTCACAAGCATGGTGATTGGCTACGATCGTCGCATCAATGCCAGTGCTGGTAACAAGTACACACCTGCCAACACCAAAGTGCTCAAGCCTTTCCAGCGTATATTGCCTAAAGGTTTCCAGACAGGCACAGCTTCTGAGATTGCCAGTACCATCAATGAGATTGACCACATCCTTGCTTCTGTACCCGGCTATCGTGTGGCAAATGAGGATGACAAAACAGATGATCCGCTTTTCCTGCTTGACTACGACACGGCATTCCAAATTATCCATTTGATAAGTTCCACTTTCAGATACGGTGACGAATACAACAACAACAATTATCAGTGGGATGAGAATGAGATGTTGACAGCCATAGACCATGCTGTTTTTGGTGGGGACGGAAAAATTTGGTGCCAAGTTTATACAAACAGAAGCATGAGTCGTGAACGCGAGAACATATATGACCCACGCGGACGTTTCATCGATGCGCCTGAATCCGGTGCTATCAACATACGCTCAAGAAGACAGGCTATCGACAGACCTGTGCTGACACTGCTCAGGCAGAATGGTTCTGCCGCACGAGGATGGCGAGATACTCCATTCTGGTGGCCGACGCTCATGCTTAACCAAAACATGGCGGCTGGAATATTCACCATCAATAGCGACAAGAAGTTCAAAGAGCCAAGAAAGCAGCATGTTATGGAGGCATTGAAGAAGTACCCTAAGGAAGAGGTGCTGAAGCTCACGGTCAACTTGGATGTATTCATCTCGCTCCTTTCCGGTGAGAACAACATGCTGCTCCGTACTATCAAACCTATCAACTCGTATCTTTTCTTGGAAACTGATGAGCATGGTAACCCCAAGCTTGCCGATGGTGTAGATCCTAATAAGTATTATGATTTGTCATCATTCAACGATGGCGTGTTCCCATTTGTCATGCGAGAATTCAAGTACCTACACTTGCGTACGTCTATGGACCTTAGTGGAAGTCAAGCCATCATTGAGCTCAACAAGGAACGTCCCTATAGATTGGCCCCCTATCGTTTCCAGCAATATGACACTGTATATGACTCCAAGGCTAATGGACACGAAGTGGTAGATGATACAGTTTGTAATTGGTCTGTGATACTTTATCTGGGCGAAATAAAAGATACTCTCCTCACTCCCGAAGACGAGCAGTATCTTGAAGACTACAAGAATGAGTTGCAAGCAAGGACTGACAACAATAACGAAGAAGCATGATACCTACACTGGATTACGTAAAACAGAAATTCCAGGAATATAACGAGCAGATGTTTGGAGGGAAGTTGCAACAGCTCCCCTTCAAGCTCAGCTCAGCTCGTTCTTTCCTCGGTGAGATACGCTGCGTCCGAAAGAAGCAGCCCGATGGAACATGGCACTACACCGACTTCGCCTTTGTGATAAGCAATAAAATAGATATGCCACAAGACGTAGTAGATGATGCCATCATTCACGAGATGATTCACTATTATATATTCTCCAACCAGTTGCAGGATAATGGGCCTCACGGAGACTTGTTCAAAGAGATGATACGTAAAATCAATGTTAAGTTCAACCGCAATATCTCTGTCTTTCTTAAGAAGACAGAAGATGATGAAAAGAATGACACAGAGAAACGACAGCATCTGATATGCATTGTTCGTATGCGAGGCAATTCTTGGGGCGTCACGGTTGCAAGCAAAGCCAAGCTTTTCTATCTATGGGATGAGCTTCCAAAGTTCCCTAAGGTGGTGGAATGCAAATGGTATGTTTCTACCGACCTGTTCTTCAATAGATTTCCAAGAGCTAAAAGTGTAAAGATCTATGCTATTTCGCGTCAGGAAATGGAAGAACATACCAAAGATGCCCAACCATTGATACGTGAAGGAAATAGTGTCAAGGCTATAAAAGATTGATAAGAACAATATTAGAAAAGATCTATCATCAAAGAAGGTAGATAATGGAAATTAATTGTTATGGATATTCTTCAAGGACTAAATGATAAATAGAAAGAGACTGTCATAGCAATTGATGGTAATATAAGAGTGACGGCTGGAGCTGGATCAGGCAAAACACGTGTGCTTGCTCACCGTTATGCTTTTCTCGTAAATGAAGTAGGCTGGTGAAAACGGAGGATATCCCCGTTTTTGGTGGGTGGATAACCTCCGTTTTCACCAGGTATTTTTCAATGTTATGTTAGTGATCTGTTGAGTGAAATCTAAAGAGTGACGTGATAACAAGGTAGCACTCAAGTGGTGTATTTGAACATTACAGTTGGTTTGAAATATCAAGAAGAGCGACACCTATAATAATGGTGCCGCTTTTTTTCTTCCAATGGTGGATTTGCTTTACTCTATAATAAAAACTCCAAAGTAACGGTTATAGCGTAATTGTTTTCTTTGCCACCTTGAGGGCAGCAAGGCCAAGTTCACGGTCGTCCTTGACAGCATTGAGCACACCATCAGCAAGCCAAAGGGTGAGCAGTTCCTTCTCGTTCACATGAAGCAGCTTCGCCAATTGCACCACTTGCGATCGTTTCGCACGGCGTACACCCAACTCTATCTTGCTGAACATTGGCGTATCGATGTTCAACTTGCTCGGCCAATTCTCGTTGCACCATCTTCCGCTCAACCCTCAACCGCCGTATTTTCGCTCCAAATAATAGAGGTTTCTTATATTCTGATATACTATCAAAATCGTTTGTCAATAAAGCACTCTCCATACCAATTATCGTTTCAGAAATTCTTTAAGTGTAATGGTCGCTATACCTAACCCTTTGGCTTTAACTTGCAGACCATTGTCCGAAGTTAGAAGAATAGGGTTCTCATGCTTAAACTTTAAGGCGACTGTAAGAATGTTGTTGTCCGGTGATCGTCTATTAAAATCAGAAGGAAGAAGGCTTGAATCTGAAAGTTCCATTGAAACATGCAGCTTATCCATAGCGTTATTGATGTTGCGTAAAGCCTTTTCAACATTGCGTTTCTCTTCTTCTCCTAATGTAATTTTAAGTTTATCTAATTCATCAACGACCTTTGCAGAAAGTACGATTTGATATTTATTATCAATCTTTGATATAATATCTGGACAATCAACAAAAACATTTGTGTCAATGATGTAAATATTCTTCTTGGTTGTTGACTTAACAGCCTTTTGTTTTGGAGTTTCAAATTGTGATAAGTCAATCTTTCCTTTGATTTTTATATGAATGCCTTCAGTCTCATTGTTATCAATGGATTCTGCATCAATATCTTGTGCCTTAAGAAAATAAGCTCTAACTTCTTCGGACATGTTTTCTCTCATTATTGATTCGTCAACTATGATGACTGTATTATTTCTAGCACGAGATGTCGCTACATTGAACAACTCCTTTTCTAATGAGTATCTTGTTGATGCATTAGGGATTAAGAAAACACAATAGTCTACGGTTAACCCCTGGACTCGATCAACTGTTTCTATTCTAACGTTTTCTGGAATTAAGCCTGATGGCAAGTCCAATACAAATTTTTTCTGTAGTCTTCTAACTGTGTCTCTGAATTTTGCCAATATGGCAATTTCTATATCTTCCTTATCTTTTTTATTCTTATCTTTATTTCTTTCTTTATTCTCGTCGTTTATTCGAGAAACTAAATCCATAATATATTGGAATGCATTTTCGGGTGATTTATCTCCAACTTTTAACTTCATTGGGATAAGCACAGGCCCACCTCTATGATCCATTTCTTGAATATTTGTAGAAACCTCTTGATGCTCTGAAACTGAGCGCAATTGGTTCTTATAAAACGCACCAGTAGAAGAAGCACCTCGTTGTGTCATTCTGAACGTTTCGTTTAACATATATGATTTATAATCAAAGTTTCTGCAAATGGTCTCAAATCCTTTTACTATACTTTGCCATTTGAATCGATTGATTATATCTTCATTTGTTTCAACTATAGGAGGAAGTTGATTTTGGTCGCCTATCCATATAATCTTTTTACCCAGCTTTACAGATGCCGCAATCATGGGTAGTAGCGCCTGACTGGCTTCATCCATAATAACATAATCAAATGGGGCTTCTTCCGCAGTAGTAGCCCATCCACTTGAAATGTAGAATGTTGCCAGTGAGATGTTGCCCGAAGCCGCATTGCAAGTATTGTCAACTATTGGTTGCAGATTAGTTAATTCCTTGGATTCGTCAACAGTTAAACTGGCTTTTGTTATTTTACCTTTCTCAAGGAATGGTGCCATATCGTCCTTCTTTGCCAACTCCATAAGAGCTTGATTGGTCAACGCAGTTACCAATACACTTTTATTCTCATTTAAGAGTTGAGCTGCAAGTTTTGCCATGCGATAAGTCTTGCCAGTTCCAGGAGGTCCTTGCACAACTACACAATTCGTATCTTGAAAGTCTTTCATCAACAACAAATTCAAATCTGTTGTTGCGTTTATGATAGACGGATTCCACAAATCACGCACTTCATCATAATCTAAAATTGATTTAGTTGTAGCACAAGATTCGTCTTCAACTATATCAATTAAGTTATATAAGTATTTTAGTGGTGGGTCTTTTGGCCCGAATGCAATTATTGGATGCTCGCGTTCCAATAGTTCAGCAAAATCTGAAGTTAGACCTTTGATACCTACTAAACAAAAATCATTATCATCAGATTTGGAAATCCATATGCAATTTGCATCGCAGAATGCCTTTTGGAATTGCTCACGCAGTTCTACCCACGAATTATCTCCCCAGTTCTTAATACTGGCCATCACACCAACAAAGCAAGTTGCTGTCCAGAAAGAATTGCGTCTTGGCATGTTATCAGTGTGCCGAACTTTAAAAACAGCTTGTCCATTCTGTTGTATTTTCAAAAACTTGCCAACAAACACATCTCCTCGTTCTTTCAAAACGAGAGCTTTTGTGTTTATGACTTGCTCGTATTTTCTAACTTGCGTCTCGATTTCCGTATTAAGAAATCGTTCGTAATCATTTCTAGTGTACTTCATATGTCCTCATCGCTGGTTTGTAGTTGCACACCTGATACAGTGTTGTATATTGCCTTTATGGACTTTGCTCTTTTTGAGATATTAAAGCTCTCAAAATCAAAGTGCAAGTCCTCGAAATAATGCAAAGCGTTTGCAAATGCATCAATGCGATCCTCTATGTCGAGATTCTCGGTGCTAAACGTTATCGAGATATTAGATTGGTTCATAATTAGATCCATCGGCTTTATCTCGCGAATTGAGTACCCGTCATATATGAAGAGGTGAGCATTTTTCTTTATTATGAAATCCCATTCTTCGGGGTTAATCTTGAACGGCTCACTTTGAATCTTGTAGCTTTTCAGAACAAAAGGAATTACTTTGCCATTTTCATCCTTAGCTGAAACCGTAGAGAAATGTTTAGGCATGCCGTTTGATTTTGATTCTCCATAACCATCAGGAAACTCCCAATAAGGCATTTGTTTAATCAAGAATCGCTGTGCCTCTAACTGAGCTTCATACTTTTCAGAATTGGATAAAGGTGAGTTTGAACCTTTTGCAATTTTTGCTGAAGGTTCATTAGCTGACAACTCCTCTATCTGTCTTTCAAGTTCTTGAATCCTTCTGTCTTTCTCGTCGATTTCATCAGAGGACATTAAAACTTTGCCAGACATACAAAGCTGTTGATAATCGTCAAGGTCTAAATCCGTCTTAGAATCGCTGGCGGCTTCAAGCAACAATTTGTCAATAGCTTTATTCCCACAAATATAGAGACATTTATTTGGCTTGTCGTAATAGTAGTGTTGTTGTTCGTCAGTGTATTCTATTAACGGATATTCTTGATAATAAAGACGCAAAGGAATATCGCCTTGATAAATAAAAATCGAGAGGTAATGATTTTCACGCCATTTTGTATACTCCGTTGAATTCAATTCGATAGATTCATCTTGGAGTTTTGTTAAGTATAACTTTTCGACAAGACCACTTCTTTTCTCATCTTTCAAATGTAATAATACAGCCTTTTGATTCTCCCCTGTAAAAAGATGTGCTTCTGATAACGGCGAAATATAAGCCAAAAATGCCGATATCTCAGAATCGGATAATTTATCAATTGTCTCTATTGGCAAATTTTCTGAAAACAGTTTTCGACAATTAATTGAACGGTGAGAAGCGTCACGGACTCCATTTTTCTTTAGATACGCTTTCTTGTCTTCAGAGTCAGCCCATTGTTCAATTACTGGTAATAACTGTTCGTTTTCTAACAAGTAATCGTTATAAAATGCTTTGTTTTTAAAATATGAGATAATTCGATATGTGAAAGGCGACTTGGATATATCCAGTTTGTTGGAATATAAGAAATCCAACATCTCGAGCACAAACGACTCTGTTTCATTTTCAAGTTCTATTGAAATAACCCATGAGCTAGTATAATTTTTGACAGCTCTATAATAGTAAACATAAAACAAGTACTGTATTGCATTCCCTTGTTTATCAGTGGGCCAAGACCCAGGCTTCAGATTTAAAGAATCTTCTGCTGCAAGGGCTCGAATGATGGAATGCAGATCCATGGGTCTTGCCTCGAAAAGTTTGTCTAATCCAGACTTCTTTTCAAAAAGATTTTTAATCTTCTCAATAGCATCAGACACGTTTTGATACTGAGGGAGAATTTTTGCCAAAGATAGCTTAATCCTTTTCTTTTCACCCTCCTGTTCCCATTCACAAATGACATCATCACTCACTGTGAATTCACTCAGTTGTTTGTCATCATAAAAAACTTTCCGTGAGAATGACGAAGGTTCATCTAAGAATGAAACCGCCATTTGCAGCACACGAAATTCATATGAATCCACCTTATAATTTGAATTTGAGAGCAAATCAATTCTTTTAAGGCGGTTAAGGAAATAGACTTTTGTCGTTGAATCCGATTCCTCTACAATTGGCAAGACATCTTTAGCTTCATGCGTATCCATCAAGGATTTTGTGAACTGACTTGTCCATTCATTCTTGTAAATATTGTAGAGCTCATTTAGCGACACGTTAAATTCGCTGAAATGCTTTTGAATTATCTCTTTAAATTCGTTTTCGCTACGTATAAGATACGTTTGCGTTTCATCAAAAACATCTTCTTTGTTAAGGACATAAGCACTTAGCCATTCGGGAGTCTCTTCTCTGAAATTTATCATGTCCCCTAATGGCTTGAAATTACCTTTTATATTTCTAAACAATGGAATGGCTTTAAGTCTTGCTTCTCCTATTCCAGTAATATCTTTAAGTCCAAGAAACAATTCTTTACGCTCTGTTGGGTCTAATGACGAAAAATCAGATTCGGAAATGATTTCAAACAGCGATGTGGGGTCTTGTGGACTAATAAAATTGTAAAGCAAATGTTGTTCAGTGAATTCGGTATCTGAACATCTGAACCCGATTCTCTCAAGTAGGTTCTTTATAGGTTTTATTTCTTCTGTTGTGACGATGTAATCATTTTGATCAACGTCGTTGAATGACATTTTTTCGGACCCGAAAAGAAGCAACGGCAAGCTTGCAACCAGTTGGCGCAATTTTGAATGGCGATTTCTGTCATCATTTTCATTAATCCAGTTATATAGTTTTTCCTTATCTGCGTCAGACGACATAATAAACCATTGGCTGAATTTTTCATTACTGATTAACTCATCAATAATGTCGTCAAATTCTATTTTCTCAATCTCGCCAAAAATTTCATTTGATAAGACGGACTTGTCTTGTTGACTTTTAGGAAGAACTTTTTGAGTGTTAATTAAATCGCATAATAATTGTTCGCCAATTATATGGGACAATCCCGTTTCGTCCAAGATTACATCATTCAGAGTGACATTTATTCCATTGTGTCCTTTTATAAAAGCTGATGTATGAAGAGCATCTTTGTATGATTTGAAAAAATCGTTCCATAGTATATTCTCTTCTTCCATTAATCCCATGGGCAACAATGTAAGAACATCGTCAAATTCTTTTAACGAAGCAATCCATTCAACTAATTTGTGGCCTATATTTTTAAATAGGAATCTATTCCAAATATTTTTAACATGTATCGATTCGCGATTGGCTGTTGTTAAAAAATCGGCATTGATTAAAAATTTGAAACCATAGTCTTTAACCTTTGTGGGAAGATAGGAATAAAGAACAGCATCTTCTACTGGTTCAATTTTCCCATCATTAACTTTTACAGCAAACGAAATTTTTGTATATCTTGCCTCTTTTAATTTTGAAGGTACAAGTTTCTCACTTTGCAATGCATCATGAGTTTTGTCAAGAATGGGAATTGTAAAATCTTTAATAATCCAATTTTCCGTAGATTCGATTGAATCCTTGGATTGGGTAAGTGAGACCACATTATCAGTGGTTGATTTCTTGATTTCAATGACATTACTCTCACCTTGTTCGTAAAATATTCTTCCAATATTACGGAGGAAAAGAGCGAACCTGGAATGAGATAAAAGTTTGGGGATAATGTGACCATATCTAATAATATTCTCCTTCCCAACTTGTAAGGCAATACCAACGGGGGAAGTGAAGAATTTTTGTTCGTCCTGCACTTCTTGCGGTAATCGATACCGTTCCTGCCAAATGGGTTTGATCTGCCATGGGATGTCATCCATGTTTGCATTTGATGGATACAATGGTGAGTGCTTGTCAAAAGCAAAAGAGAAATTTCCCGAATCGATAGAAACCGTTTCGGCAGCAGAGAATACAGACTTAAAACCGATTCCTTTATACCCGGTTTTTTCTGAATCATTTGCTTTTGTACTGTCTCCAATACTCGAAAGGCTTTCGACATCCTTTTCCGTGAAAGGCTTGCCCGTATGAAGGAACAAAAAATTCTCTGATAAGATTTTCAATGTCACATTAACCAATGAGTTTTCTTGCGGCTGATCATCTGCATTCTGAAGCAACTCATATACAAAACGCTCCGTCTCAGTATACAAGTCGCCCATAATTGCATGAAGTGCCCTTGACATAATTTTGGCATCTCTTGCGGTAGCACCTGTTTCTTCAAAAATGGTTCTAATAAGTTTCTCTTTTTTAAGCTTATCAACAAATTGGAGTTTTGGTTTCCCTACTGTATAATTGTCCATTCTGAGCATAAAAGGATTGTTTCTTTTTACTCTTTCTTCAAAAGGCGAGAGAGAAACATTTATGAGCCAAAATTCATTGTTATCAAAGGCCTTCTTATATTGAGACCAAATTCTAACTCGTCCAAGTCCCATTGGAAAGTATAGCAAATCCCCATTCAGATTGCGCACTTCTTCGAAATAACCGAATTCACGATTGTTCTTGTCGTTTTTCGGTGATTTCTTGAATTTTGCGAGAACCTTAAAAGGTCTCATTAAATCAACTTCGTCAATTTTCCAATAACGAGAAAGAATTCTTATCCATTCCCCATCTGATTTTGATGAAATATTGATATGCATAGTATAAATTTTTAAATATTAATATCATAATACGTTCTAGTCTCGCGGAAGGTGATGACGGAGTCATTCTTCTTGAGTGTATCCTTGTCGACAATTGATGCGAGAGGGAGGCTGGCGGTGAGTGCCGGTTTGAGCCAGGAGTTGTTCCACAGCTCAACTTTCTCGCCCATGACGAGGCGGCAGAGGCGCATGTCGTAAGGGCACCTGCGCTGCTTTTTGTCACGCTGATAGGTGATGTTCTGGAGCCAAAGCTGGTTATAGGTTGAATTCGGCTGGTTGCGAAGTTTGGCATACACTTTTGCGATGATGTCAACTTTCTCCTTGTCGTTTTTCAGCGAATCAACCATGCGGCTCAACACTCGCAATGCGTAGTGACTGGCAGAAACGTTCTCGAGGGCTATTTGTGTAGCGACAGCACTCATGGCTCGTGTTGAGCCACCAGGCAACCTGCGCTGAATGGTTTTGGTGCGTTTCTCGACTTTACCACTCTCGAAGTCTATCCATTCCTCTTCTATTTCTTCCGGCTTCAAGTGTTCCGCAATGCGTTTGTCAAGGTCAGAGAGCATGACTTTCAGCTGTCCGCCGTTGGGGAACTTGCGCCCGAACATCAATATGTAGAACAGGTGTTTCTCAAAGCTATCAAAATCCACACCTTTCTTGTTAAAGATGGGTGTGTTTTCGATATACCACAGCTTGTCAGCTTTCAGCGAGTCCATTACGATTGACTGGCTGATACGGGTTTTGTTGCTATTCATGCGGAAGTTGAGCGACTCAAGCACATCTTGCAGGATGTAGGAGATGCGCTCGAGAGTGTCCATGTCGTTGCAGAAGATGCGGTAGTCGTCTCGATAACGAAGGATCTCATATCCTTCAATACCTTCTTCATTCAAACGATTATGAAGCAGAAGGTCGGAATAGCCAAGAATGATTTCGCCTACAAAGTCAAAGATTGCGCTGCCTTGCGGTATGCCAATATTGCGCCCTTGCTGCAATGCGCGAACATATTTAATGATGTTCTGCGCCATTGTGTGGTTATCATCGGTGGCGTGTTCCGTGCCTTTCATCGACAATGCCCAATCAATAGTTTCAGGATTGATTGAGCCGTAGCAGTTGGTGATATCTGTCACAAACATATAACGGTAATCGAGCGACAATTCCAACGAGCGTTGCTCGATAGAATTCCACCAATTGAGAATGGTTGCCGACTTGTGGAATGGCTCAGTTTTATCTGGCACCACCGGCAAAGCGCATGATGATATGTGCGGTAGCGTAAACTTGCCAAAGCAATCTTGAATAGTTTTCCAGCCATCAGAATTGCAGATTTCTCTAACAAGGAAGTAATAGAGGTAAGGGTTTGCTAGGATGATAGGGCGCACTGCGTAACGCCCATCCTTGTTAAGCAAGATGTCAAGGTTGACATCGGCCAACTCATCAGGTGATACGTTGCTCAAGCACTCGTCGTAACTTTTGTTGCCGACAGACTTAGCCACAGCCTTAAGTACCTTGTCAAAGTTGAAGTACTCCGGCAACTCGAAGCCATGAAACTGCTCGGACTTCAAGAAGAAGTCCATTGCCTCTTTCGACTTAAGCGTTAATATGTTCTTCTGTTTCTTAGTCATTACGCATTTTAGTTTTTAATATCAGAGACAAAGATAAGTCTCTTTTTGACAAACCTTTGCAAGACTGCAACTTTGCAATAAATATTGGCAAAATTTGTCTATTTTGTCTGCAACATTGCCGACAAGAAAATTAGGATTGTTTATAATTCGGTTATTGGAGTGCCGCAGGGCTCGCAATCATTGGCCAGATTACGATGGCGAACAAATACCTTCGTGCGGTCCAACCTTATTATATACACGTTGCCTTTACGTTCTGGTTTGTATTGGTCGGCGTAGGTCAGGTCGGGGACGCCATTGGTTATCTTACTTTTAATATGGGAGATAACGGACTGAAGTCCTCGATCAATACCGACGGGCAGGCCTGGTCTTTCGTTGTAACTCTTGCGAGCTATTGAAAGATATGTGTTGTACTCTTTTGGTGTTAAGTCGATAGTTTTTTCATAACCGCCCTCGAAGTGGAAAGCCACCTGATGTTTGCCGGTTTTAATACTTTGACCCATGAAGACCAAGTTTGGCGCAACCGGTGGCGGAGCGATAAGGAAATCGAACAAGGCTTTGTAGAAGCCGAAGTACTTGAATTGTCCGTTGCCGTTTCCATATGTGATTGTCTGTCTCACACTCACTCGGCTCTGATAATACCCTAAGATTCCTTCAACAAGTGTAAGAATGTCAGTTGTGATGGGAACGCACAAGAATTCGGTGTAATATTGCACCGGGCCTCCAGCGGAGCAGTATGGCACAACTGAAGTGCCTATGTTTATTAGCAACGATGGAGCAATATTGTGGGGCGTTTGAACTTGAAGACGTTCATAGAGCACGTTTCGGAAAAACTCAACTGTGGTCATCTTGCACAAGCGGTCGTACACACCGCGAATGAACTTGTCATCAAGATTGGGTGCCATATAACTGATAACATCAAGTACATATTCCTTTCGCATATTTTGGAATTCCGACACCATCTTGGGAATATAGATGAAATTGAAACCACTCAAACGAGACATCATCACAAGTAGCCGAAAGTAGTGTTCAAGTTGTTCATTCATTTTCTTGTCGAAGCTGCTCTCAATATAGACCACATATTGGTCATTGAGCGTGGCCTCGCCTGTTGCGCACGACACCAAATAGGGCCGCTCTGAACTCTTTTTGTCATCATTTAGCAGGCAATACTTCAGTGCAATCAACAAGAGAGCCTCACGAGGAACACAGATGTTGTCACTTTGAGCGATGCTATAAATTTTGCCCACAAACTCTTTGCGGTCCTTAAGCGACAACTCACGAAGTATCGGCACAGCATCTGAAAACTTGATGTTGCGAGCATCAGTCATGTCCTGATGCGTCAATGAGTAATCCGACATGAGCCGTTTCATGTCCCTTATTTCAGTTTCCTCGATGATGTTGTCAGCCTTAATCATGTCGCTGATAACTCGAGCCATAGCGATTCTTTGTTCTTTAGTCATTAAAGTTGAAGTTTAAAATAAATATGTCCTAAGACGTACACTGACAGAAAGCTGCCAAATTTCCACACTATAAATTTAGTCTTTTTCTATGATATACAAGACAATTATCTCGCGTTTCTGAAAAATTTTTTATTCAATTCAGGATTTTCATCAGAGAGACCTACAGGATCTCATTAAAAGCTGTAGAAAAACTGCTGTTGAATGTGGATCAATGCAAAGTGTCCCTAATAATATCTCTAAATCTAAACGAAGTCGACAACAAAACATACTGCCTCGACGCATATCCTGCCATAGGGACAGATGGCGTCCCATGTGGTGTTTAAATCATCCTCAGGTCAGAACGTAAAACCTCGTTTATAGACATAAAGAGATTGATTTCTAATAAGGAGGCAAGGCGCAGTTTCAACGGCTCTCTGGATAAATCAGGGGGGCTTAAGCATATAGTTTTGTGAGTCTGAAAAGAAAGAATCTGAGATCCGTCACCCCTCTCAGAGAAGCTCTTAAAGCGCCTGTGCTTCGTTTTCAGCGTTGTGAATTGCTTTCAAATTTGTATCTTTGTATCGGATGACACAACGGCCGTTACGGCGACACGCACTATATCAAGGTTGTGAATTGCTTTCAAATTTGTATCTTTGCATCGGATGACACAACTCAATGATTACAAAGTATTGTAAATCAAAGTGATACTGAAATTTTACATCAAAAAAAAAAAAAAATCGTGTATCGAGTAGGAGGTAAACACTAATCATAGGGTGTTTATCTCCTATTTTCGTGTTTACCGACCTCTCACACCACCGTACGTGCCGTTCGGCATACGGCGGTTCTTAACGCGGGTGCTTTTTCTCGTAATATTCCGTAAGCGTGGGATAGTGCGCTCGTTTCAAGTTCTCATTGGATATAGTACGTGTAAGTACGGGGCTATGGACGGTGCGCCAATAGCCTTTTCGGGTATTTGCCCACTGCCATGCCTGCCATTTGGCGATGCCACATCTTTGTAGGTTCTTGAAGCGTGTCCGCACTCGTTTCCAG
>Ga0256404_1002531_pt1 | contig 40231 bp, 51 predicted proteins | sample RumenRJG_01DNA_FD_185990 | JGI IMG/M metagenome (GOLD analysis project Ga0256404, IMG submission 185990) | Bovine rumen microbial communities from Lethbridge, Alberta, Canada - RJG_01 | ecosystem: Host-associated > Mammals > Digestive system > Stomach > Rumen | place: Canada: Alberta | collected...
TGGATCAGTTTGTTTTTCATTTCAATCAGGCAAAGGACGATGATCCTGCGCTCATCGTAGCTCAGTTTATATTTGTTTCCGAACATCTTTCTGCCCTCCTTTTTCATTATCATAGGGGAGAATCGTTCATTCGGCAATTATGCGAATGAGGCAGTAATGTGAAATGATACCGCCGGTCAGACTGTCGTGAGGTCCTGCGAGTAGCAGGATTTTTTCTGCATGTACGTTTGCCGCAGCAGGCGCTCCGTGATATAACAAAAAGTGATGAACACATTGATGTTTCAATGCATTCACCACTTTGGCCGATCTATGAAATAATAGTATCAAATCAGTATCACTCGTTTTTCACCTGTCGCTGCATCCGCTGGAATTTCAGGGATTACAGGAATGTGGCAAACCATTTACGTCTATTCCATCTCGATCGTCCCCGGGGGCTTGCTCGTCAGGTCGTAGAATACGCGGTTGACGTGATCGACTTCATTGACGATGCGGTTCATGCATTTCTGGAGGACTTCCCAGGGAATCTGTGCGGCCTCGGCGGTCATGAAATCGGAGGTGGTGACGCCGCGGAGAGCGATGGCGTAGTCATAGGTCCGGAAATCGCCCATGACTCCGACGGACCGCATGTTGGTCAGAGCGGCGAAGTACTGGCTGACCTGCCGGTCCAGCCCGGCCGCCGCGATTTCTTCCCGGTAGATCGCATCCGCGTCCTGTACGATCTTAACCTTTTCGGCTGTGACCTCGCCGATGATGCGGATTCCCAGTCCGGGTCCCGGGAAAGGCTGACGGAACACCAGCTCCTCCGGAATCCCCAGCTCCAGCCCGGCCTGCCGCACCTCGTCCTTGAAGAGCATACGCAGAGGCTCAATGATTTCTTTGAAATCCACGTGGTCCGGAAGTCCGCCAACGTTGTGGTGAGACTTGATGACTGCAGATTTTCCGAGTCCGCTCTCGATCACATCCGGATAGATCGTGCCCTGTACCAGGTAATCCACAGCGCCGATTTTGCGCGCTTCTTCTTCAAAGACCCGGATGAACTCTTCGCCGATGATCTTCCGTTTCTGCTCCGGCTCCGTCACGCCGGCCAGGGCTTTGTAGAAGCGTTCACGGGCGTCGACATGCACAAAGTTAAGGTCGTAGGGTCCCTCCGGGCCGAACACGCGGTCGACGGAAGCGCCCTCGTCCTTGCGGAGCAGTCCGTGATCCACAAAGACACAGGTCAGCTGTTTTCCGATAGCTTTAGACATCATGACCGCCGCCACAGAGGAATCCACGCCGCCTGACAGCGCGCACAGAGCCCGTCCGCTGCCGACCTTTTCGCGAATCTCATTGATCGTCCGTTCCACGAAATCGTCCATGCGCCAATCGCCGCTGCAGCCGCAGGCGTCCAGAACAAATGCGGAAAGGACCTTCATGCCCTCTGCGGAATGCGTGACCTCAGGATGAAACTGCGTCGCATACAGCTTGCGTGAATCATCCTCCATCGCCGCCACAGGACAGACCGGCGTAGACGCCGTTATACGGAAGCCTTCCGGCGGTTCCGCGATATAATCCGTGTGGCTCATCCAGGCTACTGTCCGCGGTGATACATCGCCAAACAGACGGCCATTCCTGTCGATGTCCACATCAGTTTTTCCGTATTCACTTACCGGCGCTGTGGCGACCTTTCCGCCCAGGCTCCAGGCCATGAGCTGCGCTCCGTAACAGATCCCCAGAATCGGCACACCCGCCTCAAACAGAGCTTTGTCATAGTGCGGCGAACTCATGTCGTAAACACTGTTCGGACCGCCCGTCAGAATGATTCCACGGGGATTCTTCGCCAGCAGCTCCGAAAGCGGCGTCGTGTAGGAATGCACCTCACAGTATACATTACATTCACGCACGCGTCTTGCAATCAGCTGATTGTACTGTCCGCCGAAATCCAGTACGATAACCAGTTCCTTTTCCATAAATCAGATACTCCTTCTATACTTGTGCTGTTTGCCGTACAGGCTTATGAACAAGTGAACTCCGCGGCCGTATCGGCTGCGAAGTTCTGTTATGCGGGCGATGCCCGTTCGTTTACTTTATCGGTTTCCGCCCTGCGAGGTGTCCCTCAGAATCACATCGTGCGCACCGCCTTCAACAATCGAGGTTGCGGACACCAGTGTGATCTTGGCGTTCTCCTGCAAGTCGCGGATGCTGGTGGCCCCCACGTTGCACATGGTGGACTTCACCTTTGTCATAGAGAGATTGACATTATCATGCAGGGAGCCGGCATATGGAACATAGGAATCCACGCCCTCCTCGAACTTCATGCGGGGATCCCCTCCCAGATCGTAGCGCTGCCAGTTGCGGGCACGGTTGGAGCCTTCGCCCCAGTACTCTTTGACGTAGCTTCCGTTGACGTTCAGCTTGCTGGTGGGTGACTCGTCGAAACGGGCGAAATACCGGCCCATCATCAGGAAGTCTGCACCCATGGCCAGAGCCAGCGTCATATGGTAGTCATAGACGATGCCCCCGTCCGAGCAGAGGGGGATATAGACGCCGGTCCTCTGAAAATATTCGTCCCGGGCCGCGGCAACCTCAATGACCGCGGTCGCCTGTCCGCGGCCGATACCCTTCTGCTCCCGTGTGATACAGATGCTGCCGCCACCGATGCCGATTTTAACAAAGTCAGCACCCGCCTCGGCAAGATAGTAGAATCCTTCTTTATCCACCACGTTGCCTGCGCCGATCTTGACATCGTCGCCGTATTTCTTGCGTACCCAAGCAAGGCATTCGCTCTGCCACTCACTGTATCCCTCTGAGGAATCGATGCAGAGAACATCCGCGCCCGCGTCCACAACCGCGGGAATCCGTTCTTCATAGTCCCGGGTATTGACGCCCGCGCCGACGATGTAGCTCTTATGAGCGTCCAGAAGCTCATTCTTGTTTGCTTTGTGCGCGTCGTAGTCCTTGCGGAACACGAAATATGTCAGCCTCTGGTTATCGTCCACCACAGGCACAGCGTTCAGCTTGTTGTCCCAGAGGATGTCGTTCGCCTCGCTGAGAGTGCATCCGTCCGGCGCTGTAATGAGTTTGTCAAAAGGCGTCATGAACTCACTGATCGGCGTGGAGGGATCCATTCTGCTGACTCTGTAATCGCGGCTGGTGACCATGCCGACCATTTTCCCCTCCGCAGTTCCGTCCTCGGTGATGGCGATGGTGGAATGACCGCTTCTCTTCTTGAGATCGACCACGTCCTGCATCGTCTGATCCGGTCTGAGATTGCTGTCACTTCTGACGAATCCAGATTTATATGTCTTGGCCCTCTTCACCATCGCGGCTTCCTCTTCCACCGGCTGAGAGTTGTAGATAAACGAGATCCCTCCCTCCTTCGCCAGCGCGACTGCCATATTGTCGTCGGATACTGCCTGCATAACGGCCGAAACCAGCGGAATGTTCGCTGAGAGCGGTGGTTCCTCGCCTTTTCTGAATTTCACAATAGGTGTTTTCAGTGAAACATTTTCGACGGTCATTTCCTTTGTTGTCAGACCAGGGACCAGAAGATACTCGTTGAACGTTCTGGATGGTTCCTTGTAGAACTGGGCCATTTTTTTCCTCCTTTTTTTGTTGTCACGACCGACAAATCGTCGTGTTCAGATACTCCTGCTGTTTTTTATTTTAGCAAACATTCTATACCATTTCTATACTATTTTCAACTATTTCGCCAGGAAAAATTCCAGCATGTTTCCACGCTTTGCCTGAATGTAATAGCGGTAAATACGGTTCTTCTTCACTCCGGCGTCGGTATAGGTTTCCTCATCGTCTGCTCCGGTGGACGCTATCTTCTTAAAAGTCCCTCCGTCTGAGCGATAGATGTCATAGCCCTTCGCTCCGCTGACCCCGTCCCATTCCAGACGGACGCCGTCTTCCGATGTATAGCCGGCAGTGCTGATCCGGGCGGTATTTGCCGCGGAAATCCGATTGATTCTGCTGAGCGCCTGCCGGAACAGCGCCGTTTTTCCGAGTGCGGAATAAACCGCTCCCTTCGCACCCGTGACCTTAGCGGAAGTGGTCTGCTGCTTCTCCGCCTGCTCGAGTGCCTCCTGCTCATCGATGACATTTCTGGCGTATTCAATCAGTTTGACGGTATCCGGATAACGCTTATTCAGTTTGTCGTTCATGACGATTGTGTAGATGTAGCGGCCTTTGTATTCAGCCATCTCGATCAGCGAGGCGTTGTCCGCGTCCCAGGTGCCGGTCTTGCCGGCGATGATATTGTACTTCTCGTAAGGGCGGCGGATCTTCTTGTGTTTTTCGTAGAAGGGATTCGTTGTCGTCACGGTAATCTTGTCGTCATACAGATTGGTGGGCGGGATCTTGCAGGTTTTCGTCTGGCACACCTTCTGAACAAAGGAATAGCTGAAGCAGGCTCTCGCGATCAGAAGCATGTCGTGAGGCGTGGAATGACATCCTTTCTCGATAAGTCCGTTAGCGTTGGTAAATCTCGTGCCGGTACAGCCCAGAGCCTTTGCTGTCTTGTTCATCAGAGACGCAAACTTCGTTTTACTGCCGGCGAGATTGCTTCCGAGGGTCGCCGCTGCGTCGTTGGCGGAATGAAGCAGCGTGGCGTAAATAAGATACCGGACCTTCATCTTCTCACCTTTTTTCAAGTAGAGTTTGCTCTCCATCACCTTTGTGTCTGCCCTTGAGGCGGTGAATACAGTGTCAAGCGTGATTTTTCCGTCGTCGACGGCCTTCATCGTGAGGTAGACAGTCATCAGTTTGGTGGTGCTCAGGGGATCTAGACGTTCATTGATGTTTTTTTCGTACAAAATCTGATTCGTCCCGCTGCAGAGGACCATCGCGCCTTCTGCGGACACCTCCGGCTTTTCGGCAGCGGATTCGTAGGTGGAAACCGCAGAACTGGTTCCGTCTGCGGTTTTCGCACGATTCGCAGTACCTGCACCGCTCTGTGCTGCAAAAATACCGCCCGGCGTCAGCATGACCGTCAGCGCCAGTGCGGCCGCAAGAAGTTTCTGTTTCCTTTTTTTCGTGATATTCATGTTACCATTATATCGCAGCCGGCGTTCTGTGTCCACATTTAGCTTGATTCGAGGCCGACGGACGTATTCAATCGGCGATACTTCGACGAGGAGGCCGGCGGAGGACTGCCGAAAACACAAAAGAAGCTGCGCTCCGGGAGTCCGGAACGACTCCCGTTACGGGAGCCTTCCGGATTCCTGAAGCCGCAGCCTCTTTATCTGTCCGTATCTCGTTTTCAGTGTGGAGCGGAGCGACTTTACATCATGCCGCCCATTCCGCCCATTCCGCCGCCGGCCGGCATTGCCGGAGCCGCCGGAACGTCTTCCTTGATGTCCACAATTCCTGCCTCTGTCGTCAGCAGCATTGCAGACGCGGACGCAGCGTTCTGAATTGCAGATCTCGTTACCTTAGCCGGATCGACGATGCCTGCCGCGATCATGTCTACATATTCCTCTGTCGCAGCGTTGAAGCCATATCCTGCCTTCTGCTTCTTGACCTCGGCCACGACGACACTTCCCTCGAAGCCGGCGTTCTCGGCAATCTGTCTGACCGGCTCCTCCAGAGCTCTGACAATAATCTGTCCGCCGGTCTTCTCGTCGCCTTCCAGACCTTCTACATACTCCGCGACTGCCGGAATCGTGCTGCACAGAGCTACGCCGCCGCCGGAGACGATGCCCTCTTCAACTGCGGCCTTCGTCGCATTCAGAGCATCTTCAATTCTCAGTTTTCTCTCCTTCAGTTCGGTTTCTGTGGCTGCGCCGACCTTGATGACAGCTACGCCGCCGCTGAGCTTCGCCAGTCTCTCCTGCAGCTTCTCTCTGTCAAAGTCAGAATCAGATTCCTCAACCTGTGCCTTGATTGAGTTCACTCTCGCGTCGATCGAGGATTTCTCGCCAGCACCGTTCACAATCGTGGTATTGTCTTTATCAACCTTGACGGTTCCTGCCTGTCCCAGCATATCCACTGTGGCTTCCTTCAGATCGTAGCCGACTTCCTCGCTGATTACCGTACCGCCGGTGAGAACAGCGATGTCTTCCAGCATGGCCTTTCTTCTGTCACCGAAGCCCGGAGCCTTGACTGCCACAACATCGATCGTTCCGCGCAGCTTGTTGACCACCAGAGTCGCCAGAGCTTCACCCTCGACATCCTCTGCAATGACCAGCAGTTTTCTGCCCATCTTGACGATCTGTTCCAGCAGCGGCAGCAGTTCCTGAATGTTGGAAATCTTCTTGTCTGTAATCAGAATATACGGATTCTCGAGGACAGCTTCCATCTTCTCGGTATCGCTTACCATATACGGAGACAGATATCCTCTGTCAAACTGCATACCTTCCACGACGTCCAGTGTTGTTCCCAGCGATTTGGATTCTTCAACTGTGATGACACCGTCCTTACCGACCTTTTCCATCGCCTCGGCAATCAGTCCGCCAATCTCGCTATCGCCTGCGGAAACAGAAGCAACCTGCGCGATGCTCTCCTTGGTTTCTACCGGCTTGGACACCTTCTTGATTTCCTCCACGGCCTTATCTACCGCTCCCTGAATTCCTCTCTTCAGAACCATCGGGTTTGCGCCGGCAGCAAGATTCTTGAAACCTTCTCTGATAATCGCCTGCGCCAGCAGAGTTGCTGTGGTCGTTCCGTCACCTGCGACATCGTTCGTCTTGGTGGCGACTTCCTTCACCAACTGCGCTCCCATGTTCTCTACGGAATCCTCCAGCTCGATTTCTCTTGCGATGGTAACGCCGTCGTTGGTGATCAGCGGCGATCCGTAGGATTTGTTAATCAGAACGTTTCTGCCCTTGGGGCCCAGTGTGATCTTAACCGTATCAGCAAGCTTGTCAACGCCGGCCTGCAGTTTTCTTCTCGCGTCTTCTCCGTAAAATACTTCTTTAGCCATTTTTTCGTACCCCCTGTAATTACTCTACGACCGCCAGAATGTCTCCCTGGCTCATAATCGTGTACTCTTCGCCTTCATACTTAACGTCAGTTCCCGCATATTTGGAAAAGACGACCTTGTCTCCGGCCTTCAGTTCCATCTCCTCGTCCTTGGTTCCGGGGCCCACCGCGACGACTTCAGCCATCTGCGGCTTTTCCTGTGCGGAACTCGTCAGGATGATACCGCCCTCGGTCTTTTCCTCAGCCTCGAGCTTCTTGATTACGACTCTGCTTCCCAGCGGTTTGATGCCAAAACTCATTTTCCTTACCTCCATTTATATTATTTCTATTGTTTACGATTCTGTTAGCACTCACTTTATACGAGTGCTAACCAACAGTTATATTGTATGACCTGGCGCACTTAATGTCAATCTTTTTTTGAAAAAAAATGAAAAAATCACAGGCTCCTCATATAGTAGAACAGATACTGTTGAGCAAACCCTCCGAATTCCCCGAATTCTGCGGCCGCAAACGCTTTCATTCCCTTCACATCCTCTTCACGGAAACCGTAGAGTTCGTGCATGACCCGGCGCACCCAAACGTCGATAGGAAAACTGTCGTATTTTTTCATTCCGAACAGCAAAATACAATTCGCCACCTTCGGTCCTACGCCGCTGAGGGACAAAACCTGATCCGCCGTCTGAGGCAGACCATGCTCCGCCACCTGCCTTGCTGTTTCGATAACATACCGTGCGCGGTAGCCCAGCCGCGCCGGCGCGAGATCCTCCGGCTCTAGCGCCGCCAGCGTCTGGGCACTCGGAAAGTCCGGATACTGATCCCCGTCCAGCCCGACATTCGCTCCGAATGCCCGCAGCCCTTCCTGCCCGGGCGTTTGCCGTACCGCCTGCCCGGGTTCCTGCCGACTTTCCTGGACGGGAGCCCGCCGGTCCTCCTCACCCTCCGGCGCTGCCCCGACCAGCCGGCAGAGACGCTCAATACAGCCCTTGATTCTCGGAATATTGTTGTTCTGTGAGATGATAAATGAGACAATAACCTCCCAGAGATCCTGCTGAAGGATCCGGATGCCGGTTCCCCATTCACAGGCCCTGGCCATCACCGGATCTTTTTCGGCCAGAATTTCTTTAATCCGGCCGTAGTCCCGGTCCAGATCCAGATACGGCCGCCAGATTGTGTCAAACTCTTCCTTTGTACAGGGAGTAACGGTGAGGGAATCCCCCCGCTGCTCCATCGTCACGCGGCGGCCCATAGCCATGCCCGAATAAACGCCGGGCCCCGTTTTGTTCCATCGAAAACACTGACCACAGTCGAAGATGTGGTCAAGCTGAAAGTCTTTCAGATTCCTGATTGTATAACTGTTCATCGTTTCCTCTTGCTCTGCATAAGCTCCGGCAGATACCGGCTGTTTGCAGATTACGAGTGCCCGGACGCTCGTAGGTCTCGACTGCCAGTCGCCGGTCCTGATGTCAATTGCTTGTGGGTCATGGATACTGACCCCTCGTAAATCTCGGGCGTCGATCGTATCTCTCAGGCTATCTGCCGATTCAACGGGTTATGACCTTGTAAAGTTCGTCGGCATAAGGAGGGGCAATCTCCGATTCCTGTCCCTGCGGATCAATCTGGGTGATGCCGTGCTCCGCGCCGCAGATTTTCCCGATGATGGCGGACTTGATGTTCACATCGATTTTATGATATTCCGTCACAATTTTATACGCCTTCGACGGAGGTGCGACGATCAGCATGCACCCGCTGGAAATCAGCCTCAGCGGATTGATTCCGTAATGGGCGGCGATTTTCTCTGTCACCGGATCCACATGGATAGCCTCCAGTTCTACCTCAGCACCCAGTCCGGAAATATGGCACATCTCCCAAACAGCGCCCAGGATCCCGCCTTCCGTCACATCATGCATGCCCGACGTGCCGATGCGGCCGGCCGTAACGCCGTCCTTCACCACGCTGACGTCCCGGATCATGCCCTGTGCCCTCCGCAGTTCCTGCGGTGTCAGGACGCCGGTCAGTTCTTCCGCTTTTTCCGTGGCAATGATTCCGGTTCCCTCCAGTCCCGCGCTCTTTGTCATCAGAATCATATCACCCGGCCGCATATTCCTGGCACTGGCCGATTCTCCCGCAATTCCGCGGCCGAAAGCGGTAGAGACGATTACGGGCTGATTCACTGCGGGGGTGACCTCCGTGTGACCGCCGATGATTTCAACGCCGGCTTCTTCTGCTGCAGTTCCGGCCTGCGTCATGATGGTCTGCACATCGCTTTCCGTCGTTCCCACCGGCAGCATAACCGCCAGAGTGATTCCGAGAGGCTCAATCCCGTTGCTGGCCACGTCGTTGCAGGAGATGTGAATCGCCAGGCGCCCGATGTTCTTTACGTCTGCGGTAATGGGATCGGTGGACACCACGCATTCATATTCTCCGTAATCGATCACGGCGCAGTCCTCGCCGATTCCAGCTCTGGTCTTCACCTCCGGCCTCCGGTATCTGATTTTATCGATTACGATACGCTGCAAAACGTCGCTGTCCAGCTTGCCGATTTTCAGTTCAGCCATTGGTGATCTCTCCTTCCGCGATCCATTTCCGGACCGTCTCTTCATTGATAATCGGAACACCCAGTTCATGAGCCTTCCTGTTTTTCCCTGATGTGGAATTCACATTGTTGTTGATCAGCCAGGACGTTTTGCCGCTGACAGAGCCGGCTACCTTCCCGCCGGCTTTTTCGATTTCTGCCTTCAGTGCGTCCCGGTTCTCATAATGCTCCAGCGAACCGGTGATAACAAAGGTCATTCCCTGAAAAACCTCACCCCGCGTTTCCTCTGTTTCATCCAAAATAAGAACCTCCAGAAGATCCTCGAGAATCTTCTTTTTCTCCGGATTCTGAAAAAAAGAAACATATGACTGAGCCATAATTTCACCGACGCCGTCGATGGCCGTCAGTTCCTCTATTGTCATGGACTGGATCCTTTCCCAGTTTCTGTGGGCTGCACGGACGATCAGTCTGGCGTTCGCAGCGCCGATTCCCGGAATTCCGAGGGCGTAAAGAAGCCGCTCCGGCGTGGTTCTTCGAGCCCGCTCCGCGGAGGTCGTCAGATTCTCGAAAGATTTCTCTCCGAATCCCTCCATCTCTGTTATCTCAGCGCGATACCGATCCAGCCGGAAAAGGTCTGAGAATTCTCGAACAAGTCCCCGGGAAATCAGTTTTTCCAGTGTGGCCTCGCTGAGTCCCTCAATGTTCATCGCGTTCCTGGACACAAAGTGACTGAAACTTTTAAGCTGTTTGGCGGGACATAGAGGATTCGTACAGTACAGAGTACTGACGCCGCTGTCGCTGCGGATCTCAGTTTTTCCACTACACACGGGACATACCTCTGGAACTTCGATGGTGTCACTCCCAGTCAGGTTTTCAGAGATCTGGGGGATGATCATATTTGCCTTATACACCCTGATCCGATCCCCGATGCCCAGCTTGAGTTCCCGCATGATGCTGATATTGTGAACAGAAGCCCGGGAAACTGTAGTTCCCTCCAGTTCGACCGGATCAAATACCGCCACCGGATTGATGAGCCCTGTGCGCGATGCGCTCCACTCGATTTTCCGGAGAACTGTCTCTTCCTGCTGATCCTCCCATTTGAAAGCGATGGAATCCCGCGGGAACTTCGCAGTGGTTCCCAGCGACCGCCCGTATTCGATGTCATCGTAAATCAGCACCAGACCGTCGGACGGAAAATCGTTGGTCTTAACCTGTTCCTCGAACCGGTCGATAGTTTCCGGAAGGTTCGTCTTATCCACATGACGATACTCCACCACGTCGAAGCCCTGTGAGGCGATCCACTCCAGCTGTCCGGACCGAGTCCCGCCAAAATCCACATTTTCTGCCTCCACCAGTGAGAACGCAATGAAGCGCACGTTTCGACTCCGGGTGACCGCAGGATCAAGCTGCCGCACAGAGCCGCTGCAGAGATTACGCGGATTCTTATATTTCGCATCCACATCGCCTATCTGCGAATTGATTCTCCGGAACTCTGAATAGGTGATGATTGCCTCTCCCCGCAGCACCAGTCTACCTCGGTACGGCACATTCACCGGAACGTTGGCGAAGACACGAGCGTTTCCTGTGATCACCTCGCCGATTTCCCCATTGCCTCGGGTCAGCGCCTTGACCAATTCACCATTCTCGTAGGTCAGTACGATGGTCAGTCCGTCCAGTTTCCAGGACAGAAGGCCCTGCTGATCCCCCAGCCATTCCACCAGCTCCTGCCGGCTCTTTGTTTTATCCAGGGAAAGCATCCTGGACGGATGACGTTCCCGAGGAAGCTCCGACAAAACCTCGTACCCAACGTTCCGGGTCGGACTGTTTGCGAAGACAATCCCAGTCTCACGCTCCAGCTCCCTCAGCTCATCGTAAAGCCGGTCGTATTCGATGTTCGGCATGATTTCAATCCCGTCCTGATAATACGCCTTTGCCGCCCGGTTCAAAATATCGATTTTTTCTCTGATTTCCTGTTTTCTGTCTTTCATTGCTCTGTGTGTTCTTCAGATCTTCTTCAGCGGAGCCACGCCCAACGCAAGCTTCTTGACACCGGCTCCGTCAAACGCCACTGTAACGATTGTATCTGTAGCCTCCAGCACCATGCCTTCTCCGAATTTCCCGTGGCACACCCGGTCTCCCGGCGCGAAGCTCTCTGTGTTCTTCATCGCATTCTGCCGCGTACTGTACCGGGCATATTTCAGTGCATCAAAGGGTTTATACGGCTTTGCAGCGTATCCGTCCCGGCTTCCCGTGGAAACTCCCAGACTGGAGCCGCCGCTCTTTCTCTGATAAACAGCATCCCCCTCGACGAGACGCCGGTCTAGTTCCCGAAGGAACTGCGACTCCCTCGTATATTCCGTTCTTCCGTAGCGGGTGCGCTCCTCAGCGCTGGACAGGAACAAAAGCTCCTTTGCCCTCGTCATGCCCACATAACAGAGACGCCGCTCCTCCTCCATTCCCGATGGATCATCAAAGGCTTTGTTACCCGGAAACAGGCCGTCCTCAAGTCCCGGCAGAAAGACCACCGGAAATTCCAGTCCCTTGGCGCTGTGCATCGTCATCAGCGTCACCGTGTCCTGATGCTCATCATAGTTATCCACCTCAGCCGCAAGTGTCAGCTGCTCCATGAACTCTTCGATAGTGGGATTTTCGGTTCCCTTTTCGTAATCGTAAATTACCGATTTGAACTCCATCAGGTTTTCAATCCGTCCTTCCGCCTCGACGGTGCCGGTCTCCTCCAGCGCGGGAAGATATCCGGTCTTCGTAAGCAGCCGGTCATAGATGTCGGAAACCTTCAGGTTCGTCCGTTCCTGCCGGCAGAGGTTCAGGCAATCCGTCAGCTCCCGTACCCGGTCATACGCCTTGCCCGGCAGCGTGTCCTGCACCTCAGGATCACTGAGCGCCTCCAGCAGACTTTTGTTCTTCACAGCAGCGAAGCCCATGACCTTCTCCACGGTTTTGTCGCCCATGCCGCGCTTCGGCTCATTCACGATGCGCCGCATTGACAGGTCATCCTTCGGATTGACCACAAGCCGCATATAGCACATGATGTCCTTGATTTCCTTCCGGTCATAGTAACGCATGCCGGACAAAACCCGATACGGAATGCCCTCCCGGGAGAGAGCGCTTTCAAAAAGCCGTGACTGGGCGTTGGTCCGGTACAGAATCGCGAAATCCGTCAGCGGCCGGCCGGCGCGGTTCATATGTCCGATCTGCCGGGCCACATACGCCGCCTCCTCATGGTCATTGTCCGCCCTGTAATAGCGCAGCTTCTCGCCGCTGTCACGGTCCGTCCACAGTTTCTTGCTCTTTCGGCCGCGGTTGTTGCGGATTACCGAATACGCCGCATCCAGAATATTCCCCTTGCTCCGGTAGTTCTGCTCCAGCTTGATGACCTTCGCCTCCGGGAAATCCGACTCAAAGTCCAGGATGTTCCGGATATCCGCCCCGCGCCACTGGTAAATGCACTGGTCGTCGTCCCCGACCACGCACAGATTGTGGTGCCGGTCCGCCAGCTGGCGGATCAGCCGGTACTGAATATGGTTCGTATCCTGATACTCGTCCACCATGATATACTGAAAACGCTCCTGGTAGCGCAGCAGAATCTCCTCATTCCGCTCAAAGAGCTTCACGGTGTTCAGCAGAATATCGTCAAAGTCCATCGCGTTGTTCTGCCTCAGCCGCTTCTGATACTCTCTGTACACCAGGTAAATCGCCTTTGTTTTATAATTATTCTCCATTGTCTCCCGGTACTGCTCCGGATCCACGCCCTTCTCCTTCTGGTCGCTGATCACTGCCAGCAGATACTGCGGCGCAAATTCCCGGTCGCTGATCCCGTTTTCCTTCAGGATGTTTTTCACCAGAGTCTTCTGATCAGTGCCATCGTAGATGACAAAGTTCGGCTCGTACCCCGCTTCCTCCGGATAGACTCTCAGAATGCGAAGGCACATGGCGTGAAAGGTCATGATCCACATGGATCCCGCCCGGTCTCCCGCCAGCTCCTCCACTCGCTCCCGCATTTCCCTGGCGGCCTTGTTGGTAAAGGTCACCGCCAGTATGCTGTACGGAGAAATCCCCTCTTCAAGCATATGAGCGATACGATGGGTCATGGTGCTTGTCTTGCCGGAACCCGCGCCCGCCAGAATCAGCAGCGGTCCCTCCAGCTGACGCACCGCCTCCTGCTGCCTGGAATTCAGATTTTCAAAACTCATTCGTTACTCTCCATTCATTTGTCTGCCTGATGCGTGCTCATCCGTTCATTGGATTGTGCACCGCGGCGCTGCTGACAGACTGCCGTCAGCGCCCATTAAATCCGACGGGGACTTAACGAGCAGAAACTATCTATTATTCTATCACATTTGTTCTGTCTTTGCTCTGCCTTTAGCACAAAAAAAGAGCCGGAGCGCCTCCGCCATGTTCCGGCGGCGCTCCTCGCCTCTCTCTTGTTCTGTCGTTAGATTCTGCCGCACTGCACCTGCAGCGCACTTGTCTACTCCTTTGTGTAATTGACGGTATAGTGCCACTTGATCACATCGCCATTCTTCAGCTTGTATTTGGAGCAGGTGTAATTCGGCGTGACTCCGTTCACGTAGTACAGCCAGCCGCTGTTTTTGCCTCCGTCAAATTCCGCGAGATGCCCGATGGAGCTGATATACACGCCGTCATAAGCGCCCGCGTCCTTCTTGATGTATGCGATACCGTGGGATCTACAAACGGATTTCAGCGCGTCGTAAACGGTTTCACCGCTCTTGAACTGATACTTTGTAGCCGGCAGAATGATGCCGTTTGACGGAATATACTTTTTCTTGGCGGGCTCCTTCAGCCTTGACATGTCATTCGCAAGATCCTTGCATTCGATGCTGATGGTCACGGATTTCGCAGCCGCGGTACTTGCCGACGAGGAGCTGCTGTTTTTCTCTGCCGCTTCAGCCTTCTTTTCCTTGACCAGTTTCCGATAGTTCTCCAGAGCCGCAGTCAGAACCTCTTTGTTCTCCACGATCTCCTTCTGGTCTTTGCTGAGCTTGTCATATGCTTTTTTCGCCTTCTGAATGGCGTCCTTGCTGTCCAGTGTCACCTTGTCAGGATCGCCGATCGCAGCGATCAGCTCGTCCACCTTTTTCACAGCGGCCTTGTCCTTCTTCTCCTTCGAGGACGATGATTTCTTCTTCGCCGCACCGGAATCAGCCGCGGCCTGAGTCTCAGTGGATTCCTGTGCCACTGCAGCCTTCGCCTTTTCCGCCCGTGCGCTTTTAATACTCAGACCGAAAACCGCCGAAGTTGCCGCAAGAGCGACAATCACGAGAACAGCGATTGTTCTTATTTTCCTTCTCTTTGCCTTCTTCAACAATTCATCTTCCATAACTCTTCCCCTTTCTGACATTCCTGTGCTCTCCACTTCTTCCCTGCTACAGCAAACGAGGCAGGGTGACGGGGCCTGCCTCAAAATGAAAAAAGAATGAAAAGCAATTGGGGCTCCCCGTAATCCGTACTATCCTCAGATAGTAGAAAGGACTGTGGTTCTGCCCACAGCCCGTATTCGCTGATGCATATGTTCCTGCCATCGGTTCACCGCCGACCAGAAACGCTTTCGCGCAGGTCTCCTGGCTTATGGATCATCGCCGGCCGCGCCTTCCCGGTTTCCCAGTGGCATCCTGCGACCTGGCTCTCCAACTACAGTGGCGGGACCGCTCAGGCGTTCAACCTGATTCCCTCTTAGCTTCCGTGTGGAAGAACGCGAAACGCATTTTCAATTGCACCTTAATTGTATCGAATAATTCCTCTTTCGTCAAGAAGAAATTCTCTTACTGCTCAAGAAGCCAGGAAACGCTCTCGCCGCATTCCCTGCTCTCTATGGTCAGTGTCGCGGAGGGATCGCAGTAATCATTGATTGCCGCCAATATCTCCTTCATGTTCAGGCTTCCCGAGGTAAGCGGTCCGTGCTGGTCGCTGCTTCCGTCGTTGTTATGAAGATGAAAGTGTCCCAGCCGGGGTCCCATTATCCGTATCCAGTCCGTGACACTGTACTCAGGCTCCGTCACCACATTGGCGTGACCCACATCAAGGCACAGTCTCACACGCGGATCGTCTATCTGCGATACAATCTCCGTCAGTGACTTCGGCTCTGAATCCAGCACATTTTCAATGTAGATTGTGAAATCCTCCGGCTTGTCCTCCATAAATCTGCTCCAGAATTTCACCGACTGCTTCACATGCCAGACCGGAAAATAAATCAGCGGAATGAATCCGGAATGTACTACCAGACGTTTCAGCCCCAGCCGCCGGCAGCCTTCGTAGGCCTGCTCGAAGCGTTTCATGGCGAGATCTACAAAGAGCGGGTCGATGGACTGCGGACAGAGTTCGGTGAATGGTCCGTGAACAATCGCGCCGCGCTCGTCCGAAATCCCGCATTCCTTCATTTCCTTCTGCATCGCGGCTATCGTCCGGTCGATCTTGTCCTCATCCAGAGTCTGAGAAATGCAGAACTGGTTGAATTCAATGCCGATACCGTATTTTTTTATCACCTTCAGCGCGTCGTCTGAAAACGTCGCAAGAAAAATTTTCCTCTCCATGTCGTCACCTGTAAATCCCGTATTTGATCTTGATTCTTTCCAGCTTTTTGATAAACATATCCCCGAAAAAGAAGATGAACACCGCGGCGCCGCCGGCGTGAACCGCATCGTAGGGTGCTCCGGAGATATAGAGAATCCGCAGCGTGTTCAGGCTCACCGGCCGTCCGCCCGGCATGGCGGCTGAGGTTACCATCGCACAGATATTCATGATTCCGCCGTACACGATGAAGGTCACAAAGAAAGTAAACAGAGCCATGGTCAGCCCGTCCACGGAGAGCCGTTTTCTCTGCACCAGCAGACCGCCCAGAAGGCCGGCCACCCCGAACACGTAAAGCCGCCAGCCGAAAAAGGTCTGGTCTTTTCCCGGCCAGATCAGATAACAGATGTACGCTGCCGCCAGCGCAAAGGCGATGCAGAGCACCGGCCCCATCACCATCCGCAGGCTCCGCGAGGCAAGCTCGTCACGGAACCCCCGATCCCGGATCTCCTCGTAGTTTACTTTGTTGAAGGCAAGCCCCGCCAGAAACCCCAGCAGACCCCAGCAGAACATCTGCCACGGCGTCCACGGACCCTGTCCCATGTAGAAGTTACAGACGAACCGCGCCAGTGCACCGATCAGAAAGCCCGCCTCCGGGCCCAGCGAAATTCCGGAAATGATGATCATAGCTGTCCCCGCCTGAATCGGAACGGTCAGATGAAAGAAGAGATGGATCACCACCGTCAGGGCAGCCATCATCGCAATCAGGACGATCTCCCGAGCCTTGGGCTTCCGCCGTTCGAACACCATGAAAAAAGGAATCATCGTATAGATCACAATCAGGATGCTGCCAATCATATACAGATCCGAGCCCAGCAGGAAACTTCCTCCCAGCACGGTAACAGGAATTACGCCGAGAATCAGAAATGCGGAAACGGCGGTACGTTTTCTGGCCGCGGCCTCATACTGAGTCAGATCGAATCCCCGACGCATTTCGCCACCTCCTCCCATGTGACGGCTTCAGGGAAGTAATCCCGCGCCATGCGATTCGCCGTCGTTGTATAGAAATTGTTTCCCGGGAAGAACTCCTTCGGCGGGCCGGCAGACACGATTCCTCCGTCGAAAAACATGGCGCAGCAGTCGCCGTATTCCGCGCAGAACTCAATGTCGTGAGACACCATAAACAAAGTCCTGCCCGCATCAGTCAGCTTCTTCAGAACCTTCGCAAGGGTGATTTTAAAGAAGGGATCCAGACCCTTGGTGGCCTCGTCCAGAAGAATCACCTCCGGATCCGCCAGCAGAACCTTCCCGAGCGCCAGTCGCTGCTGCTCCCCTCCTGACAGGTCGTAGGGATGTGCCTTTCGGAGATGTTCGATCTCCATGAGACGAAGCATATCCACAACCTTTTCCACTTTTTCTCTGTCTGTACCTTTTTCGCTATGCAGGACCTCCAGCAGTTCGTCCTCCACGCAGATTTCTGTAAATAACGCCTGCGGATTCTGCGGCAGCATGGCCAGGCGACCATTCACCTCAATTTTTCCACGCTGGGGCTTCACGATCCCGGCGATCGCCTTCAGCGTCGTGCTCTTTCCTACGCCGTTTCCACCGAGGATGCAAAAGAGCTGCCCCTTCTCCACATCCGCCGTCAGCCCGCGAAGAACATCTTGGGAATTCCGGTCGTAACGATACCAGATATTTTCCATATGGATTGCCGGATCCTTGATTTTCCTCGGTTTCTCTTCCTTTCCGGTTCCCTTCTGCCACAGAGGGATTCCCTTTTCCGGTTCCTTCCCGGCCCGGCGCATCTCCTCGTCGATCCAGAGTCTTCCTTCACGGATGGTCAGCGGACTCTCGCCCTCTCCCCCCGCGGAATAGAAGATCCGGGTCACTGAAGGAAGCCCGTAGAACATGGGATGGCGGCTGTTGTCTCCGTTACCGGACATCAGCCGGCCGATGCGCCGGGGATCGTCATAAGCGATGATTCTTCCCCGATCCATGACCAGGACTTTGTCAGCCATGGTAAACGCCTCCTCCAGACGATGCTCCGAAAGGATAACGGTAGTTCCGAGATCCCGGTTGATTTTGTAAATCGTCTGCAGAAATTCTGACGCGGCGATGGGATCCAGCTGCGAGGTCGGCTCGTCCAGGACCAGAAGCTTCGGCTGCATGGCCATGATCGACGCGAGGTTCAGCAGCTGTTTCTGCCCGCCGGACAGCTGGCTCACGTCTCTGCGGAACCAGGCCTGAATCCCGAAATAGCTGGCCATCTCAGCCACGCGTCGTTTGATGGTCCGATTGTCCAGCCCCAGACTTTCAAGTCCGAACGCCAGTTCATGCCAGACTTTATCTGTGACGATCTGATTGTCCGGGTTCTGCTGTACAAAGCCGATTTCGGATGCGTTTCTGCGATCGTCCAGTGCGGAAACCTCAGTACTCCCGTAGGTGACAGACCCCTCCATTCTCCCATAGGGAATAAGATTTTTCTTCATGTGCCGCAGCAGCGTCGTCTTGCCGCAGCCTGATTTTCCGCATACTACAATAAACTCCGACGGATGCACCTCAAAGGTCACGCGATCCAGCGCAGGACTGTCAGAGAGCGGATATGAAAATGTTACATTGCCAAACCGGATCGTTTCCATCGGACCTCCCCACTGATATCAATAAGAATCGGCAGCGCCAGAAGCAACACATAGGCGCCCAGCGTCAGCCCCGTCATCAGGTCGAACCGGCGAAGCACGTACTCCGGATAGAACCAGACTGTCGTTTTTCCCATCACTGCGCCCGTAATGACGACCGCGCCGAGACCGCACATCACAAGCAGAAGCAACAAATCTCTCTTTGTGAACCGATAAAGATGAAAGCTGGTGCGCCCCCGCAGGCCGTAGCCTCTGGCCTCCATAGAATCCGCACTCTCAATGGAGGACTCCAGCGACCATGAGACGAGAATGGAAAGTTCCTTCCCGAACTGCCGAATCCGCGCGATCCTGCTCTTCTTCTGATTTCCGGTCAGACAGGCCTGTCCCATGCGGATCTCCGCAAAACGCTCCTTCAGGAGCGGCACATAGCGGAATATCATGGACAAAGTCAGACCCAGCACGGGCGCGGCCCGCCCGAAGATGAAAATGAGTTTATCCGCGCTCATGACCACATTGAAGCTGACAAACCAGATGATCACTGACACCAGCATTACCGCAGCACTGAGGCCGAAGATGAACGCCTCCATCGTAATCGCGTTGTCGTTGAGATAAAAGAGAACGGTGACGCCCTCATGAGTAAAAATCACATTGATCACCGCCATCAGCACCAGCGTCCAGAAACTGAAAATCAGGTTCAGTTTCACGGTTCCGCGCCCCTTCAGCAGGACAGAGTACGTCCATGACAGCACAAAGGTCGCCGTCAGAAACCACGGCGACAGCGAAAACATCGTTATTCCAATGGCCAGTATGTAATAGATAAGATTAACCCAGGGATGAAACCCTGAAAACTCGGAACTTTCACCGATTCCGTCTTTAAACATGGATTTCCTTTCTTCCGTCACCCGCCGGCGCCGCTGAATATCTGCAATATCCGGCGCTCATTAAGTCCGATGGAGCTCAATGAACCGGCACTGTTTATCTTACTACATATCTCCGTGTTCTGTCAATTTTCTCACGCAGACTATGTACCCTTCCGTTTTTCCTCCGCTTGACGATTCCAGCCGGAATTGATATAGTAGAAATCACATGGAGGTTTATTATGACAGACAAAGAAATCAAAGAACTGCTGGAGAAAAAGTTTACCTTTTTCCAGCACAAAGAATGTGAATTTTTCCCCTGCCACAATACCAGCAAACCGGAGAAGTTCAACTGCCTCTTCTGCTACTGTCCGCTTTACGCCCTGGGCTCGGAATGCGGAGGAAATTTCAAGTACACGGAAAACGGGTTCAAGGACTGCAGCGGATGCATGTTCCCCCACGTTCATGAGAACTATCCGAAGATCCTGGACAAATATGATCAGATCGTCCGGATTGCATCCGAACACCGGGAACCGCAGGCTGAACCGGAAGAAACCGAATCGCAGGAATGATGCCGACGTAAATAGGCCCGGTGCACCTGTCAATCCTGAAAAAAGGGAGACGCTCAAAAAAGGACCGCCGCAACCGCAGCAGTCCTTTTCTTTGTCTTCTTATTCAGCTCTCTCCGCCGCCATAGCGTGTTATAACGCGCTATACCAGCTCGAGGAATACCATCTCGGCCGCATCGCCTCTGCGGGGACCCAGCTTCAGGATTCTGGTGTATCCGCCGTTTCTGTCTGCATACCTAGGTCCGATTTCCTCGAACAGCTTGGTCACAACAGACTCATCGTAAATGTAGCTCAGCACCTGTCTCCTTGCGTGGAGATCGCCGCGCTTCGCCAGAGTGATGAGTTTTTCGGCTTCTCTTCTGGCTTCCTTGGCTCTGGTGTCAGTCGTGGAGATCCTCTCTTCTCTGAACAGGTCAGTCACGAGATTTCTCAGCATCGCCTTCCTGTGAGCCGAATTTCTGCCCAGTTTTCTATATCCCGGCATCTCTATGCTCCTTTCTTCTAACTACTCGTCGCTGGGTTTCAGGCTGAGACCCAGTTCTTCCAGCTTATTCTTAACCTCATCCAGAGATTTCTTGCCGAGGTTTCTGACCTTCATCATATCCTCCTCGGTACGCTCCGTCAATTCCTCCACGGTATTGATGGAAGCTCTCTTCAGACAGTTGAAGGAACGAACGGAAAGTTCCAGTTCCTCGATTGTCATCTCCAGAGCCTTCTCCTTCTGATCCTCCTCCTTCTCGATCATGATCTCCAGGCTGTCTGCCGTATCATCCAGCTGGATGAAGAGATTCAGATGCTCCTGCATGATCTTGGCGCCGATGGACACGCCTTCCTCCGGCGTGATGGAACCGTCCGTCCAGATTTCCAGAACCAGCCGGTCATAGTCTGTAACCTGTCCGACTCTGGTGTTCTCCACGGTGTAGTTCACCCTGCGCACCGGAGTGTAAATGGAGTCTACCGGAATGACTGAAATCGGAGTGTTCTCCGTTTTGTTCATCTCCGCCGGAACATATCCGCGTCCCCGGGCCAGGTTGATCTCCATGACCAGTGCCGCGTCCTCCTCCAGTGTCGCGATATGAAGATCGGGATTGAAGATCTCCATCTCGGTGTCGCCGATGATATCGGCCGCCGTCACTTCCTTCGGACCCACCGCATTGATGATCACTCTCTTTGTCTCATCACCGGTAAGCTTGACCGCCAGCTTCTTCAGATTCAGAATAATCTCCGTAACGTCTTCCTTGACGCCGGGAATCGTTGAGAATTCATGAAGGATACCGTCAATCTTCACGGAGGTGACCGCCGCGCCCGGCAGCGAGCTGAGAAGAATTCTTCTCATGCAGTTGCCCAGCGTCGTGCCGTAGCCTCTTTCCAGCGGCTCAACCACAAATTTGCCGTAGGTGCCGTCTTCGCTGATTTCCTTTGATATCGTTGGTTTTTCGATTTCTATCATGAATCAAAACCTCCTATTAATTCCAGTTGCAGTAACATCAGGTTATGCTTTATTTGGAATACAACTCGACGATCAGATGTTCAGCGATCGGCGTATCAATGTCGGCTCTCGTCGGCAGTGCAACCACCTTTCCCTCCAGCTTTTCGGTATCGACCGTCAGCCAGGAAGGTACAGTAATCTGCATGTCCTTGATTTCCTTGAATTTCGGTGAGCTCTGGCTCTTTTCCTTCACCTTGATCACGTCTCCGGCCTTGACTTCCAGACCCGGCGAATTGACCTTCTTGCCATTCAGTGTGAAGTGGCTGTGTACGATCAGCTGTCTCGCTTCCTTTCTGGAGGAAGCCAGTCCCAATCTGTAAACCACATTATCAAGTCTGCTCTCCAGCAGGATCAGCAGGTTGTCACCGGTAACTCCCTTTCTGGAGGCAGCTTTCTCAAACAGGTTTCTGAACTGCGTCTCCTGCAGTCCATAAAATCTCTTGGCCTTCTGCTTTTCTCTCAGCTGCAGTCCGTATTCTGACGTTTTCTTTCTGCCCTGACCGTGCTGTCCGGGAGCGTAATTCTTTCTCTCAAGTGCGCACTTTGCTCCGTAGCATCTGTCGCCCTTCAGGAAAAGCTTCTGACCTTCTCTTCTGCAAAGCCTGCAGTTAGCGGCTGTATATCTTGCCATATGTTCTTACTCCTCCCTTCTAATCAGACTCTTCTTCTCTTCGGCGGACGGCATCCGTTATGCGGAATCGGCGTGATGTCCTTGATCATCGTGATCTGAAGACCTGCCGCCTGCAGCGCACGAATCGCCGCTTCTCTTCCGGATCCCGGTCCCTTTACGTAAACTTCAACGGTTTTGAGACCGTGCTCCATCGCGGCTTTCGTCGCTTCCTCCGCAGCCATCTGCGCTGCAAACGGAGTGGATTTCTTGGAACCTTTGAAGCCCAGTGAGCCCGCGCTGGACCAGGACAGTGCGTTTCCGTCCATATCGGTCAGCGTAACCAATGTATTGTTAAAGGTGGACTGGATATGAGCCTGGCCTTTTTCTACATTTTTACGCTGGATTTTCTTTCTTCTGACGTTTTTCTTTCCTGCCTTAGCCATATTAGCGTCCTCCTTCCTTCTTCTTTCTTCCTACTGTTTTCTTCGGACCCTTGCGGGTTCTCGCATTGGTCTTGGTCTTCTGTCCTCTGACAGGCAGACCTCTTCTATGTCTGATACCTCTGTAACTTCCGATCTCCATCAGACGCTTGATGTTCATGGAAGTCTCTCTTCTGAGATCACCCTCGACCATGTAATCGTTATCGATGATCCTTCTGATCTTTCCTGCTTCCTCCTCGGTCAGATCCTTCACTCTCGTGTCAGGATTCACTCCCGCCTTCTCAAGGATGTTCTTCGCTGATGTTCTGCCAATTCCGTAGATGTAGGTCAATCCGATCTCTACTCTTTTGTCTCTTGGTAAATCGACACCGGCTATACGTGCCATACGTTTCCTCCTTCTCCTATCTTCCGTCACAAATCCAGGGTGATATAGACAGGCATTCTGAAAAAAATTTATATATTCCCGCGATCCTGGCACCGCGGGCTTTTGTACAAAACCCGGTTCTCAGGGGTTCGATCCGGCCTGAACGGCCGCGACAATCCTAACCCTGTCTCTGCTTGTGCTTCGGATTCTCACAGATTACCATGAGCTTGCCGTGTCTTTTAATGACCTTGCACTTTTCACAGATCGGTTTTACTGAAGCTCTTACTTTCATTTTAAAACCTCCGTTCGCTTATGTTCCTCGGTATTTCCGGTATGAAACATATCAGAATTAATTTCCTTTATCTCTCCAGATGATTCTTCCACGAGTCAGATCATACGGTGAAAGCTCCACCTTTACTTTGTCACCCGGCAGAATTCGGATATAGTTCATCCGGATTTTTCCGGAGATATGCGCGAGTACCTCGAAACCGTTTTCCAGCTTAACGCGGAACATTGCGTTTGGCTGGGCTTCCACAACGGTTCCGATCGCTTCTATGACGTCCTTTTTCGCCATGATTTACACCTCTCTTTAAATCGTGAGTATATCCGGTTCACCATCGGTGATTGCCACGGTATTCTCATAGTGTGCGGCCCATCCGCCGTCTTCTGTAACGACAGTCCAGTTGTTCAGCAGCGTCTCCGTTTCATAGGAGCCCTGCACGATCATCGGCTCGATGGCCAGCGTCATGCCCTTCTGCAGCCGCGGGCCCTTTCCGGCTTTCCCGTAATTGGGAATCGGCGGATCCTCGTGCATCTCGCTTCCGATACCGTGTCCGGTGTAGTCACGAATCACGCCGAACCCTTCGCCTTCAACGATTTCCTGAATTCTGTGAGAGATATCATGGAGCCGGCAGCCTTCCTTCGCAAACCGGATTCCTTCAAAGAAGGATCGTTCTGCGGTATCGATCAGGTGCTGCGCCTCGTCGCTGATTTTCCCGACGCCGAAGGTTCTGCAGGAATCTGCCATATAATGCTCGTATTCCACGACCAGATCCACGCTGACGATGTCGCCCTCGTTCAGCACTCTGTCCTTGCTGGGGATTCCGTGAACGACCTCCTCGTTCACCGAGGTGCATACATTGGCGGGAAATCCGCAGTATCCTTTTTCTGATGCGATCATGCCGTGACTCTTCACAGCCTCTTCCACATAACGGTCGATGTCCATCGTTGTGGTTCCCGGCCGGATGAACTGTTTCAGACCTTCAAAGATCTCCAGATTCACTTTTCCGGCCGTCCGCATCAGTTCGATTTCTTCTGGTGATTTCAAGACGATCATGCTATTACTACTCCTCCAGAGCAGCTGTAATGCTCCCGAATGTCTCTTCCAGCGGTGCGGCGCCGTCGATTCTTGCCAGAACCCCGGCCTTTTCATAATAATCCACCAGCGGAGCCGTCTCTCTGTTGTATACATCGATACGGTTCTTCGCGGTTTCTTCATTATCATCCGCTCTCTGGATCAGCTCGCCTCCGCATTTGTCGCAGACTCCCTCCTTAGCAGGAGGAATGTTGACAATGTGGTAGCTTGCTCCGCAGACTTTACAGACTCTGCGGCCAGTCAGTCTCTTCATCAGTTCAGCTTCACCGACCTCGAGATCGATGACCTTGTCCAGCCTGTGTCCATGGGCAGCGAGGAATTCATCCAGCTTCTCTGCCTGATAAACGGTTCTCGGAAATCCGTCCAGCAGGAATCCCTTTTCACGGCAATCGTCCTTCAGAAGGCGATCCGTGGCGATTTCCACCACCAGATCATCCGGCACGAGCTCGCCCCTGTTCATGTATTCCTGTGCTTTTTTTCCAAGCTCCGTTCCATTCTTGATATTTTCTCTAAAAATGTCTCCGGTGGAAATATGCGGAACGTCATATTTCTCGACGATTCTGTCCGCCTGCGTTCCCTTTCCGGCTCCCGGAGGACCTAACAAAATAGTTCTCAGCATTTTCTCTGTATCTCCCTGCCGGAGTTTCGGGAGCAGCCGCTCCACGAAACCCCACGTTCTATTTCATCATTTTCCGTTTTATTTCAAAAATCCCTGGTAATTCCGCATTACCATCTGATTCTCGAGCTGCCTCATCGTATCCAGCGCAACGCCGACCGCAATCAGCAGCGACGTACCGCCGAAGCGGATATCCAGTCCGGTGTACTCCGACAGCACTGTCGGCATCGTCGCAATGACTGCCAGGAACAGTGCGCCGACGATGGAAATTCTCGACATCACCCGATTCAGATATTCCACGGTGGCCTTTCCCGGACGGATGCCCGGAATAAATCCGCCGTTCGCCTTCATATTCTGCGCCACTTCCACCGGATTAAAGGTAACCGCGGTATAGAAGTAGTTGAAGAAGATGATCAGCAGCACGTTCAGTACGGCATACACCCAGACGCCCGGATTGCCTCCCGGCGACAGGTACTTCTCGCAGAAACTGTAAAATGCAGTATTCGGGAAGAAGTACATAATCGTCAGCGGGAACTGAAGGATGGACAGGGCGAAGATAATCGGAATTACTCCGGCCTGATTGACCTTCAGAGGAATGTGTGTGGACTGTCCGCCATACATCTTCCGTCCCACGACTCTCTTGGCGTACTGCACCGGAATTCTTCTGGTGCCCTGCTGAATCTCAATGACGCCCATGATGACCAGCAGTCCAAACACGATGAACAGAATAACCGTGATGATGGACATGGATCCATCGGAGTATTTATTCCATATGCTCGCGACACCGCTGGGAATTCTGGCTACGATTCCGCCGAAGATCAGCAGCGAAATACCGTTTCCTATGCCGTATTCATTGATCTGTTCACCGAGCCACATCAGGAATGTGGTTCCGGCGGTCAGGATCAGGGTAATCACCACGAACGTGAACCAGTTCTGATCGATGATGGTCTTCCGGAAAAGACCGACTGTCAGACCCAGGCCCTGAACCAGTGCCAGCGCCACCGTCAGATAGCGGGTGATCTGCGCCATCTTTTTCCGGCCTTCCATTCCCTCTTTCGCGAGACGCTCAAAGTATGGAAAAGCGATCGTCAACAGCTGTATAATGATCGATGCGGTAATGTATGGCGTGATGCTCAGCGCGAAGATGGTGAAGTTGTTGAACGATCCGCCTGAAAACAGGTTGAACAGTTCAAACAGACCCATGTTATCTCCGCTGAACATCTGCGCAAGGTATGTTCTGTTGATTCCCGGCACCGGGATATTGGACCCGATCCGGAAAACAACCAGCATCAGTAATGTGAAGATCAGCTTGCCACGAATTTCCTTGACTTTAAGGGCCTGGGAAATCGTTTTGAACATCTCCATATCAGATCACCTCTGCCTTTCCTCCCGCAGCTTCGATTTTTTCAACAGCGCCCTTGCTGAATTTATGCGCCTTGACTGTAAGGCTGTTCTTCAGTTCGCCGTCACCAAGAATTTTGATTCCGTCCTTTACCTGCTTCACCATTCCCAGTTCCGCAAGCAGTTCCGGCGTTACTTCTGTGCCGGCCTCAAACCGCGCGAGGTCACTGACGTTCAGTACGGTATATTCCGTTCCGAAAATATTCGTGAAGCCTCTCTTCGGCAGACGTCTGTAAAGAGGCATCTGTCCGCCTTCAAATCCGAGTCTGACTCCGCCGCCGCTTCTGGATTTCTGGCCGTTCATTCCTCTGCCGCCGGTTTTTCCCTGTCCGGTAGCTGTTCCGCGGCCTCTTCTCTTACGGTTTTTCCCTGATCCGGCAGGCGCATTCAGTTCATGAAGTTTCATATTCTCGCACCTCCAATCTATACTTCTTCTACAGTTACAAGATGCGAAACTTTCCTGACCGCACCGCGCGTCGCCGGTGTATCCTCAAGTTCAACGGAATGATGCATCTTTCTGAGTCCTAACGCTTCGACTACTTTCTTCTGCTTGGGGGAAGCGCCAATTGTGCTCTTTGTTAAAGTGATTTTCAACTTACCAGCCATTCTGCGTCTCCTCCTATCTCAAAATTTCCTCCGGCGACTTGCCTCTCAGCTTCGCCACCTTCTCGACTGTCATCATGTTCTTCAGACCCTCCAGGGTTGCATACGCGATGTTCCCCGCATTGTCGGATCCGACGGATTTCGCTCTGACGTCCTTGATTCCGGCCGCTTCCAGAACTGTACGGGCAGACGATCCGGCAATTACTCCGGTACCCTGTGCAGCAGGCATCAGGATAACTCTTCCCGCACCGAAAACGCCTACGTTCCTGTGTGGAATTGTGGTTCCGACAGTCGGAACATAAATCAGATTTTTCTTTGCATCTTCCGTCGCTTTTCTGACTGCCTCAGGAATCTCCTGCGCCTTTCCGAGACCAACGCCGACATAGCCGTTTTTGTCGCCGACAACCACGGTAACGGAGAATCTCATGTTCTTTCCACCCTTAACCGTCTTGGCAACGCGTCTGATGTTTACGATGGTTTCGTTCAGATCCAGCTTGGAAGCATCAATAATATTACGCATTATTTTCCTCCTGTTAGAATTTCAATCCGCCCTCGCGAGCGCCCTCAGCCAGTTCCTTCACTCTTCCGTGATACAGGAAACCGCCTCTGTCAAAGGCAACCTCTTCGATGCCTTTGGCAAGCGCCCTCTTTGCAATAGCTTCTCCAACTTTTCTGGCTGCTTCCCTGTTTCCGCCGCAGCCGATTTCGGCCTTCAGCTCCTTGTCCACAGTAGACGCCGCTGCCAGAGTCTTGTGGTTTTCATCATCGATGATCTGGCAGGAGATATTCTTGTTGGATCTGAATACACAAAGTCTTGGCTTTTCAGGAGTTCCGATTAAGTTTTTTCTGACTCTGGCATGTCTTTTCAGACGCCTGTCATTTCTGCTTTCTTTTGCCATCTTGCTTCACTCCTTTCTATGCCTTAGCTCCGGTCTTGCCTTCTTTTCTGCGTACACGCTCGCCCTCATAGCGAATGCCCTTGCCCTTATACGGCTCCGGCTTTCTCCAGGAGCGGATGTTCGCCGCGTAGTTTCCTACCAGAGCTTTGTCGATGCCCTTAACGACGACCGTGTTTGCATCCGGCGTTTCTGTTGTGATGCCCTCCGGATCCTCCATCTCTACCGGATGAGAAAATCCCAGATTCATGACAAGCTTATTTCCTTTTTTCTCTGCTCTGTATCCCACGCCGATGATCTGCAGCTTCTTCTCATAACCGCTTGTAACACCGGTGACCATATTCTGGATCAGAGCTCTGCTCAGGCCGTGCTGAGCCCTGTCGTTTCTGTTGTCCGTCGGTCTGGAAAGTCTGATTTCACCTTCACCGACCTCAACCTTGATTCTTTCGTTTACCTGCTGCTCCAGTTCTCCCTTGGGGCCTTTCACGGTAACGACATTTTTGTCATCTACCTTGACCTCTACTCCGGCAGGAAGCGTTACAGGTTTTCTGCCTATTCTTGACATATTCGCTACCTCCTACCAAACATAACAGATTACTTCGCCGCCGACGCCCAGTTCTCTGGCCTTCTTGTCGCTGATGATTCCACTGGATGTGGAAATAACCGCGATACCGAGTCCGCCCAGAACTCTTGGAACGTCGCTTGCCTTCGCATAGACCTTGAGGCCCGGCTTGGAAATCTTCTTGATTCCGCTGATTACTCTTTCTTTGTTGGCGCCATACTTAAGTGTGACCTTGATGGTGCCCTGAACGCCGTCGTCGATCACCTCGAAGTTCTCGATGTAACCCTCGTCCAGAAGAATCTGCGCGATTGCCTTCTTCATCTTGGACGCCGGGATTTCAACGGACTCATGACCAACGGAGTTTGCGTTTCTGATTCTTGTAAGCATATCCGCAATCGGATCTGTCATTGTCATTGTATTGTACTCCCTTCTTGTGTGGTTCGAGTTTCCCCGCCTTCACAAAAATCGTGATAACTGTTCCGGTTTACCAGGACGCTTTCTTGACGCCCGGGATCTCACCCTTATATGCCAGCTCTCTGAAGCAGATACGGCAGATTCCGTACTTCTTCAGAACGGAATGCGGTCTTCCGCAGATGCTGCATCTCGTATAGGCGCGAGTTGCATATTTGGGTTTTCTCTGCTGTTTAACTTTAAGAGATGTCTTCGCCATTTCTACCTCCTACTGCTGCTTCTCGAACGGCATTCCCAGAAGCTCAAGCAGAGCCTGCGCCTCTTCGTCGGTTTTCGCCGTTGTCGTGAATACGATATTCATTCCCTTGATCGTATCTACGTCGTCGTAGTTGATTTCCGGGAAAATCAGCTGTTCCTTCAGACCCATGGAATAGTTTCCTCTGCCGTCGAAGGAATTTCTGCTGACGCCCTTGAAGTCTCTTACACGAGGAAGAGAAATATTGAAGAGCTTGTCGACAAAGACATACATGTTGTCACCGCGAAGCGTCACCTTGGCGCCTACCGGCATTCCCTGTCTCACCTTGAAGTTAGCGATTGATTTCTTGGCCTTGGTAACAACCGGTCTCTGTCCGGAGATCAGTCCGATTTCCTCTACCGCGGATTCCAGAACCTTGGCGTTTTCCTTCGCTTCGCCCAGTCCCATGTTGATGGTGACCTTGGTCAGTCTGGGAACTTCCATAACGTTCTTGTACTGGAATCTGTCCTTCAGTGCGTTGAACACTTCATTATCGTAGGTTTCTTTCAGTCTCGCTGCCAAAATATTCTCCTCCTTTCTCAGTCAATTACATTTCCGGTTTTTCTGTTGACTCTTACTTTTTTTCCATCCTTGAAGGAATAGCCAATCTTAACCGCTTCTTTGGATTTATCGTCATAGAACATCACGTTGGACACATCGATGGGACCTTCCACATGCTTGATCTCGGCCCTTTCCTTCTGCGTCTGTTTCTGATGCTTCGTCTGAATGTTGACGCCTTCCACAACGACTCTGTTCTCCTTCGGCATGGCCTTCAGGACCTTGCCGGTCTTTCCTTTGTCTTTTCCGGTAATAACGATTACCATATCATCTTTTTTAATACGCATTCGTTACACCTCCTACAGTACTTCCGGAGCCAGGGACACGATCTTCATGAATCCTCTGTCTCTGAGCTCTCTGGCCACAGGTCCGAAAATACGTGTTCCTACCGGAGTCTTATCTTCTTTGTCTTTAATGATTACCGCTGCATTCTGGTCGAACTTGACGTAGCTTCCATCTGCTCTTCTGGCGCCCTTCTTTGTTCTGACGACTACAGCTTTGACCACGTCGCCCTTCTTGACGACGCCGCCCGGGGTCGCATCCTTAACGGCGCAGACGATGACGTCTCCGATGTTCGCATACTGACGGCCTGTACCTCCCAGAATACGGATGCAGAGCAGCTCCTTCGCGCCTGAATTATCGGCAACCCTTAATCTTGTTTCTGTCTGAATCATGATTCGGCGCCTCCTTATTTCGCTTTCTCAACGATACCTACAAGTCTCCATCTCTTGTCCTTGGACAGAGGTCTTGTTTCCATTATTCTAACTTTATCGCCAATGTTGCATTCGTTGTTCTCATCGTGAGCCTTGACCTTCTTGGTCCTCTTTACAGCCTTTCCATAAAGAGAATGTCTTACGAAATCTTCAATAGCAACCGTAACGGTCTTGTCCATCTTGTCGCTGACAACGATGCCGACTTTGGTTTTTCTTCTGTTTCTTGCGTCTGCCATTTCACATCCTCCTTTCGATTAAGCCTGAACCTCTTCCAGCTCTTTTTCTCTGATGATCGTTTTCACTCTGGCGATGTTTCTCTTGACCTCCCGCATTTTCACGGGGTTCTCAAGCTGTCCGGTAACATGCTGGAACCTGAGATTGAACAGTTCCTTTTTCATCTTGTCCAGTTCAGCGTTGAGTTCAACATCTGTCATTTCTCTCATCTTATTCAAATCCATTACGCTTCACCTTCCTTTGCCTGTTCCCTGACGACAAACTCGGATTTGACAGGCAGCTTATGGCTGGCCAATCTCATCGCTTCTCTTGCCGTTTCCTCCGAAACGCCGGCGATCTCGAACATGACTCTGCCCGGTTTCACGACTGCCACCCAGTATTCAGGAGCACCTTTTCCGGAACCCATACGTACTTCGGCAGGTTTTTTCGTGACCGACTTATGTGGGAAAATCTTAATGTATACCTTGCCGCCTCTCTTGGTATATCTGGTCATCGCGATTCTGGCCGCCTCGATCTGGTTCGAGGTGATCCAGCCGCACTCTGTGGCGGCAAGTCCGAAGTCACCGTAGGTCACTGTGTTTCCTTTGGTGGCAACGCCTTTCATTCTGCCTCTATGAACTCTTCTATGTTTCACGCGCTTTGGCATCAACATGGTTCAGTTCCTCCTTTCACTCATGCTTATTCCTGTGGTTCTGCTGCAGGTGCCTGTGCTTCAGTAGCCTCAACCTGCGGTGCTGCCTTCGGCTCTTCCTTCGGTGCTTTTCTCACTCTCGGATTGACCGCCTTGGGCATGTCACGGCGACCGCCTCTGTCGTTTCTTCTGTCGTTCCGTCTTCTTCTGTCGCCGTCTCTTCTCGGTCTTCTGTCTCTCTTGTCGCGTTTTTCCTCGCGAACAGGGCTCTGCAGACCTTTGTCGAGGATCTCGCCGTGATTGATCCATACCTTGACGCCGATTTTGCCGTAGGTTGTGATCGCCTCAGCGAAACCATAATCGATATCCGCTCTCAGTGTGTGAAGGGGAACATTACCCTCGCTGTATTTTTCGCTCCTCGCGATTTCAGCACCGTTCAGTCTTCCGGAGCAGAGAACCTTGACTCCCTTCGCACCGGCCTTCATCGTTCTGCCGATCGCCTGCTTCATTGCTCTTCTGAAGGAGACTCTGTGCTCCAGCGCATCGGCGATGCTCTCTGCAGTAAGCTGAGCGTCCAGTTCGCTTCTTCTGACCTCTTCGATGGAGATCGTGATATTCTTGTCTGTCAGTTTCTCAAGATTTTTCTTCAGTTCATCGATTCCCGCGCCGGAACGTCCGATGACCATACCAGGTCTGGCTGTCAGAACAGTAATCTTCATTTTGTTCTCGGCAGCTCTCTCGATCAGGATTCTTGCGACTCCTGCTCCATACAGCGACTTCTTGATGAACTTTCTGATCTTATTATCTTCAGCGAGAAATTCCGCGAAGTTGTCCTTGCCGGCGTACCATTTAGAATCCCAGTCCTTGATTACGCCTACTCTTAACCCGTGCGGGCTTACCTTCTGACCCATTCAACGAACCTCCTTAGTCTTCTTTCTCTTTAAGAGTTACGCCAACATGGCTGGATCTCTTAAGAATCATCGATGCTCTACCCTGGGCTCCCGCTCTCCATCTCTTCATGGTCGGTCCCTGGTTCGCATATACCTCAGCAACGTATAAATCTTCCGGGTTCAGGTCAAAATTGTTTTCCGCATTCGCAGCGGCTGACATGACAACTTTTTCGACGATTTCCGAACCTTTTCCAGGTGTGAACTTCAAGATGTTCAGTGCCTCGTTCAAGTCCTTGCCTCTCACCAGGTCGGCAATTGGCTTCAGTTTGGAAGGAGACATTCTGACATATTTTGCAACTGCTTTTGCTTCCATTTCCTATCTCCCTTTCTTATCCTTTTACCTTCTTGTCAGCGGCATGTCCTCTGTACGTTCTCGTCGGAGCAAATTCTCCGAGCTTATGGCCTACCATGTCCTCCGTAATGTAGACAGGAACATGCTTTCTTCCATCGTGAACGGCGATCGTATGTCCCACAAACTGCGGGAAGATGGTGGACGATCTCGACCATGTCATAACGACCTTTTTCTCGTTCGCCGCGTTCATCTCTTCGATCTTTTTCAGCAGCTTAGCTTCTACGAAAGGGCCTTTTTTAACCGATCTACTCATTTATTTGCTCCTTCCTTACTTGTCATTTCTTCTCTTTACAATGTATTTATCCGAAGCCTTGTTCTTCTTCCTGGTCTTATAACCCAGAGCAGGCTTGCCCCACGGGGTAACCGGGCTCTTGCGTCCGACAGGCGCTCTGCCCTCGCCGCCTCCGTGCGGATGGTCGTTCGGGTTCATGACGGAACCTCTGACGGTCGGTCTCCATCCCATGTGACGTTTTCTTCCGGCTTTACCGATCTGGATGTTAGAATGCTCGGAATTGCCTACTTCGCCGATGGTCGCTCTGCAGACCATCAGGATCTTTCTGACCTCTCCGGAAGGAAGTCTGACCTGTGCGTATTTATCTTCTTTCGCCATCAGCTGTGCACCGTTTCCGGCGGACCGGACCAGCTGAGCACCTTTTCCCGGCTTCATCTCGATGTTGTGAATGATTGTACCGACCGGAATGTTCGCGATAGGCAGGGCGTTTCCGACCTGGATATCCACCTCCGGGCCGGACTCGACGACTGCGCCGACCTGAAGGCCTTCCGGTGCGAGGATGTATCTCTTTTCGCCATCCTTATATACGATCAGTGCAATGTTTGCGCTTCTGTTCGGATCGTATTCAATGCTTCTGACAGTGCCCGGGATTCCATCTTTGTTTCTCTTGAAGTCGATGATTCTGTATTTTCTTCTGGCGCCGCCGCCTCTGTGTCTGACGGTGATCTTTCCTCTCGAATTTCTTCCCGCATTCTTTTTCAGAGCCGTCGTCAGCGACTTCTCCGGAGTACTGGTCGTGATCTCCTCGTAAGTCGAAACCGTCATGCCCCTCAAACCAGGAGAAGTCGGATTATATTTTCTGATTCCCATTTGTGACAACCTCCTATATTACAGACTCAAGAAGAACTCGATTTCCTTGCTGCCTTCAGTCAGCGTAACGATCGCCTTCTTATACGCAGAGGTGGTTCCGACGTTTCTTCCCATTCTCTTTTTCTTTCCATTGACGTTCATGATGTTGACTTTTGCTACTTCGACATCAAAGATTTCTTCGACCGCGTTTCTGATCTCTGTCTTGTTTGCATCGACCGCAACCTTGAACGTGTACTTTTTCTCAGCGGCCTGGTCCATACTTCTTTCACTGATGACCGGCTTGATGATTACGTCGTAAGCGGATCTCATTATAAGTACACCTCCTGGATCTTTTCTACGGCTTCCTTTGTTACGATGAAGCTCGTGTGATTGATGATATCATATACATTCATGGTGCTGACCAGAGCGGTTCTCACGCCCGGAATGTTCGCAGCGGATCTGACGACGTTGTCATCCTTCGCGGCGGTGACGATCAGCGCCTTTTTCTCCGCACCGATATTCGCCAGTGTCTTCACCATTTCCTTTGTCCTGGGAGCGTCCATCTTCAGTTCGTCGAGAACGATGATCTCTCCATCCTGCACCTTGGCGGACAGCACTGACTTCAGTGCCAGTCTCTTTACCTTCTTGGGAACTGCGTAGTTGTAGCTCCTCGGCTTAGGTGCAAATACGATGCCGCCTCCGATCTGTGAAGGATCGGTGCTGCTTCCCTGTCTGTGACGGCCGGTTCCCTTCTGTCTGAACGGTTTTCTGCCGCCTCCTCTGACTTCGCCTCTTGTTTTGGCTGACTGAGTACCCTGTCTCTGGTTCGCCAGATAGTTTTTCACCACAGCGTGAACCGCGTTTGCGTTGGGCTCAATTCCAAATATTTCATCCTTAAGCTCAATGGTTCCGGCTTCTTTGCCTTCCATGTTGAGCATCGTTACTTTAGCCATTATGCGCTTCCTCCTTTCCTCAGTCTGACTTATTTGCCCTGACCCTTGACAGCGTATCTGACCTTCACCAGGCTTCCTCTTCCGCCCGGAACCGCTCCTTTTACGAGCATCAGATTTCTGTCCGTGTCGATCTTTACCAGTTCTACGTTCTGCACGGTGACGGTGTCGCGTCCCATGCGTCCCGGACCCGCGTTACCCGGGAAGACTCTGGACGGATAGGTCGCACCTGCAAGCGCGCCGGCCAGTCTTTTGTGCTTGGAACCGTGGGTCATCGGTCCTCTGTGATGTCCGTGTCTCTTGATATTTCCCTGAGTTCCTTTTCCCTTGGAAACGCCGGTGATGTCAAGCTTCTTGCCTTCCTCGAAATCCGCAACAGTGATTTCCTGTCCCAGCTCATAAGTCTCGCCTTCATCGTTTCTGAACTCCGCCAGGTACTTCTTGGGAGCCACACCGCTCTTCTCAAAGTGTCCGGTCATCGGTCTGTTCACTCTCTGCGGTTTCTGATCCTCGAATCCGATCTGGACCGCGTCATATCCGTCGGTCTCCGCTGTTTTGATCTGTGTGACCACAGCCGGCCCGGCCTGGATCACAGTTACCGGAATAACCTCTCCTGATTCTGCGAAAATCTGCGTCATGCCGACTTTCTTACCTAAGATTGCTTTCATTATTGTTTTTCCTCCGTTCTTACATTGGTCCGCTTTCGCGTACATCTAAGGGAGAGTCCCTTACAGTTTAATCTCAATGTCAACGCCTGCCGGCAGATCCAACTTCGTGAGCGCGTCGGTTGTCTGCAGTGTCGCATTGGTGATATCGATAAGTCTCTTGTGGGTTCTCTGTTCGAACTGCTCTCTGCTGTCCTTGTACTTGTGAACCGCACGCAGGATCGTTACGACCTCCTTCTCTGTGGGAAGAGGAATCGGTCCGGAAACATCCGCGCCGGTCTTCTTCGCCGTCTCTACGATCTTCGCGGCAGACTGGTCCAGCAGCGCGTGATCATAAGCCTTGAGTTTGATTCTGATTTTCTGTAATTCGCTCATCATTTGCCTCCTGTTACTGTTTTGTACTGTTTTCGCTATTCTCGTACAAGGAGCTCTTCCCCCTGATTTTCAACGTGTGCTTCGATTTCGCCTGCTTCGCACACGCGTCCGTGCGTTTCCTTTTTAAAACGCACAAAACAAAATCCGGCGAGCTCCTTCGCTCCCGTCTGGCGGGAACAATTCTCCACGGAAATTACCTGATAGCTCAGCAACTTCCCGCTTCATCGCCTAATGCAAGCCTTTTAAGTATAAATGAATTCAATTGGAAATGCAAGACTTTTTTAGAAAAAACAAAGACTTTTTCAAGCCCTTTTCAAAGTAGAAATCCAGTAATATCAATCGGTTTTCACCGTCAGTCTATAACACGCATCCGCGCGTACACATATGCGGCAGTTCACGGGTGCGGCAGTTCACGGGCGATTGACAGTTCGCAGACGTCCGGCGCTGCCTAAGCCGCGGAGCCGTGATGCAGATCAGCGGCCCGACCCGTGCTTTGCGGGCATGTTTCGGGATGCGGCAGACGCAGGGCAAACCCGCCGTATCCGGTTCCGCCTGAACGCTGAGCCTGCTCAGCGCCGCTTCATCGCCTGTTCCATTTTCCGCTGAGCGTCCTTCTTTGCCAGTGTCTCCCGTTTATCATAGTTTTTCTTTCCCCGGGCCACCGCAAGTTCTATCTTGGCCCGCCCCTCTTCATTAATATACATCTGCAGCGGCACCAGGGTCAGTCCCTGCTGAGTGGTCAGCCCCAGCAGCTTTCCGATCTCTTTTTTGTGCAGGAGAAGCTTCCGCGGGCGGAGAGGGTCCGTGTTAAAGCGGTTCCCCTGCTCGTAGGGACTGATGTTCATCCCCAGGAGAATAACCTCGCCGTTCTGGATCTTCGCATAGCTTTCCTTGATACTGACCCTGCCGGCGCGGACCGATTTGATTTCCGTGCCCGTCAGTACTATTCCCGCTTCATATGTATCTTCAATAAAATAATCGTGCCGGGCCTTTTTGTTATTGGCCACGACCTTCCTCTGTCTTTTCCCCATTATTTCTTTCCTCTGATAGTTCTTCCCCGGCTGAGCGGAAAGAGCCGGAGCACAGCAGCTGCTTACACTACTTATATGGATTCGTGATCCGCCCCATCCTGTCAAAAGGATATAATCGGAACACCACCTTGCCGAATACCCTTCCGGTGCTGACCATCCCGACCTGATCGGACCGGCTGTCGATGCTGACATCGCGGTTGTCTCCCATGCAGAACAGACTTCCATCCGGCACTGTCTCGTCCAGATCGCCGACCGTCTCTCCGCTCATCGTGTAACTCTGATCGTCCTTTTCCCCGTTGACATAAACCTCACCGTTGTGGATGGAAATTTCGTCGCCGGCTACGCCGATGACCCGCTTGATCAGAAGTTTTTTCTTGCCGGAATCCGTCTCGAGATCAGAGCGGAAGACGATGACGTCACCCCGCTGTATTTTGTGATCTCCCTTGTACGCCAGCCGATAGACGAACAGATAATCGTTCTGGTAGAAGTTCGGCTCCATGGATCTCTCCTTGACGATAGTCGGCTTCACAACCTGAACGATCACCGCCGCGATGATCACCGCGATTACGATATCCTTGATCCATTCCAGCGCAAGGGATTTTTCCCTGATTTCCTTTTTCTTTCCCACTTTCCGTATTTCCTCTCGTTTCTCTTTGTTTCCGCTTATTTCAACAGTTCCTTCTCGATTTTCCGGAACCGCTCCGGCGGTTCTCCCCGGATTTCCATTCCGTCCAGATACTCATATCCCTCTCCGCAATGATTAAAGACAAGCCTCCATGCGTGGAGCAGCTGAGTCGTCTGACCGAATCGTTCCCGAATGACTCTGTTCACACCGGGATCTCCGTATTTGGCGTCCCCGATGACCGGATATCCCGCAGACGCCAGATGCGCGCGAATCTGATGCGTCCTTCCCGTAAGGATCTCCACCTCCGCCAGAGTAAATCCTCCGGCCCGGCGCAGTGGAACAGCGACAGTTTCCATCGTTTTTCCGCCCGGCAGTTCCTCTCCGACCCTGATCATATTCTTGTCCTCCCGCTTCACCATCTCGCCCCGCAGATGAAGCTCCTCTCTCAGATCGCCGCAGACGATGGTCAGATAAAATTTCCGGATGCTCCCCCGCTCCCGGATCAGCTCATTGAAATGCTGCAGCGCACGATAATTCCTTCCGAAGATCACCAGTCCCGAAGTATTGCGGTCCAGCCGGTTCACAGGCGCGGGAACAAAGGTCTTCTCCCGGGACGGATCGTATCCTCCCGTCGCCGTCAGATAGGAAATCACCTGATTGGTCAGGTGATTCTTTTTTTCCTTCCCGTCGCCGTGGGTCAGCAGCCCCGCCGGCTTCTCCACAACCAGAATATTTTCATCCTCATAGGCGACGCGGAACTGCCGCCGGACGTTTTCCGTTTTTTTACTGCGGCGGAACAAAGCCAGATCCTCATCCCCGATATACAGGCTCACCACGTCCCCGCTCCGGAGGATCTGATCCCGTCCGGCTCTGCGACCGTTGACCTTCACGTCCTTCCGGATTGCCTTATAGATAAAACCGAGGGGGGCACCGTTCAGATACTTCCGCAGAAATCTGTCCAGGCGTTGGTTCTGTTCATTCTCACCGATGTCGATATTTTTCATGTCTTATATTATACAACAGCGTTCTGCGTAAATCAAAATTAATTGTTCTTTCGACGGAAGTATGTTATGATGTTTTTGTAGAAAACGGTGCCGAAGTCCCAAACCGCTCCGGCACGAAACCAGATAAAGGGGGTCTGTTAATGAGTAAATCCAGATCGTTTCGTGACTACCACTACGATCACAGTGATATCCTGCTTGCTGTTATCATCCTGATCATCGCCGCAGCACTGATTGTGTGGCGAATCAACATCATCATGGCTTATCCGTCGACGCTGGGGCAGAAAGCGGGCACTGCCGTGACCGCAGAACAGAATGCCACGACGTCAGACAATAGCGCTGCCAAGGAGAGCGCAAAGAGTTCCGGGACTAACAAGGCGACCTGGACCGACGACAAGCTCGCCGAAGACTTCACACTCACTGTGGAGGGCTCCAGCGCAGACAAGAAGATCCAGTGTCTGATCGATGCGGGTCTGTTCACCAGTTCTGTCGATTTCAAGTCGGTATGCAAGAGTTTCGGTCTGAACGCGTCATCCATCAAAAGCGGAACTTACACATTCAGCCAGGGTATGACAAAGAAAGATATAGCGAAAGATGTTATTAAATAATACTCGGGAGGTATTAAAATGGCATTAGTTACAACAACAGAGATGTTCAGAAAGGCACTGAACAGCGATTATGCGGTCGGCGCATTCAATGTGAACAACATGGAGATCATCCAGGGAATTGTTGATGCGGCTCAGCAGGAGAATGCTCCGCTGATTCTGCAGGTGTCTGCCGGTGCGAGAAAATACGCGAAGCCGGTCTATCTGGTCAAGCTCGTTGAAGCTGCCATCGAAGACACCGGCGTGGACGTGGCCCTGCATCTGGATCACGGCGCCGATTTCGACATCTGCAAAAGTTGTGTTGACGGCGGATTCACCTCCGTCATGTATGACGGCTCCAAGCATCCGTTTGAGGAAAACATTCGAATCACCCGTCAGGTCGTGGAATACGCTCACGCCCACGGTGTCGTCGTGGAAGCTGAGCTCGGAAAGCTTGCCGGCGTAGAGGACGCTGTCCATGTGAACGAAAGGGAGGCGACCTTCACTGTACCTGAGGAAGCAGCAGAATTTGTCGAGAAGACCGGCGTGGATTCTCTGGCGGTCGCCATCGGAACAAGCCACGGTGCATATAAGTTCAAGGGGACTCCGTATCTCGATTTCGAGAGACTTAAGAAGATCCATGCGCTGATTCCAGACACTCCGCTTGTTCTCCACGGATCGTCCTCTGTTCCGCAGGAATTCGTCGAACTCTGCAACAAATACGGAGGAGAAGTTCCGGGTGCCCAGGGTGTTCCGGAGGATATGATTACTGAAGCTGTAAAACACGGCGTCTGCAAGGTCAACATCGATACCGACCTGCGTCTGGCCATGACAGCGGAAATCCGGAGAGTCTTCCATGAGAATCCGGCGGAATTCGATCCGCGCAAATACCTCGGGCCGGGCAGAGACGCCATCCAGAAGATGGTGGCTCACAAGATGAGAGACGTGCTGAAGTGCTCCAACCAGCGCTAAAAGCCGACGATGGCGTTAAGTTCCGAGAGTTTTAAAAACTGTACCGGGACAGGCGTCACAAATGATTCATGTCACAGAAAGAGGACCGGCGACCCGGTCCTCTTTTCATGCATTCCGACGCTTCCGCGCCGCGTTTCTATCTGTTTTCTATTCCGGCAATCGCCCTGGCAAGATCTTTCTTGCCCTGAATATTACCCTGTCTGGAAATCATGATGCGCTGCGCCTGAGGCGACCCTGCACCGTGCATGGATTCTGTGCGGTACCCCACCGCAGCGGTCCCCAGACACAGATTCTCCAGCAGCCGGAGCACCTTCTGGCGATCCTCCACATCCACATCTTCCCGGGTCGCAAAGTACTTCCGGCAGATCGCACCGACGGATTCCCCTTCTCTTCCCGCAGG
>Ga0256404_1002532_pt1 | contig 40228 bp, 43 predicted proteins | sample RumenRJG_01DNA_FD_185990 | JGI IMG/M metagenome (GOLD analysis project Ga0256404, IMG submission 185990) | Bovine rumen microbial communities from Lethbridge, Alberta, Canada - RJG_01 | ecosystem: Host-associated > Mammals > Digestive system > Stomach > Rumen | place: Canada: Alberta | collected...
TTAAAATTGGCCCTGAAGAGACAATCTATTGGGATTGGACCGGCCAGGTTCTGGACTAATATCAAATGAAACAATCAAAATGAAATTAAAACCTCGCGATGTATAGGAAATCGTTTAGAAATTTATGACACAAATAAAGATTTTTACTGAAACAACTTTTCGTAGTAAAGAATCTGGTCCCAATGCTCCATTGACAGAACTATACTATAAATCCTAATAAATCCTAATTGTAATATGAATATGAAAATGTCATTTCCAACACAAAATGTTGTAGAAAACTTTTTGTCTACTGTTTTTCCAGTATTATCAAAAGGTTGTTTAAATGCATCAATTTCAAAAATTGGCAGCAAACCAGAGGCTCATCAAAATCCTGGAACTATGGGAACTCTACTAGTTCATGTCGATACAATTACCGGGGTCGATATTCCTATCATGGTAAAAGGCGATGAAAATATGGGGAATAAGACTGTAGCTATTGTGGCACAAGACCCACTTCGTAATTCAAAGGATATTATGCTTCAGCCATTTGCTCCATTTGATTATCCAATAGTTGGAACTCCCTTCGCGTTTCATTATAAACAAAAGGTGTGCAAACAAACAAAAGTTTACCGTGAAATAATTCATGGCCTATTACAAAAAGGGTACAATGTATATGTAACGGATATATGGAAATGCTGGGACAATTCTAACACAAAAAAAATGGGAAAGTGGGGTATCAATAATCCCCACTACAAATGTTTGGTTTCAGAAATAAATAGTATAAAGCCTGATTATGTCATTTTAATGGGAAAACAAGCCATAAATAAACTTCATGATCTGGGAAAGAACCTTAATTATACTAATACTCTGGTATCAGTACCTCATCCCTCTGGTTCTGCTAATGGCGCATGGGCTAAAATACTTAACGGGAATAGAATTTCTCTACGAGCAAAGGTGGACTACATATTAAATATGATTCCGTAATCAATTTATTTTTTAACCATTTCGACCCATAGAGCAAGACTATTATGATTCCAAAATTAGTAATAAGAAATGATTCAACATTAAAAAGAACCAAAGAAGACTTGCTTTGCAAAAAGTTTCATCCTTCTTTGAATTTTTCTCCCAAAGTTACTATATTACTCATACAAACATTAAAATTGAAGAAATATGAAACGCGTATTTATTGACATGGACAATGTGCTGGTGGACTTCCAGTCGGGACTCGACCAGGTGAGTGAAGAAGTGAAGGCAGAATATGCCGGACGGTTGGATGAGATTCCGGGCTTGTTCGCCAAGATGAAGCCAATGGAGGGAGCCATTGAGGCTGTGCATGAACTGGAGAAGCATTACGACCTGTTCATCCTCTCTACGGCGCCGTGGAAGAATCCGTCGGCGTGGTCGGACAAGGTGGAGTGGGTGACGAAATATCTTGATGACGTGTTCCACAAGCGCCTCATCATCTCGCACCGCAAGGACCTCTGCCGGGGTGATTATCTGATTGACGATCGTGGGAAGAACGGCACCAGCGAGTTTGCCGGCGAATGGATAGAGTTCGGCTCAGGGCAGTTCCCCAACTGGGAGAGCGTGCTCCAATATCTGTTGTCAAAGGAGAAGGAGCAAAGTTTAGATGATTTACTTGATGAGATTTGTCACACACCGTTGATGACTTACGAGGAAGAACTTGAACTGCTCAAGGCAGTGCAAGAGAAAGGTACCGACAGCGAGGAGATGCGTAAGTTGGAAAAGGCAAATATGAGGTTTGTGGTCAGCGTGGCCATTCAGTATCAGAAGCAGGGGCTGACGCTCGAAGAACTGATTGAAGCTGGAAATGAAGGATTGAGGAAAGCCACAGTGAAATATGACCTCAATGCCGACCACAAGTTTATTCCTTACGCTGTCTGGTGGATTCGCCAAAGTATCATTCAAACCATTGAATCAAGGAAGAAATAACAAAAAAAAACCAGTCGTGGATAGCTTCTTATGAAGCCGGAGACTGGCTAGCATCCTTCTAATCCTGTAGTAGAGAGGTCTTGGGATGCTTTTTTCTTGCTACTATAAAAAAGTTGCCCATTTTTTTGAATTTTTTCTGCTTTGTGTCTATATTAGGGTACAAACTTTTAAAATTCAATATCATGACAACAAGAATTAGCACAACTTCAACAAACAGTTTTACAAAAATCCAGAAGTACCTCTCAAACAAAAGAGTCGTCTTTACCTCATCGCTCTACAACGGGGTCTACACCTTCTTCGTTTTCGATCTCACAACCTCTCTCATCAACAAAATGACTAAACGTCTTCACTTTACCAAGCAGCAGGAGCCTCTGGCTCTCGCTGCCTAAACGAACTTGAATGACATGGATCAGGAAAAAGAAAGGCAACTCACTATGTTGCAAAAGATTTACGAGAATTGGATGCCTCCGACACCGGCTTTTAAAGCCCACCACGAAGGCGTTCCCGAAGGTATGGTTCCGTACATCAGCTGCTCTGATGTGCATGACTACAAATACAACATCCGCATTATTCCAGAGGAAGTCTTCCTGTCAGAAGATGATGACCAATATGAGAAGATGGAAGAAGGAACAATCATCGCTCACTATGAATCGATGGAGGAGTTGGTGGCTGATGGGTGGATTTTGGACTGAGCCTCAATCTTAAATAACGTGAGTTCGATGAAAATTTATTAAAAATAATTGTTTATTGCCATTATGCGTGAGCAACTGCCCGGCCTTAAGAAGTATTCTCATTTCGCAGATGCAGAAATAGAGTTTTGTCGACAGAACAAAGAAGGTGCCCTCTTCTTTTATGTCTCTAATGACAATGGAGAGGATATGATGGTTAAAATTGGCCCTGAAGAGACAATCTATTGGGATTGGACCGGCCAGGTTCTGGACTAATATCAAATGAAACAATCAAAATGAAATTAAAACCTCGCGATGTATAGGAAATCGTCGGAAAAGATATATGGCAAACAATAATAATAATAGTAAACCTAAAAATGCAATTGAAGCTTTTGAAGGTTTTATGCAGAACTTCACTCAAAGCAAGTCTTATGTTTTGAAATCAGAACAGGATAACTTCTGGAACCAGGATCGCTGCTTGGAAGCGACCTATCAGGAGTATTGTTCACATAGTACAGATGAAAAGGGAAAAGATAAAAAGTTTGATGACGTTATCAAAGATATAAAAGAACGAGATAAAGTTGATCGTGAAAAGATGATTGACATTATCAACCATGCCGTTTGGTTATGGGCATTGCCAAACAATCGAAAAACTCATTGGATAAGCACACCAACTGAGGAAAAATACAAGGAGGACTTATTAAATATTAAAGGTGTTGCAGGAGGCGGTTCTGGTTATGTGCAGAAAAAGACGAATGGCGTACGATTCTTCTTGTATCTGTTTACTAAAATAAGCGAAATAAATAAGAATAAAATAGAAGTCATCGAAGATGCATGCAAACAGAAAAAATACCCAACCCAAGACCAAACATACGATGTTCCCGATGGAGTAAAAAATCTGCTCCTTCATTTGTGTGATTCTGAGAATTATGAACCAATAGCTTCAACAGATGACAAGAAGAAAATTGTTAAGGCTTTTGGGAATTATATAGAGAAAGATAAACCAAAAACCGAAAAGGATGCAATCGAAGATCTTGATTCCACAATAATGAAGATAAAGGGTTTGTTTTGCACTCAAGAGGAAACCGACTTCTCGTTCTATAAGAATTCTCTTCCACTAATTTGGAAAGGCGAAAGTGTGAAAGACCTATCTCTTGTTCAGAAACTGGAATACAAAAAAGCAATGATTCTATATGGCCCTCCTGGAACAGGCAAGACTTATTCTGCGATGGAATTGGCAAAGGAAATTATCGTCAGAGATCGTATTGATGAAGCAAAAAAAGCTAACCATAACTTGAAGGATCTCCCCAAAAGCCTGAATGAAATTCAGTACAACAATCAAATTAGCTATCTTCAATTCCATATCAACTACAACTACGAGGATTTCATTGCTGGGCAATCATTGGCCAATGGAAACGTTGCGACAAATAAAGGTTTTATTTTTGATGTAATTGAGAACGCCACAAAGGAAGAGAACAAGGGAAAACCTTACGTAGTCATTCTTGACGAAATCAATCGTACGGACATTTCCAGAGTATTCGGTGAACTCTTTACGGCTATTGAAAAGCGTGGGACTGATGTTACCCTCATGCTACCAGATCCGAACGATTCTGGCAAGAATCTAATTCTGAATGTTCCTGAGAATGTTTATTTCATAGGTACGATGAACGAAATAGACTTTTCTCTTGAGCGAGTTGATTTTGCTTTACGGAGACGTTTTGTATGGGAGTTGCTAGACTATAACGAAGACGCTTTGGAGGACATAATAACTGAGCGATTGAAGGACAAGACTTGGGATAATAGTCAATTAGACAACTTCTGTAATGTTTGTACTGCTCTTAATAAGAAGGTTGCAGAACGCATGGATGAGACTTATCATATCGGTCACGCTTTCTTTGCAGAGATTGCCAACATTTATCTTCAATTGGAAGATTGTGACGGAGACCGATGGAAAAAGGCGAAAGAGATTCTGTGGCAAATCAGTATCAGACCCACTCTGGAAGCCTATTGTGGCACGATGGATAAATCCGAAAAAGATAAGTATCTTAAGGAAAGTACAGGCGAGTTCTACAAAGCATTCTTTAGCAAAGAGGATATGTCAGATTAACTATGTCAAGAGTTAAAACGAAAATAACTGCTCGGGATTGCATGCCTTTCTATAAAGGAAAGGCTAAGGCTGATAATGCCATAAGGGAAGATACAGGTTCTATTCTTACTGAATTTGCAAACTCTATCATACCCGTAAACTTTTTAGATAATGATTTCTCCCAAGCTGATGATGAAAGCAAATTGGCCTATAGTCCCTTTGAAAACAAACCATACCCATTTCGTGATAATGAGGAAGTAAATTATTGCCGTGTTTGGCAAGCAGGAAGATACATTGGTTCAACTACAATTAAAGGCACGACAATTGAAATCAGTCCCCGCTTCGGTGATGCATGGATTGTCTCAATTTTAGAGGATTTGTTTCATTTCCGCCTTACCGAAAATGAATATAAATCTCTGAAAGGTGGTCTCCATGAACTGATGCGCCATATCCTATGGCACCTATGGGTAAGGAAATTTGCTGCTGCTGACCAATATGGACTTCCAAGAAGAGTTGTAAAAAGGACTCATCAGGGATTGCAGATTAGAGGACATTTGAATATCAGAAAATCAACCATCCCAGTTTTTACCAAAGGACAGGTCATTTCTGAATACAGAGAAAAAGAAATAGATGATACTATTTGTCGGATAGTCTATAAGGCATATTCTATTTTGATAAAAAGGAAGATGAATAAGTTCAAAGTTCCAGCGCAAATCCAGAATTCGCTCAATGGATTATACAGCTATTATCAGGGACAACCTATAGGTGTTTCGGAACATGATTACCACGATATCAATTATAAGAGTATCTATCTCAGTTGGAAGCCACTGGTGGATTTTTCGTGGCAAATCATCCAGCAGGAAGCATTCAATCAGTTTAAAGATAAAGTGGGAGACAGCTATTCTATATTCCTTGATATGGCAGAAATCTGGGAGTCTTTCCTGCGAAAGAAGTTAGGCGAAGGTTTTGCAAATGATGGTTGGCGTGTATTGTCCATAGAAGAGTGTACCTATCAATTATACAGAGGGAAATTCTATCAGCGTGACATTATTCCTGACATCATTCTTGAACGCGAGCAGAATGGTCAAAAAGAGTATATGGTGTTCGATGCGAAATATAAGAGGATGCGAGGGATAAAGTCATCATTGAAGTATTCTGATGTTGACCGCTCAGATCTTTTCCAGATTCATACCTATATGCAATATGTTCAGCAAAACATGGGCAAGGTTGTTATTGGTGGTCTTCTCTATCCAATAACACAAAAAGGAACGAACGACGATGGCACCGCTTTTGAAAATACAGACATTGACATGGAATCATATCATTCAACTCATCTCTTTGGCGATGATGGAAAAGACGATACTACACCCTTCATCATTGACGGTATTCTGTTTTCTGAGGTTCCAGAGGTTTTAGATAATGAGAGTCTTGATGAACAAAAGATTAGAGATGAAAGTAGAAGAATGGCTGAGAATATAGGACAGATGATTAAACGAATTAAACAAACTGCTAATCTTTGAATTTTCCTCGCAAAGTGACTATATTATAAATACGACGAACCGATAAAAGGTAATATTATGGAGACAAAGAATGACATCATCTATTTTGAGTCTGACGAAGAGTTTACTGACTTCTGTCTGGCTCCATATGCCGTGGTTAAGCAAACAGAGACAGGCATCTGGTATGTAGAGGGCGAGTATTCAGACCTTTATAAAAAAGCCATCAAGAAGGGCACGAAGTTTATCATCAAAGATGAGGATTCAGCTGTCTATCGGCGGAAGTGCGTCACAAAGCGAGTTCCTGTTCAGGGAACACGTCGAGACACTCTCATTCAGATGGAAGTCCAGAACCTTGAACTTTACTTTGAAGATTTCTAAATCAATAACCCACTCATGGGATACATTGGTAATGCTATAGAACAGATTCGGCAGTAAGCATCAGATCTGGAAGACGATTAAACAATGAAGACATGACCTGCAACAACACAACAGAATACGCCGTCATCTATGAGTTGGAGCATATAGTGGCCCAGATGACTATTTCATCCAGAGGGAAAAGCCGACGCGTTCGCAATGAACATATCGCTTTCTACAACTCGAGGGAAACAGCCGAAGTGGCTATGCGCTTATTCATAGAAGACGAGAAGAAACGCCTGACAGAAGAGGAATACCGTCACTACTGTCTTGGTTATCAACTCTATGAGCGAAAGGTCTTCAATTGTCCGAACTTCGACGAAGGTCCCTGCATTTCATGGAATTTCTATACTGCAAATGGCGAATTAAGTCAAAATCACATGTCTGAAGAAAAAACAAAGTAAAAATATGGAAGCCATTGGTATCATACTTCTTCTCATTCTTGCCTTTGTGTTCCTCGGTCTATTGGGCTGGGGGCTGAAAGCATTGGGATGGGTATTTGAGTTCCTTCAAGAAGGGTGCTTCACCAGTTTCGGCTGCCTCTTCTGGGTCTTAGTGGCAATTGTCATCTTGTTAGGTATGATAACGATGTAAGAAATTTTGAATTATGAAATCATTAAAAGAACTCATTAAGACGACTTTGGTAAAATACGAAGCACTCAATAACCTGAGTGAGAAAGATTGCCAAGAGTATCGTGATAAGGTCTACGATGAAGCAGAGGTGCCGGAGTTGTGGAGGGATGTCGCCAATTATCTTGCTGACAAAGTGATGAGGATTGACTTCTCCAAGTACGAGCGCCCTGGTTATCACACTTTTATCTACTGCACGAAGTTGTTGGCAAAGAAGTTGGGGTTCAACGATGTGTATGTTTGTGCGTATAAGAGCCATGCTCATAGCCAATGGTTGAATTCTAATTTCATGGCTCTGAGTCATATTGGCGAAAACGGTAAGCCATACACTTCGCTGTGTTTTGACATCTATGATTGTGAATCTCTCGACAGGGAGCAATTGTATGGATTCATCATTCAGGAGCTCTTCAATTTCCAGCGCGACATTGAATGGCTTGATGAAGGTGCAGATGTGTATGAGACAAAGATGGAAGAGATGAAGCAGAAATAATGAACGACTTCTTTGAATTTTTCTTGCTAAGTGACTATATTATTGTATAACGTTTAAAACCAGACAATATGAACACAAACATTGAAAGACTGAGCCAGATGCTCAAAAGGCATTTCCACTTCTGGACAGAAGTCTTCAAGGACGAGGAGACAAGCGAAGATGTGTCAATTGAACGAAGAGACATTCTTGATACAGAACTCTCCGATGAAGAGCGGCAACTCATAAAAGCCATAGCTGCGGATATTCCCAACCTCACAGATGAAGAACTCCTCCGTTTCCAGGAAGAAATATCATATTTTGACTGTCGAACAGAAGAACAGATATACATTGAACGTGTTCGGCGAGGAGAAGAAAGTATGGCAGAATTTATCGAGGGTGTGCCTACGTTACGAGAACTCTGCGACAAGGGGAACCACTGGGCTGCATATGCATTATATCAGAAATACTATTGGGGCGATGAGAAGCAGGGCATCTTCATCAACAGGCAGAAAGCCAAGGGATACTATGATATGGCTGGGAATATTCCATTCAAAGATGAATGGGACGACAGCGATGACCCAGGCGAACCTAATCCCGGCACCTACGAGTATGTCCTCAAAGGCAATACCACAAATCTCGATGCTGTGGAAACTCTCATCCGCGACCTCTGCCAGCGCTTTGGCATACCTGAGAACGAAGAGGACGGACTGGGTCTCTATGTGCCCCAACGCGCACTAATGAAAGTGCTTGTAGGCAGCGATACGGAGTTCTATCGCGGTAATATCCAATATTTGGATCGTGAAGCTACTGACCGTCTCGTCATCACCACCGAGTCCGATAATAGTGAGCCCCTGCTCTATGCCTTTCGACAACACTACGGGAACTTGAATGTCGAGATGAAGAAAAATGATAAGTGAATTGAATTTTAAAGGTAAAGTGACTATATTATGTAAACTTAAAAAAAATGACATGGAATATAAAGAATACCTAAACCAGATCATCCGCTTCAACGGGGATAAAGATCTACTCATGATGAGGGAAAAATACAATGATCCTTCTTTCTTTGAAATCATCTCCAAGGAAAGAAGCGAAACAACTTTCTCGTCTTTTCTAAAATGGCTTTTTTCTATTAACGTGTCTTTGGATTCAGCATCCCCTGTAATGATGCTTCTCGACATATTGGTTCGACGGAGCAACATGCAACAGGAAAACACCGTTTTAATCCCAGAGAATCTGAAAACATGGATTGTTTCCCGGAAAATTAAGATTCAATCATTGCATGTTGAGACAGAACAACCTGTAAGCTCTCTTGCCCGGGATGTGTTCGATGCCTTGTGCAAGAATAACAAGGACGAATATAAAAAAGGCTATGAAACAGGGTGGATTGATTATCCAGATTTTGTAAATGCTCTCCAAATTGCTTCAAACAGTCAGGATCGAATCGATTTGTTTATTGACTGTAATATTGTTGATATAAGTGGAGATAACAAGAAACTCCAGATTATTGTTGAGAATAAGATAGACTCAAAGGAGGGTGGAGTGAAAAAGAACAAAGACAGCACACGCCTGCCAAAAGACTATTTAGACGCCTCACAGACAAAACGTTATTATTTAGGTACACATCGCACAGACAAGAATGCAGGAGATGTTTATCAATTATATGTCTATCTCACACCACTTCCCTCTGCTAAGTTGGACAACTTTTATCACCTGAAAGATGAACAGTCTCCAGAATTACGAGACAATGAGCATTTCATTCAAATTAATTATCAAGATATTTTGGATGGAATCATTGTGCCATTACTCCATTCGCCATCATTGTCAAGTCGTTCACGATTCTTCTTGGAAGAATTCAAAAATGAGTTGACTTATCCAAATGTTGAGGCAACAGGAGGAACATCATTCATTGCAGTGAGTGAAGATGCCTCAGCAAAAATCTCGAGCAAATGGGAAGAGTATAAAACTCTTATCACTGATTCTGCCTTTGTGGCTGTACAGGAACCTGTCTGGTGCCTTGCTGGGACATATTATAATTACCAACCGAAAGGCGAATTACTTGCCTATATGATATCCCATAATATGTACAGTCAATTACATCAGAAGGGGTGGGCGTCTGATAAGCAAGACAAAAAGTATAACAAGGCGATTGAAGGAAGTTCAGTTTATTATTCTTCCAGGGCATGGTTTAGCAGCATAGAGCAATTTGCACAACAGGAAAACATAGATATCCATCAAGTCAACCTTTCGGATGCCAATACAAAAGATCTTCTACTATCTTTCTGGGAAGAGAACAAACTCTTCTTAAGTGCATTAATGCATAGCTTAAAACCAGATGATAAGAAGAATGTACAATGCTTATTAGATTCCTTGGCAAAACGAGATACTTCAAAATATATGGTATATTATAATGACCGGCCTGTCTGCAACCAACCATTGAATAATGCTCATACAGTATGGTGCATAGCAAACCTTTGGGTAAAGCTCCAGCAACGGACGGTAAGCCTTGAAGAATTGAATAAGGTCTTCCCGAGACGAATAAGTCATTACTATGAGTCAGGGAAGTGGTATAGGCATCTTTTTGTAGAAAAAGACAATTGTACTTTTGATGGAGAAAACGGAAACCAGCAAAAAGTACCTAATGACTGTTGGGACATTGACTGGGGTGGCAAATATGATATTCTATTGACCTATCCTGCTAAGAGTTTTCCACCGAAATATGCGACACTTCTGAAAATGTGGCGACGAGATGACACAGAGGCGTTCATCAAATATGCAATGAGCAAGCCGGAGTTCAAGGACAAACTTTCTGTAGTCAAGGAAAGATAGACACTATGCAAGACTGGAGTAAATGCGTCGAAAAACCTTATCAAGAGGTTCTGGAAGAACTGAAGGCAGAAGGCTATCAGGTGGTGAGTGATGGCCTCATTGCCTGTTATAGGAACGTCGATCTGCAAAAAGGTGACTTCAAAATCCGACTGGTGTGTGCACCTTTCGATTTGGACGACTTTGATGGTAATCTTAACGATAAAGAGGATACTTACGAGTTGGATGGTGTCGATTGTACACGTTTGAAATCTATGATGAAGAAGGGAATTTATTAACAGATGATTGCAAATGACAACATTTAGCGAATACTGGGACAAGAAATCGCAGAAGCGACGCAAGTCGTGGGAAGGCAAACTCAAACGGCGGATTGCCAATCACACCCCCATCGAAGAAATCCGCAAGGACGTGTTCAAGCCCTTTTGCCAAACGCCCAATTTTGATGGCTTTTGCGAATTAGCAGAGTCTCACTATACCCCGAAGAACCCTCTGGCAGAGTGGAGGGGTGGCAAATTCTGTTTTTCGGAAGTCGGGCTTCGTGATGCCTTGCTGCAGTACGGAGGCAATCTCAACGAATTCACTGCAACGAGAGAGCATTCAGTTTGTGAACGCAGGCATTTCACCGACCTCGACACCTTCACATTTACCTATGGTGAAGCCACGATGATCATTAAGCGCTATGCCGCCAAGGATGTGCCTTTTGGCCGCTATGAGATTACTCCCTGTACGAGGTTCGACGACAACTGTCCGATGCGAATGGAGGAGACGGGCTTCTACACACTCAATATTGCAACGCTGCTGATGGAGATGGATGCCGAATGCCATCTACGTGAAGAAGAGTTCCTTTACTATGTCAAAGGGCAGAAAATCGCGGGTATGGAGGGTACTGTCGCAGATGCCATCGAGTTCAAGTTGTGGGATGACGCCAAGATTGCGGAGAAGGTGAAATCACTTGTCAAAAGATATATTTATATTAATGTGGAAACAGTCATCAAGTCAGCATTGAAACCATGGATGTCCGCAGTGAAGGAATTCATGGAGAAAATCACTCATGCCGACAAAGATCGGGAAGGCCTGATTTTCCGTGCTTTTGAAAGATCAGTGAGAACAGGTAATTTTGTAAATACCCCCGAAGGATACATAAATAATGTCTTTCGCCCTTATTTGGATAGTCAAGGACTGCAAGATGCCATTATACGTGCAAATGGTTCAAGCACGATTACCCTTGAATATCAAGGTTGTCAACTGATGCTGAAAGCTGGCAGCCCATATGCAAAGTCACCTTACCAATGCCATTTCTATCCTTTTGCGGAAGAGAACGATTTGTTCTCCAGTTATATCGATTTCGCCATCACTTTTGAATTGCTCACATTGAGCGCCATCGCAAGATATATGAAACTCATGCCGAAATACAAAGACATCGTCTATGGAATGAAAGAGAAGGTCTGCAGGGCTTTTGATGAGATAGAATAACAACAGAAAACATAACATCATAACAAAGAGATATGGCAATAGCAATCAACACTAAAGAACTGGAGACCCTCCTGGAGGTGACTCCTTCATGGCAGAACATCATGCTGGCAGGCCGACATGGCATCGGCAAGTCGCAGATCCTGACAAACTATTTTGAGGCGAAAGGTATGCGTGTCGTAGCCTTGTTCCTGGGACAGATGAGTGACCCTGGAGACCTGTTGGGTTTGCCTAACAAAGACGAGGCGACGGGCAAGACGACCTTCATGCCACCTTATTGGTTCCCTGTCGATGGACAACCCATCGTGCTGTTCCTTGATGAGTTGAACCGTGCACGTCCGGAAATCTTACAAACGGTGATGGACCTCGTGCTAAACCGCAAGTTGGCAGGGCGCATGCTGCCAGAGGGCAGTCGCATCATCTCGGCCTGCAACGATGGCGACGAATACCAGTTGACTGACCTCGACCCGGCACTCGTGTCGCGATTCAACATCTACACCTTCCGCCCCTCGGTGGAGGAGTGGCTGCTGTGGGCCACACGCAAGGGACTGGACGAGCGTGTCATCAACTTCATCCAAGCCAATCCCGAACTGCTTGACCGCAGCGGTGACACCAGGGAGGAGCAGGGACTGGAGAAAGACCCCGACCGACGAGCTTGGGAGAAAGTGGCACGTGCGATGGAGAACATTCCCAATCCGATGCCTGTGCATCAGAAGATTATTGCAGGCATCGTGGGTGTGCAAGCTGCTGCCAAGTTGTTCCTCTCGTTCCAGAAGGAACTCGTCACACCGCAGGAACTGCTCACCGACTTCAAGAGCGTAAAACGACAGCTGGACAAGTATCAGTTGCATCACTTCTCATTGGTGAACGATGCCCTTTGCCGTTTCTTCGAGACCGACCAAGCTGACACGATGGAGCGCACACTGGTTCGCGAAAACCTGAAAGCCTATCATGATTATTTGGCCAAGAACCATCGCGAAGCATACGCCCACTTTGTGTCGCTCATCGACGGTACGGGCTACAAGCAGATGCTCTTGTTCATCAACAAGGAATTGCCTGAGACCTATAAGCAAATCATTGAGTTCATCCAGTCGCTATGAGTGCCCTCGAACGCATACAACAAGAGACGGAGCAGTGGTTTCTGACCGAACCGCTCTTCTTCACCGTCTATTGTTCGCACCGGCTGACCATCAATCCCAATATGTTGTGCGCCCTGCGTTCTGGACAGGGGCGTATTGAATACAACCCGGAACTGATTGACCCGATGCCCGACCATCAGTTGCGGGCCTTGCTGAGCGTGGAGATGATTCGCATTCTGCTGAAGCATCCCTACTCCCGTCAGCCGCTGGGTTGTCCTGGCATAGTTCTGAAGATGGCGAGCGACATGGTCATTGCGCCTGCCTATAATCTAACTTGGGCTGGTCTGATACATCCCGAGGAATTCGGTTTGCCCACAGGACAGCACTTTGAGTGGTATGCCAACCGACTGAGCGCGATGGGAATCCACATGGATGGACCAGCCCCTAGCGAAGGAGATTCCTGTGCCGATGGCGAGGCAGGTGAAGGCGGTGAATCTTCTTCATCTGAACCTTCTGAGAAGCAAGGTGAAGATTCGGCAGATGGCGGAGGTGGCGAAAACAAAGAGCAAGACGAGCAGGGAGAGAATGCAGAAGGAGCATCCTCAGGTGGAGCAGATTCTGAAGAAAGCAACGAAAACGCTGTGCCTATCGAAGGTCTGGGAGGAATGCCTTCCTCTGGCGAACAAGAAGCGGCAGGCGTAGGCGGCACTTCATCGTCATCTGGAAGCTCGCAGACAACTCTCAATACTCTTCCGCCTGCGCCTAAGCGAAGCGAAGAACTCTCAACTCTCGACTCTGCCCCGTCTTCCGACTATACATCTTTGTGGGAAGAGGATGCTTTCATGGGTCAGCAGATTACGGACATCATCCATAGCACCACGCAATGGGGAAGTCTGCCAGGAGGGATGGTGGAACTCATCCGGAAAGCTGCTGAGGGTAAGATTGACTATCGCAATGCCCTGCGTGCTTTCCGAAGTTCCATCCTCTCGCAGAAGCGACACCTCACCCGCATGTATCCCAGCCGCCGCTTTGGCTTCGAGCAGATGGGCAGCCGCTATGAGTTCACCACTCGCCTACTGGTGGCCATCGACACCAGTGGTTCGGTAGGTTCAGAAGAGTTGGGGCGATACTACCGCATCATCACGACCTTCTTCAAATATGGCATTCAGGAGATTGATGTGCTGATGTTCGATTTCGATGTACAGGGAGAACCCGTTACCTTGAAAGAGGCACAGAAGAACAAGCAGACATTTGAGGTGAAAGGGCGCGGCGGAACAAACTTCCAGGCTCCCGTCAATTATGTGGCAGAGCACCCCGGTTACGACGGACTCATCATCATGACTGATGGTTATGCCCCCGTTCCCTCTGTGCCTGCCTTTCTGAAAACCAAACTCCTTTGGGTTATCGACAACGAACCATCCTACAAACAACATTACAATGCGCTGCGCAAAACAGGGCGCGTCTGTCTGATAGAACTGTAGTAATAATGTTGATATGAAAAAGATTTTAGCACATAGCGAGAAAGATGCACAGAAGCGTCGCGCTGCATTTGAAGAACGGTTCAGTATTTTCTCTGGGAAGCAGATGAAATTGGAAGACGTAAAGCGAGCAGTAAATACAGAACTTGAATTGAAGTACCTCAGAGCCTATATGGGAGAAACAGGCAAATTCAGCAATGAGCCTAATCCCATTGTAGATTTCACCGATGGAAAATTCTCTTTCTCTGAACAAGGTCTTCGCAATGTCCTGAAGAAACGAAAGGCCGACCTGAATGCGTTCAAGATGGAGGTGGGGCCTGAAACGGCTAAGGAAGTGAATACCCGTATGCCACATTACTATTCACTAAAACCTTTTCTGGATCTCTACAACAAGCGTAAAGATGTGTTCACACAGACTTGTCTGCTCACCTATAAAGGAATCCAAATGGAAATCATCAGATGGTTCATCAAGAGTTCTCCGTTTGGCCTGTATGAGATCACACCATCAAAGGAAATGCCTACCACACATCAAGCTGACAAGCTCATTCTCCGCGATGACGAATTCTACATGCTCGACCTCTCGACGCTGCTCATGGACCTTGCCCTCGAATGGGAATTAAGGGAAGAAGAAATGACCTATCATGCCAAGCAGATGAAGATTCAAACAATGGAGGCCTCTGTCGTGGATGAAGAGTACATCGACCTTGCACCCATCGAAGAGGACGTAATCCAACGTATTATCAAGGAGTGCGAAGCCGCTCAGATGACAAGGGAACAAACCTTCCAGCGAATAGTCCAGCCATGGATGGATGCCATTCAGCGCTATCTCCTGCTGATGACGTCAAAATACAAAGACATAATCCTCATGTATAATCTGAGGCTGGAGCCGACCCCCAGTGGATATGGGTCGGTATATCCTCGCAATGCAAAAATGTCAATTGGGCAATTGCCTCAGCCTTTCTTCAAGAAACAATGCGAGAGGGAAGGAGTTGCGAGTGAGTTCTTCGTTTCCGAACCCGAGTATCCGAGTTATAGTCTGACTAAGTCACGAGCCACGTTTAAGGTGAACGATGCAGAACTGGTGATAGACGAGATTCTTAATAGTTCGCAGCCCTTGAAAGACCAGCTCACTATTTATCCCAATGCCAAAGACTGCCGCTTCCGGCTGGAAATCACTGGCAACATTGGTATTCACGCCCTTGTTGGCTATCTCAAACAAATGCCGGAATTATGTCGGAAGATGGATAAATTCGCCGAATCTTTGAAATTTTGACGAGATATGACTATATTTAGTAATAAAACACTTAATAGCACTTTTTTATTAAATGAAGGAGTATAAAGCATATTGGAAGGATGGGTGGAAAAGGAACATAACATGGGAGGCAAAACTCGCCCGCTATCTTGAGCATCACACCCCACTCAAGAGCATCCGGCATGACCTTTTCAAAGCTTTTGACGAAGGGCTTGATGACTACGAGCTTTATAAAAAAGCCGAAGAGGAATACTCGTTCTACGCCAAGGGATATAAACTTGCCATAATGGATGGTCTAAGTGCCGATGACATTGACTTCAAGCTGTGGGACGATGCGATGATACCCCAAAAGTTGGAGCCTCTTATCCGCAAGTCCCCATATTTTAGTGTGGATTCTGCCATAAGTATGGCACTGAAGCCTTGGATGAATGCTATCAAAAAGTTGATAGTGAATACCACACAGGCAAGCACAAGTACGGGTGATAAGCTTTTCACACCATGGCTTCGCGATTGGAGCGGATATTATGTCGTTTCTCCAGAGGACTATGTCAAGGATGTTCTTCGCCCCTATCTGGACGAACAGGGATTACAGGATGCAAAAACCTATGTGCATGAACGGGGAAATGCACTCATCGTCATTGAATATCAGGGATGCCAGTTACTGCTGAAAGAGTTTCTTTTTGCCAAGTCGCCGTACCAATGTTATTTCTATCCATACTCAGATGAAAAAGATTCATTCTTCAATGCTACATATCCCGTATCCGATAACTACCATATTCCATTTAGTATGCTCACATTGAACGCCATCGCCAAATATGTGAAACTGATGCCAAGATACAAAGATACAATTGACGACATGAAAGCAAAAGTAACAAAATCATACCAATCAATTAAAGGAGAATAATTATGCCAAACATTTGCACAACCAATTATGTGATCGAGGGCAAGAAGGAAGAACTCGATGCACTGTATCAGAAAATGAAGGAACTCCGGGGGCAAAGCCTCGGGCAGCTGGTTGAAGCTTTGGGTAAAGACCCAAATGAAGTGATGTGCCGCGGCGGATGGACTGAACTTGAACGCGAGGGTGATATCCTTCGTATGACTTTTGAAACGGCTTGGACACCTTGCTACGAAGTCACTCAGTTGATGAAAGCTGTTTATCCATCACTCCGCATCTACTACAAAGCCGAAGAGCCAGGTTGCGAAGTCTATCTCAAGAATGATGCCGATGGCAAGTACTTCCCTGAGACAGAAGCCGACGGACATGCGTTCGAGCTTATGACAGAGGAGCGTGAGCAACTGCAGACCCGCCTCATTCGAGGCATCAAGGACGGTAGCATAGAAGTTAAGGTCAGCAAAGAAAATGACAAAGGCTGAATTAGATAAAGTCATCGTCAGGTCGTTCCCCATCTACGAACTGCTGCAGATTCGCATAGAGGGCCATCGGTACCCTCGCCGGCGAATCTGTCAGCAGCGGTTAGGTTTCTTCGACACGAAGGAACATGCCGAGGAAGCCATGCTTTCGACTATCGAGTTTCAGAAGAAAGTATGTAAGCAAAGAGAAAAGAATTACTATGATGACTGTTTTGGGTTCTTTCTGTTTGAGCAGTTTGTCCATAATAAGGAAAGCTCATTCTATCGGAACGAACGGCCTCAGAAATGCTTCTCTTTTAACGCAGATGGAGAACTTAATGACTTTGTCGCTTTAGACGAAATGGGATTGTATCGCGGTCGCAAGATAGAGGATGTCCGCTTCAAAGTTGGCGACATCGTGGAGGTCGTAGATGGAAACTATGCAGATCTGGGCATCGTGGGAGCCCTTCCTCTGACTACTGACAAATACAGTCGGTTAGAAGAAGATCCCGAAGAGTGTGAGCATCCAAGCCATTTTCTTGATGAGAGTGACGACAGCTACCTCGTTTATACTCTTGGCGAAACTGGTTCACACTTCCATCCTGTCTGCTACACAGTGTTTCCGCCCACACATCCTGTTCCAAAGAAAATAGCAGCCCAGCTAAAAGCGCATCTGGAAGAAGTAGAAAAAAGTTAGGGCAATCTTTGAATTTTTCTGATGATGTGACTATATTATGTTCGTAACATAAAAAAAGAAAGATTATGAACACAACAATCATCACCACCAATTCAATCAACAAATTCAACCAACTTCTTAACTTCTTATATTCAAAAAAAATCTCTATTCTTCCCTCTCCCACCACACTCTCTATCACCCTCTTCACTAACTCTTCTTCTCAAACAAACTCCATTCTTTCGGGGCTCACTAAACTCCTTAATCTCAAACCCATACAGCCCTCATACGCTCTCGTAGCGTAAGGGGGCTTTTAAAACTTTTCAACTTTTATGAGACGCGGCATACCTGTTATCAGTGATTATACAAGGAATTTCTTTATGGACCGGGTAAAACATCAAGAACGCCAGATTGGTGATGCGGTTTACTATCTCTCGCCCTTTTCGAGGTATTCTGTCAGGAAATCAACTATTGTCAAGAAGGGTCCCGTGCCAACGGACTTCCTTAAAGACATCGAACTGACGCTTGCTGACGGCACAGTGCTGCCATACCACGAAGCCTTCGACTCGAAGGAAATGGCAATCGCATACATCGTTGACGACCTCAGATGCAGTCTGGCTAACCACCGTATAGGGCTTCAGACGCTTCTACGACAAATTGCGGAAGACGAGCGATTACTTGCGATGTTTGAAAAGAAGCAGAAAGAATTTATCAACTGACGTTTGGTGTCATCAAACTTGACTGACATCGATCTTTGGTTGACTTGCGTCGAGCTAAAGCTTCACGTGTGAAAATGGCAAAGCTGACACGTGAAGTTTAGCGACTTCACGTGTATTGTTTTATAAAATAACGAGAATAAGCAAAAAAAGTTACCCTGATTTTTTGAATTTTTTCTTGGTGGTTACTATATTATTCATGTAACAAAAACAATTGAATGATATGGAAAAGAATGTAACACCAAGAAAGAAAAATCAAATGAAGCAAGTACCAACACTTTTACAGGCCATTGAGCGCGTTGTAGAACTGTCGAGAGACTCTAAGTTAAGTGATGAATTTATGCAGGAGGCATCGCCAGAACTCATTCTGCTCTCAGAGATGTATGGCATTACCGAACGCCAAGCTGTGTTCTTCTGTGTCTGCATGGAAAAAGGACCGCGACGTGTGGATTTCGACGACCTGGCTTCGCATCTGGACATAAACAAGATTCGAATCCTCAGCTATTCGAGCGATATCGATGCTCTGGCACGACATCGTCTGCTGCGTTATCGCGATGCAAAGGACGAGGATTGCTTCGACATCCCTCAGCCTGTCATCAAGGCCATGAAACACAACGAAGCCTTTAAAATGCCAAGTCGAACAAATATGGACTGTGCCAGCCTGTTTGAGGTTATCGGTCAAATGTTCGAGGATCTCGATGACGATGCCATCCTTCCAGGCCCTCTACGAAGAACTGAAGAAATTGTTCGAAGAGAACCCGCAAATAGGTTTCTGCAAGAAAATTAAGGAGTTAGGACGTCTACGTATGGAAGATTTCCTGTTGCTGGTGTTCTTTTGCCACCAGTTGGTAAACAAGGACGATGATGACATCCGTTTCGGACAAATGGAAGATTGCTTCACCAGCCAAGCAGATTATGTCGTTGCCAAGGGAAGACTACGCAATAGTGAGCATCCGCTGATAATAAAGAAACTCATTGAACATCGTTGCGAGGACGGCATAGCAGACACTTCTCGCTACAAACTCACAGAGCAAACGAAACGCCATCTCCTCGCAGAAATGAGACTTAATATTGCCGAGGAGAAACTGGCTGATGTCATCAAGGCGAAGGACCTGAAAGAAAAAAAGATGTTCTATGTAGAAGAGAACCAGAGGCAAGTCAGCGAATTGCAATCGTTCTTCGTACCTGAGAACTACCAGAGGATTCGTGAACGGATGGAGCAGACGGGTTTCCGAACAGGATTTGCCTGCCTCTTTTATGGCGGTCCTGGTACAGGCAAGACGGAAACAGTTTATCAGTTGGCACGACAGACTGGTCGCGACATCATGGTCGTAGATGTGCCGCAAATCAAGAGCAAATGGGTGGGCGACTCGGAGAAGAACATCAAAGCCCTCTTCGACCGTTATCGTGAACTTGTGAAGAAAGCCAAGCAGACCCCAATCCTACTCTTCAACGAAGCAGACGCCATCATCGGCATCCGTCAGCAAGGAGTGCAACGTGCAGTCGAGAAGATGGAAAACTCCATCCAAAACATCATCCTGCAGGAGATGGAAACGCTGGACGGCATCATGATAGCTACCACGAACCTCCAGCAGAACCTCGACAAAGCCTTCGAGCGCCGCTTCCTCTACAAGATTAAGTTCGAGAAGCCGACCGTCGAAGCCCGCATACAAATCTGGCGCACGATGATTCCCGACCTGAGTGAGATGGATGTCAAAACACTTGCAGCGAAGTACGACTTCAGCGGTGGCCAGATAGAGAACATCGCCCGTCACTACACCATCGACAGCATCCTGCACGATGCGAAGGAAGACAAACTCGCTATGCTCATCAACCATTGCGACAACGAACGTCTGGACGAAAACACCCCCAAACGAATTGGATTTTAGCAAATAAAGCGGTAAAAGCACAACAAAAAGTGTCTTCAGTAAAAAGAAAAGCGTCTGTATTGGAGAAACATCAAGCCGTTTCATTCAGCAAAGTTTAGGTTTAGGTTTACGTTTACCCATGTATTACATGCATCCATAAAGTTAATCATTAAAAACTTTCAATCTCCTGATTTTGGTTTACAACACCTTATTATACAACGGATCAGGGGACGGTTCTTTGATCCGAAAGCAACACTTAGGGCTGAAGATAGAAGAAGGAACTCTGGAGAGTTAAAGTGGATGGAATTAACTGTGAAACAGAAAAATAAAAAATATAGAGGGGTGCAAAATACTTGTGCTCCTCTTACTGTTTTAAGTGTCACTCGTATACAACATCAAAAGTCACTTGTATACAACATCAAACGTCACTAATATACTCAGCTCGATGTCACTAACATTCTCGATTCTGTGTCAAGGCTATACTCACTCGTGCTTAAGGGGTATTCTCACTTCTGCTTAAGGGGCATTCTCAAGTCTGTGTAAGGGCTATCCTGAGAAAGAATGAAAAAATGAAGAAATGAAAGAATGAGAAGAATTAGGGGACTCTCTCTCTTCGACAGTCTTCATTCTTTCCAACAAGTCTGCAAGTGCGTCAAGGTCTATCGGGTCGGCATTGACGTCGAGCAGTGTGTTGTCGCGGTCAATGAGTTTGTAGGTGGTTTGTTTCATTTAGATGCCACCTTCAACCTTACCCACAACCATCGGGGAACGAGTCGCCAGAAAAAGACGAGGAGGCGGTAGCGCCAGTCGATGGTGATGATGGAGCGGTCAGCCTGAATGCCTTTGGCGATGTTGATGTCAAGGCTGTTCATGCCATAGTTTGCCTGTATGGTGTAGTACCATCTCTTTCGTCCATCTTCGAGATGCCCCACACCTTGCTGTCGTAAATCACTCTGTCATCGGTCAGTCCTATCAGCCACTCGCCCGTCTTGTTGTCGCGCCAATAGGTGTCCCTGATGTCGTTGCCGCTGCATGCGCTCATCAGAAAGAGCATCATTGCGGATAAAAAGATGGTAATAATTGTTTTCTTGTTCATGATTATATAGTTTGGCGAAAAAATAACGGCGCGAGTCTGATTCAGTGCATCCAGTTCAGAGGCATCGCCAAACGCCGTTCTCGCAGATACAAGTTTCAGCCCGCGCCTAAAAAACGCGAGCATCAACTCTTTTCTTCTTGCGAGATATTTTGGCGAAATTTCTGAACTAAGAATCAAAAAGTCAACGCTTCTTTATGTCATGTTATGTCGGTTTATCCGTTCATGTATATTTATACCTTTATTTATTATAGATTATTATAGATTAACTTTTCTTACATCCTAAAAAGGACGGTGTTGTTACAAAAATAGATTCTTGAATTCTGCTAATGTAAGGATTTTACATATTCCGAAAGTGCGCAGGTCAAGCAAATCTTTGTCACCTGTCACAAGGATGTCTGCATCGGATACTTGTGCAAGTTCCAAAAGGTAGTCATCTTTGGGGTCTCTGCATCGTTGAGGAATCTTGTGGATGAGGTAGTTGTCGGAACGCTGACGAAGGAAAGAAAGCAACTGATGGCAAGCATTAGGGTCAAAATATCGGCTAAACTTGGGGCGAGTGGCAACAGCCATAATCTCTTTTTCAAGCCTTTCTGTCATGACAATACAAACAGTTTGATCTGTCAAAATATTACGGATGGCAGAAAAGGTCTTCAGACCTATAAGGAATGAAATCCAGAGATTTGTATCAATAATGATTTTAGTTTTCTTGCGCGGCATTGTACAACTCTTCTCTTACGAGTTCACATTCTTTATCAACTTCTTCTTGTGAAATTTTGTCAGTTTTGAACATGCGAAGCAATTCATCCACTTCCTTTTCATAAACACGCTTCGGAGTCTGCACACCTGTCTTGGAAGAAACCTTTTTTATCATTCTCCATCCCATCGACTGAACCATCTGTTCAAACCAGCCCACTTGGGCATTAGGGATTTGTAAAGTCATTGTTGTCATAATCGGTCGCTTTTTTCAAAGGGCAAAGATACGGCATTTTTCTGAGAATAGAAGAAATAACGTAAAAAAAAATGAACGGAGCATCAAGTTTTTTCATTTCGACGCCACTTTCAACCTCACCCACAACCATCGGGGCACGAGGCGCCAGAAAAAGACGAGGAGGCGGTAGCGCCAGTCGATGGTGATGATGGAGCGGTCAGCCTGGATGCCTTTGGCGATGGAAAGGGCAACGCGGTGTGGGTCGAGTTGGAGCGGGTAGTGATGTCCGTCGGCGATGAAGGCGGTGCGGACAAAACCAGGACGGATGTCGTGGAGGTGGATGTGATGGATGCCTCGGATGTGGCAGAGTTGGGTGAGGCACTCCATGTAGTGGTTGATGTAGCGTTTGGTGGACGAATAAGCAGGGGCAGCACCTAATCCTCGTGTGCCAGCAATGCTGCTGATGACGGCGAGGTGGGCTTCACGGTCGGGATGTGCCATGAAGTAGTGGAAGGCGGTATCGACCATCTGTGTGAAGCCTGTCACGTTGGTGGCAACGGTCGTCATCTCCTTTTCCATGTCGAGGGCAGGGTTTTGGTAACCGACTCCGGCACTATGAAAGTAGAGATTCATGCCTCCCGTCTTGCCGATGAGGGTGAGCAGATGTTTCGGAGCATCTTCCTTTGTGATGTCGATACACTCGGTGGCGACCACATCGAGGTTCTTGCTCTGAATCTGTTGCAGTCGCTCTTGCCGACGACCAGCAATGCCCACCTGCCAACCTTGTGCGGTGAGCACCTTGACCATTTCGAGTCCGATGCCCGATGTGGCTCCGATGATGATGGCTCTTTTCTGTCTATTCTTCATTGCCTGCATTGTTTTGTAGTTGCAAAGATATGACTTTTCCATGAATCTGTGCCTTTTGGAGTGTCGTTTTTTGGAGGAAGGCATGAAAAAAGGGAGGAAACTCCCATGTGGAATGTTTCCCCCCTCCCGTATTGGAAGAATCGTTTTTTGTCAATTGATGAACAGCAACTCGCGGTATTTCGGCAGTGGCCAGAGGTCGTTGTCAACCACCTCCTCCAGCTTGTCGATGGGGCGACGGATGGCGAAGAGGGATTCGGCAATGTCGTAGTAGGCAAGCGCCTTCTCCTTCTCGTCCTCAATCTTGTTGGCAGCCTTGCGGGCATCGACCATCGCAGCACACTTGGTGCGCACTTCCTCAATGAGTTTGGTCACACGCTGTAGCAGGGTCAGTTCGGTCTCTGCCATGCTCTCAAAGTCGTCGGGATAGAGGGCTTTGAGTTGGGTGACGATGTTGAGCAGGCGGGTCTTGTAGGCGAGGGCGGCAGGGATGATATGGTTGAGTGCCATGCGTCCCATCACGCGTGCCTCAATCTGCACCTTCTTCGTATAAGTTTCCCACTTCACCTCGTTGCGGGCAACCAGTTCAGCCTCGGTATAGACACCCGTCTTGGTGAACATTTCGACGGAGGCAGGCTTGGTGAACTCGTCGAACATACGTGGCACACAAATCTCTGTGTCCAATCCACGACGTTTTGCCTCTTTCTTCCATGCGTCGGTGTAGCCGTTGCCATCGAAGCAGACGGTGTCGATGATGCTGGCAATGAGGGGCTTCAGCACGTCCATGAAGGCGATGTTCATGGCTTTGCCAGCAGCCATTTCCTTGTCCACGGCAGCCTTGAAGGCAGTGAGCTGTTCAGCTACGGCAGCATTGAGCGTGGTCATGGCACCTGCACAGTTGGCACTCGAACCCACAGCACGGAACTCGAAGCGGTTGCCTGTGAAGGCAAAAGGACTGGTGCGGTTGCGGTCGGTGTTGTCGATAAAGATTTCAGGAATCTCCACCAGTCCCACCGACGCACCTTTCTTGCCAGCAATCTCAATCGGCGTGTCGGAAGGCACTTCGAGCAACTTGCGCAGCACCTTCGTCATCGTGTCGCCCAGGAAGGAGGAGATGATGGCTGGTGGTGCTTCATTCGCACCCAGTCGGTGAGCGTTTGTCGCCGTAGCGATGGAGGCTTTCAGCAAGGCATTGTGTTTCTGTACAGCCACCAGCACGTTTACAAAGAAGGTGACGAACTGAAGGTTGCCCTTTGCGTCCTTTCCTGGTGCAAGAAGCAGGGTTCCCGTGTCGGTGCCGAGCGACCAGTTGTTGTGCTTACCCGAACCGTTGATGCCTGCGAAAGGTTTTTCGTGCAGCAGGAGCACAAAGCCATGCTTTCTGGCAATTTGCTGCATCAGGTTCATCATCATCTGGTTCTGGTCGTTCGAGAGGTTGGTCTCACCATAGATGGGAGCCAACTCGAACTGGTTGGGAGCCACCTCGTTATGGCGAGTCTTGAGAGGAATGCCATGACGGTAACCCGCAATCTCCACATCCTTCATGAACTCCATCACTCTTGAGGGAATGGCACCGAAATAGTGGTCGTCCAACTGCTGGTTCTTCGACGATTCATGTCCCATCAGTGTCCTGCCCGTCAACATCAGGTCGGGACGAGCGGCATAGAGGTCTTCATCCACCAGGAAGTATTCCTGTTCCCATCCTAAATAAGAATAAACTTTCTTCACCTTCGGGTCGAACATCTGGCAGATAGGCACAGCGGCATCGCTCACCGCCTTCAAAGACTTCTTCAGCGGAGTCTTGTAGTCAAGTGCTTCACCTGTATAGGAAACGAACACCGTAGGAATACAGAGTGTGTCGTCCTGAATGAAGACGGGTGATGTAGGGTCCCATGCCGTGTAGCCACGAGCCTCAAATGTGGCGCGGATGCCACCGCTTGGGAACGAACTGGCATCTGGTTCCTGCTGAATGAGCGACTTGCCACCAAACTCCTCCAGCATGCCGCCCTTGCCGTCATACTCCATCAGCGAGTCATGCTTCTCGGCAGTGCCCTCGGTCAATGGCTGGAACCAGTGCGTGATGTGCGTCACTCCATGCTCCATCGCCCATGTCTTCATGCCCTCAGCCACTTCGTTGGCAATGGCACGGTCGAGCGGATGCCCGTTGTCGATACAGTCGATGAGTGCTTCATACGTGTCCGTGCTCAGATACTTGTGCATCTTCTCGCGGTCAAAAACCAATTCGCCGAAATACTTGGAAGTCCTCTCGGCAGGACTCTCGGCAGGCACCGCCTTCTTCTTGAAAGCGTCCTGCACCACGTCAAATCTCAGTTTGCTCATAGTTGTGTTTGTGTTTTGGAGACCCACCCCTCACCCTCCCTACAGGGAGGGAGTAGAATCTCTGTCAATGAAAGTACAAACGAGCAAGGTGACCACCCCCTCCCTGTAGGGAGGGTGAGGGGAGGGTCTGCTCATTGAATTAATATGCTTGTTCATGCACTCCCTTCACGGCTCGTCCGCTGGGGTCATTCATGTTTTTGAATGCAGCATCCCATTCCAGGGCGATGGCAGTGGAACAAGCCACCGAAGCCTCTTGGTTCACGCTTCGTGCAGCCGATGCGCTGGGGAAGTGCTCTTCGAAGATGCTGCGGTAGTAGTATTCCTCCTTGCAGAGTGGTGGGTTGATGGGGAACCGTTCGGCAGCATGCGCCATTTGCTCGTCTGTCACCGCCTCCGAAGTCACCTTCTTCAGCGTGTCAATCCACGAGTAGCCCACACCGTCGCTGAACTGCTCCTTCTGTCGCCATGCGATGCTTTCGGGCAGCATGTCGGCAAAGCCTTCGCGCACCACAGCTTTCTCAATGGTCTTTCCTGGACACATCTTCAAGGCAGGGTCGATGCGCATCGCCACATCCAAGAATTCTTTATCGAGGAACGGCACACGCCCTTCGATGCCCCATGCCATCAGCGACTTGTTGGCACGGAGACAGTCGTAGAAATGCAGCTTTCCCAATTTCCGCACCGTCTCCTCGTGGAATGCCTTTGCATCGGGTGCTTTGTGGAAATAGAGGTAACCACCAAAAATCTCGTCAGCCCCCTCGCCGCTGAGCACCATCTTGATGCCCATGCTGCGGATGACACGTGCCAAAAGGTACATTGGAGTGGAGGCGCGCACGGTTGTTACATCGTAAGTTTCCGTATAGTAAATCACATCGCGGATGGCATCCAATCCCTCCTGAATGGTGTAGTTCACTTCATGATGCACCGTGCCGATATGCTCCGCCACCTCACGTGCCTTTGCCAAATCGGGAGCACCTTTCAGTCCTACGGCAAACGAGTGCAGACGGGGCCACCACGCATCGTGCTGGTCGTTCGTTTCAATACGTTTGGCGGCATAAAGTTTGGCGATGGCAGACACCACCGAACTGTCCAAGCCGCCTGACAGCAGCACACCATAGGGTACATCGCTCATCAACTGGCGTTTCACAGCCGCCATCAGCCCCTCCTTCACCATCTGCACCGCCTCCTTTCTGTCGCTTGTAGCCCACTGCATGCCATCATACTGCATCCAGTCACGCTCGTACCAACGGTGGAAGTTGACTGTTGTGAGTGGCGAGTTGGCTGTCACGTCCATGCTGCAAAGGTAGTGTCCCGGAGGAAAAGGCTTATATTCCTCACACTGTCCCTCCAATGCCTTCAGTTCACTTGCCGCATACACCGTACCGTCCTTGTCGTGTCCTATATATAAAGGTATCACCCCGATAGGGTCACGGGCTATCAGATAGTCGTCGGTTGTGGAGTCGTACAAGACAAACGAAAAGATGCCGTTCAACTTGTCGATGAAGTCGGTGCCATACCGTTCATACAGAGCCAAGATGACCTCGCAGTCCGACCCTGTCTGAAACTCATACTGCCCTGCAAACAGCCTTCGAATCTCCTGATGATTGTATATCTCGCCATTCACCGCCAGCACCTTCTTTCCGTCAGACGAATACAACGGTTGTCCACCCGAAAGCGGGTCAACGATTGCCAGCCGTTCGTGTGCCAGCACCGCCTTTTCACTGCTATACACCCCGCTCCAGTCGGGACCACGATGCCGAATCTTCCTCGACATCTTCAGGGCTTTCTCTCTCGCCTGTCGGGTGTCACCCTTCACTTTGAGTATTGCAACAAATCCACACATGTCTTTTTGCTTTTATGTTTGTGTATTCTGCAAACAATTTGTAATTGTTTTATTTGTTTTCGGTTGCAAAATTACATTGTTTATATTTATTGTGCAAACATTTTGCAATGAATTTTACATTTTCTTGTGTTATTTTGTCTAATCTTCCCTCTTTTTGCTTTCTTCACAACAAAAAAGGCCGCCTTTCAGCAGCCTTTTTACGCTTTTTACACTTTACACTTTTGACAATAATAACATCTCACCCATTCTTTTTACAGTTTCTGCACCACAAAAAATCGTACCCCTCGACTACACCATGCCGTACCCCTCGGGGACGACGCAGTGTACCCGAGGGGTACGACTGATTTTGTGTCTTGCATTCTTCCCTTTCACATCATCCTCTCCACAAAGTATCGGTGCAGACGCTTGTCGGCGGTCAGTTCGGGGTGGAAAGCGGTGGCGAGTTGATGCCCTTGCCGAACAGCCACGATGTGTCCGTCTGCTTCGGAGAGGATTTCGACCTCGGGGGAAAGCGTGCGATGGATGTAAGGAGCACGGATGAAGGTCATGGGGAAGTCGTTTGCGATGTCGGCAACCTCGCCGATGGCATTGAAACTGCCCAACTGTCGCCCGTAGGCATTGCGGCAAACGTCTATGTCCATCGTGCAGAGTCCTTGCCGTGGATGCCCATCCTCCTGTTTGGCAAGAAGGATGAGCCCCGCACAAGTGCCAAAGACGGGCAGACCTTCGAGAATGGCTTGGCGGATAGGGTGGAGGAGAGCCAAGTCGTTGAGCAGACGGAACTGAGTGGTGGATTCACCACCCGGAATGACGAGCCCGTCTTTCGGTTGTTCCCAATCTGACAACTGGCGCACCTCGAATGTCTCCACGCCCAGTCCTTGCAGCATCTGCTCATGCTCGATGAACGCCCCCTGAAGGGCAAGTACAGCGATTCTATTTCTTCTCATGCCTCTAAACTCTAAACTCCTATTTCCCTCTTTCAGCCATCAGCAGTTCTATCTCTTGCTCGTTGATGCCCACCATCGCCTCGCCGAGATTTTCGGAGAGTTCAGCCAGCAACTTGGCATCCTGATAGTTCGTTACTGCCTGCACAATGGCAGCAGCCCGTTTCTGTGGATTGCCGCTCTTGAAGATGCCGCTGCCCACAAATACACCTTCGGCGCCGAGTTGCATCATCAGGGCAGCATCGGCAGGAGTTGCCACACCACCTGCAGCAAAATTCACCACAGGCAGTTTGCCGTTTTCGTGTACATACTTCACCAACTCGTAAGGGGCCTGCAACTGTTTGGCAGCCTCAAAGAGTTCGTCTTCGCTCATGCTGACCAACCGCCGAATCTCGCTCTGCATCAGCCGCATGTGGCTCACTGCCTGCACCACATCGCCAGTGCCAGGCTCACCCTTCGTGCGAATCATGGTGGCTCCTTCGGCTATGCGTCGCAATGCCTCGCCCAGATTTTTTGCTCCGCAAACAAAGGGCACGTCGAACTTTGTCTTGTCGATGTGGTAGATGTTGTCGGCAGGGCTCAGCACTTCGCTCTCGTCGATGTAGTCAATCTCGATGGCTTGCAGTATCTGTGCCTCAGCAATATGTCCGATACGGCACTTCGCCATCACAGGGATGCTCACTGCCTCCTGTATGCCACGAATCATCTTGGGGTCACTCATCCTTGACACACCACCTGCCGCACGGATGTCAGCAGGAATCCTTTCCAGTGCCATCACGGCACATGCTCCCGCTTCTTCAGCGATACGTGCCTGTTCGGGAGTGGTCACGTCCATAATCACGCCGCCCTTCAGCATCTGTGCCAACTGGCGGTTAAGTTCTTGTCTGTTCTCTTTCATGTTTGTCAATTTTTTAATTCTCAACGACTCTTAAATTCACTGGGAGATACGCCCTTTTGTTTCTTGAAATATCTGGAAAGATGCGCCTGACTCGAAAAGCCAAGTTGCAGGGCAATCTCTTTGAGAGGTTTGTTGGTCGTGGTCAACAGCAGGGCAATTTCTGTTGTGATACGCTCATCGATGATGGCTTTAGGCGAACGCTCTGCAATGCGGCGGGTCACCTGACCGAGATAGCGCGGACTCACATTCAGTTGTTCCGCATAGAAAGCCACATCAGCATAGCGATTGTAGTAGCGTTCCACCGCATCACGGAACTGATTGTAAAGTTCCTCGCTGCGAGTGTTGCCTTCAGCATAGTCGGCAGGCAACTGCTTGAGGTACATCCGTGCATGGAGCATCGCTTCCTCCACACTCTCCCCATGACTCAAATAGAATGCCACAGCCGAAGCCAACTGGTTGGCATGACCATGTTTGCGAGGGCCAATAGGCAAGTCTGAAGGTTCCAGCACCACGGTGCATATCGGCATCAACAACCGCTGAATGGCATCATACACCTTGTCCGATACAAGTTGCTCTCCCTTCGTCGATTTCAGCACGGGAGCATAGACGATATGGCACGGCTTGTATCGCTTCAGCACATCAACCACCGCTTCCACCACATCAATGCGTCGCAACAGGCCAATCTTCACCACTTGTGGCTGCAAGTCGTTCACGATGGCCTCCACCTGCTCACGCACCACCGATGCAGGCAAGTCATGAAACTCCTGAATACCCAACGTGTTCTGCACCGTGATGGATGTGACAGCCGATGCCGCCACACCTCCCAACTCGCTGATAAAGCGGATGTCCGCCTGCACACCAGACCCACCCGTTCCGTCACTACCCGTAATTGTCAGTATTGTCGTGCTCATGTTTTGTGAAGTTTTCGGCTGCAAAGTAACAGAAAAAAAGGAACGTGACCAAATCCTATTCCATTTATGATAAACGAAAATTCAGTTTGGCAAAAGAAGAGGAAAGAAAGAAAAGAGGCTGCACCTACTGGTACAGCCCCTTCGTCTGGTTTGGATTTATGGACGCAATGTGAATCCAAACACCAGATAGGCTTTCTGACTGCATGGGTTGGCGGTCAGGCGGGCAAAGATGGGAAGTGAGAATGAGTCGGTCACGCGGATGTCCTTCGTGGCGGTCAGGGCGAGGTTGGTCACGGCAAAACCTGAGGTGCCGTAGAAGTCGGTGGCGTAGGGCACCGCTCCTGCCGTGGCTGTCCAATCGACAGAGGCAAGTTTGAAGGGAACCGATGCCTCGAAGTAGGAACTGTAGGCACGTTTGCCGTTTTTGTTCAGTCCGTCGTTGCCGGCAAAGTTGGTGTACCATTGCAGACTTGCCACGCCGAAGTCGTAGCCGACATTTGCCTCAAAGATGTGGTTGGTTCGGTGCGTTTCGTACATGAAGTAACGCCCTTCAGGGTCATTCCCCGTGTTGAACCAGTAGTCGGTCACACCGATGTTGAAACCTCCGATGGAGTAGGCGAGTGTGAGGTCAAATTCCTTCGTGTCGTCGGGGTCAGTCAGTCCTACACTGCCCCATGCTGAGAGCGACAGTCCCTTGTAGTCGATGCCCAATGTGGGTTGCAGCGACACGTTGCCTAACTCTTGGCCACGCCAGATGTATTGATTCACCACATCGGCTGCAATCGTAGTTTCCACTTTCGTTTCTTGTGCCTCTGCGGCTGCCGCTCCGAAGAGCGACAAAGCCGTGAGGGAAAACAATCTAAATACTCTTTTCATACCTTTTTACGTTTTTTACATTTTACATTTTTCTTTTTCAACAACGAATTGCACGAATTTTTTATTGCAAATGCCGCAAGCGGCAACGAATGAAAACGAATGACATTCGCCATATTCGACGCTGCTTGCAGCATTGCCAAATAGTAATTCGTTTAATTCGTGCTATTCGTTGTGAAAAATAATAACTAAATACTTGTATTCATCAGTTGTAGCAACTTTCTCCATGTTCATAGATGTCGAGACCTTCTTCCTCAATGCGGGCATCCACTCTGAGACCATGCAGTTTCTTGATGCTGTAGAAGAGGATGAATCCGCATACGGCTGCCCAGAGGTCGATGACGAGGATGCCAAAGCATTCAGCACCGAAGAAACCCCAACCGCCTCCGTAGAAGACGCCGTTGCTTGTAGAGAGCAAGCCTGTCAACAGGGTGCCAAGGATACCGCAGACACCATGTACTGAGGATGCACCTACGGGGTCGTCGATGTGCAGTTTGTGGTCGATGAACTCGATGGCGAACACGAGTACTGTGCCGCAAATGAGACCGATGATGACAGCTCCGACGGGTGAAACGAGGTCACAACCTGCTGTGATACCTACGAGACCAGCCAAGATGCCGTTGAGAGTGAGTGAGAGAGAGGGCTTGCCATACTTGATCCAGGTGAGGAACATGGTAGCCACACCGCCTGCCACTGCAGCGAGGTTGGTGGTCAGGAACACGTGAGAGATGGCGATACGGTTCACTTCACCAGATGCAGCCAATTGGCTACCAGGGTTGAAACCGAACCATCCGAGCCAGAGGATGAACACGCCAAGGGCTGCCAATGTGAGGTTGTGGCCAGGAATGGCGTGACTCTTACCCTCCTTGCTGTACTTGCCAAGACGGGGACCCAATGCGATGGCACCGATGAATGCGAGCACACCACCTACACTGTGTACAATGGCAGAACCTGCAAAGTCGTGGAACACATCACCGAAAGTGGTCATCATGAAGCTGTCGGCAGCATCGTTGCAAAGCCAGCCGCCTCCCCATGTCCAGTGACCCTCGACAGGATAGATGATGAGAGAGATGAAAGCACTATACACCAAGTACATGGAGAATTTCGTGCGTTCAGCCATTGCGCCGCTCACGATGGTGGCAGACGTGGCACAGAAGACGGTCTCGAAAATCAGAAAGCCCTCCACGGGGAGGTCGCCCTTATAGAAAGAGAGGTCGCCCCAGTTTGGCAATCCCATGAAACCTCCGAGAATGTCGCTTCCAAACATGATGCCGAAACCGATGAAGAAGAAGAGCAGAGAGCCGAACATGAAATCGACAAAGTTCTTCATCAGAATGTTTGCACAGTTCTTACTACGTGTGAAACCTGCCTCACACAGGGCAAAACCTGGTTGCATCCAGAAAACCAACATGGCTGCCAACAGCATCCATACTGTATCGAGTGATAATCCTACTTCGTTCATAACTTTATTTACAATTTTTCAATTTACAATTTACAATTTATTTACCTTTCGGAAGTGTTTTTCCACAACGGATTGCACGGATTATACGGATTTGGGGAGCCTCGGCGGCTCTTGCCATTCGGATTGTTCTGCACCCGGCCATCGTCGCCCTGCGACGAAAAATCCGTGAAATCAGTGAAATCCGTTGTAAAAAATATCCGAAACTTGTAAATGGAATTATTTCTTGTCTCTCAGAACTGTGTCGCCGTTCTCGCCTGTGCGGATGCTCCACGTGTCGATCATGTCGCTCACGAAGATGCGCCCATCACCGATTTCGCCCGTGTGTGCCACCTTCAGGATGACCTTCACCGTCGGCTCCACGAACTGGTCGCGGCACACGATGGTCAGTGCCACACGTTCAATCACGTCGGTCGAGTATTGCACACCGCGATAGATGCGCTCCTCACGGCTTTGCCCGATGCCATGCACGTTGTGATACTCAAACCAATCAATGTCCGAATGCAACAATGCTTCTTTCACATCCTCGAACTTTGTCTTGCGGATGATTGCTTCAATTCTTTTCATGTTGTGTTTGTGTTTTGTGTTGTTAATAATAAGTAGAATTTGTCTCAAAAAATAGAGGCTGATTCATCAGTTTGAACCAGCCTCAATGTTGTGTTTGTGTTGTTTTTGTATTATTGCTTGTGTTTGTTGTCTGTGTGTTATCCGACTGGTAGATTCACACCGCAAGCGAAGTAGGACCCTGATTCTGCTCCTGGTTCTGCTGCTGATTATTCTGCTGCTGATTATTTGACAGAATGTTAGCGATTTGTCTTGAATTACCTACCATAATGTCGGTGTTTGTTTTGATTTACGGTGCAAAGTTAAAGCAAAATACTTGTTTTATAAAGCAAAATGTAATTTATGTTTGCATTTGTGGCATTATTTTGACATAAATCAAGAAAGTGCTGTCAATTTGCGCTATCAACAATCATTTTTTCACATCTTGATGCCCTCCCTATTCCTGACCGTCGTGGGGCTCATGAGCATAACGGCGCTACCCTCATGAGCTTTCCGTTGTAGGGCTCAAAGTGGCAACGACGTACGACTTTGAAGGGGTACAAAACAGGGTAAAACTCCATTCTCACTTCTTGGGAACTCACGTGATCTCACAGAACTCTCACCGGTATTCTCCACTCACTCTCATCCGTATTCACCACTCACTCTCGCTCGTATTCTCCTCTTTGCCCCTTTCGTCATCTCCTCTTCCTCACGCTCGTCATCTCCAAGCTCTGTTGCTCGTCATCTCATGGGAGAAGACGACTGACTCCACAAAGGGTAGATTCCTGATTGTCTTCTATGAGTATGGGTAAGCGACAAGGAGGGATACGTCAGAGAGTCTCCACATTCTAAGGCGTAGAGTCATTAGAGGCTACGTCGTAGCCCCTATGAAAAAAAAGAGTTGTACTTATTTATAATATAGGTACAACTGAAAAAGATGTTTGGGAATGAGTTAGAGAGAATGTGAAAAAGATGTATGTTGTTGAAAAATGAAAAATCTGAGATTGCTCTTATTCATCCAATTCGATTTCTCCTTCGAAGGAGATGGCTGCGGGACCAGTCATGAGGATGTGGTTGTTGGTGGCGTTCCATTCGATGTGGAGGGTGCCACCATCCATTTGAATGTTGCTTTGACGACTTGCCCTGCCTGTGAGATGGGCGGCTACAGCAGTGGCGCAGGCTCCAGTGCCACAAGCGAGAGTAATGCCAGAACCGCGTTCCCACACACGCATACGGAAAGTGTCATCGTCGATGACTTGAACAAATTCTATGTTGCAGCGTTGGGGAAAGAGGGAGTGGTGCTCCAAAAGGGGACCGTAGTGTGAGAGTGGAAATTGTTCCACGTCTTCATTAAGGAAGATGACGAAATGAGGGTTGCCCATGGAGACGAAGGTGCCTTGGAAGGTGCGATCATCAACAGTGACAGCATAATCAAGTGCACTGCCACTATTCACGGCAAATTGCTGTGGTTGTTGCAGGATGGGTGTGCCCATATCCACCGTAACGCTCTCCACCTTGTTGTCTGCATCGAGATGCAGTTGGAGAACCTTGATGCCTGAAAGGGTTTGGAGACGTATGGGGTTCTTGTGTGTCACGCCTTTGTCGTGCAGATACTTAGCCACGCATCGGGTGCCGTTTCCGCACATCATTGCTTCGGAACCGTCATTGTTGAAGATGCGCATGGAGAAGTCTGCATCAGGGCATGTGGCTGCTCCGATGAGGATGAGTCCGTCACTTCCTATGCCGAAGTGGGGACGGCTCCATTTGATGGCTGCAGCTGAGGGGTTTGGAATGTGATACAAGAGGGTGTTGACATAGATGTAGTCGTTGCCCGCTCCGTGCATTTTTGTGAATGGAATGGTGGACATGGAGAAATGAGAAAATGAAAAAATGTGACGAATGAGTCAGAGGATGATTTGGTTGAATGTTACTTGATGGCTTTGATGAAGTCCATGAAGAGGGGGTGGGGATGGAGAACGGTGGAGGCATACTCGGGATGGAACTGGGTGCCGATGAACCATTTTTTTTCGGGGAGCTCGACAACTTCTACCAAGTTGCTTTCGGGGTTGGTGCCGACGCATTGCATGCCGTGCTGCTCGAAGGAGGCGAGGTAGTGGTTGTTGAATTCGTAGCGGTGGCGATGGCGCTCTTGGATGTCGGGCTTGCCGTAGATGCCAAGTGCCTTGCTGCCTTGACGCAGTTGGCAGGGGTAGGCTCCGAGACGCATCGTTCCGCCCATGCCTGTGATGTTCTTCTGCTCTTCCATGAGGTCGATGACGGGATGCTGGGTTTCTGGGTTCATTTCCGTGCTGTTGGCATCGGCAAGTCCGAGGACGTTGCGGGCAAATTCGATGACCATCATCTGCATGCCGAGGCAGATGCCGAAGGTGGGGATGTCGTGGGTGCGGGTGTGTTGAATGGCTGTGATTTTGCCTTCGATGCCTCGCCTGCCGAAACCGGGGCAGATGATGGCTCCTGCCATGCCTTCGAGTTGAGCTGCCACGTTTTCGGGCGTGATGTCTTCGCTGTTGATGAAGTGGAGTTTCACCTTCACATCGCAGTAGATGCCAGCCAGGTTGAGGCTTTCGCGGATGGACTTGTAGGCATCTTGCAGGTCGTACTTGCCGACGAGTGCCACGTGTACTTCATGGGTGGCCTGACGTTGTTTGTCAAGGAAGTCGTGCCATGATTTCATGGCAGGTGTCTCTCCTACGGGAATGCCGATTTTGCGCATGATGGCGGCATCGAGTCCTTGCCGCTGCATGCTGACGGGCACTTCGTAGATGCTGGGCATGTCTTCGCTCTGCACCACACATTCAAGGTCCACGTTGCAGAAGGATGCCACCTTCATGCGCAGGGTATCATCAAGATGGCGCTCGGTGCGAAGAACGAGGATGTCGGGCTGTATGCCCATGCCTTGCAGCTCTTTGACAGAGTGTTGGGTGGGTTTGGTCTTCAGTTCGTCTGCCGCTTTCAGATAGGGCACATAGGTGAGATGCACACACACGGCATCACGTCCGAGTTGCCAGCGCAGTTGTCGGATGGCTTCCATGAAGGGGGCACTCTCGATGTCGCCGATGGTGCCGCCCACTTCGGTGATGACGAAGTCGAGGGAGGACCCTCTCCCCAACCCTTCTCTCCAAGACCCTCCCCTCACCCTCCCTATAGGGAGGGAGTGGTTACCTTGTTCGCTTATTTCTCCATTAGTTTCCTCATTAGCAGAGATATTACCCCCTCCCTGTAGGGAGGGTGAGGAGAGGGTCTGTTCCTCTCTCAGCATCCTCCTTTTGATTTCGTCGGTGATGTGTGGGACGACTTGGATGGTTTTGCCGAGATAGTCGCCGTGACGTTCGCGGTCGATGACGGTCTTGTAGATGCGCCCTGTCGTGATGGAGTTGTGGCGGGTTGTCTGTATGTCGGTGAACCGCTCGTAGTGTCCGAGGTCGAGGTCTGTCTCCATACCATCTACGGTGACGTAGCACTCTCCGTGCTCATAGGGGTTGAGCGTGCCGGGGTCGATGTTGATGTAGGGGTCAAACTTCTGGATGGTGACTTTGAAGCCACGTGCCTGGAGAAGTTTGCCGATGCTGGCAGAGATGATGCCTTTGCCGAGTGAGGAAACCACTCCTCCAGTGACGAAGATGTATTTTGTGTTCATGTCATTTATAGTTTTGTTCGTACCAGTTGATGTATGCTTGATTGACCAGCCGTACTCCTCCTGCTGTGGGGTAGTTGCCGCTGAAGTACCAGTCGCCAGGGTGGTGGGGGCAGGCTTGATGGAGTCCTTCGAGCGACTGGAAGACGAGTTGTATGGGGGTGGTCATGCCGTCGGGACGGAGGATGTCGAGCATCTTGGTGGATATTTCGTCGGTGGTGAAAGGCTGGTAGATGTCCTTTACATAGTTGTGCATCTTTTCGGCAGGAAGCGACTGCTGTTCCACACATTTCAGGTAGATGTCGTGGAGTGTCTGCCAACTGCCATGTTCGACGTGGAGCTGCACTGCTGCACGGAAGGCGATGAATTCGTCGAGGTGCGACATGTCGATGCCGTAGTAGTCGGGATAGCGCACTTGCGGACAGGAACTGACGAGCACCATCTTCTTGGGGTGCAGTCGGTCGAGGATGCGGATGATGCTTTCGCGGAGGGTGGTGCCCCGCACGATGGAGTCGTCGATGATGACGAGGTTGTCAACCTGTGGTTCCAATGAGCCGTAAGTGATGTCATAGACGTGGGCGGCGAGGTCGTTGCGCTTGTTTCCTTCGGTGATGAAGGTGCGGAGCTTGATGTCCTTGATGGCGACTTTCTCGCTGCGGATGTAGTTGTGGAGGATGGCGCGCAGTTCCTCACGGGTGGGACGGTGCTGCTGGGTGAGTCGGAAGAGTTGTTCCACCTTCTGCTCATTGAGCTGCTTCTTGAAGCCGTCGAGCATGCCATAGAAAGCCACTTCTGCCGTGTTGGGCACATAGCTGAACACGGTATGCTCAAGATCGCCTTCGATGGCTTTGTTGATTTGTGGGGTGAGTTGTTCGCCCAATGCCTTGCGTTCGCGGTAGATGTCGCGGTCGCTGCCTCGACTGAAGTAGATGCGTTCGAAGGAGCAGGCATGGTTGCCTTGAGGGGCTAGAATCTGGGTGAGGGCGACATTGCCATTCTTGTGGATGGTGAGTGCCTGTCCGGGCAGGAGTTCGTGAATGCTATCGGTGGACACATCGAATGTGGTCTGAATGACAGGACGTTCGGATGCCACCACTAGCACCTCTTCGTCACGATACCAGAAAGCGGGACGGATGCCCCAAGGGTCTCGCATGGAGAACATCTCGCCGCTGCCCGTGAAGCCGCACAGCACATAGCCGCCATCGAAAAGGGGAGTGGAGGTGCGCAGGATGTTGGTGATGTCGATGTTGTCTTCGATGTATCGTGTCAGGTCAGTGCCTGTCAGTCCCTGCATGTGGGCGATGTTGTAGATGCGCTCACTCTCGCGGTCAAGACGGTGACCCATCAGTTCGAGCATGATGTAGGTGTCGTTGTAGATGCGGGGATGCTGCCCATTGGCGGTGATTTCATTGAACACCTCATCCACATTGGTGAGATTGAAGTTGCCACAAAGACACAGGTTCTTGGCTCGCCAGTTGTTGCGGCGCATGAAGGGGTGGACATGCGAGAGTCCGCTCTTGCCTGTGGTGGAGTAGCGGAGATGTCCCATCAAGATTTGAGCATCCTCCCAGCCTCCAGCCCCCTCCGACTCCCCTTGGGGGCTTTGGCTGGAGTGGGAGGAGGCGATGGTCTTGAAAATTTCGTTGATGGCACCGCTTCCAAGGGCACGTTCGCGGAACATATATTCCTCGCCTGGTTGTGCGCTGAGGTTGGTGCAGGCAATACCTGCCCCCTCCTGCCCCCGATTGTGCTGCTTCTCCATGAGGAGATAGAGTTTGTTGAGTCCGTAGGTGGAGGTGCCGTATTTCTCCTGATAATAACTGATGGGCTTGAGCAGGCGAATCATCGCCACGCCACATTCATGTTTGAGAGGTTCCATGTAATGTCTGAGTTAGGGGTTTTTTTAGTGAGGAGTTAGAAGTTAGGAGTTTTTTTAGTTAGGAGTTGGCTATCCTGTTGGTTTTCTTATTGAGAGCAAGCCGCATGGCAACTTCTAACTCCTAACTAAATCATCTTCTTGATTCTTTCCATTGCTGCAAGGCTGTTTTCCCATGTGCCGAAAGCGGTGATGCGGATGTAGCCTTCGCCATGTTGTCCAAATCCTTCGCCAGGGGTGACGACCACGTTGGCATCGGTGAGCAGTCGGTGGAAGAAGCCCCAAGAGTCTTCGCCATCGGGAGTGGAAACCCAGATGTAGGGGGAGTGTTCGCCGCCATAGACAGTGAGTCCGAGGAAGGCGAGGCTTTCGCGAATGAGTTGGGCATTCTTCATGTAGTGCTGAATGGTGGCACGTACCTGTTGCTGACCTTCTGGCGTGTAAATGGCTTCGGCTCCGCGTTGAGAAATGTAGGAGGCACCGTTGAACTTGCTGCATTGGCGACGGTTCCAGAGGGCGTTGAGACTCGTGCCATCTGCCCCTTTCAGTTCTTTCGGGATGACCGTGTAGCCACACCGAATGCCCGTAAATCCTGCTGTTTTGGAGAAACTGCGGAACTCGATGGCACATTCCTTCGCCCCTTCTATCTCATAGATGGAGTGGGGCAGCGAGTCGTCTTGGATGAAGGCTTCGTAGGCAGAATCATAAAGAATGAGTGCCTTCTCCCGGAGGGCATAATTGACCCACTCTGCCAGTTTCTCCTTCGTGATGACAGCCCCCGTGGGGTTGTTGGGATAGCAGAGATAGATGATGTCGAGATGCTCCGATGGAATATCGCCCGTAAAGCCGTTCCCCACATGGCAGGGGATGTACTTGAGGGTGCGTCCTGCCATGATGTTCGTGTCCACATAGACAGGATAGACGGGGTCGGTGATGCCCACGATGTTGTCGGTCGAGAGAATGTCACCGATGTTGCCCGTGTCGCTCTTGGCACCATCGCTGATGAACACCTCTTCGTGGTCAAGTTGAATGCCCCGAGGAAGGAAATCGTGCTGGATGATGGTGTCGATGAGGAAGTCATAACCATGTTCTGGGCCATAACCTCGAAAAGTTCTTCCGTCGGCACATTCATCCACAGCGCGGTGCATGGCTTGGATGGCAGCATCGGGCAGAGGACGGGTGACATCGCCGATGCCGAGACGGATGATGTCGGCATCGGGATGTTCGGCCTTATAAGTGTTCACTTGCTGTGCTATCTCGGCGAAAAGATAGCGGTGAGAAAGTTTTGCGTAGTTTGTGTTTGTGCGTATCATGAAATCATTTACAATTTGACAATTTACAATTTGACGTGGATTCGACGAAAACCACAAATAATTAAATTCATGAAAAATTGGCTACGCACTTGCTTGTAGCAAGTTGCCCTACGGGCGAGCTAAAGGTTCATGTTTTAGTTTGAACATAAATTAAGTAGGTGAACAAAAATAGTTTATATGATGCGGCAAGCCGCATTTTTCTCGGACAATAATTACCAATAATTTCCAAAAATTGGTTCCAATAATAATTATTGGATAAAATTATCGTCAATTAT
>Ga0256404_1002533_pt1 | contig 40225 bp, 41 predicted proteins | sample RumenRJG_01DNA_FD_185990 | JGI IMG/M metagenome (GOLD analysis project Ga0256404, IMG submission 185990) | Bovine rumen microbial communities from Lethbridge, Alberta, Canada - RJG_01 | ecosystem: Host-associated > Mammals > Digestive system > Stomach > Rumen | place: Canada: Alberta | collected...
ACAAAATTGATGCATGGTTCACGTTGGTAACGGTAGGTACCACAGCCTTCACTGTTTTGACAAAACCGTACTGCTTTGCCAACCTGTGAATATTCGGCGCAAACTCCGGCGTAATGTATTCCGGCGCGCATCCATCAATGACAAGAATTAAGACTTTGTTCATGATAAACGGACTCCTTCGTTGCATAAATTTTGATATGATGAGTCCACCCCCACGCAAAAGGTGTAGCAACTATTTTGAATCCATCTGTGCCAAAACCTTAAGTTGGTCTCGTTTACTGTAAACAACGTTAAGAATAAAAACCGTTTTCGCACTCCATCAGGCCAGCCCTCTTTCCAACTCATCAAAGACTTCTTCGAAAGGGCGGCCTTTTCCGGCAAGCGATTGCTCGTAACTGTGTTGCAACATCGAGTCCAGTTCACCGCGTGACATAGAATCGAGGGTTCTGGGTTCTGTTGGAATGGTTAAGGAAAAAGGGATTCCTTTTGTAAATATAATCTGACGGGCGATTTCAATAAGTTTCGCAAGTTCAAGCGGTTCCATATCTACAAAAGGTCCCCATATTTCAAGGCGCTTAGCACCTTTTTCAAAATTGCCCTCGAACAACAAGCCCAATGGATCTTCAGGGAAATCATCATCCCTGTTACTGAAAAAGTGCCAAAGCTTTTGTATTCTGCTTCTGTTCGGATTCTCTTTTCCAATTTTATATTCATAATCATAAACCACCAATTTTAAACACTAATTTCTATACTTATGTTATATTCACATCCCTCTGCCTAATCTACGTTTTTGCAGTTTTTTCCAAATTGAACGACACTGTTTACATAATTCTGGCTCAATACCAAGTGTATCAATCAATAACTTTTTGTCAACTACATCTAACGCTATCTCAATATCAGCATTGCTACGTACTATTGTATCTATGTATTCTAAAAGAGACTGTCTGAGTTTTTTATCAATATTTCTTATTTTTGGTAGTATAACATTTCCCATTTCACCAGGAAGTATTTCCAGTACACCTCCGCCATAACTTCTTCCACAAATCTCTGTAAAAGCAAATGAAATACTGTTGTAATAGGCGAGTAATACATCCTCCGGATTGATATCTTTGTTAAACTTCATCCTATGCATTGTATCCGTTGACACCGCTTTGCACTTATTAAGAACAAACTTAGGATATAAGTTATTTCTTCTCAAAAAAAACGCATCTGGCACCCATATGGAAGGAACTATATACCACTTGTCACGAATAGCACATTTATAACCTTTGTTTTTACCGGTACGTACCCCAAATTCAATATATTTTTTATGACCTTCTTTATAATAGTCATATGGAATATCAGGAAAGCTAACCAATCGCGCACGTTTGCCCTCTTTTTTATTGTTATCCCAATCTTCTTTTGTAAAATAAACTCCATGCGCATGCGAACTGCGTCCAATTAAAGGTAATGTAATATCCTCTAACTCAAACTCAGCAACTTCTTTTTCAGTAACCGAAAAATAACTGTTGTTCCCCGTTGTTATTCCGACATTAATTAATCCGCATTCCGAAAACTTTATAAATCTTTCATCATTCCGTATTCTATTAATCAACCCCATCTCTTTTTCTGAAATAAAATATTTAGTCCATTTTTCTTTAACATGCTGTAATTTTTGAAAACCATTTTGATCTAATTGAAGTTTCTCAAAATCAGACAAATCATGCATTTCAATAATTCGTATACCTTTTTCTTCTTCTCCCTTTTCTCCAATAAAAACCACTACTTCCTGTTCAATATCAGGAAAGACCAGTTGTTCAAAAGTAATTAAAGTAATCTTTGCAAGATTGTTGGATAAATAAAGACGTAAATCTTCTGCATAAGCAACCTGCAAAATTTCTGCAGGTATAACAAAAGCAATTTTCCCATTTTGAGAAAGCATCTGCACTGCTGCAACAATAAACGCTACCCATGCATTAATCAATTTATTTGACTTCATGCCATGTGCAGTTAAAATATTAGATTGCAGTATTCTTTGTTTCTCTGAAAGATACTGATACCGTATGTATGGTGGATTTCCTAAAATTAAATCGTAATATCTTTTTCCATACATTCTGCTGTAGTAATCAAAAAAATCTTCTGTATATACGTCAATCCGCTTTTCGTTTATAAATTTTTTTCGTACTTTCGCAGATTCTTCCGGTTCAATTTCAATGGCATCAATCTTTTCTATTCTTTTTATAAAACCAAGATTAACAAGGCTGTCAAGAAATACGCCATCACCGCAACTTGGTTCCAAAACATTTGCGATTTCATTTTTCGCAAACAATCTCACCATTGCGTCAGACAACAATAACGGCGTATAATAGGCCCCTCTTAACTTTTTTTCTGAACTGTCTTCCTTGAGTTTCATCTGCTTCCTCACTTAAAATTCAAGGTAATATATTTTTCTGATCAGCTCCTGTATTTCTCTTATTAATAATTCCTTTTGCTGGCACAACAAAAACGCAACACGTTTTGCCGGCCCAACTGCTAATTCATGATTAATCTTATATATTTCTCTGCTTGCAGAAGTAACTCTGTCATGAATATGCTTTTGCTTTGGGTCATCAAAATCTAATTCAACAAAGGGCAGTGTTTTCAGAATGAAAGTTCCACGGGCAATAAAACCATTTTCAAAATCGCTACCAGTAATTTCAAGTATTCTTTCGGTTATAGGACTTGAAAGCCAGGCTTGAATATATTCAAGGGAATATGGACTACTATTCTTTTTGCTAATTGCACAATATCCTGCCGTCCCGCCAGAAGCTATCAACATATCTTCATTATCCATGGCGTACATTGGTTCTTTGCTAAGTATGCCAACAATTAGTTTTGGATTATTTATGAAAGCGGTCAACCCCTGTGACCTCCCATATTGATACCATGTATCCTCCGTTGCGTTTGGAACATCTCGAATCCCTGCTTCCGATACAGTCTTCGGAACTAACCGATTATAGTATGACTTAAGATAGTTATATGTACCGGGATAGTCTTCTATCATTTTACTTATTGGGATTAATTTCCCCTCTTCATCATAAGGGAAAATAATACGTTTATCAGTCGAAAGAAGGCTATATGAATTCAATCCTTTTTCATGCTTTTTAGCTGGCTTAAAAAAGGGACGCAACAACGCTTTCTCTATTTTACATTTTTTCCCATCTCTGTAAATAACAAGTTCTGTTTTATTTTCTTCTATCACTTCATCAGAAGAAAACCAATAAATAGGAACCGGTCTTTCAGCGCTTGTTTGAATTCCATTAAAAATATCAACATACTTGGTAAGCGGTACTGAAATATTATCTAATTTTTGCAGCATTCTTAAAAACTCGAAATCCGTTGTTAATCTCCACGGATATTCATTTAAAACAGATGAATGGAATTCAATAGTTCTAATTTTTTCCCCTGCCCAAAGATCATTGACGGAACCAACATTACTATAACAGAAATTAGTTTGAGCCTTTTTACGCAAAAGAATAATAGAACTGTAAATAGTTTTATCTTCAAACAACTGCGCATCGCCAAAATCAATCATACTAACCAACAAATGCTCTTTTGCAATTAGCGCTCGCAATTTTTCTCCGGAATTAATTTTGAAAAACTTATTTGGCACAATAAAACAGATATAACCATCTTGTTCAATTTTGTTAATCGCTCTTTCTATAAAAATAAAATATTTGTCAAATTGTTTGTAAGAAGATTTATACTTCTTTTTATATATTTCAAATTCATAATATGGCAACAACGCGTGCATGTCTTCTGTGCTTACATATGGCGGATTACCGATAATTACATCAAATTTTTCCCCATTATTAATTGTTTCCCAATCAAACGGGGCTATATCCAACATCTGTTGTTTATCTGTAACTACTTCATTAAATTCAGAATTGCCTACAAGCGCATTACCAAAATAAATATTTGCGATTAAATCTGGAAGAATAGGCATTTCCGTAAGAACAGAGGGAGCTGTTTCATTTTCTATTAACTTAATCAACAAAGAAAACTTAGCAACTTCAACTGCATGAATATCAATATCAATCCCAAAAATACAAGAACAAAGAATTGCCTTTTTTGTTTCAATAGGCAATTTATAAAGACCGGTACCTATTTCCTCCAAATATTGAAATTCCTTATTATCGATATACCATTGTACACAATAATCCTGCAAATAGGCAAAAGCTTCTTCTAAGAATATGCCAGAACCGCAAGCAATATCTGCAATTTTAATGTTAACTATCTCGGATGGTGTTTTCCCCTGACAAACTCTCGACAGAGTTTTTTCAACCATATATTTTACGATTTCAATTGGCGTAGTGACTATTGATCTGTTTTTACACTCTTTCTTTTTGCCTAATCCTATCTTCCCATTATCCAGCAATACCAACTGCTCAGTCAAAAACATTTCATAAATTTTCCCTAATAAATTAGGTTCAATAATATTAAACAAATAAGGACTTTGCGGATAATATAAACTTTCAATCATGTCCTTAATAACGCTGCAGGATAAATCAAATACTATTTCCCCACCAGAAAAGATTCCTGAATTATAACGACGATCTGCCAATCGGATTAATTCTTCTAATTTATCTTTTAGTTGTTCCTCATCTGTAACGGTGTCTTTTAAGCTGTGGTATACTGGCAAATTTTTATCTTCGCAAATTCTTAAAAATACTATTTTGTTAATAAACTCTTGGACAACATCATTTAAAACTTCTAACGACAAATATCTTCCTTTTCTGGAATATAATTCATTACTTAAATCAACCCGCCATTTGTTAATCTGGGTTAAAAATAAAGTGTCAACTTGCACCGTCTGCGCATCTGTCGCAGGAAAATACTTGTTTACATAAGCATCAAATTCCCCTGAAAACACCGCATCCCGTGATATTAATTGTGAAAGCTCTTTAAACTTTTCCACGTATTCTGAATAGTGAAATAAGCGGTATCTTGCTACCGAACAATTATCCGTTTCATGTGTAAGATATGATGTTTCATAAATAGCTATATATTCAAAATTAGTTAATACGGATAGTTTATGGTTTGCGTTCCACCCATATTTTCTTACCTGTATTGCAGGCGCAGATTCTTTTGTAATATCAACAGCAGGCTTTTTAGCTTCAACAAAAAACTTAGGTACACCCCTAAGGGTAATTGTATAATCCGGCCTGTCTGTAGGAGTCGAGTAATTCTCTGCAATTACTTCACGGTATTGTGGCGCCAATCCTTTTTCATTTGCCACATCCCAACCTAAAAGCTTTAAAAGCGGATCAATATATTCAATTCTGCAGGAGTGTTCATTATAGGCATTGTTGGTATCTTTGTAAAAAGCAATATTCGCATGAAAACGATTTACAAGATTCTTTAATTCGTCCAAGTAATTCATTCAATATCCTTTCCGAAAAATATCAATTATGTTTAAATTAATATTTTACCTATTATACACTATTTTGAACAACTAAATCTAATTAAATTTCTTAATTCATAACTCACTTTTCCATAGCTGTAGGAAAACCACCGGAAAACGCAGTAAAACCCATGAACGGTTTTTCTGCATCAGCACGCTCGTATATGATCTACTACTTTGAAATAACTCTCCCAGTTGCTGTTGAGTCAGCCAAACCGTTTCATCAATAAATCGAACATCAATTTTTGTTTTTCCATCTTCGGTCTGATAGATAACGATTTCTCCCTAATCCTTTTTAAAAGAATTATCTTTAGGCATACGTAATCCCCCGAATTATATAGACACCCTTAATATAAAAACTAATGTTTGCATATATTATAACACATGCATTGGAAAAATTGAAGAGTGTAAATGCGACAGTATGCGTCGGGGTTAAATTTTTAGCCACTTAGCCGCTTCTTCCTTATCCATTGGCACATCGTCGCCGTGATAATATGCCGTACCCAAATTGTGCCCGGCTTTAGCATGACCCTGCTCTGCCGCTTTTCTCCACCATTCAACCGCTACTACCGGATCTTTCTCACCCCCTCGCCCTAAAAAGTATGAATTGCCTACCCTGTACTGTGATTCGGTATCCCTCTTTGCGATGAAGAGGATCTCTTTCTCCCCGACCTTCCCGATCTCCACATCAAAGCCCCTTCTCAAAAGCTCAAAGTAAACAATATTTTCAATAATATGTCCGGTATCCATATCGCGGTAACCGAGCAGATAATTCCGCAGGCCCGTGTCCACAATGTAGTATTTTCCGAGAGTCTTCAGTTCAGCTTTTCCTTTTACATCGTACCGTTTAATTTCGTAAAACATATAGGCTTCCAGAAGGGCGCCTCCTTTAGCAAAAAGCATAACTCAAACTTTTTGAAAAACAAAGTTTGAGTTATTCATAACAAAAACTTTATTTTTCCTTAAGTTTTTGTTAGGTTTGAAAAATAATTTTCATTCCCATAAAAAACGCCAGGCGTTTTACGCGCCTGGCGTCTCACAATCCGGCGTGCTGTTGTCAGCACGTCTTTTTTCTACTTTTTCACAACGTCGCCGCGCATGGCGGCGATGTTGCAGCTCAGCTCCCCGATCACGTCCGTGAGGCCGGCCAGTTTGTTTTCCATGCGTACCAGCAAAAACCAGCTCAGCACTACCGGGAAGCCGAAATCTTTAATGAAGCTGAACACTTCCGCGGTCTCCATGTCGCGACCCCCGTTTCATCACTCGGAAACAGGATCCAGCGTAGTAGTACGCAGACGACCGCCCACTGCTTCCACGATGTCGCCGCCGCTGGTAGCGAAAACATTGCTGTCAACAATTACCTGCATGGCGGCGTCGATTTCCGCTTTCGTCACACCGGCTTTGGGTTCTTCAATGTTGAGCGTAACCTTTTTACCCGCCGCGTTCTTAAAGATCAAATCCAGATCGGTATCAGAAGTCATAGCTTTATCCTCCTTTTTGACTTACTCATTCAAATTCTTCACACGTTTTTTGTTGAGGAAATCGTTAACCCAGGAAGGGTTTGCCCCATCGCGAATCTTTTAGGCGGCGACTGCAAGATAATCTTGCAGGATGCCGCCGTAGACTTCGCGGGGGAAGGAGGGGTTAACGATTTCCGTCCTTTACTCTTCTGCCAGAGTGGCCCGTTCCACAATGTTCAGCCCGGTAATGTCGTTATCGAACAGACCGCCCAGGGCTTTGCCTACCGCCAGCAGTTTTTCCGGTTCCACGTCCGGTTTCACGTTGCTGTAGGTGTAGCTTTTGGTTACGGGGTTGCCATCCACGTCCTGCCCGCGCAGGATGGAAATGGATAAGGTACGTTTCACTACGTTCATAATTGCTGCCATGTTTTCACCTCCCTTCTGTTATTTTTTGTGAGAGCGTTGCAGCTTTTCTGTTACAGCTGCTCCACTCCCCCGTGCGGGACTTACCGCTCATCCGGCCTACAACTGCAGGCCCTACGATTCTGCCGCATGCCGCTTTGCGCGCCCGCTTATCTGAACTGCGGCTACTCAGGGCAAATTCTTTTCGCCGCAGGCCAAACCATACTGTCTCCGCTAATTCCATCACTACGCGGCTTTCTCCATATGCTGCAAATAATAATTCGCCTTGCCACGCAGCAGCGGGCCGCCCGGTTCCAGTTCCCCGTACAGGTTGGTCTGGGGCAGGAACCACAAATCCCAGCGCATATCGGCGTCCCCGTCGCCGGGGCCGTAGCAGTCCGCAAAAGCCGCCTCGCAGTGGGTCATTACCGTTTGCGGCGTAATGGGCAGACACAGTTCCTCGCAGAGGATCGCCACTACCTTTGCCATTGCCTCGATCTGCACAACCGTAGGCGGTTCCGGGCCGAAGTCAACCAGGGCGCATTCTGTTCGGGCGCAGTGGGGCATTTCAAAGGCCTGCTCCACGTCAAAGCCGGAACAGCCGTCCGGCAGCCAGCAGCAGGCGTCCACGCCGCAGCACAGGGCGATGCCGATGGAACTGTGGTTCCGCCCGTATGTGTGTTTCTTAAACTCCAGCAGGCTCTGGCAGTTCACATAGACGGTTCCGTCCTTATCAATACACAGGTGGTAGTCGTCATAGTCCTGGCCGTAATACCCGGCGGTCCAGTGCAGGTAAATATCCTTGATGCCGTTCCTGGCGTTGCGAGCCATAGCCCGCAGCCGTTTTTCATGAATCACTTCAGGGTTAGGTACGAACATTTTCATCACACTCCTTTTCGTTTTGGGTTTCGTATTTTGTCCCCTACTTGTATAAACAGGATACCCCCCTAAAATGCAAGTCGCTTTTTAAAAAAATTTTAATTTTTTTTTGCCGGCGCTTTGCGGGAAAAAAGAAAACAGGCGAACACGCACCCTCTCCTGCGCAAAATATAAAATAGAAGTAAAATAAAAAACGCGCCGCAGCGGTTCCGTTGGGAATCACTGCGGCACTGTCATATGCGACGCTCGCAACACTCATGAAAATATCGAATTTTATTCAGGTTTTTTGGTAAGTATCACTTTACCATTCAATTTGACTCGGGATCCATATGGCCCAAAAATTGAGACAGCAACTGTATATGGGTATTCAGGGCTGCCACTTCTGCTTTTACGCTGCAAAGCAGCCCCATATTCATTACCACTTGCGGCGCATTCTGGCGCATGTCCAGGCTGTCCGGGTCATAATACCCCGGACGGATAGACACCCCAAGCGCCTTCTCCAGTTTTTCCAGGTTTGCAGCCGACGGTTTTGAAGTATCCGTCTCCCATCTCGAAAATGTGGTTTCCGATACATCAATTTCCGCCGCCAGCCCACGCTGGGACTTTCCAGCCATGATTCTGAAATGTTTGATTAACATGCCAGTTGTATAATAACAGGTTTTACTAAGCAAATGAACCTCTCTTCCTCAATAGTTTTCCATGAAACGTGCGTAGTATGTAGCCGCCGCACAGTTATGTATTATAGCGCAGGAAAAAATAATTTGCAAGTATTCTCTAAAAAATCATATAATTAAATTTTATGCCTTTTTAAATTTCATTATCATGATCCACTGTACCCCGTTTCACCGACCTTTCACAAATCTTTCACAATTGCAAAATGTAAAGAAACATGTGGGGAAAACTTCAGGGAAATATAAGATCATGTCAAGTTTCTTAAACTTTTCTTTCACTCTTTACATCAAACCTGACATTTCTTTACAACTTCCCCAACTTTTCCTTACAACCTTCTGTAACTTGTATTTTGCCGGGTTTTCCCTTACTCTGAAATAGCCGCTTGCGGCAAAAACAAAAAAGGATCCGCTGCAACAGTTGCAGCAAAGGATCCGGAAAGAAGGGAAACCATGAAACAAGAACTTTGCAACGAAGCAAACCACTTTGGCCCCGGTATGCCTGGCCGGACTGTGCAACAGGCCGGGGCAGCCCGCACCGGCGCAAAAGCGCCGAAAGAAACGCCGCCAAACAACGATGGCGCTGCCAGGCGGCAGATTATACCGCTTAAGGATCCTCCGTGGAACGAATGGCTGCGCCTGGCAAGGCAGGGCAACGAGCACGCAAAGCTGTGCTTCTGCACCCAGGCGGAACCGTTCATCGAATTGTTTTGCCGTATCAGGTACTTCCGGCGCTTCCTGGGAGAAGAAGAAATACGGGGCATCGCCGCGCTGAAGGTGATGGAGTTTCTGATGGAATACCCGGATCCTCCGGAGGACAAAGAGATACCCGTCCTGTTAAAACGCGTTATCCGTAACGCGCTCCTGTACCCTACAGAAAAAGCGGAAGTACGAAGCCGCCGGGAACAACGGCCGGCCACGTTGCAAGGCGACGGCGAAAAGGATGGCGAAGTCAATGCCATCGAGGGTTTTCCTGCAAAGCGCAGGGAAGAACCGGAAGCAAAGCTGCTGTCCAAGGAGCTGCAGAATGCTACAGCAGAAGCCATGCAACAGCTGCTGCCCAGCGAACAAAACGTGATCCGCGCCCTGTTCTTCCGGAACAAAACGATAGCTGCTATTGCCAAGGAACTGCAGTGCACCCGCCAGAACGTGGAGCAGATGCGGGACAGGGCGTTGCGCCGTCTGCGCGAGTTTTTTGAGGGACAGGGCTTTAACAGCGGCGCGTTCTGTCACTGAGTTTATGCGTCTATGTTTTAAAAATTTCTTCAAAGGAGTTTGCTACGTTATGGAAATTAATTTTATTAACCAGCTTCTGAAGCTGATGGAAAAAGTGATGGAATGGTTGCAGGAATTATACGAGGCCGCCCGGCAGGGCGGCTTCCCTCCCTTTTCCCTGCTGCCACAGAAAACGGCCATGGAACTGACCACGGCCCACACCGGCCTGCCCGCCTTGAACGACGAAGCCATCAAACGGGAATACCAGAGGATGCTGACCCGGAACCGGGTCCGCCGCTGCCGGGAGCGGAAAAAGCTGAAAGCAACAGCCACCACTGCCGGCGAGCCGCAAGCCGCTACGGGTAACGAAAATCCCAATGCATGTAACGCCGTAACCATTACCGGTAACGCAAAAAACGTTACTTGTAACGGGGAAACCGTTACCGATAACGGCGTAACGGTCCTGGCGGAAACCGCGCAAGCCCGCATGGAACCCGCCGCCGCACCTGCCGCCGTAACGGAAAACGGCAACGCTGCCGTTACGGCTTGTAACGCTCCGGTAACGCCCGGTAACGTTTTTGCAAAAAAAGAAAAAGAAACAGAGAAAAGAAAGAACCAAAGAAAAGAGATAAATAAAAATAAAAAAATTAAAACCAATATCGCTGACGCGATGCCAAAAAGCGCGCGCGCATGTACGCATGAGGAAGGAGCGGAAACGGCGGGACTTTTTGCCGAAACCCATTACACCGCAGCCGAAACGCAGACCGTTGAAAACAACACAACTACTGAAGGAAGATGCCTACCCTTCCAGCCGCAGGAAAAGCAAGTTACGCAACTGATCCCCACCGCCGAACTGCCGGACGTATACCGCAAAATCGTCAGCGCCTGGAACCAACTGCCCCTGCCGAAAAAGTTAAGCGGCTTGTTCCCTTCGCTGGTAAAACGCCTGCGCTTTTTGCTGGAAAACTACGGAGAAGAACAGGTACACAACGCCATCGCCAGTATCTCCGACAGCCCGTTTTTGCTTGGCAATTCCAAAAACAACCGGGGCTGGGTGGTTTCCCTCCACTGGTTCCTGGATCCGGAACACTTTGAAAAGATTCTGGGCGGCGAATATCACGACAAAAAGAACAGCGGCGGCTCAGGCTTTTTTGAGATGGGCGACGAGCTGAAGCCGTTGCCGGAAGGGTTTATGGGAACGGTGGTGTATTAAGCGTGTGCGAACATAACGAAGGCAGAAAAAATCACGAGCCGAAAGCGGTCAGCGATATTATAACCGACACGCCGCTCTTCGCAGGCATGCAGGACAACGGGGGAACAACTGCCAGCACCGAGACAGGCGACGCCGCAGCGGTTGAACCGCAAAACAATTTCGGTGCGTCCGTCCCCGACAACATCCCCGGCACGCCGGAATACAACTGGCAAAAGTACGGCTACACCCTTATCACGGAAGAAACCATGAGCGGCGGCCCCCATCCCGGGGACTACGAAAAGGACGGGGTGCTGCACTGCGGCTACTGCCACAAACCGAAATATATTCTGCACAATCTCTTCGGGAAAGTGAAAGCCTTTCCTATTGACTGCGACTGCCTGAAGGAATGCCTCGCCCGCATCGCCGGGGAACGCAGGCGACGGGAAGAATTAATCAAGGCGGAAAACTGCCGCAGCCACGCCCTTCCCTACGCCCACATGCGCCAGTGGAACTTCGCCAACGACGACGGGGGCAGCCCTGTCATTACCGGCTACGCCAAACACTACGCGGAGCATTTCGCGGAATTCAGGCCCCGGGGGGAAGGCCTGTTCCTGTTCGGCATCAGCGGTACCGGCAAAACCTATACCGCCGTGCAGATCGTCAACGCCTTGTGCGACAAAGGCTATCGCTGCCTTGTCACCAGCTTTCTGGATATTGTCACAGACCTGCTTTCTCTGAACCGGGAAAAGCGGCAGGAATATATCAACGACATCTGCCGTCACGACCTGGTGGTGTTCGACAATTACGGCACCGAACCTACAACCTACTTCAGCGACATGAACGTGCTTGAAATCGTCAATATCTGCTACGACAAATTCGTGCCCGTCATCGTCGCCACATCCCTGTCGCCGGAAATCCTGGACAAAGAGAACAACATCACCCGCAAATCGGCCCTGACGCGGTTAAAGGAACGCTGTTACTGCCTGACGCTGGCCAACGTGCATCGGAAAAATAAGCAGGCGAAAGAACGCAACGACCGTTACCGCAAATTGCTGGGCATCGCGGAAGACGAGGCTTCCTCACAAAACTGGCCGAAACCGGGCAAGGCAGGTTGCAACAAACAGCCTGTCCATACCAGCGGCAAAACCAAAACGACCGAAATGCCCAGCCTGTACGAAGACATGGCGCCAGTGGGCGGCGTGGAAGAGGAAGATTGAACCGCAGAAACGGGAACCCCATAAAATGCAAAAAACCTGCTGTGCAACCGCACAGCAGGAACATAATCGAAAAGAAAGAGGAGAAAAGCCATTATGACCATACAAGAAGCCATCGAACTTGGCAAAACAAAAATCGATCCCCGCAACAACGATTTAGGCGACAACCCGGAACGTATTTACGAAATCCTGGGCTTTACCAACGCCAAATTTTTCGGTTGGAATACCATCCGCCACATCCGGCACTTTGAGTACCACGGCCAGACCCACGGGTATTTCCAGTATGTGTGCCATAAACTGGTAAAATGCAGTTTCAAACAGGCGCTGATTACGCCGGACTACAAAAACTACGGCATTTTTATTTTCAGCTTTCAGGAAGAAGATGACTTCTGGGACTATTCCGAGTATTACAACACGCCCAGGGTGGTGCTGATTTACAAATAAGCAGGGAATTCCATCGTAAAAGCCTTACTTCTTGTAAAAGTTGTACGTTATTATACCCGTTTCGCTTGTTCACTTCTCCAATGCTGCCGAATCCAACAGGAAAGAATCTTCCATTGCCAAATAGTCAAGTGTCTATAATAGATTTTTGCAACTTTTTACATTTTTCTATTCTATTAAGTTCGGCTTTTCTCGGCAGATTATATAAATTTCTTAAAATCTGCCGACCTTTTATTGCTTTTTTAGAACAGCACCACTGGAAAGGCATATTATAGCAACACGTGAAGATTCCTACTGAAAACTTTGCAGATGTATTGCAAACTTTTCACTATTACTGAAAATTTTGCTTATCTATTTTATATTACACATCATTATACCATAACCTTTATCAGTGATCTCTATCATTATCTATGTAACAATGCAGCCAATAATTATATTCAGGCTCATCACCCTTTTTTCGGTCAAAATTGTCATAGCTGTATCCGTCACCCAGATACGACGGTATTGTTGTATCACCTATGTGAATGCTAACAGCTAAAAGGATGAAAAACAGAAACCCACCTATCCATAATTCAAAAATTGCTTCAAGGCACTGGAGACCCTTTAATCTTTTTTGTCTGAGTTCTATTTCATAAAGGCACCCAATCGCCTGTGCCAATTGCAATGTTTTATTCATCCGTTTCGCCGCCTTCCTGCTTCTTAGCCTTTTCCTTATATCTTGCAACAATCTTCAGTGTGTCCAACGCATGGGGCAAGTAACCGTTCTTTGCCGCTTCCCGGAACAAGCACTCTGCCAGGTTGAAATCTGCCTTTACTCCCCTGCCATACAGATACAGACTGCCTAACCGGTATTGCCCTTCAGCAGACCCGGAACGAGCTGCAAGCAGAAAACATTCATGGGCTTCCCGGTATTCTCGTTTGTGAAGATGCTCCAAGCCTTTTTTGCAGTCCGCCAGGGGGTCTGTAGAAACGATGGCAGCCAAACTGCCGTAAAACTCCGGTGCTCTTTCAACGGTAGTATCCACTACCTTTTCATGAGGTTTTCTGTCATCTGCCCGCGCAATGTTCAGTACTTCTTCAACCCAGCCGCCATTACGCATATACCGCTTATGAATTTCACTTTTTGCTTTTACTGCCATAAGTTTCCTGATGTTCATGTGAATACCTCGCTTTCATAACACACTAAGGAAATAGCACAGCAAACGGTTCCGTTCTTTCTGTTCCGCCCGGTTCCTTATGGAACCGCGTCCTATTTAATTTTCAATGATCCGTTTGTTTTCTATCATAATTATAAATTCCCACATGGCCAGATATTGGCAATGTGGGAAAAATATTATCGTCCTTTTATAAGACCGGCATCAATAGTCACATACAATCTTTCCTTCTTCCCGATGAGCCAGCCCCCTTTTTTCCATCACCGGGAACATGGCTTCTTTTCCCAGTTCCGTACGCGTCGCAAATGCAAACGCCATTTTAAAATGCTGCATTAACTGCCAGTCCGGTACGCCTTCTTTGTCCAGTTTTTCAAACTTTTCTTTTAATGCTTTCGTATAACCCATCAATTCAATCACTTTTTCTGTTTGGGACATTTTATAGATGAGTTCCTGAACTCCCATCAGCATCCCTTTGTTATAATAACGATCAAATCCGTCAAATATTTCGTGAATCCTATTCTCTTCATCAGCCAAAATATATCTCTGGATTGCTACGCCTGCCGCAACACCCACTAACAACGGAAACAACATTGTCAACCACCTCCAACTTTAAAAATCTTCATCCGTACAAGGTTCGCCGTCCAACAAATAACCAACATCCTCATGACTGATCCAGTACTGTAAACCATCTGCCCTCTGAAAAAGATATTTCCCATCTCTATCTTTCAGGCATTTTACCTTAACTTTGCTTTGCTTCTTTGTCTGATTGTTAAGCAAAACGTTATAAACAGGCCGGTATAACTTTCCAGGCATAAAACGAACTGTTCCCGTCTGTACTATTTCCATAATAATCACCCTACAGCCAACTCATCCCTGATTTTTTTAATGTCTTTCTGTCTCAAAATTTTGCTCCGCATCAGCTCCTCTGTCACTTTATCCAAAAAGGTGCGGTGCTCTGCCAGAATCTTTTTTGCCGCCTTATAATACATTCCCATCTGCGTAGCAATAAGCTGTTCTTTCTTTGCTCGTACCGCTTCCGAAGACTGGGGGCCTTCATATGTTTCAAACCCAAATGCACACAAATTATCTACCATACGTTCCACGCGGTGAAAAGCAATAGATAAATCGCTGGCACATCCCATATCAACCCTGCCAAGCACAATCTCTATGGCAGCCTTTCCCGCAAGACCGCGAATTATCAGATGCTCCATCGCTTCCATCTTACTGCCGCTATCATTATCCGCATCTTTCAAAGCGGTTACACCTTCACAATTACCGGATTGCCCACGTACAGATGTAACCGCTACAATGCCAGGGCTAAAAATTTCTGCTACAACTGCGTGCCCTGCTTCATGTACAGTAGCTTCCAACAGTTCCATATTATTTCCTTGCGTCACTTTTTCCGGCGTATCAAATATCTTACGTAGGCAGGCTCTGATCAAATCTTCCTGGGTAATCTCTTTCCTCTCATTCTCGCAAGCGTATATTGCCGCTTCATTCACCACCATTACCAAATCCGCACAGGAATTCCCGCGCATAATCCCGGCAATTTCCTTCACATCCACGTCTGCCGCGCAATTATTTTGCGAAAGATAACAGTTTAATATTTTTTCCGTATCTTCCGCAGTAGGGTTATCCAGTTCGATTGCCTTATCAAATCTGCCGTACCGTAACAGGTAATCCGGAATGTTGTCTTTATCATTTGCAATTGCAAAGACAAAAACGCCGGCTTTTTGGCAATCATCCATGCATGCCTTTAAGACTGCATACACATTGGCATCCGCATCATCGTCCAGATTATCCAGAAATACAATTGCCTTGCCTGTATTTTTTGCCTCCGCAAACGCACAACGTATTTCATTGACCACATCACAGTCCGGCTCTTCTTTGCTGATAGCAAAGACTGGGAGGTCACATTCCTTTATGAAACATTCTGCCATCAGAGTTTTGCCCATGCCATGGTCGCCATACAGTAAAAGACCATGCGGCATGCCAACGCCCATCTTTTCAAATTTGTCCGAATTGTAAAGCACATTACGAATGCGAATCAGTTCCGCCTTAACGTCTTCATAGCCACATACAAAATCAAGATAACTCATACAACCAACCCCTTTACTTGCCATTTCATTATCCAAAAATATCATCGAACAAATCACTGACAAAACTGCCTACTACACACGCAGCACCAAAACCTATCACAACCGGTGCAAGCGCTACAGCGGTTGCCGCAGCACCAGTAGCTGCAACGCCTGTAGCGATTCCCGTGGCAGCGATGGCTGCACTAGTCGCCCCTGCCGCGACAGTACCGGCCGCTGCGCCGGCATAACCGGATGCGCCGCCTTTGGCTCCTGCGTAAGCAATGTCACCGGCAGCATCCACTACATCTTTTTTGCCGCGAATCACTTCACCAACGGAGTACATCGCTTCAATGCCTGCGCCTACAGTGGCTCCTACTACTCCGCCCGCTTTAGCGGCTGCACCAATCGCACTGGCAGAAGGCATTCTGCTCAGCGCCTTACCGGCAATCTGTTTACCTGTTGTTCCTGCCAGCTGTTTTGTGTTCTCTGCCGCTTTGGCTGCAAGTTCTGCAGTCCCACTTACCTGTACTGCACCGCATTCCCCAATGCTTGCCTTCTGAATCGTCTTATTGATACAGTTCACCGTGTCTTTTACCTGCACATGTTTTACCACTTTGCCGCCTTCCTTCACGATAATATCTTTGGTCGCCGTAATCGCAGTTTCTGAAAGTTCCCATGCATTACCATTCGCCACGCGAAGCACTGCGCCGCCAGCTTCCTGTACCATTTTTCCTTCTGCTACCATAATGCTCATACTCATTTCCTCCGTTTTTCAAATTTACTTCGTACTACGCTCTACAGGCCAGTTATCTATCCTGTTAATCTCATTATAAAAAATAGCATGGCCAGATATTGACCATGCTAAAAATTATTTTTTACCCTTTTCTTTTTCTTTATAATTTATGTTTCCATAATTTTAATAGTACTATAAACTCTGTTATACAAAAAACAATTACCTAACATTATTTGCCACAAGTCACAATTAACTATTACCATATTTTTGTTGTTTCCTAAGACAAGCTATCATGAAAACTGTTGGTATTGTCTTTTTCCAACTAGTTCCACCTAATGACAATACCAAGCTTAATGCTGTAAGACCCCACCCAATAGGTCCTAACAATACACCTAAAGCTGATGTAAACGCTACACCCGCACCAGCAACTGTTAGCCCTAATCCCAAAGCTCTGCTTACTGCAAATAAGGCAACCATTGAAAATTGATAAATAGCAAAACCTGATAATTCGCCCGCTATAACTAATGCCGATAAACCAATACTGCCTTTGGCGGCACTTGACAAGTTTGCATAATCACTATCTGATATTTTACCTTCGGTATGCAACTTGTTTAAACTATTACGCATATCATCTTCTATTTTTTTCCATGCATCTACTCCTTTTTTCTTAATGATGCTTTCTTTCATCAGTTCAAAATATTTAATAATAATAAGATCTTCAATTTGTTCAATATCGGGATTATTATAAAAGTCGTGTCTATCAATTACATCTTTTTCATAATAGCAATCCCACCAAGGATTATATTTATCGGCATCTCTATATTTACACGGTATTCTTAACTTATCTGCAACCTCACATATTATTTCAACATAATCGGGATCATATGTACCTCTAAATATATTTACTATAGTATGTCCAAAATTCGATCTGATTTCCTGATTAAACTTTTCAACAATTTTACTGTTGCTGAATTCTGAATAGTGTTTCATAACGCTTTCACAATCAGCTACTTTAGCCAATGATTCCCATTCAGCTTTTTTGTGAATATTCTTTAATACCAAATCTAACCCGTCATTCTTTGCCATATTAGCTAAGCCTCCCCATCAATCATTTTTTTATAAGTACCTAACACAAATTCTTCTTTAATCTTATTTTGAAATTTATAATCTTCAACAATTCTCTTAGCAGTATTTAACATTCCCCCTATGTCTAAATAGCTTAAAGCGTTCGCATATCCCATTTGTACACCTGCGGCAACTGCTATTACATTACTACCTGAAGAAATCATGTTCGAGTATTTTAAAATTTTGCTTGTTCGTACATCAAATAAATTTCTGTTCTCACTTTCTTTGTAATAAAGTCCGTGAACGGAAATAATCAACAAATCAATAAATTTAGCTAAAACATACTGTATCCCAACAACAGCAATATCCTTTACCAAATGTAACGAATCATATCCACTTTTGTAAAGATTACTGGCAATTTCTGGACAAAACGTTTCCAAAACAGGTACAGGCAAACCTAATTTTGTGAAAACATCTGATCCTAAATGTAATGCTTGTGCAAACACTGCCGCTCCAAGCCTTCTATCATCTTCACAAACAGCATCGTACGCTTCAATAAACGCATTAGGTATCGTTGTTAACCCAGGTTTATGTTCCCCTGGTTGTGCCCAATGTAGCGGCTTTGGTCTGTACATAACATTATATGTTGCAAAACCGTATGTTTTGTCCAGCGTAATAGTATCAGACAAAAGATTCATAACTCCGAAAATCCAACCTAAAACAGGATCATGCCCTAACGTATGAATGCGATGATATCCGCCTTCCATGTTGATACCATAAGTAGTTGAACCTCTTGTTGCATCGTAGGGTACACTTTCCATCGCAATATTAAAATAATCTCGATGTCTTTGACTTTTTATGTGACTTTCATTTTCATAAAATTTTTTGTACTTTTCCCGCCATCCTTTTTCCCACTGTTTTATATCATTGTCGTTGTGTTTCATTCGTATAGAATCTAATTTCTCATTAGCAATGGTATTTAAAAAGCCGATAAGCACCCAACGTCCCACCTGCAAGGCTGTCGCAAGAAATAAAATTTTTTCGTCATCATCATTTAATTTCGTTTTATCTTTAAATTCAGCATCTAAGTCTCTTAAAATTTGTGGCGTTTTATGTACAACAGCTGTTACACGTGCGCTTTCTTCAATTATGCCTTCCATTTCAGTAAATATTTCTTCGTTTGTATCATTGTACTCTTGTAATATTTCTTCACGTGTTTTCATATTATTTTCTCCACTTTCATGCTAAAGACATTTCCACAAAAATTTAATTCAATTTTATAATTTCACTCAAGACAGTAATATCTAAATTATACTGCGCTATTGCAAATTCGTTTTGTAAAATTTCATTTTTTAATTCTTTTATGTAATTATCTAATTTTCGATTGTTGGCGTTAGATTTAATTATCAGTGGATTAAACCTCGCTTTCAATTTATTTATTTTTTCTATATATACGGTTTGAGCATCCGCCATTCCTTCACTGATCAACTTATTTTTACGATCAAATAAATAATACAATGCGCCACCTACTGTCAACAAAGTACTTAAAGGAATACATAAACTCATAGTTGCAACCCTGCTTCCAAATGTCAAGGCAGGCCCGCCTATAGGGACCAAACATCTACCTGGTGGAACTACAGGTATACTAAAACCTGTAGACTCCGAAACTGGATTTGGTATGAGCTTTGAAATATCTGCATCAGATAAACCCGCTCTTTTCGCAATATCTTTAAACAAATTGTCACGTTGTATTCTTAACCGAATTTTTGTATCTTGTAATAGCTTGCATTTTGAGTCTACCTGCTTGTAATCAATAACTATTCTTTCTGCAATAGCTCTTATCTGTTCATAACTAAAAATCAAATTAAGCAGACATTCGGCAAATTTAACACGCGCCTTGATTGAAGCCAGCTTAAAACCATATATTTTTAAATCGGCACCTCCAGAAATTAAGCTTGGTTTATCTTCATCTTCAACTTGACCAACTGACGGTAAATAAATGCTTAACGCAATACTTGTTGCAATATCACTCTCACTAACAATTTTCTTTTCTTTAGCTATGGTTACAGCGTCATTAAATAATTCTTCTTCTGTTAAGTATTCTTTTAATATTGATTTAATTCTTGAAGAAATTGGCAAATGTTCAAAACAGTCTAACCGATGCCTGATAATAAGTTGTAGCGCATAATTTATCGGTTCGCCAAGATTTTGACATTCTTTACTACAAAAATTTTTACCATTCGTTACACAATACATTTTTTCTGTCTTTTTAAAACAAACATAACAACGTGGCAATGCTTCTTTATAACATTTTTCTGAACAATACCAATTCCCATTATCGTCTTTTTTCCCATTGCTGAACTCTTTTTCACAAATACAACATTTCATAATTTCATGTCACCTCTTTATGAAATTAGAATTGCAAATATTAAACTCATTCACAGCAAATCGATTTCCATCTTCAGCAGTTTCAACACACTCTTACGCATACCCGGCAGTTTTGTTTCCTCTGCGCCGTCAACATCTGTTTCCGTATTCCGCTCAACCTGCTCCTGCAATGCATCCACAATGCCCCGGTAGTCACCCTTTTCCACATCTTCATAAAACGCAACTTTCAAATACGTGTTGGCCCGGCTACCGCCGATATAAATCATGCGCTGCATTACCGCGTCCGTCAGTTTGGACACTTCTATATCTACCAGCAAAACTGCTTTGGCTTCCAGTCCTTTGTATTTGCGTGTGGTAGTGACCCAAACCTTTCCTTCTTCCAGTGTATTGGAAACCGGGATCCCTGCCAGTTCTGTTACGCCGTGCAATGCACTGTGCTCTAATGAATGCACAGAAAGAATCACCATATCTTCCAACGCCACGCGGTTTTCCTGCATGGTTTTTACAAACCGTTCCGCAATGCCTTTCAGCGCAGCTTTGTCAGTATAAAAAACTGCTTTCGGTTTTTCCCCGTGCACATCATTCACATAGGGTTCCTGCCGCATATCCACCAGCGAGCCAACCGTCGCCGCAATCTCCGCTGTGTTCCGGCAGTTACGGTACAGCACCAACCGGCACTCCGCCTCATTGTCCAGATACTGAGGCTGCTCCGATGAATTCCGTTCCAATATAAATTGGTTCCGATCATAGAACACATAAAAGCTTCCGTCGTTCAGCTCTGCCAAAAACGATAAATGTTCCAGCATGGCATCACTGATGTCCTGGCCTTCGTCCACTACAATGTTAGGATACTGCCAGTCTGTATCATCAAAGTCTGTGGCAAAATATTCTTCAAAAAACTTGTTAATCTGTTCAATGGGTAACGAATTATCCTGCAATATCTCTTCTGCCAGGGAACGCACATTATGCACCGTAATCAGCGGATTCAATTCCTGCGTGCGTAAATGTTTTAACAAAAATTCATTGAAACACAACAGCAAAACTTTCTGCCCGCTTTGCGCCAGCATGCGGGCTTTTTCTATGGCCAGCAGACTTTTTCCCGTACCTGCCGGGCCATGGATAGCCGCTATCTTCTGCTCACGCAAAAAATCCAGTATCGCAAACTGTTGCCGTGTCAGTTGCACATAGCTGGTCTGGTTTTCTCTTGCACTGCTAGAAATGGTTTCCGCAATCTGGAAAGACGGCAGCAACACATGCAACAATTCTTTGTATTGCCCTCCCATTAAGGTTGAAGGCACAAAACGCAGATTCCGCTGCCAATACCCAAAAGCAGCGTCCAATGCCTTTTCCGGTTCTGTCAGACTATCCTGATCCAGAATAATCTCCCGCACCGCTTCCAGCGGCAGTTTTACATTTTTATCCACACAAACAGACGTAAACCATACCGCCCGTCCGATGAGCGGCATGGTTCCCCTGAAATTATTGCGCAGTAACAAGCGTACCCGGTACTGGCTTTCCGCCGCCTGGCCGAATGGATCCATCACCTTTTCTGTGCCGGTATTACGGTTAATCTGCATCCAGTTGCCATTACGAAACGCAACGCCGCCTGCTTTTACTTCCACAGACAGAATTCCCTTCGCTGGATGTATGATCAGAAAATCTGCCTCGCCCTCACTGCGGCGCTGGTTTTCATCTCCCAGCCAGCGATAGGAATGGATGATGCTGTACTCGTTATTCAGTTTTCCCAATGCTTCGTACACCAGTTTTTCACCCTCGCTGGCGTGAAAGTTGGTGGTTATGGATGGGTAAAAGGTTGACATAATTAATGATAGATTTATATTAATCTTTTAAGGTTAATAAACCATTTGTCAGTAACCATTCCTTCAGTATTTTTTGCTTTCGTGAACCTTTATCATAATAATCTACATTCATTTTAATCCCTGTTTTATCAAAAACAATAGTTGCAACATTAATCTTTTCTTCTTTAAATACTTTTGAATTTCTTATAATTTTAACGATTGATTCAAAAGCATTATCAAGATGATTCTCATCCAGCTTTCCTTCATCTGCCAACGTATAACATTGTTTGGGCACGCCATTAATAAAAGAATAGAAAAAGACTTCATAACTTCCCTTAGTTATTGATGCAAAAAATACCGTTTTATCACTATTATCAGGAATAATTTCAGTAATAATTTCATACATCATTGTTTCCGGTTTCATATTTTATTCCTCCTTTTGTGGTTCATATGTTTCGTATTCTTTTAATCCTATGGTATCATAAGTTTTACATACTGTAATCTTAACAGGATTACCATTTTCGTCATATTCAATTTTAACCGATGTTATCGATACTTCTATGCCTTCATTTTCCCAATCTTCAATTTCTTCTTTTAATTCATTGTATTGTTCTTCACTAATTTTACTTTTTAATGACTCCAATAATTCAGTAGAATTTTCTTCGTTATCAAATTCAACAACCGTTGTCTTTCCATCAATTGTATAGGTGGCTTTAATTTTCGATGGCCGTTCGGAATCTCCATCATATTCAAGTTCAATATGAACAGTTACTTCTTTCCCTTCTTCTAATGCCTTAGCAATCTCATTTTCCATCTTTTTGTAATCGCCCCTATTAATTGTACTCCTCATAGGAACAAGATTTTCATCGCCTTCGGCACCGCCAAGTATCCTGGCAACAATATGCCCCCCATCGTCGTTATCTCTTCGTTCTTCTCCACCAGACTCACGCTGTTTTTCGTTATCCCGCGGCCCGTCTTCTGTACGTTTGGGTACCGCATTACAAACGACCTTCCTCCCATTTGCATCTGTTTTATAAGTATTTCCATTAACAGTATATTCAATATTAGGCAATAATTTCCCATTTTTCTTATAGGTTTGACCGTTATCATCAGTTTCATAAATATTTCCGTTTAATTCATATTGGCTATTCGGCTCCCTCTTTTCGGTGTAATCAGGCTCCTGTTCCTCTGTCTCAACAGTGTCTGGGGTAACCGTTTTCTCATTCTCTGGATTATGTTCAGCGTCGTTCTCCTTTGTACCAGTATCTGGAGTTTTTTCAGTGGTTTCAAAAGCTTTTTCAGTAGAATTATTCTTGTTCGAATCGGCTTTTGCTTCATTTGACTGGGTCGAAGAATTATCTCCTTCAACAGCATTACGAGCTAAAAGCTTATTATAATTATCGAGAGCAGTCTTTTCAAGCTCTTTCTTGCCGGAACTTTTTGTTTCTTGGACTTCTGAAACATCACTTACACGATTCATCTGCTCCATATCATAACCCCTTCCTTTCTATCAAAATTAACGGGCTGTTTATAAACTCATTAAACAACTCAAATTTATTATCCATCTCAGCTTTAACTTTTGTCAAAATTGCCACAATGGTTTGTTGACGAACTTCTGTCATTTCTGTAATTCTTGGATCTAACACTTCTTTTATGTAATTATACCATTCTTCAATGTTATCCTGTTTACCTTTTGCAAGGCTAAAAGCAACTTCTGAATTAAACAAATGATATATGATTTTTTCTAAAAGTACTTTCTCTTGTTTTTCATCACAAGTTTTTGTAAATTTTATAAAAGAAACTTTTGTCTGCAAAGGAATTGATAATTTGCAAACATTATCAATTAACGAATCTACATATTTGCTGTCTAACTCTTTTCTTTTTTCAATAGGCAAAAATAAGAAACGAATTAGTTTTTTCTTATCAATCTCCGACAAGTCTTTACCGTTGTAAATATATGAATCATTCTTTTTAAAGTTCGTATCAATGTTACAAAGAACCGGTTCGAGCCAATTGTTCTGATACACAGCAGCTACAAAGGTTTTAAGCCGGGAAAGCTCAACAATTTGTTCATCATTTAATCCGGCAGCCCTGCCCACCAATTCTCTATCTGCAATATCTGGCAAACGAAGAATAATCTTTGTATTGGTGTTTCTAATAACAGACATATCCATTAAGCCTGGTGCTTGGTCCGCAATAATAAAACCTTCACCATAGGTTCGCATTTCTGCAATTGAATTAGCCAGCATTTCAACTGATTTTCCTAAAACATTCGCTCCTTCGCTGGTTTGTTCTGTAGAAGTGCGTTTCAAAATATTATGCGCCTCTTCAAGAACCGTAATATGCTTTAGCGCAGCGTTTCCTCCTTTAGTATTAGCCATCCTATATTCCTGTAACTTCAGAACAAGCAAACCCATAATTAAAGACTTGGTTTCGCTTGAACCCGTTCTGCTTAAATCAATAATAACATTGGAGTCAAACAATTCTTTACTAGTTAATTCGTTATTAGTTAAAATCTGACCATATAATCCATTTGTTAATGATTTAAGCCTGGTACACAACGCACCTTTATAATCACTTTTACTGTCCGCCGAATATGCCGATTCATTCATTGTAGTATTAACCTGTTCCAATACATCAACAAACGACGGAAATAGCGGACTCCCCTTACTATCGGAATACCTGCACTCAGATGTTTCAAGATTCCAACCCGCTACAACATAAGCTCTTTCTATAGAGTCTTTAAGAACTGCCGGCATAGCAGCATACATCGGCCAACAAACATTAAAAATCTCTATCAACCTATCAATGTGTTCTAAAACATGAATATCATTAGGAAAACTGAATGGATTAAGCCTCAACAAAGGCATCTTTTGATAGTTTGTTCCATAAACTTTGACATCAGGATAACTCCCAAACCTATCCTTATATTCACCTTTAGCAGGTTCGATGACCAAGAATTTTATGTTGCCATTACTTCCCTTAACTTTTTGTTGCTTTAATTTATCTAAAAGAGAATAAATTGTGGTCGACTTTCCTGAGCCGGTAGAACCAGTAATAAAAGTATGCATTGAAAGACTTTCAATATCCAAGTTTACCTTCTGCTCTTTTCCTTTTTCACCTTCATTGTGACCCATATGATATAAGTTACCTAATTCAAGTGAAGAACTTTTACTCGCTACAATGTTACGTCCGTAAGCCGCCATAGGGATAACAGTAACACCTGCAACGGACTTTTTAGGTAATCCTATCTGAATAGCAAGTTCATTACCACTTATAATTGAGGCTGGTGTGACAATAATCTCTTCCTTACCTTTTTTTGTTTGATAAAACCTTGGATGAGCTAAAGCCCCTAAATAAATTCCAATGCTCTCAACAACTTTATTATTTTTAATATCTTTTTCATCTTTAACATCTTCAACTTTGTACCACAGATTTACATGAGAAGCCTGAACGCAAGATTCTTTTCCACGCATCAATGCATTATAGTTACTGGCAACGGTAAGAGCTGTATCTCTCGTCTCAGCAATTATGTAAGCGGCACAATCAAAAGCACCGAAACTTTCACATTCATCAAGTCTTTCAAGATGCTTATCAATTTTATCCAAAAGTGCTTTTACAGACCTATTTTCATAATTAAGCTGCAAACTCTTTCCACTTGCTTTAGCAGTTCCTTTCTGTTCAGTTTGTTGTTGATTTGTTTGCTGATTTTCAGTAGATGTCTGTTGCTGTGAAATCCCTTCAGCCGTAGTCCAATTCCAACCACCATTAATTCCTACATTGGCAGAAACAATAAAATTAATACCACCACTGGCACTAAGACCAAAAGTTTTTCCCTTAGACTTTGTAGTACTTTGCGTCATGGAAATACCTTGTGAAATACCCTTGGAAATACCATCGGTTCTGGCTTTAGATATGGATAATGTATCGCTTTCGTTAATGGTAACAGAACTCCGTGCAAAACTTGATAATTGGGTATGAAGCATTTCATAACCTTGCTTAATAATTTGCAGTTTTGAAGTAGCAACAGGGTCTGCAAGCATTACAAGTGTATATTTCTGTCCCTTTAATGAATCCACTAAGTTTTCTATACCCTGTACATAGCCTTCAACACTTTTATCATCTTCATCACGCAAAGCAACGATTCCCGAAACCGATGAATAACATTTTCCATTCTTTAAAGCTGTTTTCAATTTTTCAATATCACTTGGCGCTGAAAGTTCGTCAATATCCGATCCTGTTAAATTTCCCGCCAAAGCGCCCTTAAATGAAGCTGCATTGGACAGTCTCCGTTTTTTACCTTTTTCAGTTGTAATATCAACATTCTTTGAAACGAGCCCAAAATAGTATTCAATTTCACTTCCGTTACTTCTAATAATGGTTGCTATGCTACAATCAATGACAGATGCAACATTTACGATGGTCGTTAGCTTATTTAAAAAATTCTCTTCTTTGCTAAATACAAGCTTAGTTAATTTATAGAAGTTTCCGCATTCAGCTAAATCAACTTCCTCTTCCTCACTTGAAGGCGTAACAATATCATATTCTTCAAGATTATCAAGATAGCTTTTAGTGATAATCGCCGTAGCAGTTTCAAGAGAGTCTTTTAATTCTTTATTTAGCTCATCCTGTTTTAATACAACAGCGTCTTTTTTCTGTCCCATAATTCCTCCGTAATTAATATTACTTTATCTTTTCCAATTCGTTCTCCAAAATCTTCTCATACTCTTTATAGCCATCAATTTCCTTGTTTTTATTTTCACATTCTTCAAGAAGTAACTTAAATTCAGCAGAAATGTTGTTTAATAAACTGTCTTGTACTGTATGACTGTTAGCAATCATCACTTTTTTAAATGTTTGAACCTTGTTGTCAAATTCTTCAATCAACTTATTGTTAACACTTAATACCGCCCGCCCTAACGTAGAAATAAGGGCTGTCTTCTCTTTAGCACTTGTGATTTCACCGCTAAAAAGTGTTGTTATATTTTTAACATCATCGCCTATGTCAATTTTGAAAACAGGGTATTCAATACTGTTAACGGTTTCCTCAACAATTGATCTAAAATACGAAACATCAAACTTCTCACTGCCCATATCAAAATTATTCATTATTACATCAAGGAGCACTCTTCTAAATTCTTTCAATTTGATTGCATTTGTAAACACAGTTTCAATTACATTCGAAGCTTCTAATGTATACTGATTTAAAATCTCAACTGCATCTGCTGCAATACAGTACTGATAATGTTCTTCATATGTGTAGTATTCTTTATGACTTTTTCCCCATGAAAATGGATTCCACCAAGAGGAATCACTTACAACATTATAATCAGTATGTATTGTTGTTCCACTACGCTCCTTAATATTCAGGTTCTCTTGACTTAATTCACGTAATTCTCGTATCCCTCGCATTTTTTCTGTTTCAATTGTATTGTTTAAATCACCAAAAACAGTAGCTATATCTGATTTAATCGCACTCATCTGTTTTTCCACTGCTTCTTTTTTATCTAAAAGCTGTGCTTGGTCATTAGACTCAAGAATGTGCTTGCGCTTGCTTGTTCTTTCCAAGAATTTAACCAGTACATTTTTTAATTCTTCCTTCGCATTCGGCACAAAACTTTTTGCTTTCTCTATAAAAATTTTCTCTTTTTCTTCAACAACACTGTTAAAGATGATTTTTATATCTTCAAAATTACCAACTACATTCAAGTCAGATTGTAAATTTTTAGAATACGGTTTTAAAGCATAAGCAAGAGCACTTTCCTCTTTTGTAAACTCTGACGGTTCCTTGTTTGTCATGTTATATGCCATAGAAGAAACCATGATAGGATTCTCACATTGTTTAATAACTTCCTTTAATGCCTCAGAAGAATGACGCAAGTTCAATTCTTCAATGTATTTCCCTGTCATTAACTTGGCGCGTTTTTTCAGTTTTTTCTCAACCATCTTACAGGCGACAGGAATACTGTCAGTAGAATTTTCATCATCTTCGAATACATCATCAGCATCCGGTTTTTTTAGAAGATCTCTGATTGCACTGTCATATTGGCTTGCTACCAGCACTAATTTTTTAACTCCTTTTTGTGGCAATTGGCTGGATAATAATGTCCAATCATTCTGATCCAGAAAGTAACCAGAAGGGGAAAGGAAAAATACAACATCACAAACTTCCATAAACTCTTTTGTCCGGATTGTTCTTGAAGCGATAGGGTCATTTAAACCAGGAGTATCAACTATAGATATTCCTTTAAATTCTTCCTTGTTTAAGTATAGTGTTACGGACTTAACTACCGGTGTAAACTTTCCATCTTCCCCAACATAATCATTTAAACCCAATATTAGTTCATCATATTCAGCAAATTCCTTAATGTCTTTCCCTTTTTCAAGTAACGGATAAGGATTAATGCCATTCTTCTGAACCATTTCCACAAGTTCTCGAGCAGAAGAATACACTTCGCTTTCCAAATTTATTTTAGCGTTCTCTTCTATCACAGCCCATTCTTCTTTTGAATAGTATTCAATTTGAATGATGTTCTTTTCTGAATGCTCCATTTTTGTTAATGTTGCAGTTTTAGGTGTAGATGCTTTGGGTAATATTTCTTTCCCTCCGAATAGGAGAGCATTTAAAAAAGAAGATTTGCCTGCTTTAACTTGACCAATAACACCAATATTAAGTTTACGATTTTCCCTAAAAAAATCTGCCGTTTTCATTTTAAAGTTAGCTATCAACTTATTCAGTACATCAATATCTTCTTTCTTTGTATGCCCATCAATATTAAGAACAACTTGCTCAACCTCTTTAGCAAAAGAATCAAACTCTTTTGAACTATCGCTTAAAAATGCCATAATCAATCCTCCTCGCTAAAATTTACGATATCCGATTTAGTTTCTGTTTTTAGCCATTCACAAAAAGCTTTATAGTTATCAAAGTATGAAACCACATACACAACCCTGTATGTGTCAAATTTATATTTAGTACCTTTAGTTTTTACTTCACTTTTTACACGATAATCAATCATAAATAATTTTCCGGTTTTAGGTGCCTTAACAATATAATTTTCTTTCTTTTTCGCTCTCTTATTTACAGGCCGTTGACATTCAAAAATAGATTCCCCCTTTTTAATGATATCATTATTATTTTTCCATTGGTGTAAAATTACTGTTTTATAATTAGTCACCGGAGAAAAGTTATACATCCCTTTAAAATGGCCTTTTAAACAAATCGGTGTACAACAAGCCACTCTTTGTTTAACAATCCATTCACGTGGTATGTAATCATCAAATACATTATCAAAATTAACAATTTCAGTAATATTTAATTCATGTAATAAATCCAGATTTTGAGTCAATTTACTTTTGGCAACTTGTGCAATTATCTGCAGCTCAATCCTATTACACTTTAGTAATGTTGCAATTTCTGCTATTTCAAACAGCATGTCGGAAGAAGCTTTACCGGTTATATTAGCTATTATCAATGCTTCTACTAACAAAACATACCGTAATTCCTTTAACTCTTCACTTATACGTCCAACTTCTTGCTCATCAAATTTTAAACCTACTTTATAAATCTCCTCTGCATCAAATTTAAGTCCGCTCCCATAAGAAATACGGCAAAGATATAAGAGTTTTTCATAAAGATTGTCCTCGTCTATAGAAATAACATGCGCTAATACACTAATAAAAAGATCTTTTTGACTATGAGACACTAAATTTAGCGATTCAACCGTTATAGGATATTGTTTTGCCAGTCTTGTAATTTTAAGAAAAGCTTTTTGTTCTTCTTTAATCGACTTAGGTTTCATGGTTTCTATCTCAACATAAAGCTTTTCTATACGTTCTTCAATAGAGCGTAATTCAACTTGCAAGTCTGTTAATGACAAAATTTCACATCCTTTCAAAATGCAATAATTCACCAAAGAACTATTTATTAACATCAGAATAAACTGTCCTCACAATGAACCTTTGCAATAGCAGGTTCATAACCTAATTTTGCAGCTTCTCTATACAAACACATAGCAAAATTTTTATCTTTTTTTCTCCCAATACCCATTTCATAATCATAAGCCATTCTATAAATAGCAGATGCTTTTTTGTTATCACGTGTAGATATCTTAAAGTCTGCTTTTATCGAACTGTCCTCACAATGTACTTTTGCTATAGCAGCTGCATGCCCTAATTCTGCTGCTTTTCTATACAAGCACATAGCCATATTTTTATCTTTTTTCACGCCTACGCCCATTTCATAAGCATAAGCTTTATCATAAATGTCAGAAAGTTCACGGTCACTGTACAAAGATGTTTTTAAATCCGTTTCTATAGTTGAAACCTTTTGATAGCCATAATTATTTCCTTTTTCTTGCGTGGCTTTTTTAACTATATCTTTCCATTCCGGCAATTCACTTAAATAATAGCCGAATTTTTTATTGTCTTCTACCACCACTTCATAGAATGCAAACTGCAATGATGACTTTGGTGTGTCCCAGTTTATTGTTCCAAATAAATTTTTAGTTAAATTTTTTGCAATTGAGGTTGCCAGTCGAATTGTGGGCCCTGTTAAATTAAGTTTGTTTTGTTCGCCAGTTTTTTCATTATTTATAAAACATGGATAATTTTCTATATTTTGCGTAAGCACTGTTACTGCAATCTCACTTATATGACCAGCAGTGTCTTTATTAATACCTAAAAAGGCCGCTATATGTGCAATTAACTCAAAAGTTTTATTAGTTTTTGCATAACTTAAATTCGCAATAATAAGCAAGTCAAGCAACAGTTGTTCTGCCAATTTCTTTTTAACAGCTTCATCACAATTATAAACTACATTTTCCGGCTTAAATTTCCTAATTTGTTCTACATAATGGTTTAACCATTTATTATAAGGATCGTCCATTATAATTCTCTGTAGGAATAATAATTGATTCTCATTTATAGAATCATCCAAAGTTGCAATCATAATGAGAATTGCGAAATAATTATTCTTAACCGCCTGATTTTCCTGCATAAGTGGGTGCTTAATAACAGGCATTCCATTCGCTAATTCATAAACTCTCTGATATAGCGAATTTTCTTGAGCCACTTCTTTGAAATTGACCAGATCGTCATCCAATGCTTTTAAACGGCTCTCTAACAACTGTAAGTTCTTTTGGATATTTCTTATCTCTTGTTGTAATTCACTTATTGTTTTCATGATGACGCCACCTCTTAAATACACGGTCCTAAAGATTCGTTTTCTAAAACATTAAACATTGGTGAATTTGATAATTTACAGTTAATTTGTGTTGAGTTTTCAGTGAACATATATCTTTCGTTTTTATATTGAAATCTGTTATTATTTTGACAAAAACAATTCTCAAAAATACTATTTTGGACTTTACAATTTATATTAGAGATGCCCTATTTCTTTCATTAAGCAACTTGTTCACACCTCAGTTCAACCTTAACACAGTTCTTTACTGTGTTAATTTCTTGCTAAGTATATTATTAATACGAATATCTTTTGGTGCAACATTACAATTATCTAAAAGTATACTTAATAATTCCTTCTTATACTCACTCCCGCCAGGGCTAACATTAATGACAGGCTTGATATCAGAAAACTCTTCCTGCAACAAATCGCTTAAACCATCTTCGATTATAATTCCATTCTTTTTATTATATTCTTCAAAAATTTGTAACGGATTTCTAATATCTTCAGTTATAAGATCAATTTCTGAAGGCTCTGGCATTTCTATACCAACAATATCAGCAATTATCTTGATTTCAGTAAAAAACTCTGTTTGTAAATCTTTTAATTTTTGGTTAATATTCTTCAATTCAACAACATCTCTATTTTTTTCATTAACCATTCCTTGCAAACGATTTAAAATTTCTTTATCATCAAGAAATTTTGACAGACTCATAAGCGACCAATTCAACCGCTCAACATCAAAACTTTTTTCATCTATTTCGTTCTCATAGTATTCCTTTAATCTAATAAATAGGCGTTTGAAGTTTTTAGCAAAATTTGATTGATACTTTTGCTGATTCCACTTTTCCAGTTGGGCTCTTATGCGTTTCAAGTCATTATTAATTAGTTTTACACTTTCCTTTTCTGCAATTTGTTCTATTTTATTAGAAAATACCATTACATCAACATAATCTATTTTTTTTAAGTCCAGTGTTTCTTTAATTTTATCTACGATATTCGTTAAATCGGGCAATCTCCTTTTATCACTCTTACTGACTATAAACAACTTCGGAATATCTTTACGCAATGTTTTTATAAATTCTATATCTGCATCTTTAATGTTGCCTGCTTCTGCAGGAATAAACCACAAAATATAATTACTTGAATTTAACTGACCTCTTGCAATTTGTTCATCAGTTTTAACACTATATTTTTCTGAATCAGCTTTTGAATAGCCCGGAGTATCTAAAAACGCAATATTATCATATGCATGCAATGTCGTTGAAAAAAAGATGCTTTCCAAAATATGACCTAAAGTAACTGCTCCAGTTATTTTCTCATTATTATCATTTTCAATCTCTCCAAAGCCGTAAGATACCTTTTTAATATCTTTTGGCTGCATTTTAACTTTTGAATCAAAAACATTGATACCAAGCACTTCATGTTGGTTACCCTTCACAATAAATGTTGGTACAGAAGTTGAAGGATCTATATCAGAAGGAAGAACAGATCTTCCCATTAAACCATTTAGAAAGCTGGATTTACCGCTGGAAAAACCACCACCTAATGCTACAATATTTTTTCCTATTAATTTGTCATAAAGTATGAAGTCCCTAAACCTTTCATATTCCGCCTTAAAGTCAGAATACAATTCAAAAATATCTTCCGGTGCATTCCCTTTCCAAATTTCAGGAATTCTTTTCTTAATAATTTCCTCAAGCCGAGATAAATCAGCTTTAAACTGCTTTGTCGTTGACTTTGCTCTAATTACATTGCTCAGAAGTTCAAAGTTATATAACAGTTTTTTGTATTGCTCTTCACTGTAACACATTTTTTATCTCCTCAATCTTATTCAAATATGCTTGGGCTCTGTTAATTTGTTCTTCTTTGCTTAACTTTTCGTTGGCTATTTCGCGATTGAGATCCTCTATTGCCTTTTCTAAAGTTTCTTTTTGTTTCTTAAAATCATCATCAATTGTATTATTAATCAACGTAATTCTTTCCTTAATTGCAAAGCGAAGCTTGTTTTCTATTTCTTTTATGATATGAGGATATACTTCTGTTCGAAGCTTTCTTTCAATTTCTTTTCTCGCTTTTTCTCTCGCATTTCTATTCCAAAAATAATATACTGCAGCTAAAATTCCTCCTAAAATCGGACCTAACATGAACGCTGCAACACTTACCAATACATTTGTCAAAATACCATTTTTAATACTGTCTACATCAAAATAGAAAGGTATGGCACCAACATCGCCTAATCTCTCGCTATCAATTATTTTATTGACATCATTTATGTATTTCTCCAATCTTGGAACAAAACGTTTCTTAATGCTTTCTGTAATAGCTTTTCTAACAATTGCTTTCAACTGTTCATCAATTTTTTCTTCATTCAAAACCATAGATACAACATCAGACTCTTCTGCCTCCAGTGCTTGTTGAACATCACCTTTGATTTCTTCAACACACTGTTCCATTTCCTTATTAAAATTATCACGCTTATTGGTTACTTTCTCTTTAACCTCCGTAGCTTTTTTTTCAAGATCTTCCTTTTTTTCAGCCAGTTCTGATTCCGTTAAGGAACCACCATTCAATTTAGTCTTTAAATAAGTTTCTGTTATTTCGACAATGGGAAGTGCTAATTTTTTAAACTTATTAGCTAATATCCCTTGTGATTTTTTCTGAATTTCCTCTAAAAAATCTTCCAAGTCTTCTGCATCATTTGTATGACTGCATGTAATACAAAAAGATACTTCCCTTTCACCTATATATTTCTTTATATCCTGTTTTAACTTTTTAAATAAATCATCAAAGCCATCGTTCTTCTTATCATATTTTGTGATTACTACACAAATTGGCATGTCATGAAGACATAATTCCTTTAATATGTTACCAACGCTATTTTTTAACGTCATATTATCGGCCGGAAACGCAATAATATAAGCAAGACTGTTTGAACGATAATCATCGATAGCCCTATCATGAACTTGAAAACCAGATCCAAATCCAGGCATATCAACTACCATAACATCTGGTATTTTCTCTAAAAATTTATTACGCAGTTCGATTTTAACTTTTCTTACCTCGCTTGCTTCCGTTTCAAGTTGACGATACTCTTCAATTGATATTTCCTTAATCGAACCTTTATTGTCAAAAATTAATACTTTATCTTCTCCATCAGTATATATTATTTCTGCAGGTACAGCAGTCATCGGGATAATATCTTCTTTTAATATCTTTCTCTTGTATCCCAACATAGTATTTAAAAGTCTGCTTTTTCCTGAGCTAAACATACCAACAACAGGTGTACATACCTTTGCTCCGGCAATTTCATTCTCCAATCTTTCAATGTTTTCTAATGAAAGATCGTATGCGTTGTTAATTTCTTTAATTTGGGCTAATGCTGATGTTACCTGTTCCATAGCTGTTCCTCCATGTTCTTTTTTATAGAATACTAAATAATAATTAGGAAGTAATGCTAATATTTTATTCTACATTTACTGCTATTTTCCTTTTAAATTATAAGTCTATTATCGAAGCCAAAATATAAACAATTGTCTTTATTTTAATAACTCCCTGTAATCGACCTTCAATCCTTCTGCCACTACCATCAAATTATCCAATCTGAAGTTGGCTTTTCCACGTTCCATATTAGATATCAAAGCACGCGACAGACCCGTTGCCTGAGCCAGTTCAGTCTGCGACATATTACGTTCTCTTCGACAAATTAATATATTCAACCCGATTCGTTGTAACTCTTCTCTATTATCTGTAACCACCATAATTGTCGCCTTTCCAAAAATTTAAAACACATAAAAGAGAACTTGAGTACCGATTAAAACACTTTTCTCTATTATCTCACAGTTTGACTATTAGCGGTGTATTATATATTTTACATTTGTGCTTTATATAATACTTTTATCATTAATTCTATATATTGTAAATTATTGCCTTTTCAGCCACTTTGCAGCTTCTTCTTTATCCATTGGCACACCTTCGCCGCGATAATATGCCGTACCTAAATTGTGCCTGGCCTTTGCATGACCCTGCTCTGCCGCTTTTCGCCACCATTCGACAGCTACTACCGGATTTTTCTCAACCCCCCGGCCCAAAAAGTATGAATTGCCTACCCTGTATTGTGATTCGGCATCTCCAAGTTCAGCGGCCTTATAATACCAATGGAACGCTTCTTTTGCATCTGGCACAACGCCTTTGCCAAATTGATACATCATGCCAAGCATGTACAACGCATTAACAACCCCCTGTCCCCCAGCCGCTTTGAACCATTTCAACGCCTTGTTCCAGTCTTTGGATATACCTACGCCATTGTAGTAAGAAATCGCCAGATTATATTGTGCCATTGCATTACCCTTCTCGGCTTTAATTAACCACCGCTGAACCGTTTCTTCTGTTGGTAACCCTTTATTCATAATGCACGCCTCCTTTGCATCTTTCATGTGTTATTCTTTGGTTTAACTGGTTTCAAAGGAACAGGTTCTTCTGCCAACTGCGGTTTTGCATGTTCAGGATTTGCTAGATTAAATATCTTCCAGTATTCCTTTTCGCTTTCTTTAATAGTATCAAACAGCTTTTTATCTTTAAGACGAGCTGCCAGTTCTGTTCTATATTTTTCAGCAGCCTTTTTGTACCAGTTAGCGGCAACCTTTAAATTAATCCTTTCACCGTATTTGCCATTTTCATAAATTTGGCCCATGTTAAACATGGCATCCGGATCCCCCTTTATCGCTGCTACTAAAGTTTTCACTAGTTTCATTCGGTCCTGTTGTTTTAGTGATAGTTTTTTTATTAGTTTAAGTAGTGCACTCTTGTTTTGTTTTTCATTCATTGCGTTCTTTACTTCTTTCCTTATTCGGCGCAGTATTTTTCCAGCTGCGCCAGCAACACTTTAGTATTGATCACTGCCTGATAGGTCACGCACCTGTATCCATTTTCCCGTTCCCACCTGGCAGTTAGCGTAATGCCATCCAATCTTTCTTCTTTCACGCAGTCCCGGTATTTCTCAAACCCACCATAAATATTCAGCCGGATTTCCTTTTCATCTTTTAGCCTGTCTGCCGTGTAGAACAGGTTGTGCAGAAACCGGGCGTAGGCTTTCGGGAAGTAGATTTGGTTTGTGTGGAGCTTTTCAACATAGTTGCTCATCGGCATCATCCCCCTTTTATCCTTTTACACTTACAGTATAAAGAATAAGGTAGCCAGATATTGGCTACCTTAAATATTTTATTTTTATTGGTTTTTTCGTTGAGAACCGGAAATTAGAAAGCTGCTTACACCAGTGGCCCAAACTTTTCTTCTGCCTTTTGGAATTTCGTTCTGTATTTTTTCTTTGCCTTCCGGTAACCATCGCAGTATGCGCTGATTTCCTCTTCATCCGCCATACCGTCAGCAACCGCTGCGCCTACAAGTCCTGCCGTAGCTGCCGCAAATCCAGTTCCAATTCCGCTCAGCGAACCTGCAAGCGTAGCCGCTCCCAATACAGAACCACCACCGGTAAAGGGAGCTGCTGCAATGGCGCCAACTCCTAAAACTGCACCTAAAATAATACGATCCATGTGTAAATCTCCTGCTGCCATTATTTTTTCCTCCTTTTCAATAAATCACTTAACGGCCAAACAACAAAAACACTGGAATGAATGATATTTTGCTCAGGATGGTTGTCAGTAACCAGCCTGAAAACAACACGGTGATAATGATTGCAATCCATATTCCGATTTTGCAATCATCGTACACTTTCATGGCGATTGCTTTTAACACCAGTGCCGCCAACACTGTTAATACCGTTACGCCCATGGTTCATCCTTCGCTGCCATCCGCAGCACGTCTTCTGCTACGCCGTACTTTTTGCTTGCCATGGCAAAGGCTGCGCCCACTGCAACACCTTTGGTTAGAATCAGGTACATAAGGAACACCAATGCAGCAATCAAAACGTCTTTTGTATCCCATTCTTCCTTAGGCCATTTTGGCCACGGATCCGGGTTCGGACCTATGATAGTTTCTTTCAGTAAATCAAACATTTTTATCTACCCTCCTTTTGGTTTGCTAATTACAGTATAAAAAACGAGGTAGCCAGATATTGGCTACCTCAAGAAAAATTTTGGCTTTTTATAAATTTATAAATTTTTTATTTTATTACTTCCACCCACTCGCCCTGGCTGCGCAGCCACATATGGATGCCTTCACCGAAAGCTTCTGCCGTTACCAGATATCCTTTGGCGTCCTGCTTAATCACTTTTGCAGTGGGCAGTCTGTCCAATACGGCTTCCAGACTCTTTTCCTGTACATAGAATTTTACTTTCTGCAGTTTGCCCGGCCACATGAACTGTACGCGTTTCCGATACTCCCCTTCTTCAAAACGGTTTTCATATACAACCCGGAAGCGTTCATCACTGATCGTAAACCGCCGGATGCGGTCAATGCGGTAAATTGCCGGGTACGCGTAATCTTTTATGGTTTTGTTAAATTCTTCGCTCTCCCCTTCCGCGATAAAAGCAATCAGGTAAAAATAATATTCGGAAAAGAGGATACCCACCGGTTTGATCTTTCTCTTGATAGGTTCTTTGTATTTGTTATCGTAGGTGATATTCACAAAGCGCTGTTCCTGCACCGCTTTGGAAAGCTCCCACATGGTTTTCAGTACAGCTTTGTTGTGATGCGGTTCCACATAGTGATAGGTTTCATTGGCAATCAACTTCGCGATTTTCTGCTGGTTTTCTTTGGGCACGCAGCAGTCCACTAGCTTTTTCAGAATGGGTTTCATTTCTTTTTTGGTCAGGGAACGGCTCTCCAGCAAAATTTTGATCACGCCAAAAGTTTCTTCATCGGAGAGCAGCATGTGCACCGGCGGCTCCAGCCGGTAACCTTTCAGCATTCTGTCATAGATCAGTTTTTGTTTCGTACCGTTTTCCATATTGCGGTCATCAAAGAACGCACGCAGATCGTCAAAGTCGCGCTGTATGGAACGCAGGGAGCAACCATAACGTGCGGCTTCTTCGTCTTTGTATAATACTTCTCCTTCGGTCAGCCTGGCGCACATCCGCAGCAGGCGATCTTTGGCAATTCTTAATTCATTCATAGCAGCACTCTCCAAAAATTAAATATAACATCCCCTTTTATTATAACAAACGGCATAGCCAAATAAAGGCCATGCCGTAAAATATTTTTGTTCTTTTTATTTTTCTGTTTTGAATAAACCTGCCAGCTTCGGCGCAATCAGAATCAGTTCCTCCCGGCTCAGGCATTTTAGTTTTTCAATATCCAGCACTGGCTTTTCCGGGCACTCTTCATTGATTTCCCCACCGCAAACGGACTTGGCGTTTTCATCGTATTCCAGTTTTCGGATACCACAGTATTCTTCCACCACAGCTTTGGTTTTCTCAAAGATTTCTTTGGTAATGGTTCCGTCTCCATCACCTTCAAGCAACAGCATTAGTTTTTTCGCAGCGCCACGCCGGGGCAGCAATACCGGATGATGCCGTTTTGCAGAATTGATGAAATCCATGATGGAACTCTTGGCTTCTTCCGCTTTCGCCTTTACATCCTCTTTAACTTTTTCTTTTTCCTTGCAGCCTTCGTCCGCCTCATCACTCAAATAGTACCGTTCCAGAGCTACGCCAGCCGCAACACCAATTAACAATGGGAATAACATGATCAAACACCTTCCTTTTATAATTTTACCGAATGATTGCCGATGTTTTCGGCTTTTTCATCCTTACACTTTGTATTATAAAAACTGAAAAGGACAGATATTGGCTATTTGAAAATTAATTTTCAACCTTAGTGTAACTAACGGCTGACAAGACTTTGGATTTTCCACATGGTAAACTTTAGATTAGCGTAAAATGACAAACAGGTAGTCATCAAAAGTTACGCTTTATTTCTCGGCAGATTTTATAAATCTATTAAAATCTGCCGAACTTTTTATTGCCTTTTTCTTACATTTGATTTACATAATTCTATAAATTCCATGTGTCATCAAAAAACGGCCTGCAGTTCAACTGCAAGCCGTTCTATTTTTTGCACCTTATTCCGCGCAGGCCTCTTTAATAATATTCACTGCCTTCACCAGAACTTCTTCCGGCATATTCAGCGCCGGCAGCAGGCGGACCTTGTCCTTGGCCGTCAGGCAGAGCACACCCTTTTCAATGCATTTTTTCACCACATCCGCAGCAGGCTTTACAGGTTTCACACCGCACATCATGCCCAGGCCGGTTACCATTTCGATACCGGGGGCTCCTTCCAGCGCGCTGAAAAGGATTTTTCCTTTCCGCTGTACTTCCGCTAAAAACGCATCGTCCAGCCGGTTGATAATGCTCACCGCTCCTGCGCAGGCCACCGGATTGCCCCCAAAGGTAGAGCCGTGGTCCCCGTGTCCCAGCACGTGTTCCACTTTTTCGCCCATCAGGCAGGCGCCCAGAGGCAGGCCGCCGCCGATGCCTTTGGCCGTTGTCACCACATCCGGGTTCACGCCGAAGTTCATATACGAATACAGTTTGCCCGTGCGGCCGTTGCCGGTCTGCACTTCGTCCACCATGAACACGATATCCTTTTCATGACAGATGGCGTCCACGCCCTGAATGAATTCTTCCGTCAGCGGATTCACGCCGCCTTCGCCCTGGATGCACTCGATCAGGATGCCCGCCACTTTATGGGCTTCCACCAGCTTTTGCACACTGACCAGATCGTTGGCAGTGGCATGGACAAAACCGGGAGTCAGAGGTTGGAACAGTTCGTGGTAATGATCCTGCCCGGTTGCGGCCAGGGTGGTGAGGGTACGCCCGTGGAAGCTGTTCCACAGGGTAAGGATGGTATAATACTCCGGCCCTTTTTTCTCCGCCGCGTATTTCCGCGCCACCTTGATGGCGCATTCGTTGGCTTCCCCGCCGGAATTGCTGAAGAACACTTTCTTCATGCCTGTCTTCTCGCAGAGCAGCTCCG
>Ga0256404_1002534_pt1 | contig 40224 bp, 32 predicted proteins | sample RumenRJG_01DNA_FD_185990 | JGI IMG/M metagenome (GOLD analysis project Ga0256404, IMG submission 185990) | Bovine rumen microbial communities from Lethbridge, Alberta, Canada - RJG_01 | ecosystem: Host-associated > Mammals > Digestive system > Stomach > Rumen | place: Canada: Alberta | collected...
AGCAGCTTCTCAACAAGCACGGCGCCCCGTGCTCGCTGAGGAAAATCATCCGCTTCGCGGCTGATTTTCTCAGCTCGCACTTAGAATTGAAAATAGATGAACGGATTATAGGTACCTGACATCACCATGATGATGCTGGCAATGAGAAGGGCCAGTTGCACAAAGTCATCCGCAATTTTCACCACTAGTCTAAACTCTTGCTTATCTGCTTTCGTCATTTCATTCTGCGGCTCTCTACAAACCTTTCCAAAACCTGTATTCCAAAGCAGACTCTGCAGTGGTCCACATAATAGGATACCGAAAAGCAATGCTAAAAGGACCTTCATAGACAAATAAGTCAATACCGTATAATCTGTCGCGCCGAATCTGGCAAAGCCACCTACAAAGCTACATGCCTCTGTAATACTTGGTGCTCGAAAGAAAATCCACCCGAAGCTTACCGCCAGTATGGTATAGATTCTGCCAAGTACAAACTTGCCTTTTCCTGCCGGGATTCTTGGACTTAAGACACGCTCCAGTACCACCAACACTCCGTAGTAAAGTCCCCATGCAAAAAAGGTATAGTTGGCGCCATGCCAAATGCCGGTCAATAAAAAGACGATAAACAGATTTCTGCAGGTCTTCCACTGCCCTACTCTACTTCCTCCTAATGGGATATAGACATATTCCTTGAACCAGGAGGATAGAGAAATATGCCATCTACGCCAAAACTCGCTAACAGAAGAGGACTGATAAGGATAGCGGAAGTTTTCTTTGAACTGAAATCCCAACATTCTGCCGATACCGATAGCCATATCAGAATAGCCGGAGAAATCATAGTAAATCTGCAGTGTATAAGCCACTGCCGCCAGGAGCGCCACTCCCGGGCCGATTTTAGCCACTTCTAATTTCCAAATCTCATCCACTACCTCTCCCAGGGTATTGGCGATTAGTACTTTCTTACCAAGGCCATAGCAAAACCGTTTGATACCACTACTAAAAAGCTCTGTAGACTCCACTCTGTGGTAAATCTGTTCTTCCACATCTTTATACTGCACAATGGGGCCTGCCACCAATTGAGGAAAGAGCGATACATATAGGGCAAAATCCAGTAGGTTGCGTTGCACCTTCGTTTTGCCACGATACACATCTATGGTATAAGACATCGCCTGGAAAATATAAAAGGATATACCGATTGGTAGAATCACTTCTTTGAATCCCAAGCCGCCTTGCTTCATGCCTCCCACAGTCTCTATGGTGGAAATCAGCAGGTTAAAGTATTTAAAGTATCCTAGAAGTCCCAGATTTAGGACAATGGCCAGTATCAGAGAAAGTCGCTTTCTGCTTTCCTCCCTCTCCATACTTATGCCTGCCACATAATTGATTAGGATAACCGCCAGCATCAGCAGTAGGTAGTAGATACCACCCCAACCATAGAACACTAGGCTTGCCAGCAGCAAAAATCTATTCTGAGCTGTTCTGCGCTGTTCCATTTTGCCGGGTATGCCGGCCATAATTCTATTTCCAATCAGTACAATTGGCAAAAATATCCATAAAAATAAAATTGAACTAAATACCAAGTCTACCCCCTCAAGATTCCATCCAGGTCTTTTGCGTCGGAATCCGTTTCTTTGATTACTGTAATGCTATTATCAGGATGCTTCTTTCCATGCCGAAGTTTACCCTGTGCTTCCAAGTCGCATAAATAGGCCGCCATGTCTTCAGAGATTTCTTCCCCCGGCAGTACTAATGGAATTCCGGGTGGATAGCAAAATACTTCCTCCCCGCAGATTCTGCCTTTGCAATCTTTCAGCATCACGTTTTCTTTTGGCATATGACTGGCTTCTGCCAGAGAGTAACGCACCGCCTCTCCACCGGATAGCTGTGGAACAGTCTGGCATAAGTCAATAGTCTTTTCCTTCATTTGGTCCAAGGTAGCATCCATTTCTTTCAATGCATTTAGCAAAAGGACATAACTGCTCTGGGTATCTCCAGGACCTGTCATGGCCAGGCAGTAGTTTTCTGTCGCCATTTCCGTTTCAATGGCATAGATTTCTCGCAATCTGGTTGCAATGTCGTAGCCGCTTAATCTGCCATGCTTTTCATAAATCAAAATCTTGGAAGGATCTTTTTGATATCCATCCCTCTGTGCGTTATACACCTTTAGTTCCAGATTATGGAACGCTTTTCCACACTCCTCCACGCTTTGAAGATGTTTTTTCCACTGATGGAAAAGTGTCTTTCCCTCTTTCTGAATATAGTCCGTACAGGCATCCAGTGAGTTCATCAAAATATAGGATGGGGAACTGGTTTCAAAAATATCTAACGCTTCATCAATCCGTTCCGCCTCTACCAAATTCCCCTGCAAATGCATCCAGGCTGACTGTGTCAGACCAAGCAATGTCTTATGGGTGCTTTGAATCACCACATCAGCGCCGGCACTGACCGCTCCCTTGGGAAAATCCGAACGCTCTCCATTCTGAAAATGCACATCCAGATGAGAACCATGGGCCTCATCCACCAGTACTGGGATACCTGCTGCATGTGCAATCTCCACAATTTTATCTACTTCAGATAAAATGCCCTCATACGTGGGGCTGGTTAGAATCACAGCCTTGCTCTGTGGGTAGCGCTTCAGTATCTCTTTGACAGTCTCTGCCCTCACACCGCCGTAACAACCAAGTTCTTCCACATAATCCGGCATCACATAGTGCACCCGGTATCCTGCAAGCATAAGACCATGCAAAATAGAGCGATGCATCACTCTGGTACAAATCACCTCACTGCCATAGGGCGCTAAGGCATATAATCCTGCCAGATTCCCTACAGTAGATCCACCTACCAGGTACCAAGTTCTATCTACACCGTACATGGCAGCGGTTCTTTCCATGGCGGCTTTCAAAATCCCCTCCGGATGATGCAAGTCATCCAAGCCTTCCACCTCTGTATAATCCTTTTCATAGGGAAGGTCCACCCCGGTCAAATTCTGCCTTTTGTGTCCCGGCATGTGAAAAGGGGTACGATTCAGTTGATTGTAGTCTGTTAAATCACGATTTAACACGTGTTCTCCCATCTATTTATCACACTTTTTGTATTTTCTTTAAGGCTTCTATCAGCACCTGATTATCCGGATGCTGTTTCACAGCGATGCGATACAAATTTTGCTTTTCCAGTCCGGGAATGTCTTTCAAATTCCGAATCAGGATTCCTTCCTGTTCCAGTTTTTCATCTAGTTCCTCTGGTCCATATAGCATCAGGAAATTAGCATCACTGGGAAAGGTCTGAAATCCAAGTTCTTTGAGCTGCTTTACTAAGTACTCTCGTTCCGCTTCTATCAACTGCCTCGACTCCCTAAGGAAGGCATCTTCCTCCACTGCAAGGCATCCAAGTTCCTGGGCTATGGTAGAGACACTCCATTCCGGTTGCAAGGCTTTCATCTTTTCCATGAGCTGTTCACCAGCGGTATACAGCATGCCTAGTCTTACACCGGGCAGACAATAGTTTTTGGTGAAGGCCTGCAATACAGCCAGATTCTCGTATTCCTGTATCTGATCACACAAACTTTGATTCCATTCTGACGTAAAGTCCAAAAAGCACTCATCTACCAGTAGCGCTATGCCTCTTTGCCTGGTTACCTTCAAAATTGCCTCCAGAAGCGTCTTTGGAATCAACCTACCTGTAGGATTATTGGGCCTACATAGTATAACCAGGTCCAGGTCCCGGGTATCTTCCAGCGCCCTAAGGAAGCCTTCCTCCAACAGGTAGTCCTCCTGCTCCTTCAGCATATAGTACTGAATGGTGGCGTCCACAGCCTGCAGAGCATGCAGATATCCGGTAAAGCAAGGGATGGGCAAAAGAACCTTACCAGGTCTAAGCGCCTCCATATAGAGCATCAAAAGTTCAGAAGCACCATTTCCGCAAAGGACATGATCAGGCTTGCAGTGATGCTTTTGGGCTAATTTTTCCCTCAGCTTCGTCACCTCAGGTTCAGGATATCTACCGGCCCAGGTATCCACCTGGTCCAGGGCGTGCTTCAGGCTTTCCGGCATACCTAATGGATTGGTGTTCACGGAATAATCTAGTTTTATAAGATTTGCTCTATTGTAGATATTTCCACCGTGCATGAATGCTGTATCACTTTCTATTATTCGTTATATACACTAGGTCAAAAGAATCTGAAGAAACAACCGAAGCAAACCAAATAGCAAAAGACATACGATGCTGCAAGCATACATGATGGTATTTGCCTTTTGGATATCCCCGGGTTCCACTTCTCTTATTCTGTCTCCTATAGTAGGCTTTTCCACTAACTTACCAAAGTAGGTGTGGGGGCCTCCCATAAGCAGCCCTAAGGCACCTGCCATAGCACTTTCAGATTGAGCTGAATTAGGACTTTTATGGTTTCTCCTATCTCGCTTCCAAATGTGAAAGGCAGCATTCCCATCAGCAAAGGAAAGAAAAAGAGAGACAAAAGCAATCATAACGCCAGTTATTCTAGATGGAATATAGTTAAACACATCATCCATTCTAGCTGCCATCTTGCCAAAATACTCATATTTCTCATTTCGATAGCCCAGCATGGAATCCATAGTATTGACTGTCTTATAGAGGATTCCTCCTATGCCACCGAATAATGCCATATAAAAAAGAGGAGCAATCACACCATCAGAAGCATTCTCTGCCACGGTTTCCACAGCAGCAAGTCTCACTTCTGCTTCAGTCAGTTCCGCTGTGTCTCTACCTACGATACGCCCTACTGCCTGTCTGCCTGCTTCTATGCCGCCTCTAGAAAGCTCCGCCTCCACGTACTCACTTTCTACTTTCAGGTCCTTTGCAGCTAGGCAGAAAGCACACAAGATGCTCTCTAAGAGAAGTCCCAAAACAGGATGCACCCGGTAGGAAATCCATAAAAGAAGTCCGCTTCCGCCTGTCCACAGGAGAACCATCACAAGCCACAGAAGCCCCCCTTTCCAAAAAGCCTTTTGGGAAGAATCCGATTCTCGTCGCAATCTCTTTTCCAGCTTGGAAATACACCATCCCATTCCTCGCACAGGATGGGGCATCCATCTGGGATCACCGATGATGGCATCTATACAAAATCCTATTCCTATTGAAAATAAGATATGATAATCTAATATAATCTTCATTTAATTTTTGCGGGCATACCACATGTCATGCGGTATACTTCCTCTGCTTCCTTTGCAAGTCTGCTTTGTAATCTGCCTACCACCATCCGGTAGTCACGGTCGGATCCGGAAATAGGAATCACTCCATTCCCCACTTCATCACAGAGAATCCACTTGCAGTTCTTCAGTGTATTCTGAAGTCTACTCCATAGATAGGTCTCTACTTCCTCCACGGAATCTTTATAATCCGCTGTATCATCTAAGTAAAAGCATCTTACCATATTGTGGAAATGATTGAATATAATCGGCTGGTCCAGCTCTACCTCATCTGCCACTTCTTCCTTCGTCCAGGGCTCAGCTACTTCTTCTACAAAGATATCTCCATCCAGGATGTCTTCTTCCACTATCTGCTCCAAAAGTCCCCTGTTTTGAGACTGCATATACTCCTGAAAGCTTTCTAGTTTTCCCTGGCCGAAGCCGCCTACCACCAGTATCATATCTTCTCTCCTCTAGCACCATCCAAGGCCGTAGCATAAAGCTATCACCAAGATGCTGATACATTCCGTCATACATAAAAGATAACCGGCCAGATCACCGGTCACTCCACCAAATTCTTTCTTTATCTTGTTAGCAAATAGAAGTAGATAGAACAAGGTCACTAAAATCAGGATGGTACCGATTCGCATATCCAACATCAGCAGTAGTGCGATGCAAAGAAGCCCTTCCAGCACTAGTATCTTCTGAGCAGTAGATTTGCCATCCTCCTGCGCAACTGCCACCAACATGCCATCCTTTCTGGCTTTCTCTACTGTGACAGAAAGTAGTCCGCTCAGTACTCTGGCATACACAAAGGTAGTTCCATAAAAGGCCATGCCTCTAAAGTCAGCCAGATAATACATACTGTTCCAAAGGCCCAGCATGTAAACCGCCACATACAGCAGTAGATGTATTACTGCAAAAGCCCCTATATGGGGATCTGATAAAATCTGCAGCTTTTTCTCCTTGTCTCCAAAAGAGGACTTGGCGTCACAGGTATCCATAAATCCGTCCAGATGAATGCCACCGGTAACCAGAATTGGCACCAGTGCCAGACCTATCGCTACGTAGATATCCTGCCAACAAAGCCAAGTTACCATGAAATACTTCAAAGCATACTGTAATCCCCAGATGACAAGTCCGATGAAAGGAAATGCACAAAGGCAGTACTTCTGGTCCTCTTTTTTCCACATAATCTGTGGCATCGGAATCCTGGAATATAATGAAAATGCTGTTAAAAAGCTCATGCCAATTTTTCTCATTTACTTCACCCTGCAGGGGATACCTGCTACCACCTCATAGACTTCATCCGCAAGCTTCGCGATTTCTTTCTGGTGCTTTTCTAAAAGTCTGATATACTCCACTGTTTCAGGACTATATGCTTTGCCCTCTTCACTCAGGATATTTCCCACGACAATCAGTTTCCGGCAGTGCTCAGCAATTCCCAGGATAGATTCCAGATTATCTTGCAAATGCTGCCAATCGGGAACTTCTGTGGCGAACATCTGATTTGCCAATAGATTAGACAGGCACTCCAGTAGCACTGTACAGCCCGTCCCTTCTTTCTTTTGACCTAAATCCTTGATTTTCGGTACAGCTTCTTGCAAGAAATAGGGGCATTCCACTGTGATAAACCCCTTGTCCTTACGGTTTTCCCGATGTCTTGCTATGGTTGCCTGATTATAGACTGCCGTACGATCCATAGTAGCCAGATAAACCCTTACGCCCTCTTCCTGACATACCAGTTTTTCGGCAAATTCCGACTTACCACTATTGCTGCCACCGTAGACAAAGAGTATCTTACCCCTCATGCTCAAATCTCCTGTATTGTCCAACTTGTATGTCTGAGAAAGTTGAGCCATCATACACTGCCTTTGCCATGTCTAACAGTGGGAAAAGCATAGCCGCTCCTGTTCCTTCTCCTAAGGCTAAATCTCCGTGAATCACCGGTTTTAACTGCAGTTCTTCTAAAATCATCGTCATAGCCTTTTCTCTTCCCAGATGGGAGGCCAGCATATAATCCTTGCATCCGGGTTTCAGTCGCTCTGCAATTAAAGCTGCCACCGCTGTGATCAGTCCATCTATGACGATAGGTACCCCATACTTCTTTCCACCTAAAAAGACCCCTACCAGGCCCGCAATTTCGTATCCACCCAGGCAAGAAAGAATCCTCTCTGTATCCTGCTCCTCTTCCAACTTATGAAAAGCGATGCCCTGCCGAATCACTTCTATTTTTCGTTGTAAACCTGCATCCGAAAGTCCTGCGCCTCGGCCTGTAACCTCCTCCGGTTTTACATGCAACAGGCAGGCTGCTAACGCACTACTGCTGGTCGTATTACCGATTCCCATTTCCCCGGTGCCCAGGATGGTATAGCCTTCCTCCAGACAAGCTTCTACCAGCTTGCTGCCGGTAGCCATAGCGATAGCCATCTTCACCGGATGCATGGCTACTTCCTTCACAAAATCACCGGTTTCCGGGGCTACATGTGCATTCAGTATGGTTCCAGGGCGTAATGCATCCCTTATGGTATCCACTCTTTGGATATCTTCCGGCAAAGGCTCTTTGATAGCCATATCCACCGGTATCACCTGTATATTGGCAGTCTTAGCCATGCGGCAGACATTTCCCGTGCCTCTAGCCATATGTGCCGCCACGGATGCGGTCACGCTTTGGCCTGTCTGGGTTACAGACTCTGCCACTACCCCATGATCTCCACATAAGGTAAGGATGGCTCTTTTCTCAATCTGTATATCCGTTGTCTCCTGGATTGCCGCGATTTTGCATAAAATGTGCTCAAACTCACCCATTCCATCCAAAGGCTTTGCCACAGCATCCCATTTTTCTTTTGCAAGCCTGTAGTACTCGTTCATCTTCGCTCTTTCTCTATCAGGTCAAAAAAGCCTTTCTATCTTTGTCACACATCCGTGTAAATCTTCTATGCCAAGGTTTCCGTTTCGCAACCTCTCTATGGTCATGTCGGGAATCACCGTCCGAAATCCTGCCCCATTATCACAGGCATAGGAAAAGTACGGACCGCTGCCATCCAAATAGGTTAGGGCTGCCATAATAGTGCCACCATGGACTATCATAGCGATTTTATCTCCCTTGCATACCTTTAAAAATTCGTAGCTTTCCCTGGTGATTCTCTCCAGGAACTCACCTCTGGATTCGCCCTCCGGCATACCTGCATAGGCATCGGAATCGATCCATTTCTGATAGTCCTCATTTCCATCCAGTTCCTGAAAATTCTTTCCTTCGAACACACCAAAGTGCATTTCTTCCAGGCCATCCAGGATATGCAGTCCCTGCAGGGGATACAGCAGTTTCGCTGTCTCCATGCAACGATTTAAGTAAGTGGAGTACACCCTATCCACCTCCGGATATACCTTTTCCACTTTCTTCTCCAGTAAGGCACTGATGCCCTCCGGGCAAAGTTTCTCATCTGTCAGGCTGATATATCTTTTTTCTAAATTTCCTTTGGTGGCTGCATGCCGTATCCAAATCAGTTCCATCTTTTTCCCTCAAAGAATGCTTACTCCTGAAACGCAAAGACTAAATTACATCTTATAGTCCTATGATGCGCTTTATTTGATTCATATCTAGATGCTGGCGCAAAATATCCGCCAAAGCATCATACTGACTTTCCTTGTAAGCCCTGTAGTCTATAGCCTTTTTCTTTGGCTCTGCGGTGCCTCCACGGGTCCCCGATAGGCCGGCCTCTTTTTGTAAGGCCATCACCAGGGTTTCTGCCAGATCTCCCTCATCAAAGATACCATGCAGATAAGTGCCATATACGCTGGCCTGTTCCTGCACAATCGGGAGATTCTCCAGACTTCTTCCCATGTGAATTTCGTATCCCTTTACATGCTTTCCGGACAGACAGTTTAGAACACCTGTAAGCTGCCCAATACAGGTATCTGTTTGTCGTTGCACCTTATCTGCATGAAAAACCGTATGCATGGAAAGAAGACCCATGCCACGAATCTTTCCGCCGCCTTCTGCGCCTGCAGCATCCTCTATGGTCTCTCCCAGCATCTGGTATCCTCCGCAGATTCCAAACAGCACTCTTCCGGCTTCTACCTGTCGGTACAAACTGGCTTCCAAGCCACTCTCTCGCAGCCACTTCATATCCTGGATAGTGTTCTTTGTGCCGGGCAGAATGATCATATTGGGCGTTCCTAATTCCTCTACTCGATCTACGTACCGCAAATTCACCTTTTCCTGCAAATCCAGTACCTGAAAATCCGTAAAGTTCGACATATGCGGAAGACGAATCACTACGATATCCACCTGGGCTTCCATCCTCCGGGCTAAGTTTGCACCGTCGTTTCCTTGTCGATTCACTGCCGAAGCAGTATCTATACGTCCTGCCAGGGAGTCCTCTTCCTCTAAATCCAAATGGAAATATGGCACGCATCCCACTACCGGAAGACCGGCCCGCTCCTCCAGCATTTGAATTCCCGGCTCTAAGATGCTCACATCACCTCGGAATTTATTGATGATGAGCCCCTTTAGTAACGCTTTTTCCTCCGGTTCCAAAAGCATCTGCGTGCCCAAAAGCTGCGCAAAGACACCACCCGGATCAATATCTCCCACCAAAAGGACCGGTGCATTCACTGCTTTTGCCAGGCCCATATTAACGATGTCATTTTCTTTTAGATTAATCTCAGCAGGAGACCCTGCCCCTTCGATTAAGACCACATCTGCTTCTTTGGCTAGATGCTCATAGGCTTCCAAAACCTGGGGCATATACTTCTTTTTATGCGAAAAATACTCTTTCGCCGCCACATCCCCGATACTTTTTCCCATCAATACCACCTGGGACTTCCGGTCCCCGGTAGGCTTCAGCAAAATGGGGTTCATATAGACGGAGGGGCTAAGCCCTGCTGCTTCTGCCTGCATTGCCTGCGCCCGTCCGATTTCGTATCCATCTTCTGTTATAAAAGAATTCAGGGCCATGTTTTGGGATTTAAACGGTGCCACCTGATAGCCATCTTGCATCAGTACCCTGCACAGGCCCGCCACCAGCACACTTTTCCCTACGTTGGACATGGTCCCCTGAATCATGAGGTTTTTCGCCATCTGCTACTCCAAGTTCTTTCTGTATGATTCTTAGAAATCCAAATCTACCTCTACCGGACAATGATCCGACCCCAGGATATCTGTATGAATCTTCGCATCTGTCAATTTTTCCTGTAGTCTGTCCGATACCAGGAAATAATCGATACGCCATCCTGCATTCTTACTTCTGGCCTGGAAACGATAAGACCACCAGGAATATACATCTGTTAAATCTGGATTAAAGTATCTCCAGGTATCTGTAAACCCACTTTCCAAAAGCTTGGTCATCTTCTGGCGTTCCTCATCTGTGAAGCCTGCATTCTGATGATTGGTCTTAGGATTCTTCAGGTCGATTTCCTGATGTGCCACATTCAAATCTCCGCATACAATAACGGGTTTTATTTTATCCAATCCCACTAAATAGTCACGGAAAGCATCCTCCCAGGTCATACGGTAGTCCAAGCGCTTTAGTTCATTCTGGGAATTCGGGGTATAGCAAGTCACTAAGTAAAACTCAGGATACTCCAGCGTAATCACTCTACCTTCGTGATCATGCTCCTCTATGCCAAGTCCATAGCTTACAGATAAGGGTTCCTTTTTCGCAAAGATAGCGGTACCGCTGTATCCCTTTTTCTCTGCGTAGTTCCAGTAGTCTACGTATCCCTGTAAATCCAGGTCAATCTGTCCTTCCTGCAGCTTCGTCTCCTGCAAGCAGAAGAAGTCAGCGTCCAATTCTGCAAATCTATCTAAAAAGCCTTTTTCTTTGCACGCTCTAAGGCCATTCACGTTCCATGATATAAATTTCATTTTCTATCCTCCTGCCAAAGTCTAGCCATATCGTTTCTATTTTATCATATAGTGCCCAGAAGTTCACATTTTCTGCCCTTTAAATCATGCACTAGACGACTTCACCAAAAAAAGACCAATCATCCCATTGTGGGTGATTGGTCTTTCTCACATTAATTAGTTCATCTGTGCATCTTCGAATACAATATCTACTCGGTTGGCAGTAGCTCTCAGTTCTACCACAGTTTTCTCTGTTTCGTATACAGTGGTGTTTCCGATGGTAGATGTGGACTTACCATATCCTTTTTCCAAAATCTTTTTCATTTCTTCCAGAATCTGGTTTGCCTCTTCTTCATCTTCCGCTGTGATCATAGCGCCACCTTTACGAAGCTTTCCATCGAAGAAGTTATAGCTGATGACAGCATCATGACCTTCAAAAGTCTCTTCGTTGTAGTTGATGACATTCTCTGTCTCCAGGAAAGGCTCAGCCTCTTCGGAATCCTTTACTGCAGCTGCATCCACCTGCCAGTTTACATTGCGGAAATCATGCTCTCCGAAGATTCCCTTTGCGCTGGCGCCGCAGCCTGCAAGTACAAGCATCATCAGGGCCACCAAACTTAATACAGTTACTTTCATTCTTTTCATGATTGATTTTCCCTTTCTCATCTAATAAGAACTTTTTTTATTTTATGATATCAGACCCAGATGCTGTAAGCCGTGCTGAATACCATCTTCTTCTAAGGTATCCGTCACAAAGCTTGCCAGTTCTTTGATCTGTGGATAGCTATCCCCCATAGCCACACGTGTATGTGCTGTCTTGAACATATCAAGGTCATTTAAGCTGTCTCCGAAACAAACACTATCTTCAATGTCCACCCCAAGCTTTTCGCAAACAAACTCTACACTGCTGCCCTTGCTATAGCCATTTGGCATAAATTCTACTGTTGAAATGTTCTTTCCATCACGATAGTGATAGATGCCATAAAACTCATCCTCTAAGTCCTTTAGCGCTCCCTCATAATCGCCACCGGTCTTTTTTGCTACGCAGCTGCATTTTACCACCTGCAAGTTATTTTCATTGCCTTTGATTGGTAGAAAAGCCTTACCTGCCTGCTGCTGTACCATGTGAAGGACCTTTGCATCCTTCTCTGCCAGATAGGTATCAATCTCGTCTGCATCCATATAGATGTAGTCTGTACCTTCCATGATTGGAACCAGGTCATGTGCTCTGGCGGTGTCCAATACACGCTTTGCAAGTTCTGCAGTCATCACCTTGTGTAACACGGTTTTGCCTTTGTACTGGATATACGCGCCACAGCCGGCTACGATGCCTGTCAAAGGCAGATTACGAAGTTCCGGTACGACTGAAGCATAACATCTTCCCGTACAAAGGAAGGCCTCATGTCCATTGTCTACAAGCTGCTGCAGAGCCGCTCTTGCAGATTCCGGTACTCCGGTTCTGAGGTCAATCAAGGTTCGATCAGCGTCAAAAAAACATACTTTTTTCTTCATTCTTTACATGTCGCTCCATTTTTTTATTACCCGCCCAAAACCATTCTCCACTTTATCAGAACATTCCCACTATGTAAACCCCGAAAATAATCAGTTTCGAAATGGCTGACCAATTTTATTTTTTCTTAAGAAATGAATCAGATTTCTTTCACGAATTGTCCACACTTTTGACACATTTACAATTTAAGATAATAAGCATAGAAGCAAGAGTGACAGCTCTCATAGGAACCTACCCCCTCCGAATGAGAAGCTTCTTGCATCTTATACACTTTTTCATATCTCCCCCTTGTTTTATAAAAAACAGCCCTGACCTAGAGTCGGGGCTGTTTTTTATGTACTGAAATTCCTGCCACATTTTGCTATAATAAGGTGTAATCAATAGAAGATACGCACGTGCATGAGACTTAACCGGGATTTATCCCAGACGTGGCAGAAAGAGGAGACTATGAATCAGAAAAAAGCAGTTATTTCTTTAGGACACAAAGCACTTGGCTATACCACCTTAGAGCAGAGGGATGCAGTACAAAAGACAGCAAAAGTCTTAGCAGATATCGCCGAATCCGGCTTTCAGCTCACCATTACACACAGTAATGGACCTCAGGTAAGCATGATTCATAAAGCAATGACAGAGCTTCGTAGAGTCTATATCGACTATACACCGGCACCTATGTGTGTATGCTCCGCCATGAGCCAGGGTTATGTAGGATACGATATCCAGAATGCTCTGCGCTCCGAACTTTTAGGCAGAAGCCTTTCCACACCGGTCAGCACAATCCTGACACAGGTTACGGTAGATCCCTATGATGAAGCTTTCTATGCACCGACAAAGAAAATCGGACGCTATATGTCCAAGGAAGACGCTGATACAGAAGTAGGCAAAGGCAATTATGTCACAGAAGAGCCGGGCAAAGGCTTCCTTCGTGTGGTAGCCGCTCCAAAGCCTATCGATATCGTAGAAATCGAAAGTATCCGCACTTTAGCTGACGCAGGTCAGATTGTCATCGCTTGCGGTGGCGGCGGTATCCCGGTCATCGAACAGAATCGTCACCTGCAGGGTGCTTCCGCTGTTATTGAAAAAGATACCATTGCCGGTAAGCTGGCTGCAGACTTATCCGCAGATGTACTGATCATTCTCACCAGTGTACCGGAAGTATATAAAAACTTTGGCAAAGAGAACCAGGAAGCCATCAGACAGATGAATGCATCCGAAGCCAAAGACTACATCCGCGCAGGAGAATTCGAAGCGACTTCTATGCTGCCAAAAATTGAAGCGGCATTAGAGTTCTTAGAGAAAAAGCCTGACGGTCAGGTTATCATCACCTCTATGGAAGAAGCGATGGATGCCCTGAAAGGCAAAGCAGGTACTAAGATTACAGCTTAAGAAAAACACAAAAAAGACCTCCGATCATCTCGGAGGTCTTTCTTCATGTGATACCCTTTTCAGGGATTCTATTACATATTTGCCTGTACTACTTTATCAACTACAGGAAGTTTGATGGATTTCATCTTCAGTGCATCGATGGAAAGAATCAGGAAAAATACTGTCTTTACGATACCGATGATGGAATCAATCAGATTGAATACGCTATTGAAGTTGTTTAAGTAGATCTTGTCTTCTACATCTTTGAAAAGATTGATGAAGTTTACGATGGTACCAACGCCATCAGGAATCAAACCAATCAGCGCAGTTAGCAAGCTGAAGCAAGCAAGTAATGCTACTGCTCTTACTGCATTCCATTTCAGCCATTCATTTTCTTCTCTTAAAAGTACGTAGCCACCAAGCAAGATCGCAGGTACATAGCCACCTACCAGCGCTACTACATAGATTGCAGCAGCAAACATTGCGATTGTAATACCCAGTTTTGTCTTTTGCATTTCTATCATCCTCCTAGTTTTAATAAAACTCGCAATTCCTATTTTACTCCATATTGCCCACAAAGAGCAACAGTGCTACCATAACCATATGATTTACAGAAAACAAAGAGATTTTGATAATTTTACATGCATCGCGGACAAATGTCCCAAAAGCTGCTGCATCGGTTGGCAGATTGTAATCGATGAGGATAGTTTGCAGCGCTATGAGACAGAAAAAGGGAATTTCTCTGCAAGACTAAAACAGGGCGTGGATTACGAAGAAGGTGTCTTTTGTCAGCACCAAAATGGACGTTGTGCCATGCTAAATGAAAGCGGGCTTTGTGACTTACAGACCGCTTTAGGAGAGTCCGGTCTATGTGATACCTGTAGGCTCTATCCGCGTCATACTGAAGAGTTTCAGGACCTAAGGGAATACTCTCTGTCTCTCTCCTGTCCAGAAGCTGCCAGGATGCTTTTAGATCCAGCCTATGACTTTGACTTTACAGAGACGGAAGATGACTTAGAGGATGACCCTGCCGAATTCGAAGACTTCGACTTCCTCATCTTCGATCAGTTAGAATACGCCAGAGAAAAGATGTACGTCACCGCTTCCGACCAAAGTTTACCTTTGCAGGAGCGCATGAGCCGTATTGCCACCATGGCCTATAAGCTTCAGGAATGCTTCGATGAAGGAGATATTCTGGCTATGGGGGACGTAACCTGCGAGGAGCTCGTATCAGCCCCAAATACCGGCATTATGCTATCACATGCTAACTGTATGGAGTCCTTACAGGTTTTGGAGAATATGGAGGTGTTAGAGCCCTCCTGGACAGACACCCTGAAAGCAACCCGCAACTACTGGCAGAATCAAAGCGATGACTCCCCTGCTTGGCAAGAGGCTATGCATCCTGCAGGAGCTTCCTCTTTCTGCTATGAGAAGATTCTGAAATCCCTGCTCTTTACCTACTTTTGTGGTGCTGTTTACGATGGGGAAATCTACGCCAAGGCCATGCTGGCAGTCCAAAGTGTTCGCTGGCTTATGATGATGCAGAACGCCACCGGAATGGACCTTGAAAAGACCCTCTACCTGTTCTCACGCGAAGTAGAGCATTCCGATTTGAATATCAATTCCATCATTTCTTACTACGAAAAGGAATTACCATAAAAAAGGGATGGCCTAGGCCATCCCTTTCTCTGTACTCTTATTCATGATCCAGTTGTAGTAATCCACCGAAGGTCAGCAGACTTCCGATTAAGATAAAGAAATCTGCGATATTCCAAATGTATCTGCCAAAGATACCGGCCTTTGGATTCCACTTGGCATAGTCCACTACATAGCCTCTTCGAACCCGGTCATAGGTGTTGCTGTAAGCACCGCCTAAAAGGAATGTAAGGCCAAGCTTTAACATGTTGTGTCCTACCAGACCCATGGATAAAATCCACATCAAGGTAACCAATACTGTAAAGCAAATAGCCAGGATATAGACCACTTTCTCATGGTTCTTACCGAAGTTGAAGCTTCCCTTACGATTTCGGAAGCGTACCAGCTGAAGCGCATCGCCCATGGTGTGGACTGCTACTTCCTCACGTTCCTTCGGCCACTTCTCTACCTTTTCCTTGATGATCAGATCTCCGGCGAAAATGCCTACGCCAATCAGTAGATAAAATATTCTTTTTAATGCTTTCATAATGACACCCCTTTCTGCACACGTGCGATTTCTTTAGTCCCACTGGTGTCTAAGTGGTTACTATTATTTTACCACAAATAAACAGGACAGTGGTGAATTGTCTGTCAATTCTTTCCACTGTCCACATTCTATTTCTGTATCAAGGTACTATACTGCAGAGCCTTCCGCCAGTTCCGGAATCTGCTCTACTGCATTTTCACTGAGTTTTGTTTTCACCACGTCGGTGCGATTCTCAATGATCGGACCGCCTTTTCCTTCGATATAGTCGCCTGTGATGGTGACTTTACCGATATTATCATCTTTTGGAATCTCATACATGATATCCAGCATGAATTCCTCGATAACAGCGCGAAGACCTCTGGCACCGGTATCTCTCTCCATAGCTTTCTTTGCGATAGCATGTAGCGCACTTTCATCAAATTCAAGCTTCACTTCGTCCAATTCCAAAAGCTTCTGATACTGCTTTAAGATTGCATTCTTCGGCTCTCTTAGGATTTTCACTAAAGCTTCTTCATCCAGATTCTCTAAAGTGCAAAGTACCGGGAGACGACCTACAAACTCCGGAATCATACCGAATTTCTTCACATCTTCCACAGTAGTCTTAGTCAGGATGTTCTTTTCTTTATCAAACTTATCCTTAAGTTCAGCACTAAAGCCGATGCTGGTCTGCTTCGATAATCTCTGTTTTACTATCTCAGCCATACCCGGGAAGGCACCGCCGCAGATAAAGAGGATATTGCGGGTATTTACAGTAGCAAGTGGTACCATGGCATTTTTGCTATTGGCACCTACCGGAACCTCTACTTCAGCCCCTTCTAAGAGTTTTAAAAGGCCCTGCTGTACGGATTCCCCACTGACATCACGACTGGTGGTGTTTTTCTTTTTCGCAATCTTATCGATTTCATCGATGAAGATGATACCGGTCTCTGCTTTATTCACATCATTGCCTGCTGCTGCTAAAAGCTTAGATACCACGCTTTCGATATCATCACCGATATAGCCGGCCTCTGTCAAAGTCGTAGCGTCTGCCAGGGCAAGGGGTACGTTCAAAAGCTTTGCCAGGGTCTGTACCAGATAAGTCTTACCGGAACCTGTAGGTCCAATCATCAGGATATTGGACTTCTCAATCTCGATATCATCCATGGTTCCTGTAGCCACACGCTTATAGTGATTGTATACTGCTACAGACAGAATCTTCTTTGCCTGTTCCTGTCCGATGACATACTCATCTAACTGTTCTTTAATCTTGTGCGGAGCAGGGATATCCTCTAAGGAAATCGGAGGCTTCGCATTCGGATCTTTCTTTTTTAATTTCTGACGGTTGCCGCCACCAGGTCCAAAGCCTTGCAAATCTGCTAAATTGATAAAGCTGATATTAGGAAATGGTTTTCTGGGATTCTTATTCTCTGCCTTATCCTCAGTATTCTCTCCTTCTGTCTCCTCCGGTTTCTCTTCGGATGTTACCTGCTGATTATCCGCATTCTCTGTTCCACTAGGCGTTTGATCTGCTCCCGGAAATCCCATGCCGGGGAATGTCACATTACCACCAAAAGGATTCACGAATGGATTATTCTGGAGAATCCGTCCCATGTCCATATTGCTTAAGGAATCTAAAGTCTTATGCATGCAATCATTACAGATGCACATGTTTTGCGGAAGATGGAACATCTTCCCGGCTTTGCTTTCCGATCTATGGCAGATGCTGCACACCTCTTCATAGGTATTGTCATTATTCTCATTATTGTTATTCTGAAATTCTTCAGCCATTGTATTACTCCATATCTATACTTCAAATACATTCTATTTCAAGGAATACTTCAAGTATACAAAGAAAGCGCCTTGCGGGCAAGGCACTTTCCGTGAAGATTATGTGATTTCGGATGCATTCGGGTTGCACATTCTATTCCACTGTAACAGACTTGGCCAGGTTACGTGGTTTGTCCACGTCGAGTCCTTTGCCTACGGATACATAGTAGCCGAAGAGCTGGAGTGGGATGATAGCCAGGGAGTTGGCGAAGACAGGGTCTGTCTCCGGAATGTAGATGACATAGTCACTGGCTTTCTCGACCTCTGTATTATTTTCTGTGGTGACTGCCATGATGAAGGCACCACGGGATTTTACTTCTACCATGTTTGATACGCTCTTCTGGAACAGGTCAGGCTGGGTAGATACTGCTACTACCAGAGTGCCATCTTCGATGAGGGAGATGGTGCCGTGCTTTAATTCACCTGCTGCATAGGCCTCAGAGTGTACATAGGAGATTTCTTTTAATTTCAGAGATCCCTCCAAGGAAATCGCATAGTCGATACCACGGCCGATGAAGAATACATCTTTGGCTGCCGCATAACGGTTAGCGAATTTCTGGATTTTTTCTTTGTCATTTAATAGTCTCTCTACCTGTTTAGGCAGCTTCTGCAGTGCAGTCAGTAGCTGTGCGGTACGCTCTTCGGTGATGGTACCGCGGACTGTAGCGAACTTCATAGCCAGAAGATACAGGGCAATCAGCTGTGCGCTGTAAGCCTTGGTGGTAGCTACGGCGATTTCAGGACCTGCCCAGGTATACATGACATTATCTGCTTCTCTGGCGATAGAGGAGCCTACTACATTGACGATACCCAGTACAGGAAATCCTTTTTCTTTGGTCTCACGGAGTGCTGCCAAGGTATCTGCAGTCTCGCCGGACTGGCTCACCACGATAACCATAGCTCCTTCTTCCAGAATAGGATCACGATAGCGGAACTCAGATGCCAGGTCTGTCTCTACCGGAATACGTGCCAATTTCTCGATGACATACTTGCCGGTAACACCTGCATGATAAGCAGAACCACATGCTACGATGTGGATTTTCTTAATCTTCCTAATATCCTCATCCGTCATGCCCAGTTCTTCGATGACGATTTTGCCATCCTGGATACGTGGGGATAAGGTGTCTGTAATGGTCTTTGGTTGCTCATACATTTCTTTCAGCATGAAGTGGTCGTAGCCGGCTTTCTCTGCTGCGTCTGCATCCCAGCCAATCTTGACTGCCTTCTTCTTGATTTCTTCTGCATCGATGTTGTAGAAGGTCAGGTTGTTTTTCTCTAGTTTTACGATTTCCTGATTGTCTACGTAGAAGACTTTTCTGGTGTATTTCAGAATAGCCGGTACATCAGATGCGATAAAGCAGCCTTCTTTGTTCTGGCCTACGATGAGTGGGCTGTCCTTGCGTACTGCATAGATGGCATCTTTCTGGTCTGCAAACATGATACCCAGGGCATAGCTACCCTCTACACGACGCAAAGTTCTGGTGATGGCTTCCATGGGATCACCGTGATAATAGCGATCTAGGAGATGAGCCAGTACCTCTGTATCGGTTTCGGATTTGAACTTATAGCCCTTTTTCTTTAAGTACTCTTTCAGTTCCTGATAGTTCTCGATGATACCGTTGTGTACCACTGCGATGGTGCCTTCTTTATTTAGGTGTGGATGTGCATTCACATCACTTGGCGCACCATGGGTAGCCCATCTGGTGTGACCGATGCCTGCAAAGCCAGGCAGGGTGGCTCCATCATGGGTCAGGTTCTCTAAGACTTTCAGTCTGCCTGCTGCTTTCTTATAGACAATCTTCTTGCCGTCAAATACTGCCACGCCGGCAGAGTCATATCCTCGATACTCCAATTTGGATAATCCGTCTAAAATGATTGGTGCTGCTTCTAAAGCACCGATGTATCCTACGATACCGCACATAGTTCTTTCTCCTATCTTTTCCTTACTACACCCTGTCCTTTATTTCTGTGACAGGCTCTCCCATCTTCTTTCCCAGAAGGTAGGATTCATGGTATATTTCATAATCTGTTTCTTGGTCAGATTCTGATAATTCTTTCCTGCTCTGTAACCAAAGTACTTATACGCACTGGTAACCAACATAGGGATAATCAAAAGGCCCCGTCCTCTTTTTAACAGTCCGATTGCTGTTCGCTTCACCAGCTTCACGCCTTCCGATTCAGAAGGCACCTTCTCAAAAATCTCAGGATGATCTGCCTGAGATACCCCTAGATCAAAGTTTCTCTGAAACTGCTTTTGATTGCTATATACATGAGAGTGGTATACCTTTGCACCAGCCTCATATGCAATCTCATATCCTGCATTTACAGCCGCTGCTGCATAGTACATATCCTCGTTGAATATGGCTTCTTTTACGAAGCCGCCCAGCTTTTGATACACATCTCTGCGATACATGGCACAGACATTAGAGCAAAAGTAGGTTTTGATACCCAGATTCTCTATGTCTGCTTTGGACTTTCTTCGACTTTCCGAAGGATAGTTAAAGGCTCTGGTGATATCCTCCACCGGCGTGGTGGCCCCTTTCTTAGGCAACTGTCTAGCATAGCTGACGGCTACCTGTGGATCAGCAAAAGGCTTTAAAAGGTTTTCCACCAAGTGGTCATCTGCCGGAATGGCATCCTGGGTCATCATGAGGAAATACTCCGCCTCTGAGAACTTCACAGCCCAGCGTCTGGTAGCGCCATGGTCAAAATCTTTTTTCTCTAAGTGATGAACTTCCAGGTTCTCCATGTCTCGCAACGATGCATGGCAGTTTACCAAATCATCCCAGTACCGTTTCTCTGTATTGGCAATGATGATTTTGTGTACCGCATGATCTTGACGCTTTAACTGCTCTATGAGATCCAGGAATCCCTCATCCGGTCTATATACCGGAATGATTACATCTACACTCTGCATATTATCTCCTATGGGATTTAGAAACTTTATAACTTATTATAACACGTTATAGAAAGTGTCTTTCACGCAAAGAAGAGCCCGCAGGCTCTTCTTGTAATTCTCATATTTATTTTGCTCCGGATGTATCTGAAGATACTTTAGAGCTGATACTCTTCACTTCGCTACTTGGCTCATATCCTGTCTCATCGAAGAGATATTCATGTAACCAAGTTACGTTAGAGGTAAGATCTTTTGGAATAACGCAACTTCCCTTGCTTCCTACAGTACCGGTTCCACGCATAGATGCTTCAGGGAAACCTTCGTCACCTACGATGTTATAAGAACTGATATCAGCAAGTAAGCTGAGTGCTTCTTCTAGATTCAAGGACGTATAGATAACCTTACTACCAAATACATTGGTACAAGTAGATGCTAATGTAGTCTTGCTTGCCTTATGTGCCTGATCCATGATGAGTTTCAGGATAGTTCTCTGTCTCTCAGCACGTTTAAAGTCATCACCCTTGGTATAACGGATACGGCAGTATGCAGTAGCCTGCAGACCGTTCAAAGTCTGTACACCGGAATGCTGTACCGGAGTGTAAGTAGTCTTCAGGTTTTCAGCGATACACATCTGATAGTTATTTAAGTGGCTGATTTCCTCTTCTCCTACATCCAAAGTAACACCGCCCAAGCTATCTACTACAGTAGCCAGACCCTCGAAGCCGATGGTGACAAAGTCTGTGATATTTAGGTCAAGGTTCTGGTTCAGCATATTGATAGCCTGCTGAGGACCGCCCTTAGCATAAGCACCGTTGCACTTATTGTAAGTGTCATTACCGATATTTAAATAGGTATCACGATATACAGATACCAGTTTTACCTGCTTATTGTCATTATCGATATTGGCAATGATAATCGTATCGGATCTGGTATTCTTGGTAAGCGCACCTGTAGTGGAGTCTACACCGAAGAGAGCTATGGTACGGTATCCTTTCATAGATACGTTCTCTGCTACTTCTTCGTTGACTTCGATATCTGCCTCACTTAAATCTACGTGACCGACTTTCTCAACCTTGGTTACACCATACAGGATAAAAAGTACAACTGCCAAAGCAATGATTTCGATAGAGAAGATGATAATACGGTTTCTTCTCTTCTTTGCTTTCTGCTTTGCAGACAGTTTCTTTTTGCCGGATGGTCTGGAGGATGAGCTACGACTACCGCTGCTTCTGCGGTCTACGCTTCTGCCGGAAGAGCTTCTTCCACTTCCGGACTTACGACTTCTACGAGTATCCTCGTAATCATCGTACTCATAATCATTCTCATAGCCATATTCATAATCATCCTCGTAGCCGTACTCGTAGTCGTCTCTTCTACGCTGGCTGCCGGATGTTCTTCTTCCTGATGCAGAGCTGCGATTTGCAGGACGATTTGCAGGTCTGCTTGGACGTCTGCCGTAATCGTCATCATCGTATCTGTTGCCCATATACGTTCCCTTTCTATTTCAGTAGGACTTCCTACTTAGTAAGCATTTTTATTGACAAAACCATGGAAAATCGTACGGAACAGAATCCGTATATCAAATCCTAAAGTCCAATTTTCAATGTAGTAGATATCGTACTCAATACGCTTCTTAATAGAGGTATCACCGCGGTATCCGTTGACCTGTGCCCAACCGGTCATACCCGGGCGCACTTGATGCTTCACCATATAACGCGGAATCTCTTCTTTGAACTTATCCACGTACTGTGGTCTCTCAGGTCTAGGTCCCACCAAAGACATATCGCCCTTTAGCACATTAAAAAGCTGAGGTAATTCGTCCAAACTGGTCTTTCGAATGAAAGCGCCCACTTTGGTTACACGAGGATCTCCCTTTGTGGTCCATCCTTTTTTCTCGTCTTCAGGAGACTGCATCCGCATGGAGCGGAATTTGTACATTTGAAATGGCTTATTATGTAAGCCGATACGCTGCTGTTTGAAAATAATCGGTCCGGGGCTGCTGAGTTTCACAGCCACTGCCAATATAAGAAGCAGCGGAGATATCAAAATGATACCCACAAAAGAACCCAGAAAATCTACGGTTCTTTTCAAAATACGATTCAGTGTATTCGTAAGCGGGACATTGCGGATATTGATTACCGGAAGTCCCATCAAATCTTCTGTATAAGGTCTACTGGAAAAGACCTCGCTATAGTCCGGAATGAACTTGGTGTGTACCCCGGACTTCTCGCATAAGGACACAATACTACCCAGGCGGTCGTACTGCTTTAAGGGCAGCGCGATAGCGATTTCGTCCAATTTATTCTCCGGCAAAATATACTCCAGATTTCCAATGGTACCTACTACTTTGACCCCTTTGTACAGGGAGCCTCTGGGTACTTCATCATCCAAAATAGCATGGACCACATAGCCCCACTGAGGGTTCATCTTAATGCGGTCGATGTACTGCTCTGTAGCTCTGGAGTAGCCTACAAGAAGCACATGCTTCATATTATGACCGCTACGACGCATGACCTTCAGGACATAGCGCACCAATCCTCGGAACAACGTGGTAAGTAATGTATTCACCACGAAGAACAAGAATATCATAGACCTGGAGAAGTGCTGCTGCCAAATCACGAAAAGTACGGATGTGGTAATCACAATTCCCAGGGTGTTTGCTTCAATAATGTGAGCGATTTCGCCGGCAGGGTCTGTCCCCCTTTTTGGCGTGTACAGCTTGCAAAGGGAGTAGAGAATCAAATATCCCACTACCAGGAACGGTATCGCACGGAAATATGTCTGCATGTCCAGATGGTATTCACCTTCTTTGACATTGGAAAATGGGCTTTCAAACTTCAGCCACCAGGCTGTAATGTAGGAAATCGCCACCAATGCCCCATCAATTACTACATGCAATCCATTGAAATATTTCTGGTTATCCTTAATCATGTCTATCCCTTCAACAGAAACTACACATAAAACATATTCTATCTTATTTTACTAAAAATCACAACCAAAAAGCACGCGAAACATGTTAATCAACAGTTCTAGCTCTATTCGAAGATAGTTTAGAAAATGCCGCGCTTCAAATGGTACGTGCTTTTCTTTTCCTGTCTCGGAAAAACTTAGTCCAAAGCCTTTCCCTAATCCTTTGATATAAAGAAGTCCAAACCCCTTCTTTACAAAAAACAAGATTTTCAGCAAAAAGCCAATCAGGAAAAAAGGCAAGTTGATAAGGATTTGCAACAGCGGCATATTCTTACCAATGATATAGATGCTGTTTCTGGAAGAAAGGTTTATCTTAAATGCATTATATTTTGAACCGGATGATCCGCTTCCTGCATGGTACACCAAAGCATCCGGTGTATACCAGTTCTCATAGCCGTAAATACGGGCTCTATAGCCCACATCCACATCTTCTAAATACGCGAAATGGGTTTCATCAAAGTATCCGATTTCTTCAAAAATCGCCTTTCGATAAATAGCCGCCCCGGCACAAGCAGAAAAAACTTTCTTTTCTCTTTGATATGGCGTAAAATCTTTCCCGCCACCGCGTGCTCTGGCCCAGCCCAGTGCAGTATATAGATCCCCTGCATTATCCATCTCATCTCTGCGATACAGATTTCTCATTTGGGAGGAAACAGAAAAAGCCTTGGGATGTCTGTCTAATGCCTTCTCCATGGCTGCTAAAAATCCTGCCGCCACCTCCGTATCATTATTGAGAAGCAGTACATACTCTGTATCCGCTGCCTGGATTCCCACGTTAACCGCATGAGAGAATCCGGTGTTATCCCAAAGCTCTATGAGCTCTACTTTTGGGAAGTTTTTCAGACATTTCGTAGAACCGTCCGAGGAACCGTTATCTACCACGATAACCTTTGCCTCGGCATCATCCGCAAAAATACTGCGCAGGCAGCCTTCTATGAAGTTGATTCCATTGTAGTTCGGTATGACAATCGTGGTTTTCTTCACGGTTCTTCCTTTTCTTTTGCTTCCTTATGTTGTAATCATAGACTGTTTTGTATGGAGGGTATCCACAGAAGAAGTTTTCCTTCTTTGGTAAGTTCTGCTGATAATCTGCGGCTTCTTAAAATCCATTCTTCCTCAGACAACGTCTTCCCGTAGGTACGAAGCCTTGTCTGAACATCCGGAATATAGTCCAGACCAATCATCTCTTCATAGAGATGGATATCTTCTTCTCGCAGCACAATCACCCTAGCATCTAATACTTGGGCGTTTTGCATGACACTGGCTTTATTGCCCGGTCCTGAAAAGAAGCTTCGAAGGCCTGCATAAGGGCAAATCCCCTCTGCTGTTAAAAAGCCGCTGATAATCTTTCCTCTTTTTAAAAGGCTTCCTCCGTAAGCTGCGATATCCTTACGCTGCAGGAAAAGGTCTCCCTGATACACCACTTCATAAAAGCCCAAGTGTCTGGTGTGCTCCACTTCTGCTTGTATATCATGGGTCCTTAAGTAATCCACCACTGCTCTTTTGCCTGCTTCATAGGCATATAATTTGCTGGCCGGATTCGCCGCCGTAGAGGATTTGTGACAGGTCCAATGATAAAGGACTTTCGAAATATGAAGTACCTTGCCATGGTCTGATGCCCGAAGCACTAGATCAAAGTCCTGTGCTCCATCGTACTCTCTTCTGAGCAAAAGCTTTGCAAAAAGGTCCCTTTGCATCACCAGGAAATGACAGATATAGTTATTGCTCAGCAGGAAATCCCGATTAAAATCCGGCTTGTGATTGGGTTCAAAATAGGTGTCGGAATCCGGATCATACTTATCTTCATCGGAATAGCAAAATGCCGGATCTGTCCCTGTTTCTTCCTGGTAGATGCGAATCGCATCCGCCATTTCAAATACCGCATCTTCCGTCAGAAAATCATCATGGTCCAAAAGTCCAATCCAGTCCCCTTTTGCATAGGGTAGGGCTGCATTGGTATTCTCTGAGATACCTTCGTTAGAGGTCAATTTTAGATAATGGACCTTTCCTTTCTGAAAAGCATCCTCTCCTCTATCTTCTCCCTGCTGCCAGCTGTGTCCTGCCATGCCGGGATTCGCTTTCAGGTAGGCTTTTACCGTGCTTTCCACTTTGCTAGTCTTGCTGGCATCTGCCAAAATCACTTCCCAGCCTCCGTAGGTCTGCTTTGCCAGAGCATCTAATAGTTTTACCAGAAAACCATTATCTGTCTCATAACAAGGAACCAGGATGCTGAAGCAAGGTTTCTCCCATACGCAAGAAGTTTCCCTCTGGGCAGAAACTTCTACTGCAGAGGGAAACTCGTAGCTATAGTTTTTGTCGTAAGCCTGGGTGAGACGCTCATAAATCGTCTCAGCCGTAGGCTTCACGCCATTTTTCTTTATGTAGTTCAGTGTTTTATAAATCGCACTATTCATCCGCTATTTAGGAATTGATGATGTCTTTTACAGCATTTGTCAGTTCTTCCACCTTAGCCTGTGCATCTTCTAGATTGGTGCCTTTGACACCCATGTAGAATTTAATCTTAGGCTCTGTACCGGATGGACGAGCGCAGCACCAAGCATCATCTGTCAAATCAAAATACAATACATTGGATTTTGGCAGGCCTGTCTCTTTGACTTCTCCTGTCTTTAAATCCTTAATGGTATTGTTCTCATAGTCTCTGAAAGATACCACATCCCAATGACCAAACTTAGAAGGTGTATTATTTCTAAACTTATCCATTAAAGCAGCGATTTCTTTAGATCCGTCGATACCCTTCATGGTGATGGCATACTGAGTCTCTTTAAAGAATCCGTATTCTTCGTAGATTTTCAGCATCTGGTCATAGATGGTCATGCCGTTCTTCTTGCACCAAGCAGCTACTTCGCAAAGCATCATTACTGCTACGATGGCATCTTTATCTCTTGCATGGGTACCTACCAGGCAGCCATAGCTTTCTTCCAAACCAAATACATAATTGTTGGAGCCGGTTTCTTCGAAGAGCTTAATCTGCTCACCGATATATTTAAATCCTGTCAGTACTTCGATGCACTTAATGTCATAAGCTTTGCAAAGAACGTGTGCCAGGTTTGTGGTTACGATGGTGGTAACCAGTGCCGGATTTACAGGCATAGAACCTGTTGCTTTTCTTTCTCTCAGGATATACTCAGCAATCAGCATACCGGACATATTACCTGTGAAGGCTTCATATTCACCGGTTTTGCTATTCTTTGCATAGACGCCAAGACGGTCAGCATCCGGATCAGTAGCCATAACGATGTCGGCATTTTTCTCTTTTGCAAGCTTCAGAGCCAGTTCGAATGCCTTAGGATCTTCCGGGTTTGGATAATCCAAAGTAGTGAAGTCCGGATCCGGTAATTCCTGCTCCGGTACTACATATACGTTTTCAAATCCAAGTTCTTTCAGAACACGGCGAACAGGGATGTTACCTGTGCCATGGAATGGTGTATAGACTACGCTGATATCCTTTGCCATTTCTTTGATCAGTTCCGGATGGATAATCTGCTTTTTCAGCTCTACCATGTAGGTATCATCGATTTCTTCCCCGATGATTTCATAAAGACCCTGTGCCATAGCATCTTCTTTGGACATGGTCTTTACTTCCGCATAGTCTGTGATTGCCTTTACTTCATTGATGATACCGGTGTCGTGAGGTGGTGTAACCTGTGCACCATCTTCCCAGTATGCTTTGTATCCATTGTATTCCGGTGGATTGTGGCTGGCTGTGATCATAACGCCGGCTACACAATTCAGTTTACGCAGTGCATAAGAGAGTTCCGGTGTAGGACGCAGTTCTTTGAAGACATATGCTTTGATGCCATTGGCTGCAAGGCATCTTGCTGTCTCATCTGCAAATTCCGGTGAAAATCTACGGCAGTCAAAAGAGATTGCCACACCTCTCTTTGGGTCGCCATGCTTTTTGATGTAATTTGCAAGTCCCTGTGTTGCTTTACGTACGGTGTAGATATTCATACGATTGGTACCTGCACCGATTACGCCACGAAGTCCGCCTGTACCGAACTCCAATTCTTTATAAAAACGGTCCTCAATTTCAGTCTCATCTGTCAAAGCGAGCAGTTCTTTTCTGGTTGCTTCGTCAAAATACGCATCTTCTGTCCATTTTTTGTATACTTCTTTGTATCCCATGTTTTTCCTCCTGATTTCCGTTGGTCTCCGGGCAAATTATACCATATTCCGCCTAGATTTTTAAGGTGTAATCACTACGGTCCAGAGAGAAATTCACATTATAAAACGGATCTCCCTGTTCTAATAGTTTCGCATAGCGGCTTCTGAAAAGCTCGCATTCCTTCTCATATCTAGCTGCGCGCTCTCCATCTAAATCGCTTCCTCTGGATACGGATTCGAAATGATAGAGTTCGCAGTATGGATTCCATACATTCCATAAGCCCATATCTCTTAGACGCAGACAGAAATCCACATCATTCAATGCTACTGCAAAGCTTTCATCCAGGCCATTTAATGCATCATATAAAGTCTTCTTTACCATGAGGCAAGCTCCCGTTACAGCACTGACATCCTGTGCATAACACAGCCTGCCCATGTAGCCCAGGTTTGTGCTTGCCACCTTATAGTGGCTGTGACCTGCAGTACGGTGGGCCCCAAGGCCGATGACGATTCCCGCATGCTGGATGGTCTTATCCGGGTAATAAAGTTTTGCACCTACTGCACCCACATCCGGTCTTTGTGCATACATCAACAGTTCTTCGATCCAGTTGATGGAGATTACCTGGGTATCGTTATTGAGTAATAGGATATACTCACCACCTGCATGCTCTACGCCAAAGTTACAGATTTTGGAGAAATTAAACTCTCCTTCAAATTTCACCAGTCGAATCTTTGGCTGGTCTTTTAATTTCTCATAGTAAGCAAAGGTCTCATCCTGTACAGAGTTATTCTCTACTACGATGATTTCGTAGTTATCATAGGTACTCTGGCTCAGGATAGAAGTAATGCATCTCTGCAGGTCGTCCACATGGTCCTTGTTGGGGATAATGATGGACACCAAAGGATTTCGCAGCACTTCATATTTGATGCGGAAGATGGTTTCAAACGCTTTGGTAGATAGAATCTCAAAGTTTTGGAAACCACACTGGGTCAAATGATCTGCCACAGCCCCTCTGGCTGCTTCTATAGCATAGCTTTTGGCATTGATATCGCTGGCTACGGAGGCTTTATGGCTTCTCCAGTAGTACATCAATCTTGGCACATGCACCACATGCTTTGCTTTGCTGGTGAGTCTCAGGATCATATCATGATCCTGACTTCCATCAAACTGGCTGCGGAAAAGCTCCATACCCTGCAGAAGTTCTCTGGAAAAAGCACTAAAGTGACAAATATAGTTATTGGCCCTTAAGTTATCCAAAGAATAATCCGGCTTAAAATGCAGGGTAATCATATCATCGATGGTCTTATTCCCTTTAAAGGTAGCCTCATCGCAATACAAATAGTCTGCGTCCTTCTCGCAGATCTGCTCCATGTAAGCATAGAGTACGGAAGGATGTAACACATCATCATGATCAAATAGCGCGATATAGTTACCGGTAGCCATCTTATAGCATTCATTGGTGTTGCCGGAAATACCTTCATTCTTCAGCAACTTCTGGTATTTGATACGGCTATCCTTCCGGATGTACTCATCGCAGATTCTGCCTACTTCCGGATGCTTTTCATCGGAGCCATCTGCCAGGCAAAGTTCCCATTTTCCATAGGTCTGTGCAGTCACAGACTCAATCATCTCTCTCAGGAATTTCTCCGGTGTATTATATAGCGGAACTAAAATACTGAAGGTAATATCTTTCGGAAAAACTCTGCCTTCTTCTGCTTTTCTCTGGTTCTCATCCGGGAAGCTGCGCGTTCCGTGCTGGAGTCTCGCCTGTTTTTCAATCATTTTGCTTTTTACTTTACGAGCGATTCCCTTGGGAGAGCCGTACTGACCTACTCTGTCTCCGGTTCTCTTTAAAAAGTGATAGGCATCTCGTGCCGGTTTAGCGGCTTTCCATAGACCGCTGTTTTTGATACGGTCCAGATTTTCCTGCAAATCTTCCGCTTTCCGATTGGCATCCGCTAATCTGCCGGAAAGCTTTGCTGTTTTCTTTTTTTCTTGTTCGTATAAATCGCGATAGTACGATACTTCGTCCTTATCTGTCATTCACATTCACCTTCTGTTTTGATTTTGACCCATTTGTCACTGGTCTCATCATATAGACCCAGGCTCACTTCATAAAAACCACCTGCCAAATCCTTTTTCAGAATACGGCAAGTAAAGCCCGATAAGCCGATATGGGTTTCTGCCGGAAAGACTTCCTCCAGGTCATAACGGTAGTGCTTTGCCACAGGCACCTGCAATGCTTTTAACTGCTTTTTGTCTGTCAGCAAAACATAGGTTGTAAAAGAAGCATTGTCTTTTTGATTTGCAAAGCACCAGCCTTCCAAGCACCAGATGTCCGGTTCTTCCCGCAAATGCTTCGGTTGTACCTTGCAGCTTTCCAGGGAGTACTGTGTCTTACCTTCCTGCATAGCCTCCACGAAGCTATAAGAAATGGTCTTTACTTCTTGTGTCAAAAGACGCTTCTCATAATCATAGTCATAACCCACCACATACTCCGGTGAGTTTTTCTTCATATGGTTGCTGTAATAAGGGTCATACTCCAACAGTCCCGGATGACGCTTGTAAAGTTTGTCCTTTTCCTGAAGCAGGCGATTCCACTTTTCTTCTTGCCCCTCGTCCAGACCACGGCTTAAGGATTCATGGTGTCTTAGAACCGCATCGTTTCTTTGAACATTACGGTATCCCATATCATGTAGACGGAAGCAAAACTCCACGTCATTGTAAGCTACTGCCATATCTTCCATCAAACCACCCATATCCTGATACAGGAATCTGGACACCAAAAGGCAAGCCGCTGTCACCGCCACCATATTCATAGCGGTGGCGCCATGGCCATAGTAGTATAGCCGATCCTCCGGGAACGTCACCAGCTTATGACTTGGCCCGATGGCCAGATTGGTGATACCCGCATGCTGAATGCGCTCTTCTCCCGGGTACCAAAGTTTGGCGCCTACTGCACCTACCCCCGGAACCAAAGCCTGGCCCAGCATGATATCCAGCCAGTCTTTCTGGATGATTTCGATATCATCATTTAAAAGAAGGACAAAATCTCCCTGTGCCTTGGCTACGCCATCATTGCACATTTTAGAAAAATTGAAATCCGATGCTCGATAGAGGTACTGCATTTTCTTGCCATAGAGTGCCCCTAACGTATCCATCAAATCACGGATGGTTTTCTGGTTCTCCTCAGAGCTACCATTATCCACCACGATGAACTCCACATTTTCATAATTAGTGCGGTTCAAAAAGCTCATCAAGCAAGTCTTCAACACATCCGGATGATCCTTGGATGGAATCACCACAGAGATCAAAGGCTTGTAACTGGGATTAGGCCATACAGCCGTAACATTTTCTATATAGGTATCTCCGCTTGCCACCAGGAATCCCCTGGCTTCTAATGCTCGTTTTCTGCAAGGGATGTATCTTTCTTCGTATCCCCAATAATTTTCAAACTTACGGTAGTCCGGGGATACGGTGGTTTCTAATTTAGAGGTATCTCCTGCCAGTTCCTCTTCTTCCTTTGGAATGTGGTAAAGCACCGCATCTGTCATACCACCTTTTCCGGCTCCCACTGCCTGAAGGCAAAGCTCATAGGCATTCTGCCTGCCGTCTTGTTCATGGAACAGCATAATCTGATACACATCTTCCTTCCGCAGCGCAAAGAAGCTGGCGGGATAGAAGAAGCCAAGTAGGGTTTCCGGCGACCACACAGGCTTAAAGAAAGGATGATGTCTTTTCCCTTCTTTGGTTATAAAGTCCTCGTGGGCATACCACACCTTGCAGTCCCCATTCTCACGGAAGAATCCGGAAACAATGCCCGGACATCTCTCATCCAGGTAGTCCGGATTCTCTGCAAAAAGCAGGTATTTCACCTTTGCAAAGCTCTCTTCACTCAGAAGCTCCTGCATAGAGATGCGACCATCCAAATCCTGATAAGAAAGGATTGCCACCTCTGATTCATCTCCGATTTTCCCTAGCGGAATAGTAGTTTCCACATTAGCAATCCACTGGGCATAAGGATTCTGTTGCTTGGACAGCTCCTTTTCATAAGCAGCCACCAAAGTATCCTTCGCCTGCACATAGCTCCCGGAAAAAAGGCCTTTTCTTCCGGCTCTGGATTTAACAGCCTTCACACCCTTTACGCAGAAGCGAAAAGGCGCCGTCATTTTATACGGAATACTGGATTGAATTCTTGTTAAATTTGCATTTAACTCATCCACTTTTGTTTCCGCATCTTGTAATTTACTGGCTAGTTGTGCATTGATTTTCTTTTGATTGCGGTAGGCTTCTTCTAGGTACGCAGCCCATGTGTATTGTTCTTTCATGAAATAACTATAGTCTCCGCTGTGAAATCATACATTTTCTGTCTCGATGCTCGATCTTCCCACAGGTACCCTAAAAGGTATTCTCCCTGAGGAAGGGCGCCTTCATCCAATGTAACGCTCATACCTGACAAAGCAGGGTACTGGATATAAGGCAGATTTTCCTGATAGTCCGGACGCAGTCTTCTGGTGAAAGGCACCTGATAAAGAGGTCCGTCTGTACGTTGTACTTTCTTGGTGATTTCCTCATCCTCAGAGAGTTTTCTCATAAGGAGGCTTATTTTATAACGGCTGTTATCTACCTGTACTGCATAGAACCAGCCTTGGATATAGTATCCAAAGTAGTACTCTGATGTCTCATTCTTACCGGTTTCCCAAAGTGCTCTACTTCCGGCAAACTCAATACCATGATACAGGACATCATTGTGCCAGCTTTCCGGCACTTGTCCGGTAATCTCTTCCGGCATGCCCTTTTCCATCACTTCACTGGCCTGATAGCGATTTCCGGGACGGAACTGCCACTCCATGATATCTTTTACAAATCCCGGATTATGGTATGGATCGCGATTCCAGAGTCCTGGATGTGCTGCATATAATTTGTCTCGCTCTCCATGGAGTCTTCGTAGCTTCACGATGCCTTCATCGCTTCCTCTGCTGACAGATTCATAGTGAAGCATGTGGGTATGATTACAAGTTACGTTCCGATACCCTTTTTCATATAAGCGGAAGCAAAGCTCCACATCATTGAAAGCCACTGCCAAATCTTCAGAAAAGCCGCCCACCTCATCAAACAGTGCTTTCTTCATCAGCAGGCACGCCCCTGTAGTAGCCAGAGTATTCACTGCCTGTCTATTCCAGCCAAAGTAATAGCTTTCCGTATCTTTTTGTGTCTGCAGTTTGTGACAAGGTCCTAAATGGATATTGTTTACCCCTGCATGCTGAATGGTTTCTTCATCCGGATACAGAAGTTTGATGCCTACTGCACCTACATAGTCTTTTCTGGCCTTCTCCATCATCTTGGTAAGCCAGGTTCTGTCTACTACCTCTGTATCATCATTCAGGAACAGCACGTATTCGCCTGTAGCCATCTGTGCTCCCTGATTGCATAATGCAGAGAAGTTAAAGGCCTGAGGTCTATGCTCATAGCGGAAGGATGCTTCCCTTTTTTGCTGGCCGGCCATCTTTTCAATGATGGCTTTGTTTTCAGGACTACTGCCATTATCCAGAACGATGACTTCCAGATTCGGATAATCAGTCAGTTCCATAAGAGAATGCACGCATCTGGATAACAATCTCGGGTTATCCTTGGAAAGGATGACGATGGATACCTTCTCGGCCTTGTCTCCCATAGGAATATCCGAGAACCACAAATCCTTTTTCAAATCAGAAAAACGCTCTTCTCGTCCGAAATCCTCCGGCTGCTCCTCTAAATAGATAGGATACGGGATATGCTCGACTAAAATAGCTTCATTCACTAAGCTCAAAATCAAACGATAGACATTTCTCTGAAACTGTAGCTTCGCTTCTTCGCTTTGCTCCGGTGCAGACAGATTTTCTGTCAGTTCAAAGGTAGTGTCCTGTAAAACCGTAGCCAAAAGCTCACGCTCTACCAGAACAGCTCTGCCAAAATAGCACTGAGATAGCAGTGTATCCGGAGAAAAGTCCGGTTTTAGCCATCCTGCTTCATCCGGGTAGGCAAGTTTCGCATAAGGTTTTTCGAATAAAAAGCGTCTTATCAATTTGATAGCGTTTTTGTGTAACAGTTCCGGTTTGTCTACCAACAATAGATACGAAGACTCGGTATCCTGCAGGCTCTTTATCGCTGCATCCAAAGCTGCCTTCGTGGCAAACAAAGTGCGCAGAGACATGACACCCACATTAATGTCAGCAGAAGTGCCCTCCAGGTATTCTGTCATTCTCCATGCCTGGAATTCGGCTTCAGAAACAGATTGCGCACGAACAGTAGCTTCATATTCACGATGATATTGTGCCACCAGCACATTCTGTACAGCCTTTTTCAGCATGGACATTATCGCCAGAACCTCCTCTTAGGTTTGTATTGTTCCGCCAGGATTTCCATCATGGTATCCCCCAGTAAGGAGATTTCCCATTCTACTTCTAATAAATCGATTTCCTCTTCTTGAAATCCTGCTCTACGGATTCCATCAATGTCGATGGTGATATTCGGGTCTTTGGTGGTGAAAATATAAGCATTCTCCGTGCCAATCTGAATACCATTTGTGGTAACTGCTGAGTCTTTGCCAAGGGTAACCTCTTGGTCGTTGAATCTCACACCGCGAAGTACCACCATACAGCCTGACAAAGCCGGATCCAGTCTCAGTGTGAGTACATCTTTATCTACTCGAATCAGGAGATTTCTGTTATCTCCGTCTTCCATCACATCAGTAGCCCAGTATGCAGTCTCCTCGCTAAAGCCTTCCCCACGATTTTCGTAAATCTGTACCCAGCTCTTATGCTCTAAGGTAGCCATCTTCTGCATATAATCCACTGGATTGATACGATCGAAGCCAATCAGGTCTCTCATCTCTGTCATAGACTTACGATTTCCGGTCACATAGCGCTGGAAGCCTTTTTCCTGTTCTCTGAATTCATCAGCTTCTTTCTCGGATATGCCTAGCTCTTCTTGTATTAAATCCAAATTTAACGCCTTGCGTTTGCTGTCTTCCAGCATGTAACAGTAGGCAGCACGGAAAGCCAGTTCTCTGATTGGCACCACTTTTCCAAAGGTCCATTCATAGTCAATCAAGGTCCAAGTGGCATTGGTCAGTGGATGGAATGGTTTGCTGTAATCTTTTCCTGTTAAAATGATGTTGGAAAAAATCAGATCAAAGTCCGCTACCGGCATCTCGCTGTGATAGTCCAAGATTTCAACATAGTGGCGGAATAGGCTCATAAAACCTTCTAAGTCTTCTTTTTTCAGTTTGTCATCCATCAGCTCAGCCAGACTGATGCCCTTGAGATACTCTAGTTCCACGTAGGGTCTTAAATGAGAAGTCTCCATCCCCTCCGAATACTCTTCTTCGGTGAGATCTTCCATGGCCTGGTCATTCACCTTTACCAGACGACAACGATTGATTTTCAGTTCTCCACCCTGGTAACGCTCTCTCAGTTTCTGATATGCAGTGTCAATCTGTTCTACATGATTTACCGCAGCATCTGTCAAAGGAGATTTTCTGACTATCCTTCTTTCCTCTTCTACCTGTAAGATATCCGTACGAATCTGGAATTCCGGTTCTCTGTCATTAGAATATCTTGCGTAGATGGTCTGCAGTTTTGGACCAAGTACCACCAAAAAGGAGTTGGAAAAGTCAGGAAACATGTTATCTCTGGTCAAAGAGTCAAAAACCTGCTTTTCATCAAACAAAACCATGCGGTCTCTGTCAAAATTACGCATGTTATTTGACAACTCTCCTACCTTCGGTAAGTACTCATCCGAGTATAAGGTGGTCATAAATTTATAATCCGGATATGGATAATAGAAGCTGTAGTCTCCTTCCCAGCTTCTCTTTAAGATTTCTTCCAAACCATTCTTAGAGAAGGTTCGTACTACGCCACCTTCCGGATAGCCTTCCAAACCACTAAAGTACGTTCCCAAGTGGTCTTCTCTACAGCCTGCCCAGTATTTCAGACCCAATCTATTCTCAATAGCAATGATAATTCGACCTTCCGGTTTTAAATGCTTTTTCAGAATCTGCAAAAAGGTATCAAAAGGAGTGGCAGAATGAATATATGCCTGGCCGTATTCAAATACGCCGATTAGCATGATATAGTCATAATCGTCAGGTAAGTCCGGCTCGATATCCTCGAAGTTGCCTACTTTGATGTCGATATTATCCTGTTCCATATTTCGATAGGCATTGATTTTACTTCTCTGCTGAGAGAGATCGATGCAGGTTACGCTTCCGGCCTTGCGGGAAAGCACACCGGTGATGGCACCGCATCCGCTACCCACTTCCAAAACCTTATCGGTTTTCTGAAGAGGTACCCACTCTACGATGTTCTCTCGAAGAGAAGAGAAGTGATACAGTACTTCCCAGGATTTCTCCTGTTCGATAATCTTTGGATACTCTATAGTCGAGAAATCTCTTGCAATATGCAGAAGCTTATTCTCTACCTCTCCATCGCAGTATAAATCTTCTCCCGGATAGTGTGTTAAATCCAGATTTACCTTACCAATTTGCATAGTTATCCTTCCTGTCTATAAGGAATAATTTTCTTTTCTTTCTCTTTTTTTCTGGTTTCCACTTTTACTTTAGATTCGCAGTCATAGAAACCAACGGTATTTTTATCAGAGATAATGGTGAGATCAATAGCATCATACAATCTGTGATATACCGTAAAATCCTCTCCTTCAAAGCCTGTAACCCCAAAGGAAATCAGATATTCACCTCCCTGCAGGGTTGCTCTTTGCTTGAAGGTGATGACCTTTTCGGTTCCGGCAGACACACTTTCCAGGAAAGCTTTCTCTACCATGGTATTGGTGCCTGTAATCTCCGTTCCTTTGCTGTTTTTCACTGTGAAAGCAAAGATAGGGCTTTGTACGTCTTCTAGGAAGCGTACTCCCATATGAATGGTGAATTCGCTGCCTTTGATGACGGCTGAGGTCCTGGTGCCTTTCTCATCTGTGATATAGCACTCTGTGATTTCTGCCTTCTTGGAACCATACTCTAGGGTATCATCCTTCACCATGCCCTCAGGCAAAGTGCTCTTTTTCATGGTTCCCGCAGCTTTTTCCTTGATATCTCTGTCCTCTAGGAGACTGGATCCATCCTCGTCCGGAATCTGATACTGTCCTACCAGCACCTGCTTATAAGTATCAATCATCTCTTTTGGAGAGCCTTCTCCTAATTTCTTACCTTTGTTCAGAAGAATCGCTCTATCACAGTACTTACTGATAGTGCTCAGGTCATGGGATACGAAAAGAATCGTTTTGCCCTTTTGCTTAAACTCTTCAAACTTGTGGTAGCACTTTGCCTGGAAGAATACATCTCCTACAGAAAGTGCTTCATCTACGATGAGAATCTCCGGATCGATATTGATGGAAAGTGCAAAGGCCAAACGAACAAACATACCGCTGGAGTAGGTCTTTACCGGCTGATATACGTATTCTCCGATATCTGCAAAGTCCAGGATATCCTGTAATTTTTCATCAATTTCTTTCTCTGTGAAACCTATCATGGTTCCGTTTAAGTAAATATTCTCGATACCGTTGTACTCAGGATTAAATCCTGCCCCCAGCTCCAATAGTGCAGAAATACGGCCATTTACTTCTACCGTACCCTTGGTAGGTGTCAGTACACCGGTGATAATTTTCAAGATAGTGGATTTACCGGAGCCATTAGTTCCGATGATACCGACACACTCGCCTTGCCTGATGGAAAGGTTCACATCCGATAAGGCATAGTGGTCTTTGTGTCTGTTCTTCCTAGAAAGTCCTAAGGCTTCCTTTACTCGATCAGACTGCTTGTCATATAGTTGATATACCTTGTCCACATGAGACACTTTGATGGCAATCTTGTCTTCCATGAAGCCTCCTAAATCACATCAGCAAAATGCGGTTTCAAGCGTTTGAAAATCAAAGCGCCGATACCAAAAATACACACTGTAAAAATCCAGAAATATACAGTGGAATAAAAATCTTCAAAGAACCAGGTTTTCTCCATCAGTGCAGAACGATATCCATTGACGATATAAACAAGTGGATTAATCTTTACGATTGTCATCCAGGTAGGATTTTTAGATAAAACACTGATATTCCACAGAATCGGTGTGGCCCACATACCTACCTGCAACAGGATGGCGATAATCTGGGTCAAGTCTCTAAAGAAAACCACGATAGCGCAGGTTGTATAGCTTAGGCCCAGTACCAAAATAAACAGGCAAAAACTGTAATACACAATTTGGATCGTGTAGATACTTGGGTATATTCCATACAACGCTGCAAGTACAATCATCACCAAAGCAAAGAAAATATGCACAAAGGTAGCTGCGATAATCTTAATGATAGGCAGGATACTGATTTTAAATACCACCTGCTTTACCAGATAACGGTACTCTAAAAGGGCCGTAGTACCATTCTGAAGGCTCTCTGTGAAGTAGAACCAAGGTACCAAGCCGGCTGTCAGATACAGTACGTAAGGCATATCGATGCCGCTTGCTATCATCTGGGCTTTCTGATTGAAGAAGGTATCAAATACAAACCAGTACATAAATACCGTTACAACAGGCTGAACCAGCGCCCATACAAAACCCAAATAGGAGCCTGCATAGCGCTTCTTAAAGTCATTCTTGGATAGCTTCCAGATCAATCTTCTGTTTTCAAATAATTCTACCGGCAAACTGGTAAACTTGTCGTAGAATCGGATAAAGAGAGCACAGGCTGCCAGGATGATTCCGCAGGCGATGATTTTCTTAGTCAGTTCGTCTTGCTGATTGGCATAAGGATTGGTATGTCCCGCCACAATGATGCCAAGAATCACTGCAAATACCAGGAAAATCAGGATTCCCGTTCTCTTTGAAACCTTATTTGTCATTTATTTTCTAGCCTCTTTGTATTCGGCAAAGCTGCCCCATTTGGTATCTTTCTCGGATAATGTAAGTTCCATGCCTTCCGGAATAGGCCATGCTACACCGATTTCAGGATCATCGAACTTCAGACCACCCTCATCATTTGGATGATAGAAGTCTGTACACTTATAGCAGAATTCCGCCTCGTCGCTTAACACCAAGAAGCCATGTGCGAAGTTCTTAGGAATAAAGAACTGCTTTTTATTCTCTGCAGATAAAAGTTCCCCATGCCACTGACCAAAGGTCTTAGAGCCCGGGCGGAGATCTACAGCCACGTCGTAAACCTCACCTTTGATGACACGTACTAATTTATCCTGTGGGAACTGAATCTGGAAATGTAATCCTCTCAGTACACCCTTCTTAGAGCAGGACTGATTATCCTGTACAAATTTCTCTGTAATACCTGCTGCTGCAAAGTCCTCGTAATTGTAGGTCTCCATGAAATAACCACGCTCATCTCCAAAGACCGTTGGTGTAATGGTCTTTAGTCCTTCTATTTCACAAGTCTCTACCTGAATCTTTCCCATGTTTCTTCTCTCCTTTTTATCTATTCGATGGGCTGATCCGGATAGCAGATATCCAGGTCTACATTTCCTTCGATACCATTTACGCTACCTCTGGATGTGTATTGCCACATCTGATAATATCCCTCATAAAGTGGTGCTTTTCTGTATTCTGCCAGCCAGATGGATGCACCTGCCAGTTTGGAAGTATCCAGCTGGTTATAAAACCAATTTCTGCTGGCGTAGATGCCGCCCCTTTCTCCGGCGGCTTCTATGGTCTTGCAAAAGGCGTCACAGACCGCAGTTCTGGTAGCTACATCCAGATTGTCAGCACGTCCTGCTCTGCCGGAGCTTTCTGTATCGATGTACACCGGCAAATCCAGATGGTAATCCTTGCAAAGAGCCAATGCTGCACTGGCTTCTTCCACCGCTTCTACCTCAGATACGGCTTGTGTAAAGAAATACACACCCACCTGAAGTCCTGCTTCCTTTGCGCCTTGTATGTTCTGTTTAAAGTAAGGGTCTTCTACAATGGTTCCTGTAGATGAGCCTCTGTATCCGCAACGGATGATGGCAAAGGTGATTCCCGCCTCTCTGACTGCGTTCCAGTCAATCTCCCTGTTCCATTTGGATACATCGATGCCCAGCTTACCGCCTTCTAAATGCTGCAACTCAGAATTCTCTGTGTCATCCGCATCTGCCAGAGCATCTTTTATGCCGGTATCCTCTTCTTCTGCGATGATATCAGCTTCTGTCTTAATGAGAAGTGAAATATCCGGAATCTCAGCATACTCGATTTTCTCTTTTACATGGACAGTGGACTCCGCAGGTGCGATATAGTCTCCGGTATCCTCTAACTGAATGACATAGTCACCAGCCTTCAGAGAAGATACATAGATGACCCCATCTAAATCCGTATCCCTGTAGCTGCCTTGTCCGGCTACATCCAATGTAAAAGCCTGCCCCG
>Ga0256404_1002535_pt1 | contig 40220 bp, 29 predicted proteins | sample RumenRJG_01DNA_FD_185990 | JGI IMG/M metagenome (GOLD analysis project Ga0256404, IMG submission 185990) | Bovine rumen microbial communities from Lethbridge, Alberta, Canada - RJG_01 | ecosystem: Host-associated > Mammals > Digestive system > Stomach > Rumen | place: Canada: Alberta | collected...
CCACGAGATGGCAAAATAAAAGCCCTCAAAATTCTCCGCGGTAGAAATGCGTTGCAAAGGTAAGCGGATTTTTGAGAACCACCAAAAAGCAAGTCTGAAGTGTTAAAATCTAAAAGTAGTTGATATATAGAGATTTATCTCTATGTGTTTTTCATTGTTTATTGTTGTTTAGAGGTGTCTAAATACACTGCTGCGCTGTTCCAGATCTTCTTGTTTTGTGGCATCAAGCAATATGTTCTCTGACCTCAAACAGTATCTTTGATGCCGTCAAACAGTATCTTTGATGCCGTCAAACAGTATCTTTAATGATGTCAAACAGTATGTTTTTGAGATGTATGTAGGGGGGGCACGTGGGGGGCACATAGGGGGCGCGTTTTTAGGCGAGACATGCCCCCCGTAATTGCCTATATACAAAGGAATTACGAACAAAGGGGCAGGGGGGCACATCTTTTCCTATTCTGTATATAAGAACGAAGGCCTGAAAAGCTGTGTTTATGCGCTATCTATTAAAAGATGTATAATTTTGTGCCAAATCGTTATGTTCTCGATTATTTTTCGTACTTTTGCATCAAGTATCGCCGACGCGCCGTCGCTCGAGCTCTGCTCGCTTGCCACCGATAGGGACGCAAGAAATGGTGCTAAGACTCCCTGAGTGCAGGGTGGCGGTATGATTTTCGCGGAATAACTATAGCGTTAGTGCTATATTCGGTAATGTCCCTGAACCTTGCAACTTCAATCGACATTAATACCGCTTAATAAGACTAACGTCTGCGTAATAGCGTGGACGGACTTATTGGTATTAATGGGTTTTGCAAGGACCTTGGGACATTGATAAGGGCGATTCACGCTTTTATTATGTCCTGAGGTTCTTAGTTGAGAACCCATTTTCTCCGAGATAGTCCTTTCGCTCCTAAGACTATTGCGTAGATATGCAAGACATGATGGAGGGGATTTGTAATCCCCAACTGTCCTCCCATTTCTTTACTAACCGGGATGGGAACACATTGATGAAAGAGTTTGAGGGCATTCTAAGCAATAACCCTCAAGTGAAGAACCTTGATGCAGTTGTGGGCTTTCTTCGAGCATCAGGCTATTTTTCCTTACGTCCCTTTCTTGACGGTATCAACAAAGTGCGCATCCTGATTGGTATCGATGTTGACAAGTATATCGCCCGCGCCCATCAGAAGGGAGAACTTTTCTTTGGCGCAGAAGAGGAAGTGAAGGAAGAATGCCTAAGGTTGTTGAAAGAGGACATCGAACAGTCGCACTATACCAAGAAGGTGGAATACGGTATGCTCCAGATGGTGCAGGACTTGATTGACGGCAAGTTGGAGCTACGCGCCCATCCCTCTAAAAAGATTCATGCCAAAATCTACATTCTCTATCCCGATAATTACAACCAACATTGCTTTGGTGCAGCCATTACCGGCAGCAGTAACCTGAGCGGCAACGGTCTGGGTATCACAGAAGAGAGGCAATATGAGTTCAACGTCAAACTGACTCAGTATGACGATGTGCAGTTTGCCAAAAACGAGTTTGAACTGCTGTGGGAAGAGGCCAAGAATGTACCCATCAATGCCGAGGACTATCAGGCCACACTCGATAAGACTTACTTGAAAGGCGACCTCACCCCCTACGAGCTATACATTAAGATGCTGATGGAATATTTCAGTGACCGTGTGCTGGCCATCGACCAAGATGATCCCTTCGATATGCCTGAGGGCTATAGCAAGTTTGACTATCAGGCAGATGCTGTCGTAGAGGGTTATCAGAAACTGATACGCTACGATGGTTTCTTCCTCGCAGATGTGGTGGGTCTTGGCAAGACGGTCATAGCCACAATGATTGCCAAGAAGTTCCTGATTGAGAACGGCCCAGAACATACGAAGATTCTGGTGGTATATCCCCCTGCTGTTGAGCAGAACTGGAAGACCACTTTCAAGGACTTCGGCCTCGAAAAATATGCCTGCTTTGTAAGTAACGGCAGTCTGAGCAAGGTACTTGACGATAGCAACTACGACGTCTGGAATGCCGACGAATACGACTTGGTGCTGGTTGATGAGGCCCATAAGTTCCGTAATCATACTACTGGTTCTTTCCAGCAACTACAGGAAATCTGTAAGATGCCTCGTGTAGAAACGGGCTATATTCCTGGTTATAAGAAAAAGGTGATGCTGATTTCAGCAACACCTATGAACAATACGCCAGCAGACATCTACTACCAGATACTGATGTTCCAAGATCCCCGTCATTGTACCATCGATGGTGTTCCCAACCTGACAGCTTTCTTCTCGCCTTTGGTGGTGGAGTTCCGTAAGTTCCGCAAACAGGAGAACTTCGACCTGAAGGAGTTTAAGAAGTTGGCAGAGAAGGTTCGCGACAGAGTGATCAAACCTCTGACCGTTCGGCGTACAAGAACAGACATCGAGAACATCGCTCGCTATAACAAGGATGTCAACGGATTCCCCAAGGTAGACAAGCCCATCAAAAAAGAATACGAGTTGAATGACCACTTGGCCAACCTCTTCGAGAGAGCTATGCATGTGCTCGACAAAGAACTGACCTACGCCCGCTATCAGGCCATCGCCTATCTGAAACCTGATGCAGCTCCAGGTCTCTACGATAATGCGGAGGTTATCAGCCGTAGTTTGGCAGGCATCCGCAAGAACGGCCTCGTAAAGCGTCTGGAGAGTAGCTTCTATGCCTTCTGTAAATCCCTGAAAGCCTTCCGTCAGGCCAACGAGAATATGATAGACATGTGGGAGAACGACAAGATATTCATCGCTCCCGACTTGGATATCAACGCGCTGATAGAGGCTGGCTACAGCGAGGAGGAGATTGAGCAGAAGATGAACGAGAAGGCTGAGGTGAATCCCAAGAATGCCTCCTTCCAGCGAAAAGACTTCGACGAGGACTACATCGAACAACTGAGACACGACCAAGCGTTGCTTGACGATATGTGGCTGGAGTGGGAATATATCGATGACGAAGATGATTCCAAGTTTGCCAAGTTCGAAGACCTGCTGAAGCATGAGCTGTTCAAGAAGGATCGCAACCCGGAAGGAAAGATTGTGGTGTTCTCAGAATCTGTTGATACGGTAGAATACCTGCAGCGTCGCATAAACCGTCCAGACGTATTGGTGATTTCTTCCCAGAATCGTAGTCAGTTGTTTAAGACCATCCGCGAGAACTTTGATGCCAACTGGAAACAGCGGAAGGACGACTATAACATCATCCTGACAACAGATGTGTTGGCTGAGGGTGTCAACTTGCATCGCTCGAACATCATCATCAACTACGATACGCCTTGGAACGCCACCCGACTGATGCAGCGTATAGGACGTGTGAATCGTATCGGCTCTAAGGCTGGCATCATCTACAACTATGTGTTCTATCCGTCGCGTCAAGGCAACAAGGAAATCAAACTCAACCAGATAGCTTTGAGTAAGATTCAGACTTTCCATACTACTTTTGGCGAGGACAATCAGATCTATTCGACAGAAGAGATTATCGATCGCGACCTTGACAAACTCTTCAAGGAAAGCATCAAGCGCGAACAGGAAGACCGCAACCTTGAACTGCCGTTCTATGAGGAACTGCGTGCACTCTATCAGCAGAACCGCAAGGAGTATAAGCGCATCGAAAGACTGTCATTGCGTAGTCGAACAGGTCGTGAGCCTCGTGAATTGGGTGGTGTTACCCTCTCAGGCGATTCATTGGTATTCCTCAAAACCAATTTCCGCAAACTGTTCTATCTGGTGAACGACCAGCAGACACGCGCGCTCGGCTCTGCCGCTTTCAATGTGAAAGAACTCTCTGTGCTCGACGCACTCAATTATTTCAAGGCCAAGCCGGAAGAGAAGGCCGTACCTCGTATCCCACAGCATCATGAGCATGTGGAGAAGGCCCTGAAGGAATTTAATAAAACCAAGGAACAGGAACTGCACGAAGAGGAATCGAACCAGAACCAGCGCAGCAATCTTGGTGCTCAGGTCACTACGGCTGTCAGTCTGCTTAACAGTATGCTGCCGCATATCGATGATGGCGATACCCGACTGAAGATTATCCAGTTGAAGGAATTAGCAGAGCGAGGTACCATTACCTATATCGCCAAACGTCTGCAACGCATTCAGAAGGACTTGCAGCGTCAGGGTGGCAGCAAGGCAAAACTGACCTTTGAGGATGCACTAAAACAAGTGCTCGAAATGGCCAACAAGTACAACACCTATTATCGCGAGAGCCAGCATGCAGAAGAGGAATCTGCTGCTATCATTATCCTCTCAGAATCATTCAAAAAGGATTAATGATAAATTCGTGTTCAATTCGTGATAATTCGTGTTCAAAAGAAAACATAAATTCCCGTTAATTACCCATTAATTGTTCATTAATTATGGATTACAAGTCAATTATTGAATCAAGATACAATCGCCAGAACTGGCAGTTGCTGTTGCACGACATTTTTGGCAACAAGATAAAATTCTGGAATACGCCATCAACGATTCCAACCAGTAGTCAGTTTGCCAAGCAGGCATTATGGCTGGGTACTATCACATTGAGCGATAACCAGACCATCAGCATCTACGAAGTTGAACTGCCTGATAGCGTAGATATAGAACGCAACCGCCGAGGCATCCGCGATATGCTACTCACGGATTGGCGAAACAACGGCAATGCGGGAGCCTTCATGTTCTGCTATCGTAAGAACGAAAGTGTGCTCCGATTCTCTTACGTTAGTGAGGCCTGGACGTTTGCCGATGATGGCAGTTACCAGAAAGAATCGACTGATGCCAAACGCTTTACTTATCTGCTGGGTGAAGGTCATCGCAGTCGCACCGCCATTCAGCAGTTCGAGAAACTGCGTGACAGCAGCCTCACGTTGAAAGACCTGACTAAAGCGTTCTCTGTGGATGCTGTCAGCGATATGTTCTTCAAGGGTTATAAGCAGCAGTACGAAGATATCATCTTCTTTGTTACTGGTAAGCGGATGGTGAAGGTTGCCAACAAATGGGAGGAACGTCAGGAGGGCAAGCCCAATGAGTATATCATGCAGCAGTTTGCCCATTTCCCCAACCCTGAGAAGGCTATCCGCGACTATGTAAAGAAATTGATGGGCCGACTTGTATTCCTACAGTTCCTTCAGAAGAAAGGCTGGCTGGGTGTAAAGAGTGGAGCAGAGTGGGGAAGTGGTGACACCGAATTCATTCAGAACCTCTTTGCTCAGACAGCAGACAAAGACCACTTCATAGACAACGTTTTGGAATCACTCTTCAACGACCTCAATAGTGAGAATGACAAAAAGCTACCTCAATATCGCACACCTTATTTAAATGGAGGCTTGTTTGAGCGTGATGCCACAGACGAAACGGAGTTTCCTCTGCCTGCCAAATACATGCAGAGTCTGCTCGACTTCTTTGCTTCCTATAACTTCACTATCGACGAGAACGACCCTGACGATGCAGAGGTAGGTGTTGACCCAGAGATGTTAGGCCGCATCTTCGAGAACCTGTTGGAGGACAACAAAGACAAAGGAGCCTTTTACACACCAAAGGAAATTGTCAGCTATATGTGTCGTGAGAGCCTCATAGCCTATCTCCAAACAGACATAGAGGACGAGCCCACAAAGGAAGCCATTCGCCAATTCGTAACAACTCATGACAAAACGAAACTATGCGCAGCCACTCCCCTCCCTTTAAGGGGAGGGGCAGGGGTGGGGTCTGTAACTTCTCTGTCTGCCCAAATCGACCAGCGGCTGAAAGATGTGAAAATCTGCGATCCTGCTATTGGCTCTGGCGCATTCCCCATGGGTCTGCTGAAAGAACTCTTCCAATGTCGTACAGCCCTCGAAGGAATTACACAAAGCAAAGCCGCAGAAATCAAAAAACACATCATCCAGCAAAATATCTATGGTGTAGATATCGAGCGTGGTGCCGTTGACATCGCCCGCCTCCGCTTCTGGCTCTCCCTGATTGTTGATGAAGAAACCCCGCAGGCTCTTCCCAACCTCGACTTCAAGATTATGCAGGGAAACTCGCTGTTGGAGCAGTACAAAGGTGTTGATTTGTCTAATATCACAGAGTTAAAGCAAGACAAGGTCGGAACCTATCAAACCACCATGTTTGATGACATGATAGATGTGCTACGTCTCGACTTGCGAAAGAAACTCGATGAATACTACAACTGCACAGACCATAAGCGCAAAGCCATCCTGAAGCAAAACATTATAAATAATGTAAAGCAGCAACTCAAAGAACAAAGCATCAATGTTGACTTTGGTGACCTTGACCTCTCTGGTAACAACCAATTCATGCTTTGGCACACCTGGTTCTACGATGTATTCTCACAAGGAGGTTTTGATATTGTGATTGGGAATCCACCGTATGGAGCCAATATAGACAAAGATATTGAGATATACAAGAAAAAATATAAAGCATTGGTAAAGAACTATGCCGATATCTACAAAATGTTTATTGGAGAAGGATTAAATATCTCAAACGATAAAACTGGATATCTGTGTTACATAACCCCTAATACATATTTAAGTCAGCCACGTTATAAAGATATTCGTTCAATTCTTGTTAATTATAAAATTGAAAGAGTTGTAAATTTGGGGATGGGGGTTTTTGAGAATGCAGTAGTTCCTGTTTGTATATCATTAATTAAGAACACAACCACCGACGGTATTGTTAATTATGTAGATGCAAGTAAATCAAACAACTGGATTGTTAATAGTGTCGTTGAGATCGTAAAAACTGATGAAGTAAAGAGGCAAAACGATTTGAATTTCTTGCCTTCATCATCAACAGCTGCACTAGTGTTTAATGATGTTTTTGATATACGCGATGCAGGTATACAATATCACAGAAGTAATATTGGCCTCAAAAATAAAGGAGGCAATGATCTCTATGAACGCCTTTTTAATGAGAACAAGAAGTATTTTATGAATAGTCACCCTGTTTGGTATGGTAAATTAATAAATCGCTATTATTGTTCTCCAGATACAGATGAATACTTTAATCTTGACTATAAAACAATATTGAAATCAAACGAGCAAGTTAGTTTCAACAAAGAGGCATTTGCGAGAAAGGATAAAATAATATGGAGACAAACTGCACCATATCCTATTGCAACAATAGACACCAACTACATTTGGTTTAGAAACACTATTCAATGCGCATGGGTTAGAGAAGAGTATTCAAGTAAGATTAGTATGCTCGCATTTCTTGCAATAATTAATTCTTCATATATCAGATTCTTATATAACAGATTAGTTCAAGAATCTGGTAGAGTGTTTCCTCAGGTAAAATTAACTCATCTGAAAAAATTACCAATAGTACTTCCTGACGAACAGTTGGGAAAAGATTTGGCAGTATTAGCTGATAAAATACTAAATACAAAACGTGACAATCCTTCAGCTGATACATCACTTTGTGAATCAGAAATCGATAATCTCGTTTATCGACTCTATGACTTATCAGAGGAGGATATCGAAATGATAGAGAAAAAGTTACGGACTTGTTAAAGTCCAGCGATGAAGAGACGGAAAAATTTTCTATCTTTGCAGAAAAAATAATAATTATGGTCAAAGAATTAACAAAAGAACTTCTATCGGAGGGAATAAAAAAGAGGTTATCAAGTAACTTGGTGACTAAGTTGCATTCGTATATAGAAAACAGGATGCAATGGTTATATTATGGTGCTCTTATAAATCAAGAGCAGAATGAATTGCGGTGCTTAGACTTAAATGCATGGCAAGAATACTATAACCTACACTATTTTGCATCAAGTGATAATCATAAAAAGGCATTAAGCGAATACCAGAACGAACAATTCAAGTATTTTCGCTCCATGTGCTGTGATGCATTAGATATATGTAATGAATTGTTTTCAAAGTCTTAATCGTATAAATATAGAGAAATCAATAATAGGAAATAACCAGAGAAAAATATGACAAGTTCAAAGCAAAATAACGTAATTTCTTTATACCGATATGGAGAACCATTACAATATCCTGGTAGGACTTTAAGCACAGAAGTGAAGAAACAAAGGTTATATCATTACACATCATATAAGTCATTTACGATGATATGGCTAACACAAACGCTAAAGTTTGGGAAAGTGATAGATATGAATGATATGTTTGAATATAATCCTTCATCACAATGCCATACTTTGGAAGAAACAAAATTCTTAGATGAGTATTTGGAGGAGAAAAAACTCTATAAGCAAATCAGTCTTACAATGGACTATGACTCTTATACGCAAGGATGTATGTCACCAATGATGTGGGGGCAATATGCATCTAAAGGAAATGGTGTATGCATAGAGCTTGACTATAATAAATTGATGGAAAATATTAAGCCTTCAATGATGCATAATGCAATAGACTATGTTTATACTTTACCTGAGCCACCCGAAATAACGAAAGAAGTAGCTAATGATTTTGATTCTTTTTTCAAGAAAAAACAAAAAGAACTTTTCTTTACCAAGCATAATAGTTGGTCAAATGAAAATGAGTATCGTATTGTAAGTAAAGAAGACTTTCTTAAAATCGAAGGAGCAATCACTGCAATTTATATTGTAAAATGCAAAAGCATAGAATGTGAATGCATAGAGAAATTGTTGAAAGACAATAATGACGTTTACTTCCGTTGTGTTTATCAAGATTCTATGCCAAGTGTTGGTACATACTACAATATTTGCGATGTCGAACATAGAAAGGAGAGTTACAAATCATGACCAAACTGGAAACTTTATACGCCAGCATCAAAGGGTTGGAGAAAGTGGGGCTTACCCTGACTGACGAGATGCTAAAAAAAGCGGATGAACTAGAGGAACAACTCATCAAGACTGAAGTGCTCCCTACACTGAGTAAAGATATAGAACCACGTTTGTCGCAGATACAGCGTGAACTCGTACTGGTAGTAGAATATCATCCAGGTAAACCTATCAGCGTAGCATTGTCACGAAAGACAAAAATAAGTGAAATGACAGGAGCAAAGATGCTGACACCAATGAGCAGTATCCCTGTAAAGAGCGAAGAGGAGCCAACACAAGTTGTTCCTCATGATCCCACAAAGCGTATTGAGAACGTTACAAAAGGTATGAAAGTGACGTTCCCTGATGGCACTGTCATTTGGCATCGTACAGCTATTGAAACTTTCATTGAAGCACTTAAGAAAATCGGTTTAGAGCGTGTTCATAAGGTTGGTATATATCATGGTGGCGGTAAATATAACGTTGTCGGGAAAGAAAAACGGCCACCTAAGCCAAATACCATCTGGCAGCATGAGGTTGATGGCTGGTACATCTACTCAAACATCAGCAATGAGAAAAAAGCAGAAGACCTTCAACGTATCTCCGACCACTATCGTTTGGGACTAAAGATAGAAGAAGGAAAGCCTGAATAAAAAAAATGTGTTAAGTTAAGGGATATATTAACAAGAAAATTAAGTAAAATGAAACAGACAATTAAATTACCACTTTATTCCATTTACTCTCTCATTCAAAATATGGAAGAGATGGCAAACAACCCAGAGACTGCAAAACAGTATGAGGATTTGCTATCAGCATTAGATATGCTGAAAGACACATTTATGCCCTTGATTGAAGAATTCAAGGACTGTTTAAATATGCCTGATATTGATGCTATGGTAGATACAGATTCTGACTCGGGAGATAGTGACATAGACTGGGAGCAAAGAAGATATGAGCTAACAAAGGCTGCAATGCAGGGACGGGTATCTGCTCTTGACAATGATTTCAATTTTGATGCTATGGTACGACCCATTGCAATGGATTCCATCAAAATGGCTGATGCAGTAATAAAGGAACTTAAAAAAGATAGAGGTTATGAGTAAAAGATAAATGGCACACGGACTAGTGAGTACATTCGAGGTAGGAACGCTAGTGCCTGGTGGAAAGGGAAAGATTGAATAGTAAAAAATAGATAAAATAAAAAAATTAAGTACAACTATGGAGTTAATCATAATACTTGGAATTATTGGCCTGATATTCAGCGGTCAGATATTCAAAATGGGGAAATAGGACAGGCCATATCATCCCTGTCTTGAAGTAGCAAATTAATCTTCTGTTTCAATGACACACTTCGTTCCTTAGGCCGAAGAAGTACCTCTATGTCCTAACGGAAGAAGAAGAACTAAGGATTGTGGAGGGAAAGAAATAAAAAGTTTCTTAAACATTTGGAGGTATCGAAAATAATTCCTATATTTGCACCAAAGAAACAATAAAAGCAAGGAAATATGCCAGAAATATTTAGAGCCTTCGGATTTGTATTTATGTTTTTCAGTCATGAACATGAGCCTATTCATGTTCATGTGGTTGGAAAAGGTGGAGATGCGAAGTATGTCTGGGATGGTGAAAAGTTTACTCTCTTGGAGAAGCATGACATAAAGTCTGCTGATTTACGTAAAATCAAAATGATGATTGATGATAACAGCGACATCATTGTAAACAACTGGAAACGGTTTTTTAAACAGAAGAACGATGAAGATTAAAAAGATTTGGTTTGACGGCGATTACTTATACGGCGAAGGTGATGATGGCAAGACTTATCGTCAGTCATTATTATGGTATTCTCGTTTAAGAGAAGCTTCGGAACAAGAACGTAGCCAATACACTTTGAGTACCATTGGTATTCATTGGAGGAATTTGGATGAAGATGTTAGTTTCGAAAGTTTTGAATATGAGGATGCCGAGCCTAGTGGCCTGCAACGTTTCTTCCTCACCCATAAAGAAATCAATGTGGCAGAGTTCGCTCGTAGGATGGGTATGAACCCCACGTTGCTCCGAAACTATATCAATGGATTTAAAAAACCCTCAAAGGAGCGTGAACAGGAAATACTTGACCACATTCATAAATTAGGAGAAGAATTGACTGCGGCATAAACATAAGAAGTGGCACCTCATGAGCCTACAAAGCATATTGAGAACGTGACAAAGGACATGAAAGTGACGTTCCCTGATGGTACCGTCATCTGGCATCGCCAAGCTATCGACACCTTCATAGATGCTCTCAGAAAGATAGGCTTGGAGCGCATCCCTGCTGTAGGTATCCAACATGGTAACGGCTACAACCTCGTCAGCAAGGACAAACGCCCCACAATGCCTGGTCGCATCTGGCAGCATGAGTGCGACGGCTGGCACATTTACTCAATTATCAAAGATGCCAAGGGACAGGTCAATGACATCAATATCGGAATCGCCTCTCTGGTTGAGGAATGATATATGATAAACACCCGGCTGTACGTGGGTATAGCCGGGTGCTTATTTTTATGTGTGTATGGATGCCCTCTTTGGGTTTCCTACATGTTCATGCCGCCATCAACCTGGATGACCTGTCCGCTGATATAGCTCGACATGTCGGAGGCGAGGAACACGGCACAGTTGGCAATGTCGTCGACGGTACCTCCTCGGCGAAGGGGAATCTTCTGGCACCACTCCTTGCGCACTTCCTCAGAGAGTGCCTGGGTCATGGCGGTGTCGATGAAGCCCGGGGCGATAGCGTTGGCGCGGATGCCCTTCGGTCCCATTTCCTGTCCGATGGACTTGGCGAGTGCGATGAGTCCTGCCTTCGAAGCGGCGTAGTTGGCCTGTCCGGCATTGCCGTGCACACCTACTACAGAGGCCATGTTGATGATACTGCCGCCACGCTGGCGCATCATTACCGGCACACAGGCATGGATGAAGTTGAATGCCGACTTCAGGTTCACGGCAATCACGGCATCCCACTGCTGCTCGGTCATACGCAGCATCAGTCCGTCCTTGGTGATGCCGGCGTTGTTGACGAGGATGTCAATGCTTCCGAACTCTTCCTTCACCTGCTTCACCACTTCCTCCGTCTGTGCGAAGTCGGCAGCGTTCGAGGCGTAGCTCTTGGCCTTCACGCCCAGCGCAGCAATCTCCTGTTCAGTCTCTTCGTTTACTGCAAGGTCGGTAAAAGCAACGTTGGCGCCTTCTGCGGCAAACTTCAATGCGATGGCTTTTCCGATTCCACGTGCGGCGCCTGTGATGAGCGCCGTCTTACCACTTAATAATCCCATAATTTTTGTTTAGATATATAATTGTTACTGTTTGATTCCATGCTTGCCAAGCGCACCATAGACGAACTTGGCCACTTGCGGCTTCGTGTCTTCCTCCTTCAGTCCACGGGCTATGCGACCGTAGATGTAGGGCACCTCAAGACCCTTGATACAGTAGTGGGTGATGTCGGCCACGAGGTTGACATTGTCGATGTCGAACTCGCCCTCCTCCTTTCCCTCGGCAAAGACCTTGCGGAACAGCTCTACCTCGGCCAGGTCGAAATGCTTGCGCACCTTCTCGACCATCCAGATGTTGCGGAAGAACTCGGCGCGCAGGTTTCCGTTGCGCACCACCGTCTCGCGAATCATGTTCAGGTGGGTGTAGATGAGCTCGATGACCTTCTCATGGGGACTGATCTTGCGGGCAGCCACCTCATCGAGCTGGTCTGAGAGGCGCTCGAGCTCGGTCTCGATGACGGCGTAGTAGATGTCGTCCTTCGACTTGAAATAGGTATAAAGCGTGCGTCGACCCTTGCCCGATGCTTGGGCAATGTCGTTCATGGTCGTGTTTTCCAAACCGTTCTTGGCGAACAGTTGGCGTGCCACGTCGACCAGTAATTGTCGTGTCTTAGATATTGACATACACTCTATATCATTCTCTTCTTGATAATCCTGACCTAAATATTGCACACGGCAATATACGTGTGCAAAATTAGGCTTTTTATTTGATTTGACCAAGCAAAATGCCGAAAAAGATGGAAAAAAAGAAAAAAGTGGGATAAAAACTTGCATAATTCACCAAAAAGCAGTACCTTTGCACCCGCAAAACGGATAAAGCCGTTTTTGATAACATCGCGGAGTGGAGCAGTTGGTAGCTCGCCAGGCTCATAACCTGGAGGTCGCACGTTCGAATCCTGCCTCCGCAACATTGACTGGGTAACAATCTCGATCTGAGAACGTTGCCCAGTTTTTTGTAATTGACAATTGACAGTTGATAACTGACAATTGATAATTGACAATTATGATGAAGCAGTCGGAGCGTGGTAGTTTTGGAACTAAGTTGGGCATAATCCTGGCAACGGCAGGCTCGGCGGTAGGGCTGGGCAATGTGTGGCGCTTTCCGTTTATGACAGGTCAGAACGGTGGTGCTGCTTTTATTATTCTGTATTTTGCCTGTATCCTGCTGCTTGGTATTCCGGGAATGGTCAGCGAGTTTATCATAGGCCGTCACTCACAGGCCAACGCTGCCCGTGCCTACGGTCATATCTCGGGCAGGAAGCTGTGGAAGCTGGTGGGCCATCTGGGCATCCTTACCTCGACCATCATCCTCGGTTTCTATGCTGTGGTGGCCGGATGGTGCCTGCAATACCTGTTTGCTTCGGTTGCGGGTAGCCTGAACGGTGATGCCAGCTATGTGCTCAGCTATTTCCAGTCCTTTTCCACCCATCTTTGGAAGCCCTGTCTTTGGGCTGTGGGCTTTATTCTGATTACCCATTTTGTCATTATACGCGGTGTTCAGGCGGGTATCGAGCGTGCCTCTAAGCTGCTCATGCCGCTGCTTTTCGTCTTGCTGCTTGCCATTGTCGTTGCCTCATGCATGCTTCCCGGTGCCAGTGCCGGCATTAAGTTCCTGCTGATGCCCGACTTCTCGAAGGTGAGCCAGTCGGTGATGCTCGAAGCGCTGGGACAGGCTTTCTTCTCGCTCTCGTTAGGAACCTGTTGTCTGTGTACATACGCCAGCTATTTTGCGAAGGACACTCACCTGTTGAGGTCGGCAGGCGAGATAGCCCTGCTCGACACGCTGATAGCCATCCTTGCAGGCCTAATGATTTTCCCCGCAGCCTTCTCGGTGGGCGTGCAGCCCGACAGCGGTCCCTCGCTCATCTTCATCACCCTGCCGAACGTTTTCCAGCAGGCTTTTGCAACAGTGCCCACCTTAGGCTATGTCATCGGTATTATGTTCTACGCGCTGCTTGTGTTCGCTGCCCTTACGTCGACCATCTCGATGCATGAGATAGGCACCGCTTTCTTTACTGAGGAACTGAACATAGGCAGGAAGAAAGCCGCATGGGTTCTCACCGTTGTCTGTTCACTGATTGCCGTCTTCTGTTCGCTGTCGATGGGAGCCGTCGATGGGCTGACCCTCTTCGGCATGTCGCTGCTCGACTTCTGCGACTTCATCACGGCACAGATCATGCTGCCTATGGGCGCTTTCCTTACAAGCCTGTTTGTTGGCTGGTTTGTCAATCAACATACCGTCCGCAATGAGTTCACCAACCACGGAACGGTCTATCAGAGCCTCTTCCCCGTCTATCAGTTCTCCGTACGCTATGTGGTGCCCCTGTGCATCCTGTTGATCTTCCTTCATCAGTTCGGTGTGATATGATGATCTTCAAGGAGTTCTTCTACATGCAAAAATCCGACCGCAAAGTATTGTTGCTGTTGCTGTCAGTAGCAGCCATCGCCTTGGTAGTTGTTTTTCTGGTCGACTCTGCCCCGATGTCTTCAGAAGAGACGACGACCGACTCTACTGTGGTTGTCCGTCAGGAAGTAAGTCTGAAGTCAGAACCTACGCAGTATTACAACGTAGGAGAAAAGAAAAGCGAGCGTTTTGCTTTCGACCCCAACACAGCCGACAGCACGCAACTCCTACGTTTGGGCTTGCAGCCGTGGCAGGTGCGCAACATCTACAAGTATCGGGCTGCTGGGGGTATTTACAGGAAGAAGGAAGACTTTGCCCGTCTCTATGGTCTCACGGCCAAGCAGTACCGGGAGCTGGAACCCTATATCCATATCTCTTCTGACTACCGACCCGCTTCCGAGCTGTTTGAGAAGCCTGCCCGGCAGACTCCTGTCGAAGACTCAGTACAAACGCCCCGCTATCCGGTGAAGCTGAAGGAAGGCGAGACCATCGACCTGAGTGTGGCCGACACCACCCTGCTACGCCGTGTGCCCGGTATCGGCAGCTATTATGCCCGTCGTATCAGGGACTATGGTGAACGTCTGGGCGGCTATGTCAACACCGAACAGTTGAGGGAAATCGAAGACTTCCCCGTGGAGGCACTTGGCTACTTTACACTATCGAATCCCAGTATCAAGAAACTCAATGTCAACCAGCTTTCGCAAAGTGAGCTACGACGCCACCCCTATATCAGCTACTCTCAGGCGCGTGCCATCGTCGACTATCGCAGGAAGCACGGACGCATTGATAACTTGGACCAGCTGCGGCTGTTGCCCGACTTCACTGCCGAGAAGATAGGACGGCTGCGCCCCTACGTAACCTATTGAACCAAAACAACAAGGATGAACAAGATCATAAGACTGCTGCTGCCCACCTTATTATATATAGGTTTGGCCATACCTGTGGCCGCTCAGCGTCCACACTACGAAAAACTGTCGCCCATGCTGCGCCACCTGGTCGTCGACCGTCAGCATCAACAGGTTGGAGCTCAGCGTACTGCTGTTATGACCTCCACGTCGGCATCTGACAGTATGCGGAACAACTCACGTGAGGTGTGTGCCTTCGTTCGTGTTACAGCCGATGCCGATGCCGTCTTTGCCCGTCACGGTTGTCGACAGCTTTGTCGTTACGGTTCGCTCTATGTGGCCATGATTCCGTTGGAACAGCTCGCAAGCCTGTCGCTCGAGAAGACGGTCAGCCGCATTGAGGCGCGTCCCTCGGGAAAGGCCCTGATGGACTCCGTGGTCTATCAGATCAATGCCGCACCCGCCCATGAGGGCCTCGACCTCCCGGAGTGTTTCAATGGTCGTGGCGTGGTGATGGGAGTTATGGACATTGGTTTCGACTTAACACACCCCACGTTCTACAGCCGCGATACCACCGAATACCGCATCAAGGCGTTCTGGGACCAGCTTTCGCAGGACACCATCGGCAGCCCGTTCCCCGTAGGGCGCGACTACATCACCAAGAGCGAACTGTTGTCCGTTGGTCATGCCCGCGACGGACTGGACATGACCCACGGCACCCACACGTTAGGCACCGCAGCAGGCAGCGGCTACGATACCAACTACCGAGGCATTGCGCCTGAGAGCGACATCTGCATCGTGGCCAACGCTGTCGGCGACGACCTGGCGTATATCGACTCGGCCGATGTCTACAAATACACCTTCGCTACCGATGCCCTTGGCTTCAAGTACATCTTCGACTATGCCGACCGCGTGGGCAAGCCATGCGTCATCTCGTTCAGCGAGGGCAGCGGCGAGGATTTCTGGGGCTACGACCAGCTCTACTACGAGATGCTCGACAGCTTGTTGGGGCCTGGTCATATCATCGTAGCCTCGGCAGGCAATCAGGGACGGGTGAAATCCTGGTTCCGCAAGCCCAAGGACATGCCCTCTATGGGCACTTTCCTCTACTCGTCCTCTACGAGCATGTATTTTACGCTGAAGTCGGCCGATGACTTCGACCTGCGCTTTGTCAGCTATTCAGACCCGAACGACACGCTGACGATCTCTACACGGCAGGTGTTGCAACAGGAAGACTCCGTGCTCACCGTCGTCATTGAGCGAGATGACCGTAAACTGGCTGTAGAACTGATGGCCTATCCTTCGTGCTATGAGCCGTCGGAGACCTGTTACGATGTCACCCTGCTGACGACAAAGGGCGTTGGGGCGAAGCCGCCGCTGTCGGTAGAAATCTTGGGCGTCAATGCTGATGTAGAGGCTTTCCGCGTAACAGGTGTCTTTACCGAGAACACGCTGAATCCGCAGCTGAATGCGGGCGAGTGTGTGCGTAACATCCATTCGCCGTCCAGCTCGCCCTCAGTCATCTGTGTCGGAGCAACCATCTATCGCAGGGGCATCACCAACTATTTAGGCAAATGGAAGGAATCGGAGCCGGGCAAAGACGGCATGCGGGTAACGGCTTCGTCGGTAGGACCTACTTACGACGGCCGCATCAAGCCCGACGTGATGGCTCCCGGTGCCAATATCATCTCTGCCTACAGCAGCTATTATCTCGAGAACCATCCCAAGGCGGGCGACATCACCTGGGATGTGGCCCACTTCGACTTCAACGGTCGCACCTATGCATGGAACTCGAACAGCGGCACGTCGATGTCGACACCAGCCGTAGGCGGTGCCATCGCGTTGTGGCTACAGGCCAATCCGAGACTCACGCCACAGGACGTGCTTGGCGTCATCAGCCGGACGAGCCGACATAACGACCCTGAGCTCAGCTATCCGAATAATGAGTGGGGGTATGGTGAAATCGATGTCTATGCCGGCTTGCTCGACGTGCTTGGTCTGAGCGGCATCAAGACCATCTCGTCACGTCCTACGCGTGCCAGCATCTGCTTTATCGACCGTCAGCTGCTGCGTGTGGGCTTCGAATCACCCTTACAGCACAAGGCCACACTGAGACTGTTCAACCTGTCGGGCATACAATTGCATGCCGAGCGTCTTCCTGCCGGCATTGCCACCCACGACTTGCTTCTTCCCTTATTGTCTGAAGGCATCTACGTCGTACAAATCGATGGCGACGAGTCGGTTACAGGCTCTCAGCTCATTAGGCGCTGACTACAGTTCGTGTAGGATGTGGTGCTTGACGTAGGCTCTGTGTCCGTACCAGGTCACCACGACGAAGCAGATCAAAGGAATGATGAACGAGATGTTGGTCGACGACAAACCGAGCATTTCCACCTTCGAGTCGATGATCAGGGCCTGCAGCAACGGGATGAGCGAACCGCCCAGCACCGACATAATCAGTCCGGCGCCGGCAAATTTCACATTGTCGCCAACACCACGAAGGGCAATGCCATAGATAGTGGGGAACATAAGCGACATGCAGGCCGACACGCATACCAGACAATAGAGACCGTTACGGTCGGGGAACAGGATGGCTCCGGCAGTGAACGAGATAGCCACGATAGCCAAGACAGAGAGCAGTCGTCCCGGCTGGACGTATTTCAGGAACCACGTACAGATAAAGCGGAAGACCGTAAACAGGGCCATAGCACCGATGTTATACTTCTGCGATAGTATCTCAGCGGCTTTCTCCTCCATACCTTCTGCCTGGAACACGTGCGTACCATATTGTATAATAAAGGTCCAACACGTCACCTGAGCACCCACGTAGAAGAACTGGGCAATGACACCGTTGCGGTAGTTGCTGATCTTCATCAGCTGCTTCATAGCCGTTAGGATGTCTTTGTCCGAGGCGGTGTCGCTGCTTGTGGGCATCTTTGTCAGCCTGATAAGCACCAGTAGGAGAATGGTGAAGACACCCAGTCCCAAGTAAGGACCGATGAGCGCACTCAGGTCATGGTCTTTCAGCAGGTTGAACTGCATGTCGTTCAGTTCGAAACGCTGCTCCGAGCTCATGGGGCTCATCTGCTTCTGTACCAGCTCCATCACCATATACATGCCTAATAGTGCACCGATGGGGTTGAAGGCCTGGGCCAGGTTCAGGCGTTGCGTGGCAGTTTCTTCCGAGCCCATGCAGTAGATATAGGGGTTACACGATGTCTCCAAGAACGACAGACCGCACGTCAAGATGAAGTAGGCCAGCAGGAACGGATAGTAGAAGCCCAGCATCTTGGCTGGAAGGAACATTAGCGAACCGATGGCGAAGAGCGAAAGCCCCATCATCACACCTTTCTTAAAAGAGTAGCGCTGGATGAAGATAGCAGCGGGGAAAGCCATAACGAAGTAGCCTAAATAGAAGGCCACCTGCACGAGCGAGCCTTCGGTGGCACTCATGCGGAAGATTTTCGAGAAGGCTTTTACAATGGGCCCCGTCATATCATTGGCAAAGCCCCACAGCGCGAAACATGCCGTAATCAGTATGAATGGAACGACGAAGCTCACCCCGTCTTTTGTCAGTATTTCCGTCGCGTTAAACTTGAATTTCATATCCTTTATTCATTAGGTGTCGTTTTTTTCGTCGCAAATTTACAATAAAATCTTCATAAATGGCGCATTTTAATCAGATTTTATTAACTTTGCGCCATAAAAAAGTATCCAGAAGCATGAAGAAACTACTTTCGCTGCCACCGAACCTGGTGAAACAGACGCCAAACGGCAACACCGTCTTCCACGAGATAACTGGTCTTTCCCCCACCGACTATTTCTGTACGTGCGACCCGGAAGGACACCGCATAGGCAGCGGAGGCGGCACGGCTTGGCTGTTGCAGCAGGCGTGGAACGGAGAACAGCCGTTTGACGAATGGCTCGATAGCGAGAAGCGCATACTGGTTCATGCCGGTGGACAGAGCCGTCGCTTGCCTGCATACGCCCCGTCTGGCAAGGCGCTGATGCCCATTCCTGTATTCCGATGGAGTCGTGGACAGCGTATCGGACAGGATCTGCTGTCGTTGCAGCTTCCGCTCTATGAGCAAATCATGCAGTCGGCACCATCGTCGCTCCATACGATGGTGGTTAGCGGCGACGTATTCATCCGCACCACCCAGCCTCTGCCGCCAGTGCCCGAGGCTGATGTCGTTTGCTACGGCCTGTGGCTCGATGCATCCGTAGCTACCCATCACGGCGTGTTCCTAATGGATCGCAATACCCCCGGCGTGCTGAAGCAGATGCTCCAGAAACCATCCGTTGGTGAACTGCACGACCTGCAGGCCGACCATTTCTTTCTTACCGACATCGGCGTGTGGCTGCTCAGCGACCGTGCCGTCAAGCTGTTGATGGAAAGAAGTGGCCTCCACCCCTCCTCCCTCCTCCCTCAACCCTCCTCCCTCAACCCTCAACCCTCCTCCCTCCACCTTCATCCCACCTACTACGACCTTTACAGCGATTTCGGGCGTTGTCTGGGCACCGACCCGCAGTTCGACGATCCCGAGTTGCGGCAGCTCACGGTAGCCGTTCTGCCGCTGACGGGTGGCGAGTTCTATCATTTCGGTACGTCGCGCGACATGATTGCGTCCACTCTGCGCCTGCAGAACGTGGTGAGCGACCAGCGCGAGATCATGCACCACGACCGCAAACCTCACCCCAGCATCTTCGTGCAGAACGCGGTCACCAAGATTCCGTTCACTCCCCAGAATACCAACATCTGGATTGAGAACAGCTACGTGGGACCTCATTGGCAGCTCAGCCACGACCATATCATCACCGGAGTGCCTGAAAACGACTGGCACATTGCCTTACAACCCGGCGAGTGCATCGACGTGGTGCCTATAGACGATGACCTTTATGCCCTGCGCCGCTACCATATCGACGACCGTTTCGACGGCGACGAGCAGCAGCGCGAACAGTTCCCCGTGGTCACCCTCGACGAACTCGTCCCTCAACCCTCCACCCTCCACCCTCCACTATCCACTATCCACTATCCACTATCCACTAAATCCGCCGAACAACTCTCGTCTCAGGCCCGTCTCGACCGTCTCTTTGCCCAGCGTGAGGCCTTCCGTGCTCAGAACCTGCCTATGCTTGCCCGCAACTGGCAGCACTCAGTGTTCTATCAGCTCGACCTCGACGATGTGTCTCGGCTCTATGAGCATTATCATCTCGACCTGCCTGAAGCCCTTCCCGCCACCGCCCCAATGCTTACTCGCATCCACAATGCCATGTTGCGGGGCGACAGCAACAGCGCCTTCAGCCTGCTGCGCGAAGGACTCCTCGGCAATCTCATAACTCATAACTCCTCCCTCATAACTCATAACTCCTCCCCTCTCCACTCTGACCAAATCGTCTGGGCACGCAGTCCCGTACGCATCGACATCGCAGGCGGATGGACCGACACGCCTCCCTATTGTCTCTACGAGGGTGGGCGAGTGGTCAACCTCGCTGTAGAGCTGGGTGGACAGCCCCCATTGCAGGCCTACGTCAAGCCCTCAGAAAAGAAATGTATCACCCTGCGCAGCATCGACCTCGGAGCCACCGAGGTGGTCACCACCTACGAACAGCTCGCCTGCTACAATCAGGTGGGCTCACCGTTCTCCATCCCCAAGGCCGCGCTGGCGCTTGCCGGATTCCTTCCTCAGTTTGGTGGCGAGCGCTACGCTACGCTCCAGCAGCAGCTCGACGATTTCGGCTGCGGCATTGAGCTGACGCTCCTCTCGGCCGTTCCTGCAGGCAGTGGTATGGGCACCAGCAGTATCCTTGCTGCCACCGTGTTGGGCGCACTGAACGATTTCTGCATGCTGGGCTGGGATAAGAACGAGCTGGGACGCCGCACGCTCATGCTCGAACAGCTGCTCACTACCGGAGGTGGCTGGCAGGATCAGTTCGGAGGACTGCTTGGTGGTGTCAAACTACTTGAGAGTCAGCGTGGCTTCGCCCAGCAGCCCCTTGTACGATGGCTGCCCGACACGCTCTTCACCGCCCCCGAGTACCGCCAGTGTCATCTGCTCTACTATACCGGCATCACCCGTACGGCCAAGCAGATCCTTGCCGAGATTGTGCGCAGCATGTTCCTTAATAACCACGATCAGCTACGTCTGTTAGGCGAGATGCGCGAACATGCGCTGGTCATGTACGAGGCCATCCAACGACAGGACTTCGAACAGATGGGACGTCTCGTAGGAGTAACGTGGCAGCAGAACCAGCAGCTCGATAGTGGCACCAACCCGCCCGAGGTAGAGCGTCTCACGCGTCTCGTCGACGATCTCTGTCTCGGCTACAAGCTGCCCGGTGCCGGAGGTGGCGGTTTCCTCTATATGGTTGCCAAGGACCCCGACGCTGCCGCCCGCATCAAGCGGTTGCTCACGCAGGAGCACCACCTGCCCAACGCCCGCTTCGTCGACATGCAGCTGAGTACCCAAGGCTTACAGGTCAGCCGTAGCTGAGGCAGGTTTGGTTATTTGCAGGTCATCATCTGGAGGACCATCTCGTCGGTGATGCCCATGCCGTCGGCACCGATGGCGGTGAGGTTGTGGATGGACTTGTCGACGGAGTCGTCGACGATGCCCTCGACAGAGGTGACACATTTGCCCTCCATGGCCAGCAGGGCGGAGAGGAGGGCGGTGGAGACGCCCGACGTGATTTTCAGTGAACAGGAGGGTTTGGCACCGTCGCAAATCATTCCCGTGAGGTTGGCTATCATGTTCTTTACGGCAGCACAGATGCGGTCGTAGCCGCCTCCCATGAGATAGACGATACCGACGCTGGAACCTATCGACGCTACCACGCAACCGCAGAGGGCAGAGAGTGTGCCTAACGACTGCTTGATATAGATAGCTGTGAGGTGGCTGAGCATGAGTGCACGGATGAGCTCTTCCTCGGTGTTCTCGTTCTCCTTGGCATAGACGCATACGGGGTTGGTGGCGCAGATGCCCTGATTGCCGGAACCGGAGTTGGACATGACGGGAATCATCGCTCCTCCCATGCGGGCGTCGCAGGCCGAAGCGGTGCGCGAGATGATGTGCGAATAGATGGTGTTGCCAAAGATGCCCTTGGCCAGTGGACGGTCGATAGTCTTGCCGAGGTTGTGGCCGTAGTTGTCCTTGATGGCCTCGCGTGCCGCGTTCATATTATACTTGCGGGTCTCCTCGATGAAACGGATTTCCTCAAGAGGGGCAGTGGTGGCGAAGTCGTAGACGAGGCTCATGCTGAGCTGGCTGGCGACCCCTCCTGACCTCCCCTGTAGGGGAGGGACTTCGGCGTCGGGGTGTAGGGGAGGGACTTCGGCGTCGGGGAGTAGGGGAGGAACTTCGGCGTCGGAGATCCCTCCCCTACAGGGGAGGTCAGGAGGGGTCTTATGCTCGTGGGCCGTCTTGCTTTCCACGAAGTGGGTGTGGCTGCCTGCAATGATGGCGGTCTCAGAGCGGTCGCCTGCCGTGCAGATTACCTCTACATAGAGTTTTTCTGTGATGCCTTCTTTCAGGGCGATGTCGATTCTGTTTTCTTCAATGAACCGTTTGCCTTCCTCAACAGCCTCGGGTGTTAGGTCTTTCAGTACTTCCAACTGGTACTCGCTCTTGCCAATCAACGCCCCCAAGGCAACAGCTATGGGCAGGCCAATCATCCCAGTGCCGGGAATGCCAACGCCCATAGCGTTCTTCAGGATGTTTGCACTCAGCCAGACCGTGATATGTTCGGGTCGGCAACCTAACAGTTCCGTAGCACGTGCAGTACACAGGGCTACGCAGACAGGCTCAGTACAACCGATGGCAGGTACCACTTCCTGGTGTACGAGCTTGATAATTTGTTCGCGTGTCGCTTTGTCGATCATTGTTGAAGAGGAGTGAAAGGGGAGTGAAAGGGGAGTGAAGGGACAATAGTTTTTCATTAGCTCAACAGCATGCGCACTAACCAGTAGCACACGATGCCGGCGAGATAGCCCACGAAGGCAATCCACGTAATCTTCTTCAGGTACCAGCCGAAGGTGATCTTCTCCAAGCCCATGACTACCACGCCGGCAGCACTGCCGATGATGAGCATCGAGCCGCCCACGCCGGCACAGTAGGCGAGGAGCTGCCAGAAGATGCCGTCGACAGCCATCGGACCAACCTCGGCCACAGGATACATGCCCATGCAGCCAGCCACCAAGGGCACATTGTCGACAATCGACGAGAGCATGCCGATGATGCCGTTGATGACATAGTAGTTGCCCGAGAAAGCTTCGTTGAGTCCTTGGCCCAGTGCGGTGAGCACGCCTATTTCCTGGAGCACGGCCACGGCCATGAGGATGCCGAGGAAGAACATGATGGTCGAGAGGTCAATCTTTGTCATGATGTCGGAGACACGCTTGGCCATCGTGTCGTCCTCTGACGTGTTATAGTGGAAGATCTCTGTCACCGTCCACAGCACGCCGAGTACCAGCAGGATGCCCATGAACGGTGGGAGGTGGGTCAGTGTCTTGAAGATGGGTACGAACACCAAGCCGCCCACGCCAAGCCAGAAGATGATATCGCGCTGGGCTTTGGTGAACTGGCTCACCTCGGCCTTCGGCAGGTTCTGCTCCTTGTCGAACTTGCCTTTCAGCGAGAACTGTAGGATGAACGCCGGAACGACCATCGATACGAGTGACGGGATGAAAATCTCGGTGAGCACGCCCTGTGTGGAGATGACGCCCTTGATCCAGAGCATGATGGTGGTGACGTCGCCGATGGGTGAGAATGCACCGCCCGAGTTGGCCGAGATGACGATGAGGGCGGCATAGATGAGACGCTCCTCGCGGCTCTGCACCAGCTTGCGCAGCACCATGATCATTACGATGGACGTGGTGAGGTTGTCGAGGATGGCCGACAGGAAGAACGTCATGAAGGCCACGCGCCACATGAGCTTACGCTTGGAGCGCGTCTTCAGCGTGTCGCGTACAAAGTTGAAACCACCGTTCGAGTCGACAATCTCGACGATGGTCATGGCACCCATCAGGAAGAATAGCGTGCCTGCTGCATCGCCCAGGTGATGCTCGATGACCTCGGCAATGTGGTGTACTACGCCGTCGGCAGCTACCTCAGGATAATAGGCGCCTGGCCCCATCATCAGGAGTGTCCAGCAGAGCACGCACATGAGCAGCGCGATGGCTGCCTTGTTTACTTTCGTCACGCTCTCTAAGGCGATGCAGAGATAGCCTGCAACGAAGACGGTGACAATAAGAATCGTTAATGTAGTCATTTTGAGAGTTGTTGAGTTTATGAGTTGTTGAGTTTATGAGTTATTGAATCTCATTTGTAAGCACGCTCTCTAACTCCTCTGCCGAGAGGTTCAGCCGGAACGTTCCGGCCTTGGCAGTGCTGATGCCGCCGGTCTCCTCGCTGACGATGATGGCGAGGGCATCGGTCTCCTGGGCGATGCCGAGGGCAGCGCGATGGCGCAGGCCCAGCTCCTTGGGGATGTCAAGATTATGACTCACGGGCAGGATGCAGCTGGCAGCACGTATACGTCGCTGGCTGATGATCATAGCGCCGTCGTGCAGGGGCGAATTCTTGAAGAAGATGTTCTCGATGAGCCGCTGGTTGATGCTGGCATCAATAGACTCGCCAGTGCTTACGATGTCGTCGAGGGGCGTGTTGCGCTCAATCACGATAAGTGCTCCTACCTTGGCTTTCGACATCGACATCGCTGCCATCACGATAGGCATCACGATGCGCTTGCGTTCGGAGGTGTCGCGATCGCTCGTACGCTTCGGGCTAAAGAAACGCAAGAAGGTCCTCATACGCTGATGGGCTCCCAGATTATAGAGGAACTTGCGGATGTCTTCCTGGAAGATGACGATGAGGGCGATGACACCCACCGACACCAGCTTGTCGAGGATGGTTCCTAACAGGCGCATCTCTAGAATCTGCGACACGAAGAGCCATACTACCACGAAAATCAATATGCCTACGAAGACGTTGATGCTTCGTGAGTCGCGCATCAGCCGGTAGATGTAGTAAAGCATGAGTGCTACCAGCAGGATGTCGATGAGGTCTTTTATTCCGAAACTGAAAAACATGGGGAAATTCTCAATGCTTAATGCTTAATTTTTCAATTTTTCAATTTTTCATACAGTTTTGTGCATTCCACAGCAGCCTTGACGTCGTGCACCCGTAGTATGGAGGCACCTTTCATCAGGGCAACGGTGTTCAGCATGGTAGTGCCGTTGAGCGCCTCGTCGGGTGTGCAGCCTAAGTGCTTCCATATCATAGACTTGCGCGAAATGCCTACCAGCAACGGCAGTTCCATTACCTGAAGGGTCTCCAACTCGTTCATCAGCTTGTAGTTCTCGTCGACCGTCTTGCCGAAACCGAAACCGGGATCAAGGATGATGTCCTTCTGACCGTAGTCGCAGAGCTGTTGCACTTTCGATGCAAAGGCCAACAGGGTGCTGCGCAGGTCGGGCTGTACCGACATAAGGATGTAGGGAACGCCGAGGCGCGCCACCATGCGGAACATCTCCGTCGAGCCTTCCGACACGTCGTTTACTATGTCAGCTCCCAGCTCTTCGACTGCCATACGGGCAACGTTAGGACGGAACGTGTCTACAGATATGATAGTGGTGGGCTGCTCGCAGCGAACGGCAGGCAGTACTCTCCTGAGCCGTTCCATCTCTTCTTCTTCGGATACCTCGCTGGCACCTGGACGGGTAGAGTAGGCACCGACATCGATCATCGTGCCGCCTTCGACCACGATCTGACGTGCCCTCGCTGCAGCCGCCTCTTCCGACGGTGTCCGGCTGTTGGCATAGAACGAGTCGGGTGTTGCATTGAGGATGCCCATCACCTGTGGCTTGTTCAGGTCTATGAGCCGTCCGTGAATGTTCAGTGTGTAGTTCATATTGTCGGCAAAGTTACGAATAAACGGGCGAAACACCAAATTTCTGCCCCAGAAATTTTGTTACTTTGCAAACAATGACTACCTTTGCGGCTGCAAGACAACTGACGGGCTTGCAACAACCCGATGGCATATAAAACTCACGTATTATTTATCGTACTCATTTTGTTTTCTGCTTATGCAAAGGCGCAGGACAGTCTGAAGACGCAGGTGTCGTTCGACCTTACTACTGAGGCAGCAGTGGGAACAGGCGACTATACTGCCTATCAGATCGTATCCAACCGGTATCATGTGTTGGGCACACGTTCCAATACGGCCTATCTGCGTGGTGCCGTCAACGTGGAGCATCGGTTGTCGAAGGACTTCCTGTTGTCGGGTGTTGTCGATGGTGTTGTCTCCGTTCATGCTGACCACAAGGCCTATCTGCAGCAGTGCTACGTCAACTTGTCGTATCGGCCGTTTTTCGTTGAGGCTGGCTTGCGCGAAATCAAGCCGGCGTTGCGCGAAGAACAGCTTTCCAGCGGGTCGTTTGTCTTGGGCAGCAATGCCAAGCCCATTCCTCAGGTGCGTGTCGGAACGGATGGATTCTGGACTGTTCCTTTTACTAAGAAGTGGTTGGAGATTAGCTTCGACTGTGGCTATGGTAAGTTCATGGATGATGACTATCGTAAGGATCTGTTTGACCTGTCACCTCCTATGAACATGTCGTGTGCCACAGGTGCCTATTACCATCAGAAATATCTGTATCTGCGCACTAACTCCTCCATGCGGTTCTACTTCGTTGCAGGTATGGAGCATGCGGTGCAGGTATGCGGCACGGGCTATAAGTACGTCGATGGCGTGGTGAAGGCCAAGGAAAAGCCTGTAAGTCTTCGGTCGCTCTTCGACGTGTTCCTGCCCCTTGGCGACAGTCACTATTACGAGCACGATGCCATGGAAGACTGGATCTATGGCAACCATATCGGGATGATGACCATTCAGTTGGGTTGGAATATCAACAAGCATGAGCTGTTGGAAGCATATATTGACAATCCTTTCGAAGATGGTTCAGGCATTCGTAAGGGAAATGGCTGGGACGGTCTGTGGGGCCTGCAGTATAGCAACAAGGCAGAAGGCATACAGACTGTTCGCGGCGTTGTAGCCGAGTATTTCCAGACTACCAACCAGTCGGGCCCGCTACATTGGGACAGCCGTGACTATCCCGAGCCGGTACGCAGTCAGGTTACCGACTATGTGACGGGCAAAGACAATTACTATAATCACTCTTTCTATAACAACTACGGGTACTACGGTATGGCGTTGGGCAATCCGCTCCTCACGTCACCTATATATAATAAGGATGGCTATACCGCCTTTCGTGACAACCGCATCAAGGCTTGGCATCTGGGCGTGAAGGGTGAGATAAGCGACCGCCTTTCCTATCTGGTCAAAGGATCGTACAGGGAAGGGTGGGGCACATACGATGTGCCTCTGCCGGACAGGCACTACTCTTTTGATGCGATGATTCAAGGACTATACAAAATGGGACCGTGGCAGTTCAGTGCTGCATACGCCTTAGACAAAGGAAACATCTACGGTAATTGTTCCACATTCGACATAAAAATAGGTTATCATGGCAAAATACTTTAAGCATCTCATCAAGGTCGTTTTACCTTTTTACCTTTTTACCATTTTACTTTTCTCCTGCCAGGAAGGAGGCGATGCAGGCGAACTGTTTGGTCAGTGGCGCTTGGAAGACGATGACAACCAGATTGCGGAGCTGAATGCTACGCGATATATCAGTTTCTCTGGCACGCTGACCTTGTTCCGCTTCGTGAAGAGAGGTCAGGTGTATGGTTCTTTCCAGCATACGGGCGACAGCCTTTTCATACAATGCTATTCCATAAATGGTGAAGCAAAGGATACCGCCATGGTTGAAAACACCTTCGGAATGAAGCCTTTCGACAACATTCGGATGAAGATTGTCACGCTTGATGATGACCGGCTCGTTCTTAATAAGGGAAGTGAGTACTGGCGCTTCTATAAGTATTAAGTGATTCGTACAGCTTGAACGGAAGTGTCGTTCAGCTTGAACGGAGGCTCCGGACAAGTAGAGCGGAGGCTCCGTTTGCTTTGTCCGGAGCCTCCGTTCTGTTTATGCGTTGTTGCAAGACAATATTTATTTCGGCTGTTCAGCTTCCAACCTGTCTACGCCACCGCTTACGGGATTGAGCCACAGATGGGTGGTGTAATGCTTGTTGAACAGGTCACCGCTGAGCAGTTCGACATTGCCGAATTGAGGAGCGGGCAGCTCTGTAGCTGAGATGGTCTGCTCTTTGTGCTCGATGCTGACCAGCATACGTCCCGGAACATTGACGTAGATGCCTGTTTCCACGAGTTTCTTCTTTCCCTTCGTCTGTTGCGTGGCAGGCAGGTTCGTGATATCTTCAATGCTCACATAGAAGGGCTCGCCCGAAAGATCGTCGATGTCGACAAGGCCTCTGACTTGTGAGAGACGGAAGAGTACGCGACGGTTGGTCGACTTCGTGGGCACAATGGTAATGATATGCTCCGTCGTGTCGCGCTCGGTAATACCTTGGAAAAGCTGGGTAAGAGCCTTGTCCTGCTGGTCCATCTGGTTGAGCATCAGCTGCATCTGTGCACCGTCGGTAGGCATGAAGTCGGCCTGCCCCTTGATAAGTAAGTTGCGATTTTCGCGCAAATCATAGATTTCGCGGGCAGTGAGCTCTGCCATCTTAGCAGTACTTCCTGCTGAAAGGATATCCTCGTTCATATACTGGCGCGGGTTGACGGCAGCAGGCTTCTTGGCGGGTTTGAAGGGAGGAGCTGGAGTGAACAGATTGGGTTTAGCATTGATGGCGAGTAGCAAGCCTTCCTCACTCAACGCTACATTGGCAGCTACGGTCTTGGCGTTGAACTTCACGCTATAAGCTTTCGTGGTATCGACGATGCCGACTCCTTGGGGCACGATACTCACCACACGGTAGGTGGTCTTCGGCTCCTGTTCCACATCGTTCAGCCGCAGGTGACGCCCGGCGTAGCGGGCAAAATCGCCTGGTGTATAGGTGGTTTTCTCAACGAGGATGTTGAATTGTATGGCGGTAATGGGAAGAAAATAGACAGCCCCTTCAGCCGTTATGCCTGGCTGGTATTGGGAAATCTCTGTCTGGGCCACTGCGTGGTGAATGGAACAATGCCCCATGATGAATGACAGGACGAGCATCATGAACCGTCCTTTGTCGAATGAAATCTTTTTTACGTCCATATTATTTTTACAATTCATAATTCACAATTCATAATTTTATAAGGACATCGTGCTTCCTACTTCCATGGCACTGAATGCCTTGGGCAGGTAATCAATGATATCGCTGGCCATTAGGCTTTCCTGTCCCAACGATTCGGCAGCGAGGTCGCCAGCCAGACCGTGCAGGTAGACACCCAGCATGCAGGCGTGCTGACGGCTGTAGCCACGGGTGAGCAGACCGGTAATGATGCCGGTGAGCACGTCGCCACTACCTGCGGTAGCCATGCCCGCATTGCCTGTGGAGTTGAAAGCTACATGACCGTCGGGCATGCAGATGGCAGTGTGATGGCCTTTCAGCACGACGTAGCCTTGTAATCGCTCTGCCAGTTCGCGTGCCTTCACCAACCTTTCATAGCTGTCGATACACTGGCCTTCCATGCGCTCCAGTTCCTTGACATGGGGAGTGAGGATAATGCCCTTGGGCAGCTGTTGCAGCCATGCATGTCGGTTTGCGATGATATTCAGTGCGTCAGCATCGGCTACAATGGGGCATTGTGCACGCCGTAGTTGGGCAATGAGAGCGATGGCCGTATTGTCAGAACGCCCTATACCAGGACCGATACCCATAGCCTTGAAATCGTCGGTAGCAATAGGCTCGGTAAAAGTGGTCTCCTCGCGGTCAATGTCGAGGACGGCTTCAGGAAGGGCGGCTTGAAGAATGGCTACGTTGCGTTTGGGAGTATGTATAGTGAGCTTGCCAACACCGGAGCGCATGCATGCCCTCCCAGCAAGGATGGCTGCACCTGCCATGCCATAGCTTCCTGCTACGAGCAGGGCATGCCCCATGGAGCCTTTATGGGCAAACTCGTTACGGTGCATCAGCAGTGGTGCCAAGGTGTCGCGTTCAAGCAGAGTGAACTGGGCATCTGTCTGTTGGATGCCTTCGCTGCTGATACCAATATCAAGCACGTCGACATCGCCCAAATACTGCTGGTTCTCGGGAAAGAAGAACGACAGCTTAGGCTGTTGCAGGGTGAGGGTAATCGTGGCGCGGATAATGTTCGCACTGACATTATAGGTGTTGTCCTCGCACATCAGACCAGAAGGCACGTCGATGCTCACTACCTCGGCTTTTGACGAGTTGATGTATTTCACGAGCGACGCAAAGCCTCCTGACAACGGCTTGTTCAGTCCAGAGCCGAAAAGACCATCGACAACAAGCGTTCCCTGTTCCAAACGGGGCGGGTCGAACTCTTGTGTCACCTCAATGAGCACTTTAGCTTTCCTGTCAATGAGTCGTTGGCGGTTCTCTGCACAGTCGGCTGAGAGCTTGCCTGTAATATTAAAGAGGTAGACCTGTACCTTGTATCCTTCACCGACGAGCATGCGTGCTACGGCAAGAGCATCACCCCCGTTGTTGCCTGGGCCTGCAAAGACCACGACGGGCACCTCGTTGTCCCATCGCTCACAGATGTTGCGGGTCAGCTCCCGAGCTGCTCGTTCCATGAGGTCGATGGATTTGATGGGCTCGTGTTCAATGGTGTACTTGTCCAGGTCTTTAATCTGTGCCGCTGTGAATATTTTCATGTGGAGTTCAGGAGTTCAGGAGTTCAGGAGTTCGGGAGTTCAGAAGTTTAGGAGTGTAGAGGTCACTGCATTTCGTAGACGACCTGCATGAGCTTCTTGCCCAGTTCGTCGGCTTCTTCCATGGTCTGTGCCTCACTATAGACGCGGATGATAGGCTCGGTGTTCGATTTGCGCAGGTGTACCCATCGGGTGGGGAAATCGATTTTTACGCCGTCGATGTCGTTGACCGTAGCATTCGGGTCAGCAGCAAACATTTCCTTTACCTTGACGAGGATGGCATCGACGTCGGTCTCAGGAGTCAGGTCAATACGGTTCTTGGCAATCTGGTAGTCGGGGAAGGTCTTGCGCAGTTCGCTGGCGGTACAGCCTTTCTGTGCTAATGACGAGAGGAAGAGGGCAATGCCTACGAGGGCATCGCGTCCGTAGTGGCTTTCGGGATAGATAACACCACCATTGCCTTCGCCACCGATGACGGCACCCACCTCTTTCATCTTTGTAGTAACATTCACTTCGCCCACGGCAGCTGCGGCGTACTTGCCGCCATACTTCTCGGTGACGTCGCGCAGGGCGCGGGTCGACGAGAGGTTCGAAACAGTATAGAAACTATTGTCTGCACTTCCGCACTCCTGCATTCCTACACTCCTTGAAAGAACATAGTCGGCTACGCTGACCAGTGTATATTCCTCGCCGAACATTCTTCCGTCTTCACAGATGAAGGCCAAACGGTCGACATCCGGGTCGACGACGATGCCAAGGTCAAAACCTCCATGGCGCATTTTGTCCATAATGCCTCCGAGGTTCTTCTCCAGTGGTTCGGGGTTATGGGCAAACTGTCCCGTGCATTCACCGTTCAGTATCTCGTAGTCTACATTCAATGCCTTGAAAAGCTCGGGCAGAATGATGCCACCCACGCTGTTGATGGTGTCGGCGCAGACACGGAAGTGACGTTTGCGGATAGCCTCAATGTCGGCTAAGCGCAGGTTTAGCACGCTTTCCACATGGCGCTGATTCATGGTGTCATCTATGACGACACGTCCCAGACGCTCCACAGGAGCATAGTCGAAGTCCTCGGCCTCAGCAATGCGCAGCACCTCGGCACCGTCCTCGGCAGTAAGGAACTCGCCCTCGCTGTTCAGTAGTTTCAGTGCGTTCCACTGTGTAGGGTTGTGTGATGCAGTGATGATAATACCACCGTCGGCTTCGTGCCAACGTACGGCCAGCTCAGTGGTCGGCGTAGTAGCCAGGCCTATGTCGATGACCTCATAGCCCATGCCTACGAGTGTGCCACAGACCACATCGCGTACCATAGGCCCGCTAATGCGTCCGTCTCGTCCGACAACCACTTTTGCGGTTGCTGCTTTTTCACTTTTCACTTTTCCTTTTTCCCTTTGTATAAAGGTAGCATAGGCTGTAGTGAACTTTACGATGTCTAACGGATTAAGGGTGTCGCCCGTTTTTCCGCCAATGGTTCCGCGGATGCCGGAGATAGATTTTATCAGTGTCATAATATATTTACTTATTTAGTTGTATGATTATTCGGACAGGTCGATTTTCCGCTCGAATGTGATTTCGTAATAGTAGGGATAGACATAGCTTGAAGCTATGGAGTGCCCCTGTGTGTGGGGAACAATCAGTCGCACCTTGCTGATTTCGTCGTCGGCAGAACGGGGACGCCCTACGTTGATGTAGTTGAAAGGAACGAGCCACCCCGAGGGTACGGATTCCCCGTAGGTGCTTTTCATGATGCCAGAAGTGAAGGAAGCTGTATAGGTGCTGCCCGCACGGCTGATGTTCATCACGTCGACAGTATAGGCGCGCACATCGTTGTAGATGCCTGTGCTGTCGAAGATGGATATCTCGACAAAACGTACCAGAAGGTCGGTGCGCTCGCCGTCCTGAAGGGGCTTTCCGCATCCTTTGCGAACAATCTGCATGTAGACACCGGAGTTGTTCAGATAGACAAACTGGTTGTTGCCCTTGGTAGCCTTTGTAGTGTAGTCCTGCTGGCGGAACTGCTCTTCGTCGATAACTGTGATAGCGGAATCGGTAATGAACTGGCTGATGGCGTCGCGTTCTTTCTCTTTCTTGTCGCCGTAGGTCTCATAGTCGTTGCAAGCCACTGTCAGTGACCCCAGGATGATGAGCACCAGCAATGAATAAATGGTTCTTTTCATCTGAATGATTCTTTTTTATGCTGCAAAGGTACAAAAGAGTTAGGAGTTAGGAGCGAGGTGTCGGGCGTTTTTAAAATGAGTTAGTAGTTGGTTGCAACTCATTAGTAGTTTTTAACTATCCTCCTAACAGGTCTTTGTATGCTTCGATGGCCTGCTTCACCACCACGATGGCCTCGTCCATCGAGCAGTTCAGCCTTCCACCCGATGCGTTCAGGTGCCCACCTCCATTGAAGAACTGGGCAGCCATCTTGTTGCAGGGGAACTGGTCGACTGAGCGCAGCGATACCCATATCAGGTTCTCTTTCTCCGTATCCTCGCGCAACGAGATGCTCAGTCTGTGCCCCTTGATTTGCAGCGGCATGTTTACCAACCCTTCGGCATCGCCTTTCACGAAGCGGAACCGTTTGAGCACGTCGCGTGTTAGGGTGAAGTAGCTGGCATGGTGCTTTGCATCGACCACTAAGCTTTTATACAACATGTAGCCCGTAAGCCGCAGGCGGTTTTCAGAGAAGTTGTGGTAGACGTTGCGATAGATGCGGTCTTTGTTGATGTGCTTTGTAAGTAGCTGTGAGATGATGAAATAGACGTCGCATGAGTCACTGTTATAGGTAAAGGCGCCCGTGTCGGTCATCATACCGCAGTAAACGGGTACGGCAAAATGCTTTGTCATCTGCTCGAAATCGCCTAACTGCCATACCAGACGGAACACCAACTCGCAGGTCGATGATGCCTCGGGTTTAGACACCATGAGTTTGGTAGGCACGTCTGGGTCTAAGTGGTGGTCAATGAGTATTTTCGGTGCCGGAGAGTTGTCGAGGGCCTCCTTCATGTCGGCAACGCGGCCAGTGGTGTTAAAGTCCAGGCAGAACACCAGGTCACAGTGCTGCAGCGTCCAGTCACAGCCCTCGCGGTGCTTGTCGTAGCGGATGATTTTCTCACTGTTGGGCAGCCACTGTAGGTAGTCGGGATACTGGTCGGGAATGATGACCTGAGCCTCTTTCTTATGTGCCACGCGCAGGTATTCAGCCCAACCCAAGCTGGCTCCCAGTGCGTCGCCGTCGGGGTTTTGGTGGCAAACGCAGACGATGCTCTCGCTCTCTTTTATCAGTTGTACGAGCAGTTCTTGCTGCTCTTTTGAAATAATGTCATTTAGCATAGCGGTTGCAAAGGTACGAAAAAAAGCCGAATAAAATAGCTATTCCTTTGGTAAATTCAGAATTAATCGATATATTTGCAGTCAGAAAGAACTCTCATGCTGATGAAAAGACTATTGATAAGGAACATTGGAATGCTGGTGGTTGACAACCATCGGAAACCCTTTCTTCGCGGTGAGGAGATGAAATGGGCTGAATGTCAGCACGATGCGTGGCTCATGGTAGAGGACGGCAGGTTCGTAGAGTGGGGTAGCGACACGTTTCCACCCGATGCCGACGAGACGGTCGATGCCTGTGGCGGTGCGGTACTTCCATCGTTCTGCGACAGCCACACCCATCTGGTCTATGCCGGCAGTCGTGAGGGTGAGTTCGTGGATAAGATTCGCGGACTGAGCTATGCCGAGATTGCCCGCCGTGGTGGTGGCATCCTCAACTCTGCCGACCGGCTGCACGAACTGTCGGAAGACGAGCTCTACATCCAGGCGATGCACCGCATTGAAGAAATCATGCGCAAGGGAACGGGAGCTGTTGAGATGAAGAGCGGCTATGGCCTGAACACTGAAGATGAGCTGAAAATGCTGCGGGTGGTGCGTCGTATCAAGCAAAGCGCTCCGTTGAAGGTAGTGTCAACGTTTCTCGGTGCCCATGCCGTGGGACGGGCCTACGCTGGTCGCCAGTCCGACTATGTAGACCTTGTTGTCAACGAGATGATTCCCGAGGTAGGCCGACAGGGGCTTGCCGATTTCATCGATGTGTTCTGTGACGAAGGTTTTTTTACGCCAGAAGAGACGGCCCGCATGCTCGAAGCTGGTTTGAAATGGGGCATGCGCGGAAAGATCCACGGACAGGAACTGGCCGACTCTGGAGGTGTTGAGGTGGCTGTAGCCCATGGTGCCCTCAGTGTTGACCATTTAGAGAGCATGACCGATAGGGACATTGCGCTTTTAAAGAACAGTAACACTATTCCTACGGCCTTGCCAGGCACGTCGTTCTTCCTGAATATGCCATTTGCTCCAGGGCGTCGGATGATAGAGGCAGGACTGCCGTTAGCCATTGCGAGCGACTACAATCCAGGCTCCACCCCGTCGGGCGACATGAAGTTCGTCGTGTCGCTGGCATGTATTAAGATGCGGCTGTTGCCTGCCGAGGCACTGAATGCAGCAACGCTGAATTCGGCAGCAGCCATGGGACTGAGCCAAGACTATGGCTCTATTGCGAAGGGAAAGGTGGCCAACTTCTATATCACTGAGCCTATTCGCTCGTTGGATTATCTGCCATACGCCTATACTTCGCCTATTATTAACAAGGTGTTTCTGAAAGGAGAAGAACAGCTATGCAAGTAGTCTACGAGGATAATCACATCATCATCGTCAACAAGCTGAGTGGCGAGATTGTGCAGGGCGACAAGACCGGCGATGAGCCGCTGTCGGATACGGTGAAACGGTATATCAAGGAGAAGTACGGTAAGCCGGGCGAGGTGTTCCTGGGTGTTGTCCATCGGTTGGACCGCCCCGTTGCGGGGCTTGTGGTCTTTGCCCGTACGTCGAAGGCACTGATACGGCTGAACAAGATGTTTGCCGAGGGACAAGTGCATAAGACCTACTGGGCCATCGTGGAAAGGAGGAATGAGCAATTAGGAATGAGCAATGAGCTCGTCCACTGGCTCGTTCGCAATGAGCAGCAGAACAAGTCGTATGCATACGACCATGAGGTGCCCCAGTCGAAGAAAGCCATGTTGCGCTATCGTGTCATTGGGAGGGGCGACCGTTACGACCTGCTCGAAGTAGAGCTGATGACAGGGCGGCACCATCAGATACGTTGTCAGCTATCGAAGATAGGATGTCCTATTCGTGGTGATCTGAAATACGGTGCACGTCGCAGCAATCCTGACGGCAGCATCTCGTTGCTCAGCCATAGGGTAGAGTTTGTGCATCCAGTTTCCAAGGCTACTATCTGTGTGGAGGCTCCGTTGCCTGCCGACTCGCTTTGGCGTGCCCTGGCTCCGCAGCAGGAAACGGGCACGGACAAGGCTTAGAACGGGTAGCCGATGGCGAGGTGGAGGGTGTGCATGTCGCTAAAGCTCGGAATGTTGAAATAGCCCGACTTCGAGGTTTTGTAAGGCAGGTGCAGGCCTAAGCCCCAGTCAATGCGCACCACGAAGAACTCAAGGTCGTAGCGCAGTCCTATGCCGGTGCCTGTAGCCAGTTCGTCGAGCATCCGCGACGGATGAAACTGTGCTTTGTCGCTGGCATCGTTCCACCAATCGATGGCCATTTGTAGTTGCTCCTCGGTCGCATCATAGTTTTCTGTGGTAAATTCACCATCCATCATCCTTTTCAGCTCGTCGCCCGTATTCCATACATTACCCATGTCGAAGAATATGGCACCATATAGGTTCCCGAAAAGACGACTGCGATACTCCAGATTGGCCACGAACTTCATATTTCCGTTGCGTATCATGTAGGAGAACGCACGGTTGTCTCGGCTGTTGTCGAGCATGATGGGGAACCCGCCGGGGCCTATGCTACGCACGGTAAAGGCACGGATGCTGTTGGCACCACCTACATAGAAGCTCTCACTGAATGTCTTGTCACGGCTATTGCCGTAACAAAGCATGAATCCTGCATTCGCATGACCCACCAACTGCGAGTGCTGGCTCAGTCGCCAGCTCTTTGTCAGATCGGTTTCTATCTTCACAAACTGTGAATAGGGATTCTTGAACATGGTCTTGTTCTTCTCGTTCCATCCTTTCCCCTTTGCGAGGAAGTAAAGCGACGACACGTTACCCGACTCCTCGACCGTAGTCTCCCATCGAATGGGGTTCTGCAGGTTGGCCGGACTGGTATAGGTGTAGGTGTAGCGCATCTTCGGTATGAAATAGTCGTCCATCATTACTGCTAAGTATGGATTCAGAATAGCCAAGTCTTCAAGAGCCTGGGTATGGCTGTTCATGTACTGGTATTTCAGCGTAATGGGCGAGAACTCATGGTGGTGGCTATAGGATGGTTGCCAACGATAGGTCCACTCGCCTGAGACAATGTGCATCTTGTAGTACGAGGGGCGGTGCACAATGTCGGTCGACACCTTGGCAACCGTCCATGGCGTGGCATAGAACCGCTTGGGGCGTCTTTGTGTCTTTCTGAATTTTGGGAACAGAATGCGAGGAAACTCAATCGAGGCATCGGCACCATACTGATAGGTGTTCATTGTCCTGTCGCCACCTCCGTGCTGCCACTGATAGGAACCGTGGAGGTTGATGTCGAGCTTCTCGGCTCCGCGGAAAGCATTACGGCGGGTCACACCAACCTTCATCTCAGGACCGAAACGCCCCACGGTGCGGTTGACGAAGCTTGTCTCGACATAGAAGTCGTATGGCTTGTCGAGCACACAGTCGAGTGTCAGGTCGAGCGTGTCGCTGTCAGTACGTGGTGTGAACACGAAGTCGGTGCTGCTGAATACGCTGGTGGCATTGACTTTCTGCATGGACTCATAGTAGTTGTCGTAGTTGAAGGGACGGCGTGGCAGCAGTTTCATGTTGCTGAAGATGACACGTCGGAGGATGGGTGGGCGCTTCCCGTTGAAGTACAATGTTGTGCGTCTGCCCACCATGCTGTCGGTAAGCTGCTCCCTTCTGGTGCGTCGCAGGTTCACGGTGGTTCGTCCCATATACCAGGGTTTCAGTACTGCTTCAGGAAGCGAGTCGGCCAGCTGCAGACGCAGTTGGGCTTTGTAGGGGTGCCCGATGGTGTCTGCCAGATACGATGCATAGCCCGACTGGTAATAGTAATAGCCGTTGTTACGCATTAGCTTTGTGATGCGCTGTCGCTCGGCATCGAGGTTGCCGACGGAGAAAGGCACACCGCTGTCGATGACCGATTCGGCACGTGTAGAGTCGATAAGGTGCTGCATGTGCTCGGGGAAGTTGACATAGGCAATGGAGTCCACGGTGAAGAGCGTGTCGAGTGTGACCGTATAGCCTATCTTCATCTTCTTCGGGTTGCGTTGAGCCACTTCTGTATAGGTGACATTGCCGCGCATGTAGCCGTTCTTCTGGAGTACTGAGCGGGCCACCGAGGCACGCAGGGCAGGGTTGACCTGGCTCATCAGCACCGGTGCCTTACCGAAGGAGTTGTTGAGCCACTGCTTGAACTTACCGCTGGAACCGTAGGCATAGTTCCATATCCACAGACCGTAGGGGAAAGGCGTGCGATAGTAGCTGCTACCGAAAAGGGCTCCGTTGGGAGCCGTGGCCAGTGCTGCCTCTATCTCCTCTTGCGTCTCGTTGAAGTGAGTGCCCGGTTCGTAGTTCTCGTACTTGATCTTGGTAAGACCGACGAAAAGCTGGTCGTCGTCGGGTACAAGCTTGGTAGTGGAGCAAGCGGTGAGAAGACAGCAGACGCAGGTCAGCCATAGTATCGAGTGGGTTATGCTTTTTCTTCGTGTGTTCATGGTGTGCCTCCTTTCTTGATGCTGTCTGTTACGATAGTGCGCACACTCTGGATGCTGTCAGTGGCCGTGAAAGGTCTGGGTGTGATCATCCTTCTTTCTGGCGTTTGTTGATTGTCTGACTTGAACTTGAATAGATCCCAAAGCGTGTCAAGCTTTCGCCTCCAGAGGTAACTGCCTCCATATTCGCTGGTGTAGCCATCGAGCCAGTCGTATACATTCTGGCTATAGAACAGGTTGACGTACTGGTTGCCGGTGGGTGACAGTCTGTACTCCATCGAAACATTGTCGAAGAACGATTTGTTCTTTCCTTCTTCCATGGCATCCTGCCCAGAAGACACCTTTCCGCCAATCTGTACCTTCAGTCGGTTGTTCCAGAAACGTTTCGCGAACTTGAACGAATAGTCGGTTCGCATCTTTCCGCTGGCATCGGTAGTGTTGTCGAGTCCGATGCTCAGATCCAGTGTTTTCAGGGCACTTCCGGTGATGTTGTTGATTTCGTTCTGCAGGAATGAACTCAACGCGGCGTTCATCGTGAACCCGCTGGTATTGCCGTCGACGAGGTACATGCCCGTGGTGAGCATGGTCACGGCAATCTTTCCTCTTTCCTCGGTGCCCATGGCCGAGAGCTCGTTGTCTATGCTGTTGTCCTCGGGAGCCGAGATGATGAACTCCAGTCCCATGTTGTTGAGTGTCTTGGTAATGATGACGCCGCAGTCGAAGGCTACGCTCCGGCTCTGTGTGCCTTCCTGCCCCACGCTGGCATAGACACGCTCCGTGGCGGTGAGGTTCAGCCTTGGGTTCGTCGGGTCGCCCGTAAACTCTACAAAGCTTCCGTCCTTGATGGTGAAGGTCTTCAGTGGGATGACAGGCAGTGAATACTTCATCTCTCCGTTGCTGATGGTATAACGTCCGTTCATAGTGATACCTTCACCCGAGTATTTCATGCGCAGGTCGCCACCGCCGAACAGGTCAACATAATTGGTCTGGTCTACGTTCAGTGCGCATTTCACGTGTGCTCCCTGGTCGATGTTAATGGTGAGGTCGGCATTGAGTCCGTTGGGTGCAGGTTTGCTGACGGTAGCCACGACCGAGTCGTTGAAGTTGGTGAATTTCACTAACTCGTCCATCTGGTTGTCGGTCGACAGAGGCGAGTCAAGCAGGATGTAGTTCAGGTCTGTAGAACCGAGCACGTTGAGCCGTCCGCGCATGTTCAGTTGGTCTAATGGACCGTTCATCCTGGCAATGACATTGACAAACGCTTTGCCCCATGCCACCGATTTCGAGGTCTGCTTCGAGTTGATAATCTGGAAGTCTTCAGCTCTCAGCCTCATATCCATCGTGATGTGTTCGGTGTCGTGGAAGTCTATGTTTCCCGTCATGGTGAGCGGTTTGTCGTTGTAGG
>Ga0256404_1002539_pt1 | contig 40104 bp, 39 predicted proteins | sample RumenRJG_01DNA_FD_185990 | JGI IMG/M metagenome (GOLD analysis project Ga0256404, IMG submission 185990) | Bovine rumen microbial communities from Lethbridge, Alberta, Canada - RJG_01 | ecosystem: Host-associated > Mammals > Digestive system > Stomach > Rumen | place: Canada: Alberta | collected...
CACAGGAATCCGTCTAAATATGTTGGGTCGGAAAGAGAGCTTGTCAATTGGACGAAACAGCAACGGAAGTTGATGAATGCAGGTGAACTGAAAGAACCAAGGGTTGGGATGTTCAAGGAACTGATGGCGTTGAGTGAACAGTATAAGAGAATAAATCAATACATCTAAATCAATAGAATTTATGATAGAAATGAAATTTGTGGATGGCTTTTACAGTGTAGTACTGTTAGGCGGCTTTAATCCAATGATTTTCCATCCATTTTGGTTGTTGCAGAAGAAGCTTATCAGCGAGGCAGATGTTACAGAGAAAAAGATCTTTGTAAACGATCAGATATCTACGTATCATGTCGGGGACTGGCTTGATATGACAGTGACTCGCGAAAGATGTGAGTTCAAGATTAAGAAAGCAGAACGTGTGGTGATGATGCGAGACTTGATTGTCGGCACGCTAAACGCTTTATCAGAAATGCCTATCATGGCTATTGGTATCAATAGAGGTGGGGTGTATAACTTAACAAATGAAAACGCATACTATAAGTTTGGTGCAAAACTTGCTCCACTGAATATGTGGGAACCATCGTTTCATGACCCTCGGCTTAGAAATATCGCTATTGAAGATATTGGTTCTGATAACTTCACCGATAAAAGGAGAATGATACAGATTAAACCTGCTGTAGTGAAAGATGCGCCATATTGTGTGGATGTGAATATAAATAATCACTATGATTTGGCTAATGTTGGTCAAACAGTGGTTAAAGCTCTAGGGGTGTTGACTGAAAATTTGGATCAGGACTACGAGACATTCGATAGTATTGTTGATGGGCTTGTGGCAAAAATGAATGAACAATGAGTAGGACCGACGACTTTGAAGAAGAGGAGATCTGTTCCTCATACAAAGACTATAGCCAACGCATCCTGAAAATGGAGGAATGGCATCGAGTGAGTAATATAATACGTGAAATTCCACGGGACTCTACATTTGATAGAGACGCGCAAGACAGAGGGCTAGAATCTAGTGATGTAAGAGACCGGGAAGTGAAAGTAAGGGCTCAGGAGTATTTCAAGCAGTGGATCGGCCGTGTCGTAGAGATAGAGGATAGCGATAATTTTGTGGCTAAAATTGAATCTTTGAGAAGTAGAGGCAACGATCAGAAAATAGTACGTTTTAACCGCCATAAGGTTTCGATAGCAAATTTGGAACAATTTGAAGAAGGTGCAGTGTTTTACTGGACAGTTGGAGTGTTCCAAAATAAGCATAAAATGATGGTGAAAAGGTCAGAGATAAGATTCCAGATGCTTAATGCACCGTCGCCTATATTAATCAAGGAGATGGAAAACGAGATTGGTAAGGTGTTTGACGGTATATCATGGTTGGAATAAATGAAGAACTTACAGCACCTGGCCTAAATGAAGCAGAGGTGACACTAATAGGAGGTACCGCTGGTTTCGGAGAAACTATCATCATTCATATAGGAAATGGCATTTGGACTGTGGTTGACAGTTGCACCAACCCAATGAATGGTGAGTGCGTGGCTCTGGAATATCTGAGAGAACTGAAGGTAACGGTAGAAGACCAATTACGATATGTAGTTTGTACACACTGGCATGAAGATCACATAATGGGGCTGTCGAAACTTATAGATGCTTGCTCCAATAAAACGGTTTTTGCTATTTCTTGTGCTGACGATAGGGAAAAGTTCATCTATGAAATGATGGAAAAATGCAATTATGAAGGAAGATCGAGAAAATTAACAGAGCTACGTGATAGTATTAATAAAGCTAATGAGAAAGGAATTAAGATAAAGCGAGTGCAGCAGGATCAGATGATATTCAATAAGAACGGCACGGAATGCTTTGCACTCAGTCCATCTTCGGCAGAGATTGAGAAATTCAACCAAGAACTAGCTCGTGCTCAAGAAAAGTTGCACAAGACTTTAGGCCAAGTAGCAAAACTAAAAGAAATAAAAGCAACTGCAATCGAGGAGGCTGCCGCAGTTGAAGAAGAGATTTTTGGAACATTTGAAGCTCTTATTTCTCAGGAACTAGATGATGGTCCATTGGAAGAGGTCGGGGATTTCTTGGAGTTTAAGGACATTAAAAAGGTCGAGCCCAATGACCGTTGTGTAGCAATGCTTTTGAAGATTAAAGGACATAATATTGTGCTTGGTGCAGACCTGGAACATGATCAAAAGAAATCACCACAAGGTGGATGGCAGAGCGTATCGGACTGTGAGTGTATGGAGAATGTAGAGGCGAACCTTTATAAGATTCCTCATCATGGTTCAGATACTGGTTACTATGAGTATTTTTTACATAAGCATATCAAACCAGATGCAGTGTCAAAATTGACATCGTGGATTATAGGTTCGAAGGTTCTGCCAAAAGCTGAGATGCTAAGGAAGTATTATGAACATTCGAAGAACTTGTATGTGACAACAACAAGCCTGTTAAGGAGAAAGAATCACGAAGAGAATCGTACTTTCCGTAAAATTATGAACGATAGTACTGAGGAGATATTGGAACTAAAGCCACAATTGGGCATTATCAGAAGCAGGATAGATATAGATTCTGAGGATGATACATGGAGAACAGAGTATTTTGGATCGGCCAAGTTGATAGAAAAGGAATACTTAGACTCTTTAGATTAGAGAAATATGAAGTATCCATTATTCTGTTTTGTGGGTATATCAACGATGGCTCTGCTTCTCATCACAAGAGAAAAAGAGCCGTCTGCGGTTAATAATAAGGCTGAATCCGTTACCAGAAATGTTTTTTGAAATAATGTTAATAACTCAAAAATGAGCGACTCCGTCTGTATTGGTATGGGGCTTAAACTGGAAACAGACAGGGATGACGGATCCATCGTTAACTATTATTTGATAGATATCACGGAACGGAAATAGGGATTTGCGGAATTGATAATATTAGAACAATAATTGCTCATGAGGTTAATTGGAATCAATATTTTGAAGGAACAGCCATTGGTTTGCAAATTGTTGAAACCAGGTTGGTATCCGTTTGGAGACTATCCTTCGCCCAAGCGAAACATAGGGGTGATTGTACGGATAGGAAAAGGGATAAGGGATGGCATTTATCAGTATGAGGGGCTACCTACGATAACAGTGAACTGCATAGTTGGAAAGAATGGAGCGGGAAAATCAACTTTGCTTGATATGATGTATCGCATCATCAATAACTTTACGTGTACTGTCTTGGGTAAAGAGCGGATTGATAATCAACATGGTAGGAAGTTGGAATATGCAAGAGGAGTTTATGCAGACTTATTTTTTGAAATAGAAGGGAAACAGTATTGCATTGAATGTGCAGATAAGAAAGTAAAATTGTATAAAGACCAAGGGGATGGCTTTTTAAGTGAAGTAATAATTGATTCTAAGAATGACCCCAAGGTGATACTTTCCGAGTTTTTCTACACCATCAGTACAAATTATAGCATTTATTCATTTAATGAGAAAGATTACGAGGTTGATGGTGCTGAATATATTAATACGGGCATAAGCGGTAGTTGGATAAAAGGATTGTTTCATAAGAATGATGGCTACCTTACTCCTATTGTGATAACTCCATTTAGAAATCAAGGAAGTATAGATGTTGCCAAAGAAAGCGACTTGGCACGGCAACGAATGGTTGCACTGACATTGCTTTCGAAATCACAAGGCCATTCGTTTATAGAAGGTTATGAACCAGTAGTGTTTTCTTATTCACTGGATCTGGAATACCAGAACAACATATTGGAGAACTATGCAGCATCGATGGATAGCCAGTATAAAGGTATCCATACGTCACTTCTGATAGAAGCTTTCTGCAAAGCTTGGGAAGAGAAACTTCATTCAGAGAAGCAGGTTAAATTGAAAGAAAAAGATATAGACAGATACAACTTGGCTATATTCTATCTTGGATATAAAACTTTCAAAATTTGTATGACCTACGATGATTTCTGGAAGGAGTTTGACGTGGATAGTATGCTAAAGACTTGTTTGAGGCGTGAAAAGGAAGACCCCCAAATAAGCAGTGAGCGTTTTACTAGTTTTCTGGAAACTGAAGTGCCGGAACGGGCTAAACGTGTGTTGTCTAAGATACAGCAAGAAATTGATAAGGAGAAGGGAAGCCATATTACACTGAAAATAGAAGTTTGCTTGAAGTATCTTTTATCATTTCTTGATGGAGGAAAACCTTTGTGGGCAGACAATGGTTTGATGGCCATCGGAGAAATGCTGTTCCATAAACATCTAGAAACCTATAATGATGCGGTCAAATTATTGCCACCTCCATTCTTTAACTATGATATAAAGTTTGTGGCTAAGGATGAGCAAAGAGTACCAGATAGCTCATGGGGCGGTTTAAGAATGACGAAGGATTTCACAATTGCCCAAATGAGTAGTGGTGAAAGACAAATGCTAAATATGGTTAGTTATGTGCTATACCATATTAAGAATATACAGAGTATACGTGACGATGATAATAGGGTGAAATACCACCATATATGTTTGATATTTGATGAAGCTGAGTTGTATTTCCATCCTGAGTATCAAAGGAACTTCTTGTCAATGTTGTTAGAGAGTTTGCAATGGTGTCACATAGACAGGTCGGTGATAAGGAGCATTCAAATACTTATTGTAACTCATTCACCTTTTGTTTTGAGCGATATGCGACGTGAGAACATGCTTTATATGGACAAGGGCATATGCAAGCCATTGCCAGAAAAAGAGATATTTGGAGCTAACTTGTATCAACTCATGGCAGACAGTTTCTTCTTTACAGAGAATGCTATGGGAAAGGTTGCTTCAAGGCAGATAAGTAATTGGATTGCACAAGTAAATGAAGATGGTGAAGTCAGCCCGGAAGTCATTGAAATGATAGGAGATGATATCATTCGCAATTATCTCTTGCGGAAGATGGAAGATAATAAGAGACGTTATGTATCAGATTGAAGCACCGACAGGCAAAACCTTGAATGATTACTACAAGGACTACCACCAGTGCATCATAGATGGGGTGGACTATTTCCTTGCCGGTAACACTGTACCCTTGGAGCTGGGCGACAATAAGCAGGTCAAGCTAGATGTTGGGGTGGAAGCAGGGTCGCCAAGTGATGCATTCTTGAAGATGCTGAAGAAACCTGCACGCCTTAGGTATCTTATGACTTGCAGCCCCGATGACCTTCCGGCAATCATTGGCTATGTTAAGAATATGTTCACTCCTTATACAGAGGTGCTGGCAACAAATAAACTAACTCTGCCAGTTTACAATAAATTTTATGGTGGTTTGAAGAGAATAGACCACTTTTTTACCATCATGCACAACATCTTTGTTGAACGGGTTTTTGACGGAAAGGATATCAATAATAATCCTGTTTTTGATAAATTAAAGTTTAACCAGTGTGTTGACTTAACTATATGTCCATATTGCGGGGCAGAAGACATCTCGGTGCGTAATGTGGTGAGAAAAAATGTGACGCATCATGCTAAGGCCGATGTTGATCACTTTCTTCCAAAGAGCAAGTACCCTTATCTGGCCATGTCTTTTTCAAATTTAATACCGTGCAGTGAGGTATGTAATAGGCAGTTGAAAAGGACAATGGATCCCCTTGTAGATTTAAGCCCAGTAAGATATAGACTACAGAATCCCTATTGTTTTGATTTTAATTCTGTTGAGTTTTCATACGATTTCGACAATACTTCCTATCACAGCAAAGATGCATATCAAGTGAAGGTGAGTTACCCCAAGGATGCTATATTGGCCGAAGGCTATAATCACTGGCTTGGCATTGACTCGTTATATGGGGGAAAAAGGAATCTAATAGTTGATATGTATAAACAGATGGCTGGTATTTCACAGGTATATCAGAATTGGTTAGTTGGCATGGGTGTAAAATCATCCAACGTAAAAATGGCGCAGCCGAGTTTGGACTTGGTGTTTGGATATGAATATAATGAAGAGAACTCGCGTTTGCAACCATATTTTAAGTTTAAACATGATATTGCTTTGCAGTTGATTCAAGACGGTGGATGTGGGTGGCCGTGGTAACTCGGGAAGTTATAAAACAATACTAAAGAACAATGAAGATAATCCTAGATACAAATGTTATAACGGAAGACTATAGACTGCAAGGTGCGCGTATCTTGAAACTTAGCGATGCTGCTCATAAACTGGGTTATCAAGTCTATATACCTCAAATTGTAATAGATGAGATATTCCATCAGTACAAAGAGGAACTTGAGGTAGCTGTCAGGAAGTATCGTAGAGGTTGCCGTTTGGTAAATCATCTACGATATAATGGTGTGAAAGATAGTCTAGGTGATGACTTTGTGGATAAGGAATGCGGTGAGATGCAAACGAACTATTACAAGCGGCTTAAAAGTCTTGGCATAGATATACTTCCATATCCAAAAACGGAGCATAATGTCATTGTACATAAGGAGCTTTATCAAAAAAAGCCTTTCTACAATAGCACGAAGGGTTATCGTGACTCTTTGATTTGGGAAACGGTAAAAGCGGAACTGATACAAGTAAAAGATTTGTTAGGAGAAGTGCAGATTTTGTTTCTTAGTAACAATACCAATGATTTTGCAAATGCAAAGGACAAGACCTTGCATTCCGACTTGGAAGGAGAACTGACTGGGCATGGTTTCTTGGGAAATGAAGTCGAACTGGTGTCAAAGATAGATAAGTTCTTCTCAGAGAGAATAAATTCTGAGTTTGAAGAACTGGATAATATTGCAAAATCGCTAAAAAATAAGAGAAAGTACAACCGCATTGATTTGGATGCAGAGCTAACGACAGCACTCTATGATGCTTATGTTGTAGGTAATTACATAGGGGAAGCAGAAGGGGTGTTGCCTGAGTATTGTGAGAATCCAACTATAAATGAAGTAAGCTTAGGTTCGGTTGATACTTTGTCTGTGCATAAACTAACTGATGATACAGTGGTTGTTGAGTGTGAGGTGACCGCATCTGCAGATATCGAATTCTATTTGTATCGGGGGGACTATCCGTTTTTTGACGATGATAAGTTGCCTACGATTATTGATTGGGAATGGAATGAACATTATTATCTGGCCAGTTCGGAATGTGCTATTCATGCCATTGTGACGATGAGAACCAGCGCAGGTATGTACAGGGTGCTGTCGAGAGAGGTTAGGACGAAGAAGATGGAGTGGTAGTAAAAGTGTATGGGGATTTATAGTAAGGGCACATTGGCAGGTATTGTTGGGTACAAACAATTGTATCCAGGCGAAGCTATGCCTGCACTTGATGCTCTTCTTGCTGGCTTGCCTCGTATTTGGGCTATTAGGCTATGCTCCAATATGCAGAATAAATTGGTAGGCAAACCTTTCTATAATCCCAATTTCAGGGATGAGAAAACCACCCAGATAGATGTTCCGAGATTCTTTCTGGGGCCAAAGAACCTTGAATTGTTGCTTGATGTTATTCAGAGATACAAAACTTATCATGCTTCCGAGGTGGAACGGCAGGAACGTCCAATGGAGTATGCCACAGGTTGTGAAACGCCATTGCTCCTGCTGAAATATATCATGGCGATGCCTGAAAGCGATGAAACAGAGGATATTGCCAAGTTGGAGAAAAAACTTTTAGAGGCTTTTATGATTGCCAATGAGGTGACCTTTAACCGCAAACAAGGCAAACCACCTTATAAGAAAGAGGATGATCTAGAATTATACATAGCCTGCCTCCTGATGTCGAGGTATGCGTATCAGGATTTCTTTAATGATAAATCTGAACTGGATGAATTGGTGAGAAACCAATGCAGTAGAACGGTTAAGTTCTTCAGATTCGTGGCCAACCATGCACAAGTGAAAGACCTACTTGATGATTTCTTGGATAAATATAACCTGCCCTCATGGAATGAATATGTAAAAACTTACTTTAGCATTCAGACTTTGGCCAGAGATAAAACGGGTGTGATAAACTTTGAAAAGTTGAAGGATGTAGATGGACTGCTGTCAGAGGAAATAGTAAACAAGGACTCCATTGATATACACGAAGACATACCTCTAACGGAGAATATCGACTATGAAGCTTTTAGGAAAAGGCCTTTTATCAAGATAGCACCTCACGAATATGCTGTCATTGACGTGTCGTTTATGATAAAAAGGATGTTTGATGGGCTATATTTTGATTTTAACGCGCTCTGGCAAAGTAAACATGAAGATGACCTTCCTGGCTTTAACAGGATATTTACAACAGAATTCTCTGAGGAAACCGTTCTGGTGAATTGCCTAAAAGAAATATCTGATTCGTTTGGCTGGTTGTCACTTACGGATAAAGAATGTAAGTTGCTGATTCCTGAAAAGAAACTGAGCTCACCGCCAGATTTCTATATCCGTGATGGTAAAGATGCGATACTCTTTGAGTGCAAGGATGTCAGAATACCGAAAGAAATAAAAGCAGATGGTACAACTAAGCGCCTTATTGAAGAGGTTGACAAAGATTTTGTTGGGTATCATGACACCGAGAAGGATAAGTGGCGCTATAAGGGCGTAGGACAACTGGTAAGGAATGCGAAAAGAATACAAGATGGTCTGTTTGCTTGGGACAAGAATGTTGATAAAGACAGCAGAATATATCTTGTTTTGGTATTAGCAGACACCAGACATGTGGATGGTGGATGGAAGAACTACTTGAACAGGAAGATGTTTGAGGAATGTGTGCGGCAAAAGGTGGACTACAGAAGAGTTTGTCCATTGGTGTTAACTGATTTAGGCACACTCATTACCTATAAAAATAATTTCAAGAAATATGGTTTACTGCATTATTTTGTGCAGTACTTCCAAAAGACGGCTTTTGACCCAAGGACGCTTTTCAAAGGTGACTATACAACCAATGTCATGAATCAAACAATGTCGTTTAGCACGTTCATGAAAGGCGAAAGGCTGATAGGCGGGGAAGAACTGAGTAAGGAAGTCCTGAGCACTGTTGTGAAACACCCCAAGCAATTGGGACATCATTCGTATGTGACCAAGACCGTGGAATATGCGGATTTGTTTGATGATGATGTAAAGGATGCGGAAAATTATCTTTCTGGAATCAACAAAAGGTGGTTGATAGAGGGTGTTGTTCACATGATAAGTGTGGACTCCTTCGAAAGCTTTTCCATGGATGCGGAACGTGGTCTGCTGGTGATGTTCCAAGACTATAAAGAGAAAAGCGAGACGAAGCAATTGTTCCGCAGGCTGAAAAGAATTGAAGTGGCGTATCCTGGAACATGGCACACATTGATTAATCACCAAGCACTATTCAGACTGTTGAGAAAGGTCCTGATGTTACCAAACGAGCGTCAAGGAAAAGGTGAGAGTTACGAAGCGTATGTATTGCTTTTAAAAGCTATTCTTGCTGAAAACACCAAAGAAATGGCTCGCGAGAAGGAAATGCTGAGCAAGATAGGCGGTGAGGCAGACATTAGGGATGCCATGATTGTGATGCAGCAGGACGTGTTGAATATAGACCAGTTTGGAGAGAACAAGAAAGAGATAGAAAAATCGCAGATGTTGAAATATCTGGCCTTGTGCGAATTTGGAAAGGAATATCGAGAGGTTGGCGAAGCAATTAAAAGAATAATTGGAAAGCACGGTTTTGAAAGTGCGTATAGCTATATGCTGCTGGCACAGATGCCATTGTCGGTATATCACGATAAAGAGAAATTTGGTGAGGGCCTTTTCTGTTTGCGTCGTGCAGATTTTGAGCAATTAGAAGCACTTAGGCTATGGGAAGAGTTTGAATCTTACGTGTCGGACAAACATATTGATGTGTGGGATACCGAAAAGATGAAGACCATCTTCACAGAACAGGAACTGTTGGATAACACCTGTTTCAGGAAATACCCTGTTCTGAAGATGTCGGAAGAGGAATATTTGATAGCCTCACAGCCTTATTATTCGCACTTGTTCTATGATGGATTCTGGTGGAGCGTCAAAGAGGAATTAAAGTCTGTTCATTCAGACAAAGCCATCATGAATCTGTTGACCAAAGAGTTCTCAGAGAAGAAATTATTCTATAATCTAGCGGTTCAGATGGTGGGAAACAAACGCATTAGGATATATAATGAGTATTGTTTTGATGACCGTCAGCCCTCACCAGACATTGCCATACGGACTAGACACCATCTGTTCATGTTCGAGTATAAGGACATGCGGGTGCTGAGAGATGTGGCTGATGGCAATGATATGAATTTGCTGATGGACTTCATGGATGACCGCCTGAATAAGGAAAAGGGAAGTAAAGGAGGAAACAAGGGACTGCCGCAACTGGTGAGCGACATGGAGGAGTTCTTTACTGGTAAACGGCCATGGGGTGATGACTACAAGAAAGGAAACGTTAAGATACATCCGATATTAGTGGTGAATAGCCGCTTGTTTACAGTACGGGGTATCAACTATATATTGCAGCAGAAACTGCATCAACGGATATTAGATAGCGAGATCCTGAAAGAACACACCAAAGAAATTGGCGACTTGTTGGTGATTGATTATGATATGTTGATATTGGTGGTTAGTAAAGCATACAAGAACTTTGCCGTATTCCATCATTTGCTATACAGCTACCAGACACATTTGAGAAAGACTCAGAACCCTGTGGAGCGTTATGATTCTTTCAAACACTATGTGATGAACAAATGGGAAAGTGAGAAAACAGAATACGAAATGAAGCATTTCAAGAATGGATATAAACATGTCGTGAAATCCTTAGTGAGAACGAAGGAGTCGATTTCGTGTACAATGAATAAGAGAGAGAGAAGTCTTGAATGATATAGGTGGCGCAGGCTGGAACATGCAGACGGGACAGCCATGGTAACAAACAAGACAAGAGAGATAACAAAATGAGAAGAGGGCTCTATACATCAAACTATACGGGGATTCCGGCTTACCTCATGGACTTCGGGTTCGGAGGATTTCTGGGGTACGGGAAAGGTGTGTCCGTAGGATTGGAGATGGAAGAGCTGAATATAAGAATGAGGTATTAATAGGACGATAGGCCCTGCGGAGAGGTGCAGGGCTTGGTGACTATCTCAACGGGTGAACCGTTGAGCACTGTTAGTATATAAGCATCCCCCGATTCAGCTTTTCGTGAGCTGGGTCGGGGGATGTCGCGTTTGGTAGGACCGGCTTACTGGCGGCGGTAGTTGCCGACGACCTTGTAGATCTCTACGATGATGTCCTTGGGGATGCTGGACTCTTCGGGAGTGCCATCGACCATCTGTGTGAAGTTGATGCTCTGCTCGTCATGCTGAGTGACAGACACCTTACGGAGAACTTTATATTCACTGGTAACAACGACGCAGATGAAATCACCGGGAATGTACGTTTTCCACGTTGCGAGTTTCTTCAGTGCGATGACATCACCTGGCATGATGATTGGTGCAAGTGATTTGTCATTGTTGATACACATGAAATCGAAATCTCCTGCCATAGGTAAAGATATTGGTATTACGCAACCTGTCGTTATTGGCTGGCCATCATTGCTCAGACATAATTCAAAATCTGTGTTGTAGAACAGTCTTTCATTTTCAGACCTTACATGTTGCTCAAAGGGTTTTATGCCGGCAAGAAACATATCGCCTTCGCCTGTGTACAACCAAGCTGCGTTTATATTGTATTTCTTACATAGCAGCTCGATAGACTTCTTTTGAGGTTTTTGCCAGCCATTTTTGATTTTGCTTAGTACCTGTTCGTTTGCGACAATGCCGTCGCGGTAGAGTCGCCCTCCGGAAAGGTGCAGTTCTTCAGCAGCCTTTACGAATCTCTGAGCTACGCCCATCCCTGTAGTCTGTTCATTGTCTGTTGCCATAATGTTTAAATAATGCTAAAATATTACACGTTTGTGGAATGAAACTTATAAAACGTTTGGCTATATTTGTAAAAACATGTAATTTTACCGCCGTTTTCGTAGCAATCCGGGTGCAAAGATAAGCACTTTTTGCGGAATATGCAAGAAAAATCAAATAAAAATGATAATAGATATATAAAATATATAAAAATAACGTGTAATTTAGCATAGAGATATGGAGATACCCATAACGACATTACAGACGATGCTGACCAACGCTGCGACACTCGGAGCGATGTCAGCGGTGAAGCGGCTCGATCCGGTCAAGGATGAGCTGAAAGCGTCAGAGGTGAGAACTTGGTTGGGAAACGACAGTAAGATGAGTCGGAAGTTTGATGCCATGGTCAGGAAAGGAATGATCAAAGGCTTCAAGAAAGGAACCAGCCAGAACTCACCTTTTTATTATTCCAAGTGTCAGATAGAAGCAGCGTTTGCTGCCGTAAGATGCAAAGACTTACTCTAATTGAGAATTGAGAATTGATAATTGAAAATTATGAGTGCTGAAGAAACAGAACAACGAACGGCTGGGTACATCACATTGCCATTAGCAGTGCTGGATGGCTGGGTAGGACAGAATGCCCAGTACCTGAAATGGTGGACTCAGCTCAGGCGTGAAGCCTCTTGGACGGGTAAGACCGTCTGGTATAACCATCAACAGGTTTACCTCCAAGCAAGACAGGTCATCGTAACGGTCAATTCGCTGGTAAAGCAGTGGCAGGTGAGCAAGCCAACGGTGATACACTTCCTGCAGCGACTGGAGCATGAAAAACTCATTGAACGACAGACTGATAGCCGTAAGACAATCATCACCATTACCCCATTGGGTTGGGCTGATTCAGAGGTAAAACAAGAGGTAGCATCAGTGGTAAAAGTTGAACACGATGTTGACCACCAAACTTACCACCAACCTTTACCACCTAATATAAATAATAAAGAGATAAATATTATAGCCAGTGGAGGAGCGCGTACGCGCGAGGAGGAGGTGGCTAATCATGATTTTGATGAGATTATCTCTTTTTTCAATGAGCAGATGAAAGGTAAGGGTATTCAGCAAGTAGCTATTATCACGTCAGAGCGAAGACAAGCCTTTGAACGTCTGATGTCGCAGACGGGCGTAAACAAGGACACGCTGAAGCAAGCCATCAGAAATGCAGCCGAGAGTGACTTCCTGAACGGCAAAGGTCCAAAGGGATGGGTCGCCAGCTTCGACTGGATGATGATGCCGCAGAACTTTCAGAAGGTGTTAGAGAACAACTACCGCAACAAACCAGTAACACAACAAGTACAGTATGGGACAACCGATGGATATCAAGACCCTCGTAGAGGTGTTGAAGCGTCAAGGACGAGCTCTTATGCTTCCGGGTATGACAGACCACTCTAAGTTAGGCGTGGATGAACAAGGACTAACAGCACTGTTGGAGATGGCCTACCGCAAGCAGGTTGCCATGCGCAGAGTTGCTTATGTTCCCAACGACCTGACCAGTGGAGCCATTAAAAAACTTGCCCATTTCCTGACAGACGATGGTGATAACCGCTTTATGATTGTGCTGGATGGCAGTACGGCTACAGGTAAGACCACACTGATGACTGCCATGCGACAAGCCTTGCGCTGGCTGACAGACCACAGGTTGGTGTCAGATGAAGTCGGATTGAGAATACTTGATGCTACCAAGATCTGCACCCTGATGGACTCCAGTAGAGATTGGAACGAACTGTTGAGCTGGCCGTCATACCTTGGTATTGAAGACCTGGGCTGTGAGCCTGCAGAGATACTGAGATGGGGCAATCCCCTCTATCCAGTGCGTGAACTTATCACAGAGCGTTATAAGCTACGGCTTCCCATGGTGGTGAGTACTAACCTCGACAGTGACCAGCTGAGAGAGCATCTTGGACTGAGGATTGTGTCCAGAATGAACGAGATGGCTTATTACATCCACTTCGAGAATAAAGATTTTCGCAAGATGGCGTGGTACAGTCATCATCCCGAGGCAAATAGTTAAGTGTGAAAACTGACGAATGAAAATGAATGATGAATAAGGTGTACAACTATAAGAAAATAACAAATAAAACTATATTATGAAAGAACTTAGTCCAAAAAAGAAGCTCCGACTGGAAAAACTGGAGCTATTAACCTACGATGTTGAAGTGGGCAATACCCACAGAGTTCGAAAGGTGAAAGGAACGATGCTTAATTCTGCCTTTCTGTTAGGTGAGTTGAGCGACAGCAGACGAACGATGATAGTCCGCCAAGTGGAGAACGAACGCAAACCAGTGAGAGTAGAAAGCAAGGAGTTCGAGGGTGTGCTTATAAACATACTCATCGGATATATTCAGAGCAAGCGCTGTAAGTTACCGTTCAACGAGGCTTTTGCTTGTAAGCGACTGTCGCTGAAGTCTTGGCCTAAAGCCTATATCGACGGCTTCATACCCAATGATTTCCATGTAAAAAGAGAATATCTTGATGAGATTGCAAGAATGGTGAGTATCCATGTGACCGCCAACGGTCTGACGCTATCTCATTCGGAAGCTGCATAAATGAGAGAGATAATAACTAAGACACTGCAGACCATAGAGGTCGCAGTACTAACAAAAGCAGTTTAATTTTAAGTAATGAAATTATGACTATGTTTGTAATGTCCTCTGGGGAGGGCTTTGAAGACTACTGTCTTCGTACTTTCAAGACCATGCTACATGGTGAAATGTTTCCGTACAGTTTACGCGAAACATACCACCTTGTGTTTGATTCGTGGGACGAGGCAGTGAATGAGATTAATGAGTATGGCGTAGAGGGTTATTCCTATATGGAGAGCCCTGATGCCGATGACTACCTTCTCAGTATGTGTGGATTCACCCGGCATGTTGTGTTGCAGGATAAGTCACTGCAACTGCTTGCCTTGTTTTGTGACACTACTTATCGGCAGCAGATGACCATCTTTGACATTCCCGTGCGCTTTACAACCAGATGTGAGAAGATGGCAAATGGTAAGATGGGAATAGTGCAGATTCCCATCAAGGATCATCTGCCCAAGAGTCTGGAAACCCGCAACGACGGCTTCATGTCGTGCTGTGGTGATTTGTATGCCAAGACCTGCTTTGACAAATTCCTGCAGGAGTCGGGATTTACACAGAGCACAGCAGCTGTCGCCGCATCCTATGGTATTCCGGAAGAAGGGCTGCTGTGTATCTTGAACCAGAACGGCATCATTAAAGAGAACGTGGATGATGCAGGTTGGGAGTTGGCAGAGGCGTTAAAGGATTCAGAGTTGATTAGAGAGAAGATCGGAACGGACGGAATGCCAGAAAAGCAATGGACTTATAAAGGTCAATACTATATCTGGACGTTGCTCACCAACAATTGCTCTGTCAGACCGTGCTGTGATAAAATCATCCATCAGGAGAAATAATATTGTTCATACGATTTGTTTATAATAAAAAGGTAAGGACGCTGGCTCGTGAGGGTCAGCGTTTTTTGTGCTCAGATGCGAAGGAAGGAATGAAAAGTATATAAAGCAGATAAAAGCTCTTTTTGTTTCAGAAACTCTATGTAATTTTGCAGCGCAAAACAAAAGGAAATACTATGAAATTCACAACACTATTGACAATTATCATTATGGGCTATGTCATCTATTATGCCTATCAGATTATCCACGACCTGTTCTTTACCAAGGGTGTGCTGTCGGATGAGCTGCATATAGAGGAAGAGGTGGACATCACGGGCGAGGTAGAGAAATACCAACCTGTCAAGGTCAGCAGGGAAGACATCCCACTGACAAAGACATCCACCAAGGAGGAAACCTCTCAGGATGACGGTCTGACCCAGATGTGCGGCGGCTATACCATTGATGAGCTGCACAATGCCCTCAGAGAAGAGCATGACAATCCAGGCAGCACAGCCCTGAAAGATGTGATGAAGCTCTACGAGTAAAGACCCACCAAGCCTCCCTGTTTAGGGAGGATGTATATTACGCAATTTAAACCTTATGGGATGAAAAACACGCAATCCCCACTTTAAGATTTTCAAAAAACAAGTAAAACAATGAAAAACACACTATGCAGAAAAACTGGAGCAAGTTCTGCTCCCTTTTGAAGTCATGTAAGACGAAGCTGTCTTACCAAGGATTGAGACTCGCCAGCTTGGCGTTGATGTTGATGATGAGCACGGGCTATGCCATGGCCGATGCCGGATCGAGTGCCATCACAGGAGCAGTTGGTACCTTCAAGGGTTACATCGACCCAGTACGAAACCTTCTCTATGTGATTGCCGCAGTGGTCAGCATCATTGGAGCCTTCAATGTGTTCTATAAGATGAACAACGGCGACCAGGATGTAAAGAAGACCATCATGATGACCATTGGCGGTTGTGCCGCACTGGTTGCGATGGCCGTTGCCCTGCCTAAGTTCTTTGGCTATTAAGCTATGGAAGCGAACTACGCAGGTTACCCCGTGTATAAAGGTCTCCAGATGCCCTTGGAGTTTATGGGCATCCGGGGACGCTTTATCCTCATTGCCGCAGCCACCTTCGGAGCAGCCTTTCTCGGCTTCATTGCCGGATATGTCCTCTTCGGACTCGGCATCGCCCTGCTTGTGCTGGGTGTCAGTGCCGGAGGCGGTCTGCTTACCATCTATCTGAAGCAAAGAAACGGCTTGCATACCAAGCAGAAAGAAAAAGGAATCAAACACTATCATCATCTGTATGAGCACTAGGAAAAACACACTGGACGGACTTTTTACGGGCATCGAGGATATTACCGATGCACGGGGCAGAGTTGTCAATACCGTGCTGTATAGCAAGGCAGGCAACTACAGTTCTATCTTCGAGATAGAGAACCCCGTGCAGCAGTATTGTACCGATGCAGACCAGTACTATGCCTTTATGAACGTGCTGGATCATATCCTCCAGACCCTTGGTGAAGGCTATGCCCTGCAGAAGCAGGACATCTTCTGCCGACAGGCATATCACCATGACATCACCCCTGATATGGAGTTTCTGACCCAGAGCTATTTTAAGTACTATGAGGGCAGACACTATACTGAAATCCGTACCTTTATCATTATCACCCAGGAAACCAGAAAGAGCACCTTTGTTGCCTACGACCCGAAGAAATGGGCAGAGTTTAATAACAAGGTGCAGAAGGTGAAGGACATCTTTGAGGAGAAAGGGCTGAGACACCATCTGTTAGACAGACAGGAAATCGACGAGTATCTTCACCGCTTTATGGCCTTTGACTTCAAGAAAGGGCCATTTGGCATGACTAACCTGAAATGCAGTGATGAGAGTCTGCGGATGGGGGAGAGAATAGTAAAGAGCTTTTCACTGGTGGATATTGACGTAATCGACCTGCCGACACAGATTAAGCCTGTACAGACCGTACCTGTCAATGGCTATAGTATGAGTACCGATTTACTGTCGTTTCTCTCCACAGTACCCCTGACGGATTGTGTGGTCTATAACCAGGTCATCCAGATACCAGCCCAGCGAAAGGAACGCCAGCGACTCATTGGCAAGAGCAAGCGCCATGCCTCCATGCCAGACCCCAGCAACAAGATAGCCAAGGCCGACATCGACGAGGTGCTGGAGGTCATTGCTACAGAACAGAAGTCACTCGTCTGGACGAACTTCAACGTCCTCGTGTCCTGTAAGCCAGAACATCTGACGAAGGTCACCTCCTACTTAGAGACCAAACTCTTTGAGGTAGGCATAGCCCCCAGTAAGTCCGCTTATAACCAGTTGGAGCTGTTTATGGACTCCTTCCCCGGCAATGCCTATAGCTTCAATAAAGACTATGACCTCTTCCTGACCCTGCAGGACTCAGCCCTGTGCCTCTTCTATAAGGAGCGCATGAAGCATGACGAGGTGACACCGCTGAAGGTATTCTATACCGACAGGCAAGGCGTACCTATCGCCATTGACTTCACAGGAAAGGAAGGAGAAAAGAAACTCACCAACAACTCGAACTTCTTCTGCTTAGGCCCAAGTGGCAGCGGAAAGAGTTTTTCGACGAATACCGTGGTGCGCCAGCTCATCGAGCAGGACACCGATGTCGTGATGGTTGATACCGGTGACTCGTATGAAGGTATCTGTGGCTATTTCCATGGCACCTATATCAGCTACAGCAAGGAGCATCCTATCTCGATGAACCCTTTCAAGGTCAGTGATGTAGAGTATCAGCAGAACTTCGGAGAGAAGAAAAACTTTTTGAAGTCCCTCATCTTCCAGATATTTAAGGGCAACAAGGCCCCAGAGAAGTTGGAGGACACCATCATTGACACCGTCCTTAACGAGTATTATGATGCCTACTTCCATCCCTTTAGTGGTTATACCAACGAAGAGAAAGAAGAGCTGCGAAAGCAACTCTTACTGGCTGACAAGCGTAATGGCAAGTATGGAGAGTATATCGAGGCTATTGAGAACGACGCTGATGTCATCAGCTCACAAGAGACGAAGACAGCATCTGGCGATAAGCAGACCTATACAAAGGATGAGAAGGAACACCATGCCAAGGTGCAGCGTCTTGTAGAGAAACTGCATAACCTCGCCAATGACCAGACAGCCAGCGTGGGAGAGCGTGAACATGCCAATAATCAGCTGATGCGCCTGATGCCAGAACTGATAGAAGGCCACTATCTGATGAAGATAGACCAGCGGATAGAACGTATGGAGCGACAGAAGCGAGACCTGAAAGTGACGAAGCTGAGCTTTGATACCTTCTATGAATACGCCTGTGAACGCATTCCACAGATGATGGAAGAAAAGAGCATTGCGTTCCCTATCAATGAGTTTGCCGCTATCCTGGAACCCTTCCACAAGGGCGGTAAGCTGGAAACCATCCTCAATAACGACATGGACTTAAATCTCTTTGATGAAAAGTTCATTGTATTTGAGATAGACAAAATCAAGGATGACCCTGTGCTCTTTCCTATTGTGGTATTGATTATCATGGATGTGTTCCTGCAGAAGATGCGTATTAAAAAGGGACGCAAGGCACTCATCATTGAAGAGGCATGGAAAGCCATTTCCTCTCCGACTATGGCAGAGTATATCAAGTACCTGTATAAGACGGTCAGAAAGTTCCACGGCATTGCAGGCGTGGTGACGCAGGAACTCGGTGATGTGATAGATTCGCCCATCGTCAAGGAAGCTATCATCAATAACTCGGACATCAAGATCCTTCTCGACCAAGCTAAGTTCAAGGACAGATATGATGAGATAGCTGCCATCCTCGGTATCACCGACGTACAGCGACAGCAGATCTTTACCATCAACTCACTGGACAACCATGAGGGACGTAATTACTTCAAGGAAGTCTGGATATGCCGGGGACAGAGTGCTGATGTCTATGGAGTCGAGGAACCGCCAGAGTGCTATATGGCCTATACGACAGAGCGTGCTGAAAAAGAAGCTCTGAAAATCTATATCAAGCACTATGGCGATGATACCGTAGAGGGCATCCGACACTTCTGTCAGGATATGGAGAAGGCTGGACTGACAGGAAAGTACCTGAAATTCGCCAACGAAGTCAATAAACAACAAAACGTGATGGAACTATGGGACAAAGTAGCATAAGACTCTACGATATAATCGTAAGACAAAGGACAAAGGCAGTGGTACTGTTGCTGGCTGCACTGGTCAGCACAGTCCCGACCCATGCCTGGCGTTGGAACATTGACTATTGGACTATTGCGCAGGTTGGAGAGAATACCGCTGCCGAATCTGGAGCAGAGGGAATACATAATAACACCCTCACTGAGCAGAGAAAGAAGCAGGAGCGCATTGCAGAGTATACCACCGCTATCAATGTCATTAGACAGCTCTATAAGCAGTCGATGCAGAATACCAAAGGTTTCGGAGAGGAAAGCAGATACTATCAGTTGATAGGTGAGAATGCCCTGTATATCGTGACCAATATCCCTGTAGCAGTGAGCTGGCTCACCAGAAAGCCGCATATTAACCTGCCGCTGTGCATGAATGAGATCAGTAATCTGACCATGAAGACCGAACAGTGTATAGCAGGCTTTGTGAACATAGTGAACAATGGTCATGTCAAGTCGCCACTGAAGGATAATTCGCTAATACCAGGTGGAGGTGGCAGAGCCAATATCGGCCAGGATGATGGCTACAACTTTATGAGCCGTTCAGACAGAATGGGTATGGCCAATGATATACTGGAGGACTTGGTGATTGTCAGAAACAACCTCGACTATCTTATCTTCATGTGCCAGACCAACAACGGACTTGAAGACCTGCTGATGGAGTTGGATCCAGATACATGGTGTAACGCCATGCAGATGAAGTGGTCGGTTGGTGACATTGTCAGTGGCTGGGAAGACTTCTCTTAAAGTGAAAAGAGAAGAGTGAAAAGTGAAAAATTTGCTACCGCAGAAGTACGAATGAAGAGAATAAAGCTAACCATATTCGCAATCATGGTGGGAATGATATTTCCACATACAGGACTTGCTGGAATCTTGCCGAATGACCTGCCAACCATTGAAGCACTGATAGACCAGCATAAGGAGTGTATGAGTGCCGAAGATGACAGTAACCGCCAGTTGGCTGCCAATGCCTCTATCAAGGCTATGGTGAAGGATGTCGCTCAGAAGTACGATGATGTCAAGACCATTCTCGACAAGAAGAGCAACGATGCCATGTCATATCTGGCTCTTGCAGCTGAGATGAGTCGTTGCGTAACAAATACTGTCAGACTGACGAAGGAATATTCCGAGTTTACACGTTTTGCAGCAGACCATCTTAAAGGCAAACCATTGGTTGCCTGGTATGCCTTTGAAGCCAATTACAAGGTATCGAAAGAGATCAAGAATATCAGGAAACTCTACCTTGCTGTGGCAGCATCAGAAACACAGTTCTTCAGAGCTACCAACAAGGAACGCATGAATATCATCTGGACGCTGAACCAAAGTATCACCAATATGCGCGATGTCATCCAGCAAGCATACGTATGGTGTGACCTGTTGGTAGGTGGATATATTCATGAGAGTCATATTTGGGAGATTATCGATACGTCCGTACTAGAGGAAATAGGAAAAAGCGTCATAAAAGATTGGCCAGTGTAAATAATTGAGAATTGACAATTGAAAATTGAGAATTATGAAGAAGGCACTGATAATAATATCTATGGGACTGGCTTTACTTCCGCAGATAAGTAAGGCTCAGGTCTATGATGAAGAAAAACGTCTGCAATGGCGGTCGATGGAAACCGGACCGTTAGAGTTCGAACCGAGGTTTTACTACTGGCTGTTCCATAACAGTTATGCCCATCATGAGTGGGAATGGGAGTGGCATGGACTGTTCCATAGCGGATTCTATCTGAACCTGAAGCCCCATAAGAGCGATGCCAAGCAATTGCTCCCGAAGCGTACGTTAGGTGCTGCTACTGATGAGTGGACGCGTTCATCCACCGATGCCCAGGAAAAGAACTTCAAGCACCAGCTGGAGCAAGAGACACTCGCTGCAGCAGACCGTCGGATTGATGCTGCCTATCTGCTCTTCAAGGATGACTTTGACGAGATGCAGCAGAAAATCTCTGCAGGATTAACCTATTGCATGGCTAACAGCAAGGGCGATGCCAATGTCATATCCTTGGTTAACAGTCTCTCCAATCAGAACCACTTTATTACAGAGCAAGTCAGCTACGTACATAAGAGCAGTAATGGCTATGAGTTGGAGAATGCCAAACGGGAAGAGTGCTATATCAAGCTGAAAGCCGATATGGAGAAGGTGACACAAAGTACCATTGACTTGATGAGATATGTAGAAGTTTCAAAATAGTAAAAACGATGAATGAATTATTAAACTGTAATGTGGGCTGTATCTTCCTGACTATGGGCTTGCCGACGCTCGATCCTGTGATGACCAGTGTGCTGGACTATATCCATCAGCATGCCTTGTTCCTGGGTTCTTGGGGAGGCTTTTCCAAATCGTTGGGACTGATACTTGCCATGTGTGTGACCAGCTATGAATGCTGGATGATGATGCTTGGACGGCGAGGCATCGACGTGATGAAGCTGTTCAGAATAGTAGGTATCTCATTGTGTATCGTTTCTGCCAATGCTATTGCCGATGCCGTGGCAGCACCAGGTGAGAGCATGGGACGTGTGATGAAAGCTCAGGCTAAGATCAGTCACCAGCGTATCGATGCCTTGGAGAAACACGAGGCGAAGCTACAGAGCCAGTACCTTGATAAACTCAGGGCGCATAACGACTCGCTGGATAGAAAGCGTAGGGCAGAAGCCAAACTCTCAGAAGATTCCCATTGGTGGGAGGAGGTGGCTTACGCCGTGAAGAACATGGATAATGCCGTGTCGGAATGGGCCAAGGAAGCCGCCGTCATAACAGAGACGAAGACTGCAGAGATGTTGAACATGCTGATTCGGTATATCGGTGAGATTATCTATCAGGTCATCTATTTCGGTATGCTACTCGGTCAGGCCTTTATGATGAATGTGCTGAAAATATTCTGTCCTGTAGCCTTTGCCCTTAGTATCGTACCACCTTGGGCCAGTGCGTGGAGCCAGTGGATATCGAAGTATGTGAGCCTGTCGCTGTGGGCACCTTTGATCTATATGTGTAGTATCTATGCCGACATGATACTGAAATATACCATCCTACAGGACACCACCGCCTATACCACACTGTTGGGTAGTGCCAGCTACTCGTGGGGAGAGATTGGCGGTCTGGGTATGCAGGGCATCGGAAGTACCTGTATGTATGTCGTAGGACTCCTTGTAGGAGCCATGCTCATTAAGTTCGTGCCAGAATTGGCATCTTGGATCGTACCTGGAGGAGCCAGCAGCAGTATCGGCAATGCCGTTACAGGAATGACCACCACTGCAGCCGCTGCTGTCGGAGGAGCCGTCGGAGGTGCTGCTGGTAGCAGTATCGCCGTGACCAGAGAAGCTATGGGAAGCATTGCGCAATACAATATGTCAGGAAGTAAATAGAAATCTGAAAAAATAAGAAAAGAATGTTGATAGAAAGTTTAGAGAAGAAAACGAAGTTGGCTATGTTCACGGTCTTGCTGGCAGTCAGTGCCAGCGCCGTGATCTGCGGCTTGTGTTTCTATTTTACGATGCAGCTGGTCAGAGACCAACAGCAGCAGGTGTATGTGCTGGACGGGAGCATCCCGTTTATGGCAGAACGCAGTAAGAACGAGGTGACCTTCGATATAGAGGCCAAGGCCCATATCCAGCTCTTCCATCAGTACTTCTTCAATCTCTCGCCCGATGATGAGTATCTGAAGTGGACGTTTGAGAAAGCGATGTATTTGGCTGATGAGAGTGCTTTGAGACAGAAGCAGGCTATCGAGGAAACGGGATTCTATTCGCAGTTGCTGTCAAGTTCTGCCGTAGAGACCATCGTTGCGGACAGTATAGAACTCGACAAAGACCAGATGAGTTTCAAGTATTACGGCACACAGATGATCAAGCGACGTACCAACAGCGTGAAGCGCAGTATCATCACCGTAGGCAGGCTGCAGAACGTACCACGAACACAGAACAATCCCCATGGACTGCTGATTACCAACTGGAGAACATTGGAGAATAAAGACCTTAAATCATACTAAAGTGAAGAGTGAATAGTGAAAAGTGAATAATGAAATACCATGAAGATATTCAAGAATAAACAGACACCCGAATACAAGGAAAAAGAACGCTACCGACTGAGAAGAGCCAGAATCTGGGGCTATAAGCTAGGAAAGAAGTACGGCATAAGTGAAAAAATAGCCAAGGCCAATGCCTGGGCAGACGGTCATAGACGCAAGACCGCAGGCATCCTCTTTAGCGTGAATGCCACTATCTATGTCATCGGTTTCCTGTTGTGCATGTCAGGTAACGACAATAACAGCATCAACGACCCGATGCAGGACTTTGCACAGATACAGCCCATGTTTGCACAGTTGCACCGCATTGAGGACATGAAGACCGTACAGAAGAATACCTTTGCCAAGCTTGGCAATAGGGTGGTGAGTCTGAAACATGAGGTGGACTCGCTGATGAACAAACCTGATAAAACTCATCAGGATTCCGTGCTGGCACTGGCAAAGTACGAAGAGCTACAAACCATTATTGGAAAGACAGAGTAACTGAGAAAGACAAAATAACATAATAACAAATAGTAATAAGAGCTATGAAGATAGATTTCAAGAAAATCGATTTGCGCCAGGGAAAGTACTGGTTCCCGCTGGTACTCTTTGTCCCCTTGGTGGCCATCGCCTATTTCTCCTGTGAGATGTTCAAGGGACCAACAGCTCAGGAGGGAATGGTCACTGACAGTATTAATACCATGATGCCAGAGCCTGCTGGTGACGGACTGCATGGTAAGTTCGCGGAGATGGAGGATAACCTCCTGAGAGGTGACGGCTATACCGCCATCAATGCCCTTGGCGAGGAAGAAACGGGAGAGGCAGATGATGAAAATGTCTATTCCGAGAGTGAGATGGACCGAATAGACAAGGAGAAAGCCCAGAAGAAGCGCGAGGAAGAGGAGATGAACGCCCTCCAGCAGCAGCTTCGTGAGTCACGAATGCACATCAACCAGTATGATGACCGCTTCACCGGCCATAGTAGTGGTAATGGCAGTCAGCAGCGAGAGATGGAGCAATTTGAAGAGCAGATGCGCCAGATCCAGGAACGAAGCAGGAAGATGGCACGGGACATCACAGGTGATGACTATCCTTCAAGGAATGGTCATCAGGCACAAACCAATCCGAATGGCCAGATAGCAGGCTATGACATCTATGGCAATCCTATTATGGCCAACCAACAGTCCAAGAAAGACACCATAGCCGTTGTTGCCAAGGCAGATGACACCCATGCGGAAAGCTTCAATACCATTGCTGATGATGAAAAGCTCGATGATCCGCTGATTAAGGCCATGATTGACAAGACCACCAAAGCCCATGAGGGAACACGACTCCGCTTCAAACTTTTGGATGATGTGGTTGTCATGGGTGTGAAGCTGAAGAAAGGCACCTACCTCTATGGAACAGTGACCGGCTTCGGTCAGCAGCGAGTGATGGCAGACATCACGAGTATTCTGGTGAAGGATAAGTTCCTGAAGATCCACCTGTCAGTCTATGACCTTGACGGTATGAAGGGCTTCTATGTGCCAGAGTCAGCCTTTAGGGATATGATGAAGAATGCCGGTAGTGCTGCCATGCAGAGCAACATCAGCTTTGACTCCAACGGTGGTAGCGGTATCTCAGCACAGGCACTGGCACTACAAGCTCTGCAGAATGCCTATCAGAGTACGTCAAGTGCCATCTCACAGGCTATTAAGAAGAACAAGGCAAAGATTAAGTATAACACCATTGTATATCTGATTAACGAACAGTAAGACAGAATAACGATTAAAGACATAATAACAGAATAACAAAAGAGTAACCATGAAAAGTATGAAAAAGATTCTATTTGCAGCAGTGGCTTTGATGGCCATGAGCACAATCCGCGTAAGTGCAGAGTCAACACAATCCAATGACGTGTATCTGAGCACCATCTATGTCAACGAGCAGGTGACCACCCACCTGATTATGCCTGAGACCATCCGACTGGTGGATATCTCCACTGATACCATCGTCGGCAATCAGGTCAATGACAATATCGTGCGCCTGAAACCCAAGGGAGCGATGCAGGACTATGAGCAGGCTGGCATCGTGACAGTCATCGGAGAACGGCATATCGCCCAGTATAAGCTTATCTATCGCAGTTGTCTGCCCTTTGCCAGTACCCGCTTCACTGTTCCGTACTGGGATATGCAGGAATACCAGAATCCCGATGTGAGCATGTCTGTTGGAGAGATGAGCCGCTATGCCATCCGTATCTATAATACCAAGCGCAGTGTGGAGAATATCCATACCAAGAAAGACAAGATGAAGGCATGGGTGAACCATATCTGTTCAGCAGGTGACTACTTCTTCATCGACTTCTCACTGGAGAACAAGACCAATATACCCTACGATATTTCAGAGATACGAGTCAAGCTGGAGGATAAGAAGCAGAAGAAGGCCACCAACTACCAGAGTATCGAGCTGACACCGGAGTATATGCTGAACTACAACAAGCACTTCAAGAAGCGTTATCGCAATGTGCTCGTAGTAAAGAAGCTCACCTTCCCAGAGGCCAAGGTCTTGAAGATCGAGGTCAGTGAGAACCAGATTTCCGGCAGAACCATCGAGCTGAATATCAACTATGACGATGTGCTGGATGCCGATTGCTTTGACGATTAAACAAACAAAGGTAGAAGAAGGGCATGATTCAGGAAACCAAGGAACAGCAGCAGATGTATAATCTGTTCCGCTCGTTCATCTATATCTTCTTGATTATCGAGTTGGTGATGCACATGCCTGTCCATACAGGGAGTAGCATTGCCAACTCCTTTTTGCATATGATAGCCAGACTGGGCTTCTTCAATTCCGTGGTGTCGTGTAAGGTCATAGAGTTGGTGACAATCCTCATAACCTGTGCAGGCACTACGGCACGACGGAGCTTGAAGTTTGATGTGAGGACGATGGTCGTCTATCCCTGTGCGGCAGGCATCACTCTGACTGTACTGTGCATCTTCCTGCAGCAAGGGCATTGGGGAACCCATATTGCAGGCTATTCGCTGAACCGCATCCTCTATCTTGTTACCTCGATAACAGGTGTGATGTGTATTCATCGAAGCCTCGATGCCATTGCACAGTACTTTAACTGTAAACTCGGTGAAGACCGCTTTAACTTTGAGAACGAGAGTTTCCAGCAGTGTGAACAGTTAGTGGAAAACAAGTATTCTGTCAACATTCCGATGATCTTCTACTATAAGGGACGTATGAGGAAAGGCTGGTGTAATGTGGTTAATCCTTTCCGAGGTACATGGGTAGTAGGAACACCAGGTAGTGGTAAGTCCTTCTCTGTGGTAGAGCCCTTTATAAGACAGCACTCAGCCAAGGGGTTTTCGTTAGTAGTTTATGACTACAAGTTCCCGGCACTTGCAGAGATGACCTTCTATCACTTTAACAAGAATAAAATGCTTGGTAATATCCCAAAAGATATGAACTTCAATATCATCAACTTTACCGATGTGGAGTACTCCAACAGAGTGAACCCCATCCAACGGAAGTACATCCCCGATTTGAGCGCAGCCTCAGAGACAGCTGCCACACTGCTTGCAGCCTTGAACAAAGGTGCAGGACAGGCAGGAGGTGGTGGAAGTGACAAGTTCTTCACCAACTCCGCAGAGAACTTCTTGGCAGCCATTATCTATTTCTTCGTCACCTTCCGTCCTGTGGCATGGAAGAACGGCAGGAAACTGCATCACATGATAATCAGTGACGGACGAAAACTGGAAATCAAGATACGCATGTGGGATGACTATGTTGCATTGGATAAAGATGGTAATGTCGTTCTCGACTTCACAGATAAAGACGGCAATAACGTCAGTACCGATGCCGATGGTATGCCAGTCACCTTGAAAGGTTTTTCGTATGTCGATAGAGAGGGAAGCGTAGTCTTTATCGACGATGAGTTCTACGAGGATGATGAAGGACGAATCACCCAGCCCGACACCTTTACGGGCGAGTATAGTGACATGCCCCATGTGCTTAGCTTCCTGCAACTGTCGTATGAAGATTCCTTTAATATCCTGATGCAGGATGAAAACATCATGTCGCTGATGGCTCCATTTAAGAGTGCTTACGATAACAATGCTATGGATCAGTTGGAAGGTATGGTTGGAACACTCCGTGTCAACGCTGCACGACTGGTATCACAGGAAGCCTATTGGGTATTCTCGGGTGATGACTTCGACCTGAAGGTGTCAGACCCTAAAAGTCCGTCTTATCTGATTATTGCCAATGACCCGGAGAAAGAACAAGTGATTGGCTCTCTGAATGCACTTATTCTGAACCGCCTGACTACACGAGTCAATAGCGGACAAGGAAAGAACGTGCCAGTGAGCATCATCATTGATGAGCTGCCGACACTCTATTTCCATAAGATAGACCGTCTGATAGGTACAGCCCGAAGTAATAAGGTCAGCGTGACGATGGCCTTTCAGGAACTGCCGCAGTTGGAAGCCGACTATGGCAAGAATGGTATGCAGAAGGTGATTACCACGTGCGGTAACGTGTTTGCAGGCTCAGCAAGAAACAAGGAAACGCTGGAATGGTTGCAGAATGACATTTTTGGAAAGGTTAAGCAGACCACCCAGAGCATCAGCATCAATGATGAGCGGGTATCAACCTCCTTTAATGAGAAGATGGACTGTCTGGTTCCTGCTGCCAAAATTGCCGATATGGCCACTGGTTGGATCTGCGGACAGACAGCCCGAGACTTTACACCCACAGAAGCAGCAGCTATGCACAGCGTGAACCTCGAAGAGACCGACGAGTTCAAGACCACCAAGTTCTTCTGTAAAACCAACTTCGATATGAGCCATATCGAGGAAGAGAAGAAACACTATACCCCCTTGCCCAAGAAATACTGTTTCGAGAATGAACATGAGAAAGAAGTGATGCTGGCAAGAAACTTCCGCCGCATCAATGAGGAAGTGACCCAGCTCACGGCCAGTTTGCTTGGAAAAGAAAATGCCCAATAAACAAAGAAGCCTGCCTCCAATGCGAGACAGGTTTCTTTCGTTATAGCGTATTTGCTATGGCTCGGACTTTGGCGTTATAGCTATCCATATTCTCTGCATAGCCGATACGTTTCAGGAAGGCATAGTAGTCTTTGTCCTTTTTGGGATCGTAACGACGCTGTATCATGCGCACATAACCTGCAACAGACTCTTCCCAGGAACGGAAACAGTAGTAGTCACGTTGGGATGAGTTATAAAGCCCGAAGAGATTGTTATAGTTCCGGCAAACATTCGAAGAACCGTAGCCCGTTTCAAGACAATACTGTGCTGCTACAATCTTTGGGTAAAGTACACCGCAGTCTTTCATGACTTTGAAGAGGTTATGTAGGTTAAGCGGTCTGTCAGGTCTGGAGGCAAAATGCAGGTTCTCCATTTCTTCCTGTAGCCCACAGATATAACTGTTCAGATGATTGATGAATGGTTCTGGGTTGATGGATTTCCATTCGCCATTAACAAGTCTTTCTGCCCGGATATGCAGATGCGGGCCTGTTGACTTACCTGTATCAGAAGATAAGGCCACTATCGTTCCTGCTGATACAATATCCCCTTCTCTGACAGCAATCAGTCCTAAGTGACCATACAGGATGCGCAGTCCTACGTGGTTGATGATGACATGATGACCATAGCCCGACTCACTATATGCCACCTTTTCGATGACTCCAGGCATCATCGCATAAACCAGAGAGCCTTTGGCACAGCGCAAGTCTATTCCGTTGTGGAATGTCCCTTTTACAAAAGTGACAGGATCCTGACGATAGCCATAATCAGAAGTGATATGGATAAAGTCTAAAGGTAGCGCTACTGAAGTACGACGGTTCAGAAGTTCCATCATCATACTGTCTTTGATAGAAACGAACAACGGAATATCGTACTCTAACGCTATTTCCTGATGCGAAGGAAGGTCAAAGTATTCTTTTGAGCTCTTTTGTTCAGAAGCCGCTAAATTACAGGAATCCGTCTGAACCTCTGAAATCGGCTTACTTTTAACCACCTGTGGCAGCTTTTGAATGGTATTAAACTGTGCCGGACAAGACACTGGAATTGTCGGCAGGAATAAGAAGTATAAGAAATATTTTTTTCTGCTTTTCATGGTATTATTTGTTTTAATTTTGCACTCGGTTTGAGAAACCAAGTCACTCCTGAATACGGGTGCAAAGGTACGGAAAACTGACGAGGAAATCGAAAGAATAAAAACTTTATATCCTCTCTGGTGAATCCTGCCACATTTTAATAATAAGGTATAACAATCAAACAAAAGAAGAGAATGGGAAAGCTATTTGGTGAAAGAGAACTGAGTAAGAAGGACTTTGAGCGTATCGACATTGATGTAAGGTCGATGCCCAAGGAAATCAAGGAGAAGCTGCTGAACGGTGAACTCACTCCACTCGTGGAGATTCGTGACCAGCTGGATAACGGCATAATTGCCACCATGCCTGTGAAACTCCGCCTGCAACGCGATACCGAGGGCAATGCCGTGCTGAAAGCCTATCCCGTGAGCAGGGATATTGTGAGTGACCTGAAGCTACAGGATGCAGAGCAGAAACGTCTGCAGGCTGGAGAGGTCATCCAGAAGGACATCCGTGAGGGCAATCGTACGAGAACCATGTTCCTCCAGTTAGACCAGGAAACAAAGTCGCTGCTGAAGCGTGAGGTCAATAAGGCCGAGATTGACAAGCGCATCGACGAGCTGGAGCATGTGAAGGACATCACCCTTGGTCAGAACCAGCGTCAGGCCATCAGGGAAGGTAAGCCAGTGGAACTGGAGGTAGGCGATACCAAGGTAACAGTCGGTGTTGACCTCCGTCAGAACTCCGGCTTCAAGGCCATTGATGGTGACATGTCAGAATGGAAGCGCCAGCAGGAAATCAAGTGGGACATGGCCAATCCCGGTCAGATGGGCTACTGGCAGACCGATGAGAACCGTTGGGAGTACAAACAGGTACAGGAGAAGTACAAGATGCCGGAGGCCAAGAAGGAAGAGAAGAAGACTGTCAAGGAGGACGTGCGACAGACGATCCACTTCAAATAAGAGAACAAAGGTATAACAAGGTAAAGATTGAATAAAGGATAACAACAATGATTCTTGCCATTTCTTAGATACTATGAAAACACGAGACCTTATAATCTATACTGTGAAAACACACTTTTAAATTCAGGAAACATGGAGAAAACAGGAAATACTTATGAAGAGCTTGTACAGCTCAAAGAATCAGGAGAGATAGGCTGGCGCGAGTTTATCCGCAGGCAGCCTGAGATGGAGGATGACTACTATCACTGGTGCGTGGAGAACGACCTCGACATGAACGAGGACACGGCAGAAGCCTTTATGACGCTCACCGAGGAACACGTAGTGGCATAGTAGCAGAACTCCAAAGTTAATAACAACAAAATAATGACTACACTATGGAAGATAACAAGGATAACAGTGTAAAAGAGACTGAGCAAAAGCCCCAGGAACAGACTGAGGGCAAGACTGGCGGTAAGACGATGGCAGAAAAGGCCATCGACCGCTTCGCTCAGATGATGGTCACCCGTCTGGAGGAGATGAAAGGCCAGCAGTGGGAAAAAGGCTGGATTGACGGAGGCGGCAGGACGCACGGCCTGCCTCAGAACCTCTCCGGTCGCCGCTATTCAGGACATAATGACTTCTTCCTCCAGCTGCATACCGCTGCCAACGGCTATGATGTACCCGTCTATGCCACCTATAAGCAGATCAAGGAAGCTGGAGCCACTATCGCCAAGGGTGAGAAGGCCATGCCCGTCATCTATTGGAATGTCACCCATAAGGATGAGAACGGCCAGAAGGTTTCTGATGAAGCCTACGAAGCCATGACCAAGGCTGAGCAGGAGAAAGTCAAGACCATCCCCATTATGATGGGCTATTATGTCTGGAACCTGCAGCAGACCAACTTTCCTGAGATCAAACCGGAGCAGTATGCCAAGCTGCAGGATAAGTTCAAGGCACCGCATATCGAGGATGCCACCGGTATGTACACCTCCAAGGAGTTCGACCAGATGATTGACATGCAGGCATGGGTCTGCAAGATCAACAATGTCGAAGGTGCTGGCGCTTTCTACAGTCCGACAAAAGACGAGATTACCGTTCCGTTGAAGAAACAGTTCAAAGTCCACGATACCCCTGAGGAAATCTTTAAGGACGGTATGGAGTACTACAGCTCCATCGCCCATGAGATGGCCCATTCAACAGGTGTAGAGAAACGACTTGGAAGAGATATGGAAGGTCACTTCGGAGACCCGAAGTATGCCAAGGAAGAGCTCGTTGCAGAGCTGACTGCTGCCATGGTAGGTAATACGATGGGCTTTGACAAACGCATCCTCGACAACAATGCCAAGTATGTCGATTCCTGGATGGACACCCTGAAGAAAGAGCCCCGTTTCATCCTCAGTGTGATGGCCGATGTCAACAAGGCTTCGAAGATGATTCTCGACCATGTGGATGCCCAGCGTCTGGAGATGGGCATGACAGCCCTCCAGCCCAAGGAAGATGCAGCCAACGAAAAGATTGCGGAAGCCAAGGTTGCCCCAGAGACCAAGATGGACATAGCAGCAGAACCCATCGCCAAGCCCAAGACCAAGGCAGAAGAAAAGGCAGAACTTGCCAAGGAAACAGCAGCCGTCTTTAAGGACTTGAAGGAAAAGCATCCTGATGCCCTGCTCTTGATGCGTAAGGGCGACTTCTATGAAGCCTTTGAAGACGATGCCAAGAAAGTTGCCAAGTCAACAGGCTTGAAGGAACAGCATATCATCAAGGAAGGTTTTACTAATAAGGAAAACAAAGAAGGAGAAAAAGGCGTTTCCTATGTCAACTTCAAAAACACCAGTCTTGATAAGTACCTGCCTAAGCTCGTCCGTGATGGTCATCGTGTCGCTATTGTCGATAATCTGGAGGATATGGCCAAGCAGCGTATCGCAGATAGAAATGAGCAGCAGGTAAAGGCAGAGACCTCAAAGAACCTGCAGACTCAGCAGACCTCACAGGTAGCCAAGACCATCCCCTTGGATCAGTTCAATAAGCTCGAAACCGAGGATGGTAAGAAGATAGACCATTTTGCCGTGTTCAAGATGAAGAGCGGCAACTACGGTGTGAGGGCTATGGTGGACGGTCAGCAGATGAGTGTCAAGGCACTGGATAAAGAAGACCGCAATGCCTTCTTTGAGCATACCACCACCAAGGCAGCCCTCGTCCAGAAGTACTATGGCAAGGAACTCTCCCAGCCAAAGCATGAGGAACGTAGCAGAGCCAGGGCGATGTAACAGGAAGTAGTAAGAAAAGAAAAAGTACAAAGATAAAACGATGTTTGAAGAATACAAGGCGTTCAAGGAAAAGGTCGGTGTGGATGATGTCGCTGCCTATCTTGGCTATAAACTCGATAGAAAAGCTGGAGTCGGCAAATATGTCGAGTACAATATCCGTGATGGTCGGGGACGTAAGATAGACTCCATTGTCATCAGTCATCCGGGCGACAAGTCCAGCCAGACCTACTTCCATAGGAACGGAGCCAGTGGCGGTGATGCCATCAGTCTGATAAAGGCAAACATCAATAGTTTTGGCGTGACGGGCAGCAGCGAGGCAGAAATGCTTGCTGCCGTCATGTCGAAGCTTACCAGCGATGATACTTTCATTACCAAGGCCGAGGACAGGTATAAGGACATGAAGCCCCAGTCCTTTGACATTGGGCGCTTCCAGATGGAGAATGCAGCAGAGCATTTCGAGGCAGTGATGTCCTTCTTCAGGGCACGTAACATTGATGAAGAAACTGTCAGGACATTCCTTCCCTTTATCATGCGAGTCACTGATACCGAAGCCCAGTATAAGTACAAGGACTTGGCATTCCCCTATACCAAGCCTGGCTCAGAGAAGATAGAAGGTTTTGAGTTACGCGGCTATAACAACTTCCGTCAGAAGGCACCAGGCACGAATAGCAGTAGTGCAGCATGGATTGCCGACTTCACAAAGGAACAGCCCGATAGTGCCAAGAATGTATATTTCTTCGAGAGTGGCTATGATGCGATGGCTTTCTATCAGGTGAACAAGTCAAGGCTGATTCTCGAAACCTCCGTATTCGTCTCTACGGGCGGCACCTTTTCAAGTCAGCAAATCAAGGGCATCACAGACTATTATCCGCAAGCCAGATACTGGGACTGCTTTGACAATGACATTCCCGGTATCCTCTATGGTGTCAGGATGGAGTCACAGCTGAGTGGTCAGTTTATCAATATCATTACTACCGATGATACCATCATCTTCCAAAAGGGAGCAGATGAACTCCGCTTGAAGAAAGAGGAAGTGACCCTGCCCAAGGTCAGAGAGAAGTTAGGCTTGGAAAGACATATCTATGTATGGAAAGCCCCGAAAGCCTTTAAGGACTGGAATGACGTGACGATGAACAAACCCATGAAAGACCTGCCTATAAAGAGCAAGTATCAGAGAAACGAGAACCTGAGGGAAAAGAGAAGAAAAGGTACATTATGAGAAGAATACAATATACCATCATCATGCTGTTGATGGCAGTAACAAACATCCATGCCCAGCAGACAGACCCAGCACTGACGGCAGCCGTGACAACTCAGACTTTTACCTTAAAGAGTCTTTTTGATGCCCGACACAGCACGCAGGAAAAGATTCTTGCCGCTACAGGTATCGAGAACGTACAGCTGCAGCAGTTGCATGACATAGAGAAGAAGGTACTGGACTATATGGCCAATGTCTCAGGACTGATGCAGAACCTCTATCAGGTGAAGCGTACGACAGAACTTGTCACCGTAGAGATACCAAAGAATATCAATGAGGTGACGAAAGCCTGCAAGGGACATCTGAAAGGTACAGCTATTGCCTTGGCCGTCTCTGATGAGGTGAAGAGTGTCTATACCGAGATTGCCAGTCTCTCTGCTCTTTGTACCTCATTGGTTAAGACCAAGACCGTTGACGGCAACAAGGTCAACCTCCTCAATGCAGCTGAACGCTATTGGCTGTGCGAGAAGATTGTATCGTCACTGGAAGATATCAATTCAGCACTTTACATCCTCTCCTGGCAGATACAATACTTGTCATGGGAAGACCTCTGGCGAGGACTTGATCCAGAGACTTGGTGCAATTACATGCAGGGAAAATGGATGGCTGAGTCATGTATCAGGGATTGGGATGACCTATTGAAGTAAGAGGTAAGAATTAAGAGAGAAGAAAGAATAGGATAGCAATAGTAAATACACTTTAATCAAACAAAAAAGAAAATGGAAAGCACAAAATCAATCGGCATCTGCCCCATTTGCGGACAGGGCCACATCACAGAGCACCCTTTCGGATGGGCATGTGACAACTCAAAGAAGAATGATGACGGGACATGGTACAACTGTAAGTTCGTTGTGTTCCGACAGTATCACGGTGCACTCATCACCGAGGATGACGTGAAGACGCTGCTCGAAACCGGTGAGACGGGCGAGCTTCAGATGTGCAACAAAGAAGGGAAGCCCTTTATCGGGAAGCTCGTCATCAAGGAAGGTAAGGTACAGTTGGCATTTCCTCCCCGTTACCTCGAAGGACGTTGCCCCGTCTGTGGAGGTCGTATCAAGGTGACTGGTAAGGGATATGCCTGTGAGAACTTCTTTAAGAAGGATGACGGGCACTGCAATTTCTTCATCAGTAGTACACTCTGTAACAGGGTCATTACGGAACAGGAGGTGGAGAACTTCCTGGCAGGAAAGAAACAGATCCTTGACGGCTTCTGTTCCAAGGCAGGCAAACATTTTTCGTCTTTGCTGTCCACCACAGTAGAAGGAAAGGTGATGCTGAACTCCACCATTTGCCAGTGCCCTCAGTGTGGCGGTGAGATACGAGTCGGGCCACGAGCCTATAACTGTTCCAACTACAGCAACGAGGATGTCAAATGTCAGTTCTCCATCTGGCGAACCATCGACGGCCATGAGGTGACACCCGAAGAAGTCAAGCAGCTCTGTGATAAGGGCGAAACGGACGAGGTCATTCATTTCTATCGTAAGGATGGCAGCCAGTTCGACAAGAAACTGAAGCTGGAGGATGGCAAAGTCATCCTGGCATAAGCATAATCATGTATAACCCTTATAAAATAGTATCATAACAAACAAAAGAAGCAAAATGAAAATCACAAAGTTTATTCCATTAGCCATGCTCTCAGTGGTGCTGCTGGCATCCTGTCAGAGCAGGGAGAGTAAGATCAATAAGTTAGTGACGAGTCATCTGGAGCAGTCACTGGAGAACCCCGAGAAGCTGAAAGTTCTGGAGATTGCAGAGCCAGACTCAGCCTTTGGCCTGAATTACTTTACAAAGCAGGAGCAGGCCTATATGCTCAGTACCGTTACGAACGTCACCAAGGTTCTGATGGAGCGCACGGCATATATGACCAAGCCTGACTTGGATGATGCGTACACCATGACCCTTGCCGACTTGGAGATGCGTATGTCCACAGGACTCTTTTCGGGAATGCTCGGTGACTGCAAGAAAGGAGCCTGGTCAGGTTGGAAAGTCAGAGTCACCTATACCTGTAAGAGCAAGTATGGCTGCAAGTACAAGGCGCAGCGTTGGTACTTCCTCGATAAGGACTGTCAGGCCGTTATTCGAAGTTTTGATCTCCCCATTGTGAGCACGAGCAAGAAAGAAACGACTACCAAACCTGCAGAAAAAAAGAAGAAGGCAAAGAGTGGAGCCAGCAAGATTATTTTATGAACCGATAAAACACACAGAAATCAATGAAAAACAAAGTAAACAAGTATTTCGAGGTCAAGGTCAAGATGCAGAAGACCCAGGAGGATGGCACCCAGAAGAAGGTCAGTGAGCAGTACGTAGTAGAAGCTGCCACCTTCGGAGAGGCAGAGCGTCGTATCACAGAATGCCTGAAGCCCTATATCGAAGGCGAGTTTGATGTTACCGACATCAAGATAGCTGGATATGTTCAGATTATCAACACCAATCAGGATGCCGACAAGTTTTTCAAGGCCAAGGTTTCCTTTGTCACCTTGGATGAGACCACCGGTAAGGAGAAGAAAACCTCTGAGCTGTATCTGGTGCAGTCTGATACGCTGGAGTCAGCAGAGAGTGATGTGAAGTCATTCCTGAATGACGGTAATACAGCTATCAGCAGCATTTCAGAGACAGTCATCCTTGATGTGTTCCAACTTGATTGAAGACCATGAAGGTAGTATTAGCAGAGAAACCCAGCGTTGCCCAGAGCATTGCCCGTATCGTAGGAGCCACCCATAAGAAGGATGGCTTCTTCGAGGGCAACGGCTGGCAGGTGACCTACGCATTCGGACATCTGATACAGTTGGCCATGCCAGAGAACTACGGCTATAACAGCTGGTCAAAAAGCAATCTCCCTATGTTGCCCAAGGAGTTTCTGATGATTCCACGACAGAAGAAAGAGGGCAAGACCTATAAGAATGATCCAGGCGTGATGAAGCAGCTCAAAATCATCAAGCACCTCTTCGAGGAAGCAGACTCCATCATCTGTGCGACAGACTCAGCCAGAGAGGGAGAGGCCATCTTCAGATATATCTACAATTATCTCGACATCAAGAAACCAGTCTTGCGTCTGTGGATCAACAGTCTGACTGATGCCGCTATCAAGGACGGCTTTTCAAATCTCCAGCCTGACAGCAACTATGACAATCTCTTTCTTGCTGCCAAGGCACGTAGTGAAGCGGACTGGCTCGTGGGCATGAATGCCACACAGGCCTGTAGCATTACAGGGAAGTCGCTCTATTCCATTGGCAGGGTACAGACACCTACGCTGGTGATGATAGTGGAGCGATACCTGCAGAACAAGGACTTTAAGTCTGTTCCTTTCTGGCAGGTGGCTCTGAACACTACCGACGGTGTGAAACTGATAAGTGCCGGTAAGTGGGATGAGAAAGGTCAGGCAGAACGAGCCTATAATACAGCAAGCAAAGCCCGTAACGGAAAAGTCATCAAGGCCGAGAAGAAACAGAAGACGGAACTGCCGCCATTGCTGTTCAGCCTGACAGATCTGCAGAAGGCTGCAAGCTCCAAGTACGGCTATTCAGCTGATAAGACTTTGAACATTGCCCAGAGTCTCTATGAGAAGCAGCTCATATCCTATCCACGAACAGGCTCTTCGTACATCCCCGATGATGTGTATGACACTATTCCTGGACTACTGAAGAATCCGGTCTTTGAGAAATTCCGAGATAGTGTTAATGCCATCGTAAAGCCATCCAAACGTAGCGTCGATGCCTCGAAGATAGAAGACCACCATGCTCTTCTTGTAACTGGAGTTAATCCTAAGACCAAGGACATCAAGCCCGATGAGCAGGTTATCTATGATATGATACTTGGCAGGATGGTAGAATCCTTTTCAAAACCCTGTGAAAAGGAAATAGATACTTACACAGTTGATGCAGGAGGCTATCTCTTTACAGTGTCGACTACCATCATTCTCCAGAAAGGCTGGAGAGCTGTCTATGGTGTCGATGATAAGGAGCGTCTGGCTGTTCCTTCATGGTATCAGGGTGAGACCATCTGTTTTACTGGTGCAGAGTTGCAGCAGGGACAGACCAAACCCAAACCGCTGCATACCGAGGGTACATTGCTTGCAGCTATGGAAACCTGTGGTAAGGATATTGATGACGAAGCACAAAGAGAGGCCATCAAGGATAGTGGTATCGGTACACCAGCAACAAGGGCGGGTATTATCGAAACCCTTGTTGCTAGAAACTATGTGGTGAGGGAAAAGAAATCGTTGGTTCCTACGCCCAAAGGTATGGAAATCTACAAGATCGTCAAGGATATGGATATTGCCAATGCCAGTCTGACGGGACTGTGGGAAGCAAAGCTTGCTGCCATCGAGCGAGGTCAGATGAATGTCAGCCAGTTCAACAGTGACATTGTAGAGTACACCAGACATGTGACTGATGAGTTCCTGCATTCAGACTTGAAGCCTATCCTCACAGGTAAGCAGACAGAGATAGAATGTCCGCTATGTCATCAGGGGCATATCCGTTTCTTTGATAAAGTCGCTAACTGTGGGAACGAAGGCTGTAACTTCCATATTTTCCGTACCATCTTGGGAAAGAAACTGACCAACAGTGAGTTGACCGACCTTATCATCAAAGGTCAGACCCGTGAACTGTCAGGCTTCAAGTGTAAGGATGGAAAGCCATTCAAAGCAAAGCTGAAGAGAGATGATAAGGGAGGCATAGCCTTCGTGTTCAGTCAGAAGAAAAGTAATAACTAACATGATAAAAACGATGTCTAACATTGAGAAAAAACAGCGCGGTCTCTCTGTGAAGTATGACGAGCGCCGTGTTTATGAGCTTGGCTTCGGTAATCCTGACAAGAATTTCAGGAATTACAAGTTCTTTACCGTTGACATGCATTTTGGTCTTGCTCCGACTATTCTGGAGGAAGCAGCTTTCCAGCTGCTCGGCTATGAGCGTTTTGCCATTGCCGGTATGGGGGATAAGAACATCATGCCTAATCCGTGGGATGACCTTTTTAATACGCTGAAGTGGGCTATTGACAATAAAGGCCTAAATCCAGACTACCTCAGACGTGTGAGCAAGTATGACTTCTCCGTTCCTGAGAATGAGAATGGCGAACGTCCACAGCATACTTCTGATGATGAGTGGGAGCATTATGTCAAGCAGGTGAATAGCAATGAACGGCGTATCTTCTCATCTGAGGAACTTCGTGAAATTGCCGCTATTCTGCCGGATACGTTAAAGCTTGACCTGTTCAATGACCTTGTCAATATCAGCCGTATTGCTGATGTGCATGCAGTTGTCAACCATATCCTTGTGCAAAATGATGGTGACGATGCCGTGCGTTTCGTGAATGCCGTCAAAGAACGTCGACAGTTGCTTCGTGATCAGGGACTTCCTGTTAATTCCGATGCAGACCGTAACATTATTCGGGAACTTCTCACGGAAAGCCCGTTGCTTGCTATGCCAATGACAAGGGATGCAGCACGGAATCGTCTGCCTGAATCATCAAAACTCTTGGATAAACAGAAGTCAGACAATAAGGTAGCGAAGAAGGTAAAGATGAATGACAGACAGGAGGAAACCCCTCGCAGATCGTTTCATCGTTAAGGTGAAGAGTGTAATAGGATAAATATCAAACCAAAGTAATAAAGAATAATATGAAACAGACAAAATCAACAAAAGTAACAAACGTATTCAATGAACTTCACAGCAAGGAGTTTGGTAAGGTACGAGTAGTAAGCAACGAGAAGGATGGCGAAGGCTATGTCAGTGCCGATGACCTGTGCCGCATCCTGGAGTTGTCAGAGAAAGAGGTGTTCCCGAAGCTCTCCAACCACCTCTATACCGTCATCTTAGAAGGTGCCAGTGACAAGCAGCAGAAGATGCCGTTCGTGGATGAGAATGGACTTTATATGATATTTCTGCTGAGTAAGAAGAAGGATGCCATCCGTTTTCAGGAGTGGCTGCACGGGGAGTTCTTGAAAGCTCTGTATGACCAGAGAAAGGCTCTTGCCGGGCTGAAGAAGGATGTTAAGCTGGTTGCAGAGCCAGATTTGCAGCGTCAGGCCTTGCGTTATATGGCCACTGCTAAGAACGTGGAGAAGTCCGGGCATTTCATA